>OAZW01000048.1_pt1 | contig 176516 bp, 169 predicted proteins | sample 1495231 | NCBI WGS metagenome assembly OAZW01 (sample SAMEA2580062, study PRJEB22360) | human gut metagenome | reverse complement strand
CATTTCCATTTCCATTTCCATTTCCATTTCCATTTCCATTTCCATTTCCATTTCCATTTCCGTGAAATTAAAATAAAAATCATAGTCAAATTTAGTTTGACTATCTTTGACTATCTAAATTATACAACATCATTAGCACTCTTGCAAGTAGTCTGCTAATTTATTTTTAAAAATTTTTTCTTCTTTATAAAGTCGCGAAAATCTAGGAAGTTAAGGGGATTTACAAAGTCGTAAAAACTTTTGGGCTCGTAAAAAACTGTAAAGTCATGAGAAACTGCAAAGTTAGAGATATTAAATAAGTTGTAACAAGCTAGGAAGCCATAGAATAATGCGAAGTCATAAAAATCCATAAACTCATAAAAATCTGTGAAGTTATAAACTTATATGGAGTCATATAAGCTTACGAAGTCGTAAATACTTATAAAGTCATGAATATTCATTAAGAAAGAAAAACTTAACAAGCTTATCAAATAAAATTTTTTTAATTTCACAAAATATTTTTAAAATTTTTATTGTCTTATTCGTGTTACTATGTTAAACTGATAACAGATTATTTAATACACTTTTTTAATTAAATTCCTTTTTACTCGCCGAGATTGTCTCGGCAATTTTTTTGCCCTTTTTTAAGTCAATTTAAAATTAATTCCATTTATATATTCTTATGAAAAATGATAGAATGAAGTTACCATAAAGAGAAGGCGAGAGACAAGCTCATCGACCCTTCAGCAACCTACCATGAGGCAAGGTGCTAATGCTTGTATGATGGATACATATTAATCTTGCATCCATATATCGATGGGTGCTTTTTTCTTCTCTAAATTTAAGGAGGAGTTTATATGTTAATGGAAGTTTATTATGAACATTATCGAGAAAATTGTAAGGGTGCTTATTGGGAAGAACCCATTTCTATTCCCTATGGAGTTTATGATAGGGATAGGAAGGCTAGAAACTCATTTTATGGTTACTTAACATCTAAGGGTTTTAAGTGTGTCACTTGGAACAATGATTATCCCCTTATACTCGTCAACACAGAACTTAAACGCTTTGGTCTAATCTACCGCGCCTGTGCTCATAAGTGCGTAGACTCTAGAAATTATACAATACAAGAGTTCAAGGATGAGGTTCTAAACATTAAATAAAGTTTTTTATTCATCTCATAAGCCTATATGATTTTTATGAGTCAAAACTTGTTTTGAGACGACATTGTTTTATAAGTAGGCATAAAGATAAAAAGAGGAAGTAAATAATCTACTTCCTCTTTTCACTCTTTCACATAAATAAAATACCCCTAGTCCTTCTTGACCTAGGGGCATTTTTTTATTTTATGAATTGAATTCTTTGTATTCTCTTTTTGCTTCTTCTTGTTCTTCTGGTATTACTTTGATGCTGGCTTTTATTATTCTTTTTTCTGCTACTGCTAGTTCTGTCAAGATGCAGCCGCCTGCCTTGACGCTAAGTTTTTTCTTTTGTTTTTCGTCTGGTATAAAGCCAAGCTTTTCTATTATCAAGCCAGAGATTGTCTCGTGGTTTTCTGAATATAGGGATAGGCCAAGGGCATCGTTTATGTCTTCTATGTCCATGGATCCGTCTACTATATATTCGTTTTCGGAAATTTTTTCTACACTGTGGTCTTCCTTGTCGTACTCGTCTTCGATTTCTCCAACTATCTCTTCTACTATGTCTTCTACTGTTACCATGCCTGAGAAGCCTCCGTACTCGTCTATTAGTATTGCTACGTAGTTTTTGGATGCTTGAAGTTCCTTTAGAAGCATGTCAATTTTTTTGGTTTCTGGTACATAGTAAGGGGACTTGATACAGTTGTCCAAGTTTATGGACTCGTAATCATTTTTTGCGTATTCAACAAAGAGGTCCTTGATGTAAACTGTTCCCAGGATGTTGTCTGTGTTCTCACGATAGACTGGCATCCTTGAGTAACCCATCTTCAAGACTTCTGTTATTGTTTCTGTTGTGAACTCGTCGTAGTCTAGCATGTAAATGGATGTCCTTGGTGTCATGATTTCATATGCCAACTTGTCGTCAAAGTCCATTATGTTAACTATCATTTCTTCCCCAGCTGAGTTGATTACTCCTTGTTGGGTTGAAACTTTTATATAGGATTTTAATTCTTCTTCTGAAATTTTTTCTTCTACGTCCTCTGAATATTTTCCCATAATCTTTAATACTATTACTGTTGAAACTGATAGTAATTTTACAAAGGGATAAAATATTTTTGAGGCAAAGGCAATTGCACCTGATGATTTGAGGGCAACTTTTTCTGAATTTTGTAGGGCAATTCTCTTTGGCACTAGTTCTCCAAAAACAAGTGTTATATAGGATAGGGCTAGAGTCACCAAAATAAAGGCTACTGTGCCACCATAGGGTATCCCGTATCCTCTTAAAAATTCTCCAAATACTTTTGAGATAGAAGTTGCTGCAGATCCAGATGAGAAAAATCCTGCCAAGGTTATTGCAACTTGGATTGTGGATAAAAATCTCGTTTGATCTTCTGAGATATCTAAAAGAGTCTTCGCTCTCTTGTCTCCATCTTCTGCCATTTCTTTTATCTTGTTGTTGTTTACTGAAACCATTGCCATTTCAGCTGACGCAAAAAATGCGTTAATGCTTGTAAGTATTGCTATTAATATGAGCTTAGCCCACAAGGCGCCATCGTCCATAAAATCTTCCTCCATTATCTTTTTGATTAATTATATCAAAGAATTTATATTTGTGACAATAAAATAATTAATCTTATCAAGCTTTTTAGCTAATTTCTAAGGTTTAAGAATTTCCTCCTGTGGTATGAATTATTTATAGACTAAGATTGGAGGTCTTGAATGAAAAAATTAAAAAGAAGCTTGTTTATAATTTTACTTATTGGTCTAGCCCTCTTTGCTGCCTTCTTCTATGGCAAGAGGCAAATGAAAAGCGAGATGGAGCCAGAAATTACTTCTAGCTTAATTTACAACAAGCTGGTTTCTGCCAAGGAGCTGACAACTTTAAAGTACCACTACACAAACATGGGCCACTTTGAAAATCAAAATACCTTTTACGGTTACAAGGTCCCCTTCACTTCTAAGGAGTTTATTGTTTCCTACGAGGGACTTATCAATGCTGGCATAGATCTTGATAAGATTAAGGTTGATGTTGGCGACAAAACTATTGAGATAAAAATTCCACCAGCAGAGATTTTGAGCCACGAAATTTATGAGGACTCATTAAAGGTTTATGACGAGAGGGAATCTATTTTTAACAGGATTGATATCGAGGACTACAACAATTTCTCAAAGGATCAAAAGACAGAAGTGGAAAAGAGGGCAATAAAAAAAGGCCTCTTAAAGGAAGCCGACGAAGAATCAAAGAAAGCAATCCAAGAAATTCTTGGTGCAGACACAATTTTAAGCAAGTACGACATAAAAATTATAAGAGATGAAAATTTGAAATAAAAAAAATAGAAGGGCTTTCTACTCGAAGGCCCCTCTTCTCTTTTAGCTTTCTAATAATTTTTTTACTTCTTCAATCTTTACTTCATCTAGGCTCTTGTATTTCCAATCTGGATTATTGTCCTTGTCTATCATCTTATACCTAATTCCCTCTTGCATCTCGCCAACCTCTAGGGAGTATTTTAAAATTTTTTGGTCTAGGTCCACAGTTTCTACATAGGTCAAGTCCTTGCCAATAAAATATTTTTCAAACTGCAAAGCCAACATAAATTGGGATTTGCCCCTTAGGTCTTTTAAGATATCTGATGCAAATTCATCTTCCTTGTTGTACTCTAGTTTTTCATAAATTTCAGCTAAAGTTTCTCCTGAGAAATATTTTTCTATTTTATCAGCATTTTTCTCAACAAGGGTCTCGTGAGTTTCCTTTTTATATTTTTCTGCTTCTTCTCTTAACTTACCGATTAATTCATGGCCCCTAAAATTTTCTGATAATTCAAAAAACTTTTCTCTTATCTTTTCATAATCTTTTGAGTCAATATATACATGAGCAAGTCCATGCTTAATCAAGTCTGGGGATGCCAGATGTCCTCCACAGAGTCCTAGGTATTGTCCAAGAGCTTGAGGCAAGCTAGAGATAAATTTCCCCACACCTACATCGGGTACAAAGCCTAGCCTTGTTTCTGGCATTGCCCATTTTACACTTTCGTCAGAAATTATGAAATCAGAATTTATGCTTATTCCAATTCCACCACCCATGACTATTCCCTTCCAATAAGAAACAATAGGTTTTTTATAAGAGGCAACATACTTGTCTAGGTCAAACTCTTTGACAAAGAGCTCGTCCTTATCCTGGCACTCATCATTGATAATAAAATCATTGTATAGGTGGACCAAGTCGCCACCAGAACAGAATCCCTTAGAAGACTTACTTTCGAAGAGGATAGCCCTTATTCCATCATCTTTTTCCCATTTTTCTAAAATATTTCTTATATACTTTACCATCTTTAAGTTGATAGCATTTATTTTTTTTGGCCTATTAAAATAAATTATTCCAACATTTTTTATCACTTTGCTTATTATAAAGTCATCTTTTTTCATCTAATCACCATCTTCTTAATTATTTTTAATGTCTACCCCAATTTATAGATAAGAAATTGAAAAATATAAATCTCATTAAGTCATAAGACTCCAAGTCAATAAAAAATCCCGACTTGTGTCAGGATTAAAATTATTTTTTATTTTGTGCCAAGTTTATTATTTGGTCTGCAATACTTTCAAAGTCAAAGGAAGATGAGTTTATCAAGATGTCGTAGTTGGCTGACTCGCCCCAAGTTCTTCCAGTGTTCCTGGAATAGTGGTTGGCACGTCTGTTGTTTTCACGAGTCATTTTTATCTCAAGTTTGTCCTTTTTAACCTTGTAAGTATTTAAAATTCTCTCTTCTTTGAAGTCCTTTGATGCGTAGATAAAGACTGACAGCTTTGAAAAGTCTTCCAAGACAAAGTCACTGCACTTGCCAAAGATCACAACTTTTTTCTTTTTTGCAAGCTCCCTAATTGTCCTTGAGTCTAAGAGGAAGGCTGCGTCGTCAACTGCTATGTCTTCTTGGGAGTAGGAATAGTTTTGTCTATATAGGTCGTAGATTGTCCCCTGCAAGAAGGAGTCATCTTTTTTAATTTCTTCAGGCTTTACCTTCTTCTCAAGGCTAGTAAGTTCTATAAGTTTTTCGTCATAAAATTCGTAATTTAATTTATCTGCAACTTTCTTGGCAATTTCATTTGCCCCAGATCCATATTCTCCATCAATTGTTATTAGTTTTTCTCCGGTTTTTTGGAATATTTTTTTAAATAGTGACATATCTTCACCTCTCTTTAATTATACTCTAGCTTTGTGAAAGTTTTTTTATTCAATTTAAAATTCTTGTGAAATTTTATCCCCTATTTATTTTTCTCTCTAGTCTTTTCTCAAGATAAGTTTCTATTGGGACTTGAGCAAATATAGTTGCCAGAAAAATTATTATAGCTCCAAAGATTTCTCTTTCCGTCATCTCTTGTGATAGGATAAGCCAACCAAAGAGGGCTCCAAAAACTGATTCAAGGGAGCAGATCATTGATGCAACAACTGGCTCTAGGTCCTTTAATGCCATTAGTTGAATAGTGAATCCAACCCCTGAGGACAAAATCCCTACATAGAGAATTGTAGCTTGAGATTTTAAAATTGCCTCCATACTTATGTCTTCAAGGACAAGGGCTCCCACTAAAGATATGACTCCACAAACTGCAAACTGAACTAGGGAAACTAAAACTGCATTAGTATTAGTTGAGTACTTTGTCAGTAATAAAATGTGAATGGCAAAGACAAGGGCAGATAAAATTACAATTAAGTCTCCCCTATTTATCTTAAGTCCACCCTTGATAGACAAGAGGTAGGTCCCCACCATGGCTAGGAAGATACAAAGCATAATTTTTACACTTGGTCTTCTTCCAAAAAACAGTCCTATTACTGGAATAAAAACTATGTAGAGGGCTGTCAAAAAACTTGCCTTGGCAGCTGTTGTATAAATAAGAGAAACTTGTTGGAGGTTAATGGCTATTGTAAAAACCAGGCCACAAATACTTCCTCCCACAAGGGTCCTCTTCATGTCAAACTTTTCTTCTCTGTATGACGCTGACTTCATCATAAAAAATTTATAGGTTAGGTATAAAAATACAACTGCTACAAAACATCTTGAGGCAGTAAAAGAAAGGGGCCCTAAGTGTTCCATACCTGCTGCTTGTGCTACAAAGGCAAGTCCCCAGATTATTGCTGTTGCAAATAACATTATTGATGCTTTAAATTCTCTTTTCATTTTTACACCACCCAAAAAACACCAATTCAGAAGTTTAAGCCCAAATTGATGTTAAAATTCTATAATTTAATATTATCACAATTTATCTAAGAAAAATAGTAATGCAATATTTCTTACCATAAAAATTTTAAATTAGACCTTTTTTAAATCTCATGTATAATTAAGATAAGAGGTGAATTATGATAAAGTTTAATTTGTATAAAGAAGGAGGACTAAAGGTCCACTTCGTAAAAAAAGATCAAGAGCTACCTTGTGAAATCAAGGAGTATCTTGAAAAGAAAAAGTTCGCTTATAAGTTTAAGGAAAGTTTATACCTTCCTAGCTTTGAAGAAGAATCCGAAATCTTCATGGGACTTGGCGATGATGAACTTGACCTTGAAGATGTGAGAAATCTTTTCTTTGAGCTTGGAAATATTTTAAGAGATAACCAAGAGCACGAAGTTGAAATAAAAATGCCAGAGCTTTCTATCTGCAACAAGAAAACTATTATGGCAGCTTATGAAGGACTTCGCCAAGGTGAATATGAATTCACAAAGAAAACTGATGTAAAGGAAAAGAAGGCTGACTTTGAACTTACAGTAAACTATACTGCCTTTAGGGGACCTGAGGCAAAATTAAGAGAGGGTCTTGATAAGATAGAAAATATTATGGACGGGGTCTTCCTTGCAAGAGACCTTGTAAATGAAAGAGCCAATGTAATTTATCCAGAGACTCTTGCTAAGATTGCTAAGGAAAAATTAGAAGAAGCTGGCGTTAAGGTTACAGTTTATGAAGAAGACGAAATCGAAAAAATTGGCATGAAGGCCTTTTTAAGAGTTGCAGCAGGTGCTACAAATCGTCCAAGACTTATTGTTATGGAATACAAAAACGCCGACACAGAAAAAGTTGCCCTTGTTGGTAAGGGACTAACTTACGACTCAGGTGGCTACAACATCAAGTCTCCATCAGGCATGAACTACATGCACTGCGACATGGGTGGAGCAGGTACAGTTATTGGCACAATCTATGCCCTTGCAAAGAACAAGGCAAAGACAAATATAGTTGGCGTAGTAGCAGCTTGTGAAAATATGATTTCAGGTCAGGCTTACAAGTCTGGCGACGTAATCGACTCCATGAAGGGACTCACTATCGAAGTTGCAAACACAGATGCCGAAGGAAGAATCACCCTTGCCGATGCAGTTCACTATGCAACAAATAATCTTGGAGCAGAAAAAATTATTGACCTTGCAACACTTACTGGCGCAGTTACAATTGCCCTTGGAGAAGTTTACACAGGTGCAGTTACAAATAACGAAGACTTTTACAATGAAGTCCTTGAAGCTGGTAAGCTAGCTGGAGAAAAAATGTGGGCCTTCCCTTATGATGAAGACTTCAAGAAATTAAACAAGTCAGAAGTTGCCGACATCAAGAACACATCTGGTAGACAAGCAGGGTCTGTTACTGCAGGACTTTTCGTTGGCGAATTCGTAAAAGAAAATACACCTTGGGTTCACCTAGACATAGCAGCAACAGCTTATAGGGACAAGAAGTCAGGCTACCTTCCAAAGAATGCAACTGGCATTCACGTAAAGACATTAAACAACCTACTAGACCCAACAGATTGCTAATAAATTTTAAATCACAACCACTGGCTAAATTTACAGGCTGGTGGTTTTTTTGTAAGAAGCTTTTATAAAAATTTTACAAAAATTTTAAAAGAAGCTAGAAAAAATAATATTTTCTTGTGCTACAATAAAAAATATTAATTAGCCTTTAAAGTTTTTATACTTTAAGCATGAGTTAAATTCTTAAAATTTTATGCCTAAGTGGTTACAAATATTATTTTAATTGGGAGTACAAAATGACCTTAGCAATAAATAAAATCATCAACAGTTTACTAGAAATCATATTATTTTCTCTCCTTCCCTTTCTTTTCTGGTACTTTTCAGCAAGAAAACAAGAAAGGTTTACAGATTGGATAGGACTGAAAAAAATAAAAGGAGCTAAGAAGACAGCACTTGCAATTATTATAGTGACAACTTTTTATTTATTGATAAGCTTAATTCTTCTTAATAGCTTAAAAAATATAGAAAATGCAACTACAGAATTCCAAGGACTTAGGTTTGCTGCCCTTCCTGCAATTTTTATCTATGCAGTCTTTAATACTTCTTTTCCTGAAGAAATCTTATTCAGAGGCTTTATCTTAAAAAGACTTGCCAATAAGTTGGGATTTGCTAAGGCAAATTTTATACAAGGACTACTATTTGGTATATTGCATGGAGTGATGTTCTTTCCTCTTGTTGGTAATTTAAAATCTATTTTAATTATTTTATTAACAAGCCTTATAGCCTTATCTATGGGCTATGTAAATGAAAAATCATCAGATGGATCAATTATTCCTAGTTGGATTATACATGCATTTTCTAATTTTATTGCTGGTCTTTATGCTGCCTTTTATATTTAATTTAGTTTTCTTTAAATTATAAAAGACTCTGCCGATAAATTTTGACAGAGTCCATAAAAGTTAATATAGTTTGCAATAAAAAATCTGCTAGAGATTTCTCTCTAACAGATTTATTTTTTATAGGAATAGTCCACCGTGTGCAACAAATAGTGGTGCGAATACAAGGGATACAACAGTTATAAGTTTAATTAGAATATTAAGAGAAGGTCCTGATGTATCTTTGAATGGGTCACCAACTGTGTCTCCAGTTACAGCTGCCTTGTGAGCTTCTGAACCCTTACCACCGTGTGCTCCACCTTCAATGTATTTCTTAGCGTTGTCCCAAGCTCCACCAGCGTTTGACATAAATATTGCCATTAGTACGCCTGTTACAAGAGCTCCGGCTTGGAGTCCACCTAGGGCTTCTGTACCAAGTAGTAGACCTACTAGTACTGGAACAATTACAGCGATTAGTCCTGGTACGATCATTTGCTTAAGAGCAGCCCCTGTTGAGATGTCAACACAAGTTGCATATTCAGGTCTTGCTTTACCTTCCATGATTCCAGGGATTTCTCTAAATTGTCTTCTTACTTCGTCAATCATTTCTGATGCTGCGTTACCTACTGCTGACATAGTAAGTGCAGAGAAGGCAAATGGAAGCATACCACCAACGAATGTTGCAGCTATAACTTCTGGTTTTGAAATATCAATTCCACTAAGACCAGTAGCGTTAATGTAAGAAACGAAAAGTGCAAGGGCAGTAAGTGCTGCTGATCCAATTGCAAATCCCTTTCCTATAGCTGCTGTTGTATTACCAACAGAGTCAAGTGAGTCTGTAATATCACGAACTTCTTCTGGTAGTTCACACATTTCTGCAATACCACCAGCGTTGTCTGCGATTGGTCCATAAGCGTCTACGGCAATTGTCATACCAGTTGTTGAAAGCATACCAACAGCTGCAAGAGAAATTCCGTAAAGTCCTACGATTGGATCTGCGCTTCCGCCAGCTCCAAGGTAAGATGCAATAATACCAACAGCGATAATGATGATTGGTCCAACTGTTGACATCATACCAACAGAAAGTCCAGCAATAATATTTGTTGAAGAACCAGTTTCTGATTCTGCTCCAATTCTCTTAACTGGTGCATAATCATCTGCTGTGTAATATTCTGTGAATTTAGAAATTATTAGACCAACTGCAATACCAATGATTACTGGTGCAAATGGTGAAAAACTTCCAAAGATGTAGTTTGATAAAAGTGCTGAAGCTATCATTGTAACAGCAGCTGCTACATATTCACCTGCGTTAAGAGCCTTTTGTGGGTTCTTGTCTCCCTTTACAAAGAAAGCAGCTACAATTGATGCAAGAATACCAACTGTTGCAACAAGCATACCAAATGTAACGCCTTCTTCTCCGTAAGCTACAACTCCAAGAGTAATAACTGAAAGAAGTGCTCCAACGTATGATTCAAATAAGTCAGCTCCCATACCAGCAACGTCCCCAACGTTATCTCCTACGTTATCAGCGATAACTGCAGGGTTTCTTGGGTCATCTTCTGGGATACCAGCTTCAACTTTACCTACAAGGTCAGCTCCAACGTCTGCAGCCTTAGTGTAGATACCACCACCAACTCTTGCAAAAAGTGCAATAGATGATGCTCCAAGTGAAAATCCTGTAATGATTTCAGTTTGTCCACCTGTTAGGAAGTATGCGCAAGAAATACCAATAATTCCTAATCCAACAACGCACATTCCCATTACAACTCCACCTGAAAAGGCAACGTCAAGGGCTTTACCTAGGCCACCCTTCCATGCTGCGTTTGTTGTTCTAACGTTTGCTTTTGTAGCAACCTTCATACCAACATAACCAGCAGCTACTGAAAAGATAGCTCCTACTATGAAACAAATAGCAGTTGGAATTGATTTAAGTCCTACTGCCAAGATAATTGCAAGTACAACGACAAATACAACAAGAGCCTTGTATTCTCTTGTTAAAAATGCCATAGCTCCTTCTGAAATGTAAGAAGAAATTTCCTTCATTCTTTCATTTCCGGCATCTTGTCTTGACACAAAGCCTGCCTTATAGGCAGCAAATAGTAGTGCCAAAACGCCGACGATAGGAGCTAGATATAACATATTCATTCTAATCCTCCTTAAATTTTAATTAAATTGCAGCTAATACAATAAGTGCAAGTGCAAAAACGATGCTTGAACCAATAACAACTTTGTTTTGGATTTCTTTTTTACTAGAACCCTTATGAGATCCCCACATGCTAGTTTCTTCGCCTTGAAGAGTTCCTAGACCAGCTTGTTCTGATTCCATTTGTGCAACTACAGTTATTACAATTATGCTCGCAATAATAATTATAATAGATAATAAAGTTTGCAAACTTATACCTCCCTTAAATTTCTATAACATATAAATTCTAACACAGCAAGGCTTGCTAATCAACGAATTTATACGATAATTTGGCATTTTTTAACAAGTTACTTCCTTTTTTAAGCCTTCTTCGATTAAGTCCTCCCTATCTTGCATTGCAAGTAGAGTTTTTTCTATTAGGTCGTCAAGTTCCCAGCCAAGCTTTTCTGCTCCACTTTTTATCACATCTCGAGAGCAGCCTTCTGCGAACTTCTTGTCCTTAAACTTTTTCTTTACGCTCTTGAGGTTCATGTCCTTGGTGCTCTTTGATGGCCTCATAAGTGATGCTGTATAAATTAATCCTGTAAGCTCATCTGCTGCAAAAAGGACCTTCTCCATAAAGAGTTCTGGTTCCACATCAGAACATATTCCAGACCCATGAGACATTATTGCGTGAATTAACTCATCACTTCCACCTGCCCCACTTAAAATCGCTGGCGTATTCTTTAGATGGTCTTCAGGATACCTTTCGTAATCAACATCGTGAAGAAGTCCTGCCATCTTCCAAAAGTCTACATTGTCCTTGTCGTATTCTTCTGCAAAGTAGCCCATAACACTTTCAAGAGTCAAGGCATGTCTTATGTGAAATTCTTCCTTGTTGTATTCCTTTAAAAGCTTTAAGGCATCTTCTCTACTTATTCCAATCTTCATAACCCCACTCCCTTTTTCCTAATTCTATCACAATAATTTTTGAATTTCACTTTTATCTACTTATGTTATAATGAAGATAAGAATGCAATGAACAATGGAGGTTTTTATGAAAAAAAATGTTGGCATAATGGGCTTTGGTAGAATTGGTAGAGACGCACTAAGAATCTGGGCCCTAAGAGACGATGTTAATTTTGAAGTTACTCACGTAGCTGTAAGAAATTTAGAAAAAACTTTAAAAGAAAGAACTCACCTATTTAAATACGATACAATCTATAGAAAATTCCCTGGTGAAATTGAATTCACTGACGACGGAATGATCATCAATGGAAAGAAAGTTACTTTCGTTGAATCAAAAACTCCAGACAAGATGAACTGGAAAGAACTTGGTGTTGATGTTGTAATCGATTCATCTGGTGCCTTCAAGGACGAAGAACAAGCAAGAGGCCACCTTGAAAGTGGTGCAAAGAAAGTTGTCTTAACTTCTCCAGGCAAGGGCAAGATGCTTACAGTTGTAATGGGAGTTAACGACGACAAGTACGATCCAGAAAAGGACGACATTATCTCTAACGCATCTTGTACAACAAACTGTCTTGCTCCAGTGACTAAGGTTATCTTAGAAAACTTTGGAATCAAGAGGGGACTTATGTCCACTGTTCACGCTTACACTAACGACCAAAACATCCACGACGGTGTTCACAAGAAGGACATGAGACGTGCAAGAATGGGTGCAGAAAATATAATCCCAACTTCAACTGGTGCAGCTAAGGCTGTTGGAAAAGTTATTCCAGAAGTTGACGGAATCTTAACTGGCTTTGCCCTAAGAGTTCCTGTTCCAACTGGCTCCCTAGTAGACGTTACTTTTGAACTTGAAAAAGAAGCTACAGTTGAAGAAATCAATGCAGCTATAAAGAAGGCATCTGAAAATGAATTAAAGGGAATCCTTGCCTACTCTGAAGACGAAATTGTTTCTTCTGATATTATTGGCGACACTCACTCATCTATTTTCGATTCACTTCTTACAACTGTTAATGGCAAAATGGTTAAACTTATTTCTTGGTACGACAACGAATGGGGTTACACAGAAAGAGTTATTGACCTAACAGAAAAAATCGTTGAATCTCTATAATTAAATTTATTAGGAGGCTTGCACAGGCAGGCCTTTTTTATTTGCAAGTAAAAAGACCCTGCAAGAGGGTCTAGCTTAATCCTTTATAATTGTCCCATGATTTTCTGGGTTGTTGGTGTTTAAAATTTTTATAGTTATATTTTTCTTGGCAACGGGGCTTATGGCATCTTCTTGATAGACTTGGGCTCCCTCTCCAATTATTTCCTTGAGTTCTGTGTAGGAAAGCTTGTCAATAGTCTTGGCGTCTGGGTCCCTATTGGGGTCAGATGTCATGATTCCATTTACATCAGTCCAGTTTTCATAGACCTTGGAATCAAGGGCATAGGCAATGAGGCTGCCTGTGTAGTCACTGCCTCCCCTTGTGAAAGTTACGATCTTCCCTTCCTTGTCACTGCCATAGAAGCCTGGCACAACTGCCTTTTTATTTTCTCCAATGTGACTTTGGATTGCTCTCTTGGACTTTTCTATGTCAACTTGTCCCCTCTCATCAAAGATAATTAGGTCTTTGGAATCGATAAAGTCGTAGTTCAAATATTTTGCAAGGAGCTTGGCATTTAAGTATTCTCCCCTGGAAACAATGAAGTCCTTGTCCCTAGAATCTTTTATCTCATCAAATACAAATTTTAGTTCATCATCCCAAAATTCTTCAAGTTCCAAGTCTTCTGCTATGGACAAAAACCTGTTTTTAATTTTTTCAACTTGCTTGTCACGAGTTAAGTTCTGTACTTCCAACTCTTCTTCAAGGGACTTGATAATTTCCCTAACTTCTTCAATCCTCAAGTTTTTGTCAGAAAGAGAAATCAATTCATCAGTGATCTTTGTATCCTTTTTAAATCTTCTTCCCGGAGCAGAAACCACAATTACGTCCCTGTCCTCCTTGGAGAAGATAATTTTCTTCACCTTGGCAAATTGTCCTGCATCCTTTAGGGAGCTGCCCCCAAATTTTGAAACTGACTTGCCCTCTATGCTGTCAATGGCAAAGGGAGTTTCTTGGTAGACACAATAGTTGAGCCAGTTGGAGAAGAAGAGGTTGCCCGCAGACCTCCACCTAATTTTTATGTCCTTCTTAGGGTCGTTGTCTTCATAATAATTTATTGGTGGGCTGATCTTTTTGCCTTGAGAAAGGTCCCTGATGTACTCATTGTGGAGGGTGTCCTTGTCATATTCCCAGTGTCCAAAGTTAAAGACGAACCTATTGTCCTTAGTCGTCACAAGGGAAACTCCAGTGTCAGGTCTTGCCGCAAGGACTTCCAAGTCAGAAAAGTCTTCAAAGTCTTCGACGTCAACATAAGTGTGCCTTGATGTTGGAACCAAGAAGCTATCATCAAAGCCCTTTACAATTTTATTTTCTTTTAGCTTGTCAAACTCAAATACTCCAAAGATTTTTTCATCGCTAAGCTTGTGCTCAATCTTGTAGTAGTGGTAAAGGGCAGCTTGGGCAGACCAGCAGATAAACATTGTGGAGTAGACATTCTTCTTGGCGAATTCAAAAATTGTCTTTAGCTCGTCCCAGTATTTTATTTTTTCATAGGCTAGGGTCTCAATAGGCGCCCCAGTAATTATCATGGCGTCATACTTGTTGTTTTTTATGTCGTCGTAAGTCTTGTAAAAGGACTTCAACCTCTTAGTATCGGAGTTGTTTGGGTCATAGGACTCCATCCTAACAAGGTCAATATTAATTTGAAGGGCTGTGTTTGAAAGCATCCTCAAGAGTTGTAGCTCAGTTTCTTCCTTCTTGGGCATCAAGTTTACAATGGCTATGCTAAGGGGTCTTATGTCCTGCTTAATGGCAGAGGAATCCCTCATTGTAAAAATATTTTCTCTTTGTAAAACTTCTTCAACGATTAAATCTCTAGGTATTATTAACGGCATTTCTATTCTCCTCTTTTTTTATTTGTACTTGAGGAAGGAAGACAATAAAAAAAGCTTCCATCCATAAAGGACGAAAGCTATTTCGTGTTACCACCTTAATTCTCTCCCAACTCGCGCTGAAAGACTCTTCAAGTACTATCATACTCTATCGCTATAACGGGCGCGCCCGTGCCTATCTAAATATCGATAGACCCTCAAGAAGGACCATGTTCTCCTAATCTTCTTCTACTTCTCTCACCAAACGAAGCTCTCTTTAATCAGTCAAAAAGGATACTCTTCCTCTTATTGAGTTATTTTTTATTATAATAGCATCAAAATTTTTTTATGTCAATTAGTAAAAAATTGTAAGCTTATAATTTTTATTAGCTTGCAATTTTTTGTGACTTCATAAGTTCTTGTTACTTTACAATTTCTTACGACTTAATAAATTCTTATAAGTTTAGAATTATCTAGTACTTTACAATTTCCCATAACACCATAATTTTTTATAAGATAAGAATTTCTTAAAACTTACTAACTTCTCATGACTTTATAAAATCCCACAAAAAAGAGAGGCTCTTGCCTCCCTTTTATTAGTATAGTTAGAATTTATTTTTAAGCTTCTTTCTTAATTACATCGATTATAGAACCATCTCTGTATTCTACAACTGCAACTACTTCGTCAGAGAATTTAACTTCTTCAGGTTTGCCTGTAAGTTTTTCTGCCATTTCTTGTAGTTCCTTGATGTCCTTAAGTTCAATTCCAGCCTTTTGGAATTTTTCGATTAAGTCTTGTCTCTTTGGATTTACAGAAATACCGTAGTCAGTACAGATTACGTCAACAGATTCTCCTGGTGTACAAACTGTTGTAACCTTGTCTTTGACAATTGGATTTCTCGATCTTACAAGCGGTGCAAGTATAAGTGACATTTCTGCACCTGGTGCTGTATCTTGGTGACCACCAACTGCTTGGTTGATAACTCCGTCTGATCTTGTCATTACGTTTACGTTGAAGTCAGTGTCAACTTCAAGAGCTCCAAGTAATACAAAGTCAAGAGTGTTAACTGCAGGAGTTGGGTTGTTAGGATTTGCGTAAGATGATGCAGTTTGTTCAAAGTGTTTTGGATTTTCACGAATTGATCTTACTGCGTCAAGGTCAAAGGATTGTGTATCGTAGATACCATCGATAAGACCTTCTTCAAGCATTGTTACCATATAACCTGTGATTCCACCAAGGGCCATTGAAGCCTTGATGCCATCTTTTTTCATTTCTTCACGAAGAAGTTTTGCTACTGCAAGAGTTGATCCTGCTGCACCAGTTTGGAATCTAAAACCATCCTTATAAAGACCAGATGCCTTGATTGCCTTAACTGCGTTGTTAGCAATTAATAGGTCACGTGGGTTGTCGTTAAATCTAATGGATCCAGAAACAATTCCCTTTGGATCACCAATTGCATCAACTTCTACAACATAGTCAACATACATCATGCCAATTGAAGCAGGAATATTTGGGAATGGTACAAGGTTATCTGTGATTGCAATTACGCAATCAGCATACTGTGCGTCAACAATTGCATAACCAAGTGATCCACAAGCTGCCTTTCCTTCTCGACCATTAATGTTTCCATATTCGTCACAAGCTGGTGCTGCAAGGAAGGCTACGTCAATATGAAGTTCTCCATCTTCAATAGCTCTTGCACGTCCACCGTGGGAACGAATGACACAAGGTTTTTTAAGGATACCTTGAGAAATTTTTTCTCCAAGTTCTCCTCTTAGTCCAGATGATTGAATTCCAGTGATAACACCTTGTTCAATTAGTGGAATTAGTTTGTCGTGGCATGGTGAAAGTGATGAAGGAGCAAGTGTTAAGTCCTTGATGCCCATATCAGCAATAACTTGCATAACCATATTTACAACATAGTCACCATTTCTTAGGTGGTGGTGGAAGGAAATTGTCATTCCGTCCTTAAGTCCACTTTTCTTAACAGCTTCTTCAATAGATCCTAGAAGTTTTTTCTCACTTCTATTTCCATATCTAATCTTTGGAGAAGCCTTTCTTTCAGTTCTAAGATATTTGCCTTCGCCTTTAAAAGGAACAAGTTCGCCAATGCCTTCAAGGTATTCAGGGATATCTCTTCCTACTGCATTTTTATTATAGTTCATCAATATCCTCCTTCTTTAGCACTCCACTTGCAACTGCAAGGTCTAGAACTCTTTGTGCGCCAGCAATAACTGGATAGTCAACCATCTTGCCGTCAACAGTAATAACTCCAGAGCCCTTTCTTTCAGCTTCCTTTGAACCGGCTATAATTCTTAGTGACTTAGTAATGTCCTTTTCAGTTGGTGTGTAAACTTCATTTACAACAGCAATTTGTTTAGGGTGAATTACAGACTTACCATCGAAGCCAAGGTCCTTTATAAATTGAACTTCTTCTCTAAAGGCATCCATGTCGCTTAAGTTTGTGTTAACTGTATCGAAACAAGCAATGCCTGCATTCCTTGCTGCAAGTACAATTTGACTTCTTGCTGCGAAAAGTTCCCAACCGTGTTTAGACCTTTGAGTCTTTAGGTTGGTAACATAGTCAGCTGCACCAAGGGCAATACCCATCATTCTTGGTGATGCCTTAGCAATATCAACTGCATTAATAACTCCAGTTGGAGATTCAATAGCTGCCATCATTAGGGTTCTACCTTGGCAACCCATTTCTTCTTCAACTTCTGTTATTATTTCATCTACATCTATAACATCTTGAGCAGTTTCTGACTTTGGTAGTCTTATAACATCTACCCCAGCCTTAACAACTGCCTTAATATCTTCACGTCCAAAAGGTGTATCAAGGGCGTTAATTCTTACAACAACTTCAGTTTTTCCGTAGTCTAGAGTTTTTAGTGCATTGTAAACTAAAAATCTTGCCGCGTCTTTTTGATTTATGCTCGTAGCATCTTCAAGGTCGATCATAATTGAATCAGGACCATAGATGTGAGCATCAGTGATGTTTGCAGGGTTGTTACCTGGAAGAAACATCATTGTTCTTCTTAATCTCTCTTTCAAAATATCAGCTCCAATTATATTCTGTGCTTTCAGCTGCTCTAAAACATGCTGCTGCTACTCTTGCTTTAATTGTGTAGTCCAAGGCACCCTTGTCTACTGCAGTAACTTTTGCATTTTCTACATCTAATTCTTTTAAAGTTTCTCTTATAACTTTTTCAATTTGTTTACCAAATTGTTTTTTTACTGAACTTTCCAGTTCAATAGATATGCCGTTTCCATCGTCAACAGTGATTAAAATATCATTTGACTCAAGAGTTCCGGCCATGGCTTCTTTTTTTAGTTTCAAAAAAATCCCTCCTAGTCTACATGAGCGTTCCAAAGAGTATTGATCCTATGACTAGTATTATACCTCCACCAAGTCTTGATGAAAGTTGTGCATAAGAAATTAAATCCATTCTGTCAGCTGCTCCAAGAACTGCCAAGTCACCGGATCCACCTCTGTTAGCCATACATAGGCCTGCTGTAACAGCAGAGTCAACAAAGAAAAATCCTACAAGGTGTCCAACAAGTCCTGAACCAATTACAGCACCAACAACAATTAAAAATGCCATAACAACATTACCAAAAGTAATTGCAGCTATAAGTTCATTAAGGTCAGTTTCAACACCAACACCAACCATAATTAAGATTACAATGTTTTTTGTGAAGAAAGATTGAACTTCCTTAGCGGCTTGTCTAAGTGATCCTGGAACAAGTCCAAGTCCATTAGCAAGAGCAACAATAATAATCATAAAAGCAAATGGGTGAATTGGCACTGAAGGAACAAGTGGATCCCAAATCTTATCAGCTACAAGCCTACCTAATTGATAGAAAGTAAGACCCATTAAGATTGCTCCAGCGTAGTCCTTTAATTGTGTTGTGAATTTTTCTTCATTTTGTTCAATTTCAGGAGCTGATCTCATAAGAGTTTTCTTGTCTCCTGTAAGACCCTTTCTTGCTTCACCAATCTTATTTAAAATACCACCAGCAATAATAGCGAAGATATTTGCAATTGTAAGAATTGAAATAGCAAATCCATAGTAGTTTGCAGCAGCATCTCCTGTAACTCTTTCATAAATTTGACTTAGTGGAACTGCACCTGCACCGTTACCTCCACCCATTACAGGAAGAACGTATTTTAAAATAGTGTTTGCTGGAGAAACTCCAAAGAAAAGTCCTCCAATGATACCAAGAATGGCAGCACCTAAAACTCCACCAAGGATTGCTGGAATATATCCTGCAAAAGACTTGATCATAAGGTCTCTATTTAGTCCAAGAAGTGAACCAGAGATAAGCATTATGATAAAGAAGTTTAATACTCCCATAGGCTTTGAGTTAACAGATGAAATAAGTTCTACATATTCTTCTGGTATAACATGCAGATAAACTAAAATTGCTGTACCCAAGAAGGCAAGAACAAGTCCACCACCAACATAAGTGTTCCAAATTGGAATCCTCTCACCAATTTCATATAAAATAATACCTATTGCGAACATCAGGGCAACTCCGCCCGCTAAATCCTTTGACAAAACTCCCATATATGTTGCAATAAAAACAATTGCAGATAAAACCAATAACATTGGAAGATTAAGTCCAAAATATTTTTTCTTCAATAGAAAAACCTCCTTTTTTCTATGATACCCCAGAAAGGCTTTCTTATTCAAGATGTTAACCCGATGAATTCGCCATCTTGCGCAAACATAAAATTGTTATAGTAACAAATTTAATTTGTGGTATCGCTTTACTTTTGCTAATATATTTTGAAAAATTAGGTCTTCCCAGTTTATATATTTAATTTAAAATTTCTAAGGAATTTTTAAAAATTTTTTTCTTCAAATACTCTTGTCTAAAATAATCTACATTTTTCTACATTATAATTTTTATATTTTACTCAACTATATTGTGTTTTTATATAACTTTAATCTATTAAATTATTTGCAAATGTCTTATACTATAATTAATAAATATTTTCATCTACGACAATTTGATTAGACTTTCTTGTCTATCAAATTTTAATTTTTTACTTATTAAGGAGGTTTTTATGAAAAAGTTTAGTAGGCTTTTATTTGTTCTTTTATTGGCTTCTTGTCTTTTAATTCCAAGCTCTCTTTTTGCAAAGGGTGTGAGTGACAATAACGAAAAAATTGAAGCCTTGCAAAAAGCTGGAATCATTACTGGTTACCCTGATGGCAGTCTTGGCTTAGATAAGCCCATCACTCGTGCTGAAATTGCTGTAATTCTTACAAAAATAAAGGGCGAGCTTATTGAAAAAAATGACCAGCAAAGTTTTAATGATGTGGGCAAGGGTCATTGGGCAAAGTTTTATGTTGAAAACGCCAGCCAAATAAAAAATCCACAGGGCATCTCTGCTATTGTTGGATACCCCGATGGATCCTTCAAGCCTTCTAATCAAATCACTTACGCTGAGATTTTAAAAATTTTAGTTGCAGCAAGTAAGATGGACCTAACACCTGCTGACGTGAAGGAATCTACTTGGCCATCATCTTGGATAGCTTGGGCGAATTCCATGGGGATAATTGGTCCTAATAGTGGGATTGAAAACCCTGAGCCAAATAAATTTGCTCCTCGTGGTCACGTCTTTACAATGGTTTATAATGCGATGTCAGATGATATTAATAAGATTGAACCCAAGGCTCCAGACAACAAGAAAGAAAAAGCTGCAGAACTTTCTAAAGAAATTAAAATAGAAAACGCCGATAACAAAAAGGCAGATGTTGATAGTGAGATTGGAAATATAGATTCCTTTAACAAGGGAGTAACTTTTAACCACGACTTGTTCCACCAAGAATTTTTAAAGTTAATTAATGCTGACAGACAAAACTTGGGGTGTGATCCACTTGAATGGGCTGATGATTTAACTAAGGGTGCATCAATTCGTTCTGAAGAGCTTGTAGCAAATGGATCTATTGATGTAAATGGAAAATTTCACCGACGCTTAGATGATCGACCATGGCAAACTTCTTTAGATTATCTTGAGCCTCAAATTTCTACAACTACTCACGGTGAAAATCTTGTTGAGATTATCAATTCTTCTAGTAATGGAAATATTGCACCTAAGACTCAAAAATTTTTAACTGATGAAAAGTTCATGGCAAAGACTCTCTATGATTTGTGGTGGAATTCACCTGGCCATCGTGACAACATGATGAATCCAAAATTTAGATATTTAAATCTTCAGCTTCGCCTTGGCAATCACGCAAAAAATATAGACAAGGGAAAGAGGACTTTCTATTTTGTTGGAACAACTCATTTCAGAGGCGACTACAAATAAAAATAATCCCCAAGAATTTATTTCTTCTTGGGGACTTTTTTATGATTTCTTGCAAGATTATTTAGCAAAATTTCAAAAATTTTTTGAGGGCTATTCCATTGCCTCTTTAATAATTTCTCTTACTCTCTCTTCAAGTTCCTTTAAGTTATGCCTTTCTTCCTTGATGCAGGTCCTTGCTGTGTCGCCACAAATTATGCACTTCCTCTCTGGAAGCCCCAAGGATGATCTTGAAATTTGTGAGAAGTCCTTGTCGTAGATGTCGATGTCAAGGAGTCTTCCTCCCATGGATTCTTCTTCAACTTCCATCATTAGTTTTTTTATGAGTCTTCCATCGCCATCAAGGACAGCAAGGTACTCCATGCCTGTGACTAAATTTTGATAGTCTTCAAATAAAATTTTTATTTTATTTTCTTCCAAAAGATTTTTAATCTTATCTACATATTTTTTGTGAAAGCTTACTGCTTCTTCAAAGTTTTTGTCTTCGCCAGGAATGTTTAACATAAAGGAAAGGACTGGGGCCTTATAGCTTTCTGTCAAATCCTTGATCTTGTAGTATCTTTTTTCCTTGGCTTCTAGCATCCTATTCATGGCAAGTATCTTAGAGTCTATCATTTATTATCCTATGTCCTTCTTCTGACTTAAGGGCTTTTATCGTTGCTTCTGGCAAAAATCTATAAGCTTCTTCAAATTTTCTTTCCTTTAAAAGGGTCCTAACCTTTGATGCAGAAATTATTTGATTGTCCAGACTTGTCCTTGGAATTTCTACGACCTCTAGGCCATATTCTGGCAAGATTTTTTCCATAGTCTCGTTGTAATTTTTTGTAACAACATCCCTGTCTTCGCTTCCCACAAATCTCTTTTTTATATTTAAGGCTTTTGCAAAGTATCTTCCAAAGATTTTTGTGTCAAGTTCTGAATAGGCCTTTAGGATTGTTTTTTCGTCCTTATAAAAATATGTTGGGAAGGTGTTTTTTGAAATAATATAGTCGTTGCCAGGATGGACAATGACGTCATCATACTTTTCCAACTCTTCCTTCACAATCTTGTACCTAAAGTCATAGGGGAAGGTGGACCCGTCCTCCTCTACCATAAAGATGTGCAAGAGGTCAGTTTGTTTTCTCGCTTCGTTAATTAAATAGAGATGACCCTTGGTCATAGGGTTGGCATTTATAACAATTGCGCCAGACTCCCTCTGGTCTTCAATATTTTTTAAGAGCTTGTGAAGTTCTTCTATCTTATTGTCTAAGAGGGCAACATCTTCTGTATCTTCAACTAGAGAAAAACCAAAGTCTGTAAAGATCTTAATGTTTTTTGGCTTTGTAAAGATGAAGAGATGATTATTCCCAATCTCGTATTGATGATCAAGTAGCCTTGTGATTATTGAATTTGTAATTCCCATGCCTTGGTAAGCTGGGTCAATGGCAAAGCACTTTAGGACCCTGCCAGCACAAGATCCAGTTCCAATAATTTTGTCGCCGTCAAGTGCCACAAGGGTGTAGTCCACGTCCCTCTCATAGTTTATGGCAAAGTCCTTCAAGAATTTCTCAACATTCTTCTTTTCAAATTTCATAACTTGTCTATAATCAATCAATGTTTCCCTCCAAGAGATAAAAATATAAGGTTAGAATCAAAAAGTCGGCACAGCCTCCTGGACTTAAGTTTCTCCTCTTGTACTCCTCATTTATTTTTTGGATTTCTTTCATTCCAGATTCATTTTCGTACAATTTATTTTCAAGGACACGACTGGAAGTTTCTTTCAAAAATTCTAGACCCTCAAGCCCTCCTCTTTTGATTATGTTTGAATCCTCGATAAGGGACATGAAATAAAATAGGGTGCCAGTGAGGGCGTAGTCGAAATTTGTCTTCTTCTCAGCTTCCTTTAAGAAGTCAAGTCCCATAATGGCCTTTTTAAAACCTTCTTCAGCCTCTTCTCTTATTCCCTTTAGTCCATATTTTTTATAATTTTTTTCGCCATGGGTTTCTGCCTTTTCAATTTTCAATTCATTGCTTATGCCACTATTTAGGTAAGCCACTCGGTCAATTACTTTCTTAAAAGAAAAATTTTCTTTTCTCATTTCTATTGCACTTGCATAAACCATAAGGCCAAGAGAAAAAATAATTCCCTTGTGGGTGTTGGCTCCACCAGTTACTGCCTTCATCTTTTCTTCATAAAGCTTTCCATATTCTCTAAGCTCCAAGAAGTCCTCTCCCTTAGATTTTTCTCCAAGCTCATAAGAAATCTTGAAGTAGTCGTAGAGGACTAGGGACGACTTCAAGAAGTCCATGTAGTCCATGTCGTCATGGGCTCCCACATCTATTAGGCTAACAAGTCCTGGCTTGGGACTTAAGGATACCTCGTAGATGAGAGCGTAGCTAGCAAGTCTTGCGATTTTATCTGAATTTAACATAATCCCTCCGACTTCATTATAATAAATAAAAAATCTTTCATCTACTTTTTTATTTTTGTGTGAGTTACATCCTATTTTTGTCATCAAAAAAGAGAGGTCTAGGCCTCTCAATTTTTATTTTAAAGTATTCAATTTATTTTGATCTTAATTTCAAAAATTTTTACGCTTATATAAAATCAAATTAAAATTGGGCGTCGTTATATCTTGCCTTGTAGACATAGGAGTTTTGATTTAAGGCTGTTAAAATTTGACCTTGGTGATTCTTGTCCTTGGTGTCGATAATAATGCTGACGATCATGGAGTCGATTGTTTCTCCAACTAGATCTACGTTTTGATAAATTTGAACTATGTTGGCTCCTTGCTCTTCAAGAAGTCCTGATATCTTAGTGAGTTGCCCTGGTTGATCGTCTAACTTAATCCTAAGTTCCATTCGCCTGTTGGTCTTATATAGTCCCTTTTCAATAACCTTTGAAACTCGAGTGACGTCGATGTTGCCACCAGATAGGACACAGCAAACTTTTTTGCTCTTGTGGTTAAACTTCCTATACATTAAAGCCGCAACTGTGGATGCAGCTGCTCCTTCTGTGATGATTTTGTTGTCCTCAAGAAGGGTTAAGATTGCAGAAGAAATTTCTCCTTCAGTTACAAGAACTATGTCGTCTACATATTCCTTTACCATCTCGTATGTAATTTCTCCCGGAGTTTTAACTGCAATTCCATCTGCAATTGTTGATCCACCCTTAACTGTTAAGATTTTTCCTTCCTTAACAGATTCATACATTGATGGAGAAATTTTTGTTTGGACTCCAATTATCTTTATGTCTGGCTTAATAGACTTGGCTGCTAGGGCAACTCCAGATATAAGACCACCGCCGCCAATTGGTACAACTATAATGTCAGCGTCTGGCAGCTCTTCTAAGATTTCTAGTCCAACTGTACCTTGACCTGCTATAATTTTTTCATCATCAAAGGGCGCAATAAAAGTGTAGCCTTCTTCTTCAGATAATTTTTTTGCAAAGGCTGCTGCATCGTCAAAGGAATCTTTAACAAGTTCTACTTCTGCTCCATAATTTCTTGTTGCCTTTACCTTGGATAGGGGAGCGTGATAAGGCATGCAGATAACAGACTTTATCCCCCTCTCACTTGCTGACTTGGCAACACCTTGGGCGTGGTTACCTGCTGAGCAAGCTACAACTCCCCTTTCTGCTTCCTCATCTGATAGGGTTGCAATCTTGTTATATGCTCCCCTAAGTTTAAAAGATCCAGTGTCTTGTAGGACTTCAACCTTTAGATAGATGTCTTCTCCAAGGTTTGGTGCATAGACCACAGGAGTTTCCTTGATGTGACCCCTTAGTCTTTCTCTGGCTTCGTAAACTTCTTTCACGTCCATTCTACTCACCTTCTTTTTTATTATGGACAATACTTACAAATTTATCTCCTTCTAAAATTTTTCTAACTCTTTTTTCAAAATCCATGCGGCTCATCCAAACAACCCTGTCGCAACCTAGACACTTTAATTTCATATCAGCGCCCTTTCTTGCTATTTCCCACTTGTTTTCACCACATGGGTGTCCCTTCTTTAGGGTCACTATATCGCCAAGTTCATAGTAAAGCATGATCATCTTCTCCTTTTATAAACTTATTCCTAATCATAGGAGACTTAATATTTTCTCTCTGCATTGTTTTTAAAATCTCGGACCTAAGAGCAAACTCAAGGTCGTATTGCCTGCCCTGCCTTGTGTAATAGACAAGGGCCATCTTGTAGGCATCTTTTCCATTTTCAGTAACTCCCCACAAGTTTGGTCCTATAACCATGTCCTCATGGTCCCTATACTTTTCTATAGCTGTCTTAATTTTTTCTTCAACAAAGTCTGGGTCGCAAGAATTGTCTAGGTAAAATTCAATTTTTGTCCTGATGTTTGCCCTTTCCTTGTTGGAAATAATTGAAATGTTGCTGTTGGGAATGACGTGAAGAATCTTGTCAAAGTCACGAATTTTTGTGACCCTAAGTCCCAAGTACTCAACAACTCCTTCGATGTCGCCAATCTCAACTAGGTCGCCAACAGAATATTGGTCTTCAAAAATTATAAAAAAACCATTGATAAAGTCCTTAACAAGACTTTGGGCGCCAACACCAATTGCCAGTGAAAACACACCAAGAGTTGCAATAATTGGCGCAATAGAAATGTTAAAGACGCTCATAACTATGGTAACTCCAATAAAAATTAAGATTACCTTGATGATACGCCTGATTAAGTTTGTAACAGTTACAATCCTGTTGTAGGATCCCTTTTCTTTTATCTTGTCTGAATTTAATTGTCTTCCAATAAAGGAATCTATTATTTTTAAAATTACAAAAGTTCCAATAACTACAAGGGCAACTACAAGGAGTCTCTCCCAGGATTCAAGACCTCTAAAAGTTGATCTCAGAGCCTGGTCTGCTTCACTTGCAACAGCGTCTGTGTTTTTTTCTATGTTCACTTTTACACCTCTTTATAAGTTGTCTCTATCTTGTTATCATCTTCTCTTATTGTGTTTGTGTTCACAACAGAATAAAGACTTAGGTCGCCATTTCTCAAGGCTCCAATCAATAGTCCGTTGATCTTAATCTTGTCTAGGGAGTAGCCAAGTCTTGTGTAAAATTCTCCCGAATTTCCAATTTCTCCACCAACATCACTTGGTCCATAGACATAAATTGAGCCAGAAATATTTTCCATCTTGTTGACATTAGCTGCAATTATTTTTTTCTTGCCTGGCTTTAAGATGTAATTGTATTCTGTGATAATTCCTGAGTGAAGAAGGTAGGTCTTCTTGCCTTCCACTAAGATGTCAGAAATATTTGGCACCCTGTCCTCATATTTTTTGCCAGAATTCATAAACCTATAAATAGTTTTGTCTGTAAGAGCCAAGACCGACCTCTTGTCTCTCTTTAAGTACATGACAACTTCGTGGTTTAAAGCCTGGCTAGTTTTTTCTCCCTTGTTTAGATTATAAATAAGAGAAGAGTAGCCTGTTGTTTCATTTTTTATTTCTGCAACAGAAAGATTTTTCTCGTCAAGGACATCGTGGGCCAAGATTTGATTGCCAGTCCTATAGATTTCAGTAAGACTTGAGTCATTACCCATTAAGTATAAAATTTCATTTTTCTCATCCACTACGTGGAAAATTATATTTGCATTCTCATAACTTATGTTAAAGATATCGCCCTTAATATCTATTGTGGAAAGAAGCTCGCCCATCTCTGAATACATGTGGACCTTGCCAAGGTCCTTCTCATACAAGAAGGCATAATTGTTGGCAAAGAAGGCCTCAATGTTTTCATCTTCCCTTTGGATCTTCTTTACAATATTTCCTTCCCTGTCTGTGATATATAAAACTGGATCAGCCCACAAAAAGACAGACTTAGATGCAAGGCTAAAGTCCTCTATGGGCTCATTAACACTTACTCCCTTAAGTCTTACTATGGTCCTGTCCTTAGAAAAATTTTTATGGTTAATATATATAAATCCTAAAAATATAAATAACAAAAATAAAATTATTGCGTGATTTTTTTTAATTTTCAAAATACCACTCCCGACTTCATTATAACATTTATACTTTTACTTTTGCATTGAATTGAAATAAAAAAGAGGGCTCTTGGCCCCCTTTAAATTTATTTTTTGTTTAAGATTATCGCTCCTGCTAGGACAAAGATAAGTCCCAAGACAATATTTATTGTTAAGGCCTCGCCAAGGACCAAGATGGATAAAATTGTTCCAAAGATTGGAATAAATAATTTATAAATTCCAAACTCGCTGGCGCTGTGAGTCTGAAGGACAAAGGTCCAAATTGTAAAAGCTGTTGCCGATATAAATGCACCATAAGATAGCATTAAGAATAGAAGAAAGTCAAAGTTCACATTGGACTTGTGAGTGATGGCTCCAATAATTATTAGTGGCGTTGCTCCAAGTGCAAATTGTGATGCAGTTAAGAGAAAGCCATTTAAATTTCTTCCATACTTTCTTATTAGGACGCTGGAAAGGGCATTAAAAGTTGTAGCTATAAGGACAAAGCCTTCGCCACTTAACTTAAAGTGAAAGCCTCCCCCTCCCCTTAGGTTTATTATTAAAATACCAATAGACCCAACTAGAAGAGCTCCTAGCTTCCTCTTGGTAAACTTCTCTTCCCTAATTAAGAGGACAGAAATCACAACTGTAATAAAGGCGTTGGATGCCTGGATAACTGCTGCAAGAGAACCTAGTGTGTTGGATAGTCCAATATAGTAAAACATATACTGGAGGCAAGTTTGCAAAAGTGCCAAGACCAAGATGAGTTTTATATTTATATTTTCTTTTTTAACTTCTTCCTTGTTAAAAAGTCCAAAGTAGATAAAGGTCAAGATCCCTGCCATGAAGAACCTAATCCCTGCTATTAAAATTTTTCCACCTGTGTCGTCTGGCATGATGTTGGCGTGGATGTAAGTTGTCTTTATTAGGGGTATGGCAGAGCCCCACAAGAGCATAGCAAAAAGCGAAAATACTATTGCCCATTTCTTTTCTTTTATAAGTTTCATTTTTCCCTCCCATCTCATAATTTTTGTATTCCATAAAAATAAATCTTAATTATTTATGAGATTTAAAAAATAATTTTAAGCTCTTAATAAGTTTTTAAAAATAAATTATTAAATGCAAATAAAAATTTAAATTAAAAAAGGAGGTCGCCCTCCTCTTTTATATTTTATTAAAATTCTTGAATTTTTCTTCTAATGTTTTCTTTAGTGAAACCAAATCTTTCAAAGACTTCAGCTCCCTTTCCACTTGCTCCAAAGGTATCAATGGAAATTGCCATACCCTTCATGCCAATATACTTGTGCCAGCCAAAGGATGAAAGGGCTTCAAGTGAAATCCTCTTAGTGATATTTGATGGAAGAATTTCTTCCTTGTAGTCAGAGGATTGAGCATCAAACATTTCCATAGAAGGCATTGAAACCACACGAACTCCCTTGAGTCCTTCTGCTGCTTCAAGAGCAAGAGAAACTTCTGAACCTGTAGCGATTACAATTTTTTCAAGTTCTCCCTCTTCCTTCTTGATTATATAAGCACCCCTGTAGATATCCCTTGAAGAATTTTCAAGTTGCGGAAGGTTTTGTCTTGATAGGGCAAGAACAAAAGGTGTGTTCTTTGAATTAAAGGCAAGGTTAAGTGATGCTGCAGTTTCACGTCCATCAGCAGGTCTTATTACAACAATTCCTGGAATGGATCTTAACATTGCAAGATGTTCTATCGGTTGGTGAGTAGGTCCATCTTCCCCAACTCCAATGGAGTCGTGAGTGAAGATGTAGACATTTGGGATGTTCATAAGGGCTGCAAGTCTAATTGTTGGCTTTAAGTAGTCACTGAAAACCAAGAAAGTTGATGCATAAGTCCTTAGACCTCCATGAAGAAGGATTCCATTAGTGATTGCACCCATAGCATTCTCACGAACACCAAAAGTTATATTTCTTCCAAGTCTATTGTCAGCTGAGAAGTATTCTTCTCCCTTTAGCATAGTCTTGTTTGATGGACCAAGGTCAGCTGAGCCACCAAAGATGTGGATGTTGTCCTTGGCGATCTTATTTAAAACTTCGCCAGAAATTGCACGAGTTGCCATGTCCTTATCAAAGGAATCGTAGTAGGAGTCTTCTAAGAGTTCCTTCTTTTCTAAGTTAAAGGCAGCAAGATAATCCTCATATTCCTTAGGATACTTTTTCGCATACTCTTCTTCGATTTTTTTCTTTTCATTAACCCTTGCAGTGTTTTCTTCAACAATCTTTTGGAAGTGGGCTTTCACATCTTCATCAACATAAAAGTCTTCATCAGGAAGCCCAAAGAATTCACGAGTTGACTTTCTGTCTTCCTTACCAAGAGGTTCGCCGTGAGCCTTTGCAGAGTCTTCTCTTGGTGATCCATAGCCAATTTTTGTCTTAACTTCAATAAGTGCAGGCTTGTCAGATTTTTTTGCCTCTTCAATTTTTGCATTAATTTCATCTAAGTCATTTCCATCATGAACTACAAAAGTGTCCCAACCAAGAGCCTTGTACCTGTCACAAACATTTTCTGAGAAGGCTAGGTCAGTTGATCCCTCAATGGAAATTTTGTTTGAATCGTAAAGTACGATTAGTTTATCTAATTTTAGTGTGCCAGCTAGTGATGATGCTTCGTTGGAAATTCCTTCCATCAAACATCCATCCCCAACTAGGGCATAAGTATAGTGGTCAACAAGTTTTAAGTCATCCTTGTTGTAAAGGGCTGCAAGTTTTTCTTCTGCAATAGCCATACCAACTGCCATGGCAATCCCTTGGCCAAGAGGTCCAGTAGTTGCTTCAACCCCCCTAGTGTGACCGTACTCTGGATGGCCTGGTGTTTTCGAGTCAAGTTGTCTAAAGTTCTTTAAGTCATCAAGACTTAGACCATAGTCAAATAAGTAAAAAAGTGAATATAAAAGAGCAGATCCATGTCCTGCAGAAAGGACAAACCTATCCCTATTCTTCCAATTCAAATCCTTAGAATCTCTCACTAGATGATTCTTAAAAAGAGCATAGGCCATAGGTGCAGCACCAAGGGGTAGACCTGGGTGACCTGAATTTGCATTTTCAATTTGATCAACAGATAGCATTCTCAAAGTATTAACTGCTTTATTTTCGATATTCAAAATTACTCTCCTTACTCAACCGAATTTTTATCTCTCATTACCGCCAACAAAAACTTTGGCAAATCAATTTGCCTCTTAATCCTAGATGGATTTTTTAAAAGCCTATAGAGCCACTCAAGACCAAGCTTTATAAAAATATCTGGGGCCCTGTTTGCCCTGCCCGATAAAATATCTAGGACTCCACCATTTCCAATAATGACCTTGGCATTTATTTCATCCTTCCATGCGTCAATCCACTTTTCTTGACGAGGAAAACCAAAGCCAACAAAGACAATGTCTATGTCCTTGGAATTTATTTCTTTAATTATTTCTTCTTCAGTGCTAGACTTCTCACCATCTAGCTTGGAATTGAAATATCCATTGTGAAAACCTGGAACCTTTAGATTCTTATACTTTTCATTGACAGCAGCTGCTGCATCCCTTGCAACACCTTCCTTGCCACCTAAAAAATATAAGTTAAGACCCATCTCGTCAGCAAGCTCAAGTAGCTTAATGGAAGTGTCAAAACCTGTGACCCTTTCCTTTAAGGGCTTCTTCCTAAGTCTTGATGCGTAGATAAGACCAATCCCATCAGCAAGGACTAAGTCGCCTGAGTTGACAAGCTTCTTAAGATCTTCGTCCCTCTTAGCTGCCATTACGATTTCAGTATTTGGTGTGTAAATTTTTTTAAGCGAATTCCCCTTTAGGAAGTCCCTTAAAATATTTTCGCACTCCGAGTTATCAATGTTAAAAATTTCAACTCCAAAAATTTTTACTTTATTCATAAATCTCTCCGCTAATAAGTTTATCACATAGACAAGAGCTTTTCTATTATTTATGTTTTATAAAAATAAATTTTATAATTATTGTGCAAGAAGCTCGCAAGAATAAATTTTAAATTTCCACAAAAAAAGACTACCTCTTACGAGATAGTCAATATGTATGTTGCCCAATTACTTTATCGCCAAGCTAACTTTTATTGCTGCGTCAATCTCTCCTATGACATCCTTGTCGAATTTACCGATCTTCTCTCTCAACCTTTTTTTGTCGATTGTCCTCAGTTGCTCCAAAAGAATTACAGAATTCTTGGGCAGTGGAACATCTTTAGCTTTCACATTAACATGGGTTGGTAACTTCGCCTTGTTAAGTTGAGATGTAATTGCAGCTACGATTAAAGTAGGCGAATATTTGTTTCCAATGTCATTTTGAACAACAACTACGGGCCTAACCCCTCCCTGTTCTGATCCAATAACTGGCGACAGGTCGGCATAGAATATGTCCCCTCTTTTTATCATCATAATTTTTCACCTTTTAAGGTAAGAGAGAATTAAAGATTGATCTATGAGCAACCTTTATAACATTCTATCACATTTCTTCTTATTATATACACTAATCGAAAATTTTTTTGACTTTTTTACTTATAAGTTGCCTTACTTTTCTTCAAAAAGTTTAAAGACTGCGCTTAGATTTTCTATTAGGTCCCTTGCCCTTAGGCTGGTCTTTGAATTTTTTCTTGCGTAGATGTCTCCTGAGAGTCCGTGAATATAAACTCCAAGCCTTGCAGCGTCAAACAAGTTGTAATTTTTCATTAGGGCAGAGATTATTCCCGTCAAGACATCTCCTGATCCACCTGTAGCCATGCCGGAGTTGCCTGTCCTATTTGTGTAAGTTCTCTCTCCATCTGTCACTATTGTCTCGTGACCCTTTAGGACTAGGATGACCTTATATTTTTTTGCAAATTCTTCTGCTACTGCCTTTCGATTGTTTTTTATTTTTTCTAAAGACAAGCCAGTCAGTCTTGCAAACTCTCCCTCATGGGGTGTTAGAATTGTCGTGAAGTCTTTTCTCTCTTCTAATAAATTTAAATTTTTTGACAAAATATTTAGGCCGTCGGCATCTATTAAAAGATTTTTTTCTATTTTTATTATTTTTTCAAAAACTTCTTGCCCATAAGCTCCTAGTCCCATACCTGGTCCCATACCTATGACGTCAATCCCTTCAAGGAATTTTTCCATTTCATCTAAATCATCAAAGGTCTTTGCTATGGGCTCAATGAATTTTATGGACATTATTTCAAATATTTCTCTTGGGACTATATTATAAACAAGTCCTGCGCCTGCCTTTAGGGCAGCATTTGATGCAAGGTAAGATGACCCAGTCATGCCCATGGACCCACCTATGATTGCAATTTTTCCAAAGTCTCCCTTGTGGCCAAAGTCGTCCCTATCCTTCCAAAGAGATTTTATTTCTTCATCTAAAATTATTTCTTCCTCATAATTTTTTTTCATAAAGTTTTCTCCATCAAACTTTGCAACAGCCACTGCATAAGACCTTTCGTGGCTAATAGATAAATCAAATTTCATATCAAAGACTTCTGCGTAGGGAGAATCTTCGTTATATTTTATTTTTATATCGTGGAAAGAAATTTTTCCGATCCCAGTTCCAAGGGCCTTTGCTACTGCTTCCTTGGCAGCAAAAATTCCCCCTGCTCTCTCGTAGGGCTCTTTTCTTTTTTTAATTCTTTCTATCTCATCTTCGTTAAAAACTTTTAAAAGAAAATTTTCATTTTCATCCATTAATTTTTTTATTCTAGAAATTTCTACTATATCTATGCCTAGCATCTTATCACCATTGACTTTTATTTTATTTTCGATTATTATAACATAAATAGTATGAATATAAGACGTTGAAGATATACAGTAAGCGAAAGCTGAATTACAATATTGGAGTCTATTGATTTTTGAGGCCTCGGCGAAGAAAGGTGGTACCACGAATGCGTCCTTTCGTTCACGGGGCTCTTTTTATTTTTTTGGAGGAATTTATGGAAAATGTATTCGATATTTTAAGCGAGAGAGGTTACTTAGACCAATGCACTTACGAAGACGAGCTAAGAGAAATGCTTGGCAAGGAATCAGTTCCTTTTTACATTGGCTTTGATGCAACTGCTGACTCTCTAACTCTTGGACACTTTATCCAAATTAGGGTAATGCAACACATGCAAAATGCTGGTCACGTGCCAATAGCTCTACTTGGTGGTGGAACTACAACTATTGGTGACCCATCAGGCAAGTCCGACATGAGATCTCTTATGAACAGGGAAACAATTGACTACAACGCAAGAAGATTTAAGGAACAAATTTCTAGCTTCTTAGATTTTTCTGATGGCAAGGGCTACATTGAAAACAACGCCGACTGGTTAACTAAGTTAAACTTCCTAGACTTTGTAAGAGAAATTGGTATCCACTTCTCTGTTAACAGGATGCTACAATTTGATTGCTACAAGAACAGGATGGAACAAGGACTTACTTTCTTCGAATTTTCTTACATGCTTATGCAATCCTACGACTACCTATACCTATACAGGAAGCATGGCTGTAAGCTAGAAGTTGGTGGATCTGACCAATGGTCCAACATACTTGGTGGTTATGAACTTGTTAGAAAGCTTGAAGGTGACAAGGTTTATGCCATGACTTTTAAACTTCTTACTACTGCAGCTGGAATCAAGATGGGTAAGACCATGGCTGGAGCAATTTGGCTTGACCCAGAAAAGACTACACCTTATGAAATGTTCCAATACCTAAGAAACTGTGACGACAGAGATGTTATTAAGTTCATGAAGCTTCTAACTATGCTTCCACTTGATAAGATTGCTGAATACGAAAAATTAGAAGGCGCTGAAATAAATAAGGCAAAAGAAGTTCTTGCTTACGAAGTTGTAAAAGACGTTCACGGAGAAGAAGCTGCTAAGGCTGCTCTTGATGCATCTCACTCCCTATTTGGTGGCGACAAGGCATCAGAAGACATCCCTGCAACTGAATTCGAAGCTGCAAAGTTTGACGAACCTGTTGGAATCCTAAACCTTATGACAGAGCTTGGACTTATCAAGACAAACTCTGAAGGTAGAAGGCTAATCACTCAAGGTGGAGTTTCCATTGACGATGAAAAAATAACTGATCCTAAACTTGAAATCACAAAAGACAACTTCAAGGACGGAGAAATTATTATTAGAAAGGGTAAAAAAGTTTACCATAAGGTTATTATAAAGTGAGGTTAAAATGAATTTAGAACCAAAAAAAGTTTTTGATTATTTTGAAATGTTATCACAAATTCCTAGAGAATCTGGTAACGAAAAGGGAGTTTCTGATTTCCTTAAGAAGTTTGGAGAAGAAAAAGGCTACAAGGTCATTCAAGATGACAGCCTAAATATTATTATGGAAGTTCCTCCTACTAAGGGCATGGAAGATAGACCTAAGGTTATCCTACAAGGTCACATGGACATGGTTTGCGAAAAGGGCAAGGACTCCAAGCACAATTTTGAAACTGACCCAATTGAACTTATTGTTGATGGAGATTCTCTTCACGCCAACGACACAACTCTTGGAGCAGACAACGGAATAGGTGTTGCTATGGCAATGGCTCTTGCAGAAGAAGAACACGGTCCATTAAAGATAATCGTAACTGTATCAGAAGAAACTGACATGCACGGTGCAAAGGACCTTGAAGCAAAATATCTTGAAGGCAAGTATCTAATCAACATTGACTCAGAAGAAGAAGGTGTCCTTACAGTTTCATCTGCAGGGGGAAAACTTCTAAAATCAAAATTTGTATTTAAGGAAGAAGCTTACTCTGGCAAGGCTTTTGACCTTCACCTTCACGGCTTCTTAGGTGGCCACTCTGGTATGGAAATTGCCAACAACAGAGGCAATATGATCAAGGTCATAGCTGAAATCCTTAATAAGCTTGATGGAGCAAGACTAATTGACATCAACTGCGGAACAAAACAAAATGCCATACCAAGAGAAGGTAAGCTTGTCCTTGTGGCAGATGAAAAAGCTCTTAAGGAAGCTATTGAATTCGTAAAAGAAAAGTTCAAAGACGTGGCAGGAGAACTTGTAATTGAATGCAAGGAAACTTCTCATGATGGGAAAGTTTTAACTGCTGATGACACTAAAAAACTTGCAAACTATCTCTTAGAACTTCCAACTGGCCCACACACTTTCATAAATGAAGCTAAGAAAGTTCTTGAGTCATCATCAAACCTTGCAATTGCAAAAAAAGTTGATGACGCAGTAGAAGTTTTCGTTTCACTAAGATTTGCATCCTCTTCACTTTCAGAAGAATTCGGCAAGATCTACTTGGATATAGTTGAAAAATATGGCTGCCAAGGAGAATTCATCAACCCTTATCCAGAATGGGAATACAGAAAAGAATCTGACTTTAGAGAAATCGTAAAGAAAATTTACAAGGAAATCACTGGCAAGGAAATGGAAGAAGAGTTCACTCATGGTGGACTTGAATGTGGTGTCTTCTACAAGAAAAATAGCGACCTTGACATTATCTCCATTGGTCCAGACACTGTTGGAGCTCACACACAAAAAGAAACTCTTTCAATTTCTTCAACTAAAAGAGTTTACGACCATCTTGTAAAAGTTCTAAAGGCTCTTTAATAAAAATAATTTATGGCTGTCCTATCGGCAGCCATTTTTTATTGGATTTAGTTTGCCCTTAAAGAGCATAAAAAAAGAAACCACTAGGGTTTCTATAAATTAAAATTTTTAAAAAAGCTTATAAACTATGGTCTTCACAAATTATGTATGAACTTATAAGTCGCCAGGTCTTCAAAGATTTTTAATTGCAATGACTTCATTTTGATTTAGGATAAGTTGGTCTGTTAGGGCCTCAACAATTAATAGACCTCTGCCATTACACTTTTTTTCTCCGCAATCGTACAAGGAAGTGTCATGATCGACGCCCCTTCCCTCGTCAGATACAATGATTTTTAAAGAGTCATCCTTTAAGACTAACTTTAAACAGACCTTCTTGTTGAGGTCTTCTTGATTGCCATGGACTGCTCCATTTATGACAAGTTCATTTAAAATAACTTTTATATCAAATAATTTTTCTTGGTCAGTAATATAGGGATTTAAATCCATAATGGCTGAATCCAAAAAGCTCTTTATTAGAGATAAATCGCTATTAACAAAACCCTTAAATCTATATAAAGTATCCATAATTCTCACTCCATCTATTAAGAAAATACCCAATAGATCTCCCCTTTAAACCCCAAAAGCTTGACATAGATTAATTTTAAAATTTTACTGTATTATATTTAGCAATTTGTTATAATGTTATTAAGCTTGCAAAAAGCATAAATTTTATTAGGAGGAAAAATAATATGAAAAAATATGAATGTACACTTTGCGGATATATCTATGATCCTGAAGTAGGCGACGAAGATAACGGCGTTGAAGCTGGTACTGCATTTGAAAATCTTCCAGAAGATTGGGTTTGCCCACTTTGTGGAGCTGAAAAATCAGACTTCGAACCTGTTGAATAATAATATTAAGGAAGGCTTAGGCCTTCTTTTTTTTTACAAATTTTTACAAATCTAAAATTTTTATCCACAATTTTATTTTTTTATCTACATTTGTGGGCTTTTTTATACTTTTTAATGGGTATCCACAACTTGATTTATATTTTTTATTTTTATTTATCCACAAGACTAGAGATTTTAAAAATAAAAAAAGACCTCAAATGAGAAGTCTTCTCTTGCTTATTAAATTCCATTAAGTTTATCAAGGTTAAATTAAAATCCTGCAAGTTCCTTTGAAAACTTAATAGCCTCTTCAAGCATTTGGGTTGTCACTTGGTGGCCAGTCATTTCAAAAAGTTTGAAGTCCAAGAGTTTCTTGTCTTCATAAACTTTTTCAACTTCTTTTACAAAGGATTCTTGACCGGCTGGATCTATTACATCGTCGTCTTCCCCATTATAAAGGACAAGCGGTCTGTCCTTAAAGGCTTCTGGACTATCCATTGGGTTCATGTCTAAGAAGAATTCGTTGATCCTAAATTCTCTCTCGTCAATCTTGTCTTGATTCTTAAGTTCATTTACTCCACGAACAAGTTCTTTCCAATTATTTATTCCATTGAAAATAAATGCCATCTTTAAATCTTTTTTAAAGGCATAAAGACCTCCAGCAGTTATGGCTCCCATGGAGTGACCACCCACTGCGATTTCATTTCCCGGATAATTTTCTTCAATGTAGTTGAAGATGGAAGGTGCCTCTTCGATGTTGTGCATAATCACTTTTAAAATATATTTACCTTCTACTTCCTTATCCTCGTGGTCAAGCTTTTCTACATTTCTTTCACCGTGGTATCTCGCTTCAGGAAGGATGACTCTATAGCCATAGGAGGCAAAAATATTTCCCCTAAAGATTTGCCTTTCATTGTCTGATCCCCAGCCGTGATAAAAAACTAGGGTCTTGTTAGTTTCTTCCTTGGGCTCAATTATTATTGCAGGGACCTTACCTATCATGACTTCATTTATATCTGAATAATTTGTTTTTAAATACTCCATAATTCACCTCTCCTACATTATAGCAAAGATATAAAAAATTTTTTGTGGAGTAACTTTAATTCCAATAAAAAAAGCAAAGAAATAAATTTTCCTTGCTTAAGTATTTTTTATTTAACTTCCCAAGTTGGTGGTGTGACTCCATTATTTTTTAAAAATTCGTTGGCTCTTGAGAAGGGTCTTGAACCAAAAAATCCTCTTGATGCAGAAAGTGGCGATGGATGAACTCCTTCTATGATTAAATGGTTGCCAGGCTTAATAAATTTCTTGCGAGCCTTGGCATGATTGCCCCAGAGTATAAAAACAAGTGGGTCTTCCTTCTCGCTAATTTTTTCTATAACTGCGTTGGTAAAAATCTCCCAGCCAATCTTTGAGTGGCTCATGGGTTGATGGGCCCTAACTGTTAGGGTTGTGTTGAGGAGCATTATCCCCTGGTCTGCCCAAGCTTTTAAGTAACCTGTCTTTGGAATTTCAAGTCCCAAGTCAGAGTTTAGTTCCTTGTAAATATTTCTTAGTGAAGGTGGTATTGCCACACCTTCTTTGACAGAGAAGGCAAGTCCATGGGCCTGACCCACATTGTGGTAGGGGTCTTGTCCCAAGATTAAAACCTTGACGTCCTTGTAGGCTGTGTAGTGAAAGGCGTTAAAAATATCTTGAGCCTTTGGAAAAATTTCATAATGTTTGTACTCGTCGATTAAAAGTTTTCTAAGGTCCTTGTAGTAGTCCTTTTCAAACTCCTCTTCCAAAATTTCCTGCCAATCATTTTTAAAAATTTCTTTCACAACTTACCTCCTGAAAAAGTCAAAGATGCTCTTCTTTAGGCTTGGGTCGATTAACTCTTCAAGTTCCTTCCTGCTTTCATTAGTTGAGAAGATTACAAGCCTATCGCCCTTTTCAATTTTTGTATTTCCCCTTGGGATAACTGCAGAGTTGTCGTACCTAATTATTCCACCAATAATAATTTCCTTGTGGAGATTAATTTCTGATAGTTTCTTGCCAATGTATACGAAGTCATCTGGAATTTTTATTTCATAAACTTGAGCCTTTCCACCAAACATGTAATTGATGGACACCTTCATGTCTGTGTTAATTGCCTTTATAATTTCATTGGCAACAATTACCTTAGGGTCAATAACCCTATAGATTCCCAGGCTCTCCAAGATTGTGTCGTAGTTGTTGTCCTTTTGGATTACAATATTTTTTGAAATCCCATGACTCCTTGCAAGAAGTCCAAGGACAATGTTAAGTTCATCAGACTCTGTCATAGAAATAAATACACCATCTTTAGAGATGTCTTCTTCCTTAAAGATCTTATCATTTTTCAGTTTTTTATTAACTACAAAGGCCCTATTAATATTTCGCCTGTAGTTTTCAAATTTTTCCCTATCTGGTTCAAGAATTTTTAAATTTATATTTTCAAGATTTGATATAATCCTGTTGAAGTTGTAGTCTCCCGATGCAATTACAACTTCTCTTTGGTCTTCTTTTTCCTTGATTTCAAAGTGAGCGTGTTTGAAGTTTCTTATGTCGAAGGAAAGACCCATTAGGTAGATGTAGTCGCCAGACTTTAGGACTGTTTCTCCATCAGGTACGATTAGTTCTCCCTCTCTTAGGATCCCAACAACGAGAATTGTGGAAAGGGATCCAATGTCCCTTATCTTTTGGTTTTCAAATTCCTCGTCCATGTCAATGTAGTGGCCTGTTACTTCTATCTTTCCCTTGCCAAAGTAGTCAGCCTCATAGTATTCTGTAGACCCGATTAACTTTGTAACAAGTTTTGCAGTCTCGAGACTTAGGTTAAATACATTTACAACATTAGGAAGAGAGTTTTTTATAATTCCTATTTCAGAAATATTTTCCATTTCATCGAGACGTAGAATAATTTTTACATCTAAACCCTTGAAGATTGATGCCATTATTAGGTTGGTCTTGTCGCTATCTGTTGCAATGATAGCATAGTCGTACTTGCTCAAGTCATTGTTTATGACAAAGTCTTCTTCCAAGACATCTGCCCTTATTTTATTAACCTTGTTTGTTATCTCTTCAAAGTTTTTCTCGTCTCTATCCACTAGGTCAACTTCAAACTTTTCAAGACTCAAGGTCTTGGCAATAGTTGAACCAACCTTTCCTGAACCTATAATTAAAATTTTCATTATAATTTAATAATTTCCTTTCTATGTCTTCCCCTAGTGAAAAGTGCCATTATTGTAAAGAATTCAAGTCTTCCTAAAAGCATAAGCAGGCTGAAGTAGAGCTTGAAGAAGTCGCTGTAAAAATGAAAGTTCTTCGTAGGACCTATGTCTCCAAAGCCTGGTCCAACGTTGGATAAGGTTGTAGCAACTGAAGAAAATCCTGTTATAACATCTACTCCTGATAGGGTTACAAGACCTGTGGATAGTACTGCTATAACAAAGTAAGTTCCGAGATAGGCATTTATACTTAGGACTACCTCATCAGACAAGGACTTCCCATCTGAAATAACAGGAAGGACTGCCTTGGGGTGCGTTGCCTTTTGCATTTCTCTCTTTATTAGCTTTAAGAGAATTGAAATTCTTACTATTTTAATTCCACCACCAGTTGATCCTGCACAACCACCAAAAATCATTAGGATTATCAAAATAAATTTTGAAAAACTTGGCCACAATTCATAGTCTGCATTGGCAAAACCTGATGTAGAAGAAATTGAAGTTACCTGAAAGGCAGAATCTCTAAAGGCCATAAAAAGTGATGAGTAGCCCTTGGAGAAGAGATCAATAGTTATTAATGCAATGGCTACAACAATTATAAGTATCCAAAGTTTTAATTCATCATTTTGTATAACTTCCTTGAATTTCTTTTTTGAAAGGAGGGCATAGATGACGAAGTTTGTAGAACTCAAAAACATAAAAAATGCCAGGATAAAGTGGACTGCATTTCCTTCATAGGCCATGAGTGAGTCATTATAGGATGAAAATCCACCAGTTCCTAGGACACCAAAAGTATGAACTAGAGAATCGAAAACTGGCATGCCAGCAAGCTTTAATAAAATAAAAAGTGCTAGGGTTAAAATAAGATAAATTATGTAGAGTCTCTTTGATGATTGAGAAATTCTAGACTCTATTTTTCCAGCAACTGGTCCTGGTGACTCAGCCTTAAAAATTTGAAAGGCTCCAACTCCAAGCTTGGGAAGAAGTCCAACAGTAAACACCAAGATTCCCATACCGCCAATCCAGTGGGTAATGGATCTCCAAAGGACAACAGACCTTGGGAAGGACTCTATACCAGATATAACTGATGCTCCAGTAGTTGTAAATCCAGATACAATCTCAAAGAAGGAATCAACATAAGTCATGCCTGCAGATATACAAAGTGGAAGCGCACCTATAATGGAGACCAAGACCCAAGATGCTGTAACTGTTAAGATTCCATCTCTTGGAGATAGAGAATTTTTCTTTATTTTTAAGTTAATTAAAATTAATCCCAAAAAGACTGCTATAGCCATTGGGATTAAAAAGCCATAGGAAGACCCATCTCTTTCAACTAGACTTAGTATAAGAGATGGGGCCATGAAGGCAGTTTCTATTAATAAAATATAGCCTAATAATTTGGAAATAAGCTTATAGTTCATCTTTCTTTCCTCGCTTCTTAATTGAATTAATTGCGTCCTTCAGTTTCCCCTCAGAAGAAAAAATCTTTTGAACCCTTGAAGCAACCTCGTGCATAGAGAATAATATTATCCTATCCCCTGACTCAAGGACTGTCTTACCATTAGGAACTAACATGCTTTGACCTCTTATGATAGAGACGATTAGTGTTCCGTCAGGTAGGCTAATGTCTTCTAGGGTGTGACCACAAACAAGCTGGCTGGCCCTAATCATTAGCTCAACGCATTCAACTTGACCATTTAAAAGTAGGTGTAGAGCAAGGGAGCTCTTACCCCTTATTTCCTTTAGCATTTCTGCTGCTGTAATATAAGATGTGTTAAATACTGCATCTATGTCAAGCTTGTCTAGGACCTTGTCGTAATTTGTCCTGGAAATCTTGGCAACAGACTTATAAATTCCACTTTGCTTTGCCACAAGACTCATGAGGAGGTTGGCCTCATCAATGCCTGTTGCAGCAACAAAGGAATCATAAGTGTGGACCATTTCTTCTTCAAGTATGGCAATGTCTGTTCCATCTCCATTTATAATATTAGCTCCTGGAACCATGTCCTTTAGCTCAAGGCATCTTTCCTTATTTATTTCAACAATAGTAACATCTATATTTTCCTTCAAAAGAAGCATGGCAAGGTAAAGGCCTGTTTTTCCTCCACCAAGAATCATGGTACTCCTAAGGGCTCTTGTCCTGTTTACACCTGTGTGGTCCTTGTCAAAGGCTTCTATGTTTTCAGACTTGCCTGCAAGGATTATCACGTCATTTTCTTCAAGGACAGTACGACCATTTGGGATAATGGCATCTCCACTTCTTGATATGGCAGCAATAAGAAGGTCATTAATGTTATCAATATCCATGATTTTTTTGTTAACAAAGCTTGTGTCATTACCTATGTTAAATTCAACTAGAGATACTTTTCCACCAGCAAACTCATCGGAGTAAAGTTGGTATCTCTTCATTAAGTATTTGAAAATTGATCTTGCCGTTGCATTGTCAGGGTTTATAATCTTATCTATTTCAAGCTCTTCTGATATAAAATCAAGGTGTTTTCTATACTCAGGGTCTCTTACCCTTGCAATGGCATACTTAGCACCAAGCTTTTTGGAAATTGTACAAAGAATAACATTAGCTTCGTCATTTGTTGTGGTTGCAACAACATAGTCAAATAGAGAAATATCAAGTTCTTCTAAGACACCAAAGTCCAAAGCATTTGCACAAATACTAAAAACATCTAATGAGTTTGATATGTTTTCAATTACATCTTCATTGTTGTCAACTACAGTAACCTCATAGTCTTCATCTATCAATGCAGCTGCAAGTCTATATCCTAATTTTCCGGCGCCTACAACTAAAGCCTTCATATATTCCTCCTAAAAAATCGCATCTAAATTTATTTCAAATTCGTAATCTGGGTAGATGGATTTTAATTTATCTTTTATCTCTTTTTTCAGAACATCCTTTTCTTCTCGCGTCTTTACAGAATCAGCATTGTAATCAATGTCTATATAAATTTTCTTGTCCTCAAGGACTATGTCATGGAAGGAGTAAATGTTAAGTGACTCCCTCACAATTTTTCTAAGATCTTTAGAAATAGAATTAATAATCTTGCTTCCACTTCCTCTTGGTTCTGGATGAATTATTAACCTTATCCCAAGTAAGTCAGAGACTTCCCTCTCAACCTTGTCCACAATATTGTGAGCCTCTTCTAGGGTCAAATTGTAATCTAATACCGCATCAATAATTACAACTATATTGTCAGGTCCAAAGTCTGTCACCATAATATTGTGGACATTGGATATGCCCTCGTAAGTGGAAACCTTGGACTTTATCTCGTGCTTAGTCTCGTCACTAAGTCCACGACCAAGTATAATTGAAATCGTCTCGTATATAAGTGATATAGATGTGTACAAAATAAATAAGGCGACTATTAAACCAACATAGCCATCCAAAATTTTGCCTGTGAATTTTTCTATAACAATTGAAATAATTACAACAGAAGTTATAAGAGTATCACTTAGTGAATCCTTCTCTTGGGCCTTGAGGGTTACAGAGTCAATCTTTCTTGCAACCTTTGAATAAAGTGAAGCCTGCCAAAATTTTATTGCCAAAGTTAAAATCAAAGTCACAAGTGTGAACTTTGGATAGGAAATGGCAACAGGGTGAAGGATCTTTCCAACAGAAGTTTTCAAAAATTGAAAACCAACGGAAAGTACGATACCAGAAACTACAAGAGAAATCAAATACTCAAGTCTCCCATGACCATAGGGGTGGTCCTTATCTCTTGGTTTGGCAGCAAGTCTTATTCCAAAAATAGAAATAATAGAGCTGACACAGTCTGTGATGTTATTAACTGCATCAGACAAAATTGAAATTGAGCCAGTAAAGATATATAAAACTACCTTTAAAAGGGCTACAAGTATATTTGATATAAGTCCGAGAAAGGATGTCTCTTTAGAAATTTTTGCCCTGTCATAACCATAGGCAGACTCTCCCCTCTTCAAAATAAGTTTTGCGAACATTTATCCTCCATAATTTATAATAATAAAAATAGGCCAAAAGCCCACTTACTTAGATTTCTTAAATTACATTCATTATAACACTAGCGAATACCTAATAAAAGGAAAAGAAGTTAGCTATATTCTTTAGAAAAGCTCAAAAAATATAAAAATAAAAAATGCACCAGTTTTATCCGGCACATTTTCTAATCTTATTTTAAATAAATTTCTTAAGTTGTGGAAGTAGTAAACCTTCTGCAACTTCTTCTGCTTTTTCCTTTGATACTAAAACTTCAACTAGCTTAACTCCAAGTAGGATTGCAAGAGCAGGTCCCATAGCTGTAATTATATTTTCTTCAACAACTACTGCCTCGTCTTGTGGGTCCTTAACCTTTAATCTCTTTTCAACTCCTGGGTAGCAAGTGAACTTTCCATCTTTTAAAAGTCCTGCTGCATCAAGAACTTGTGGACCTGCACAAATTGCTATTACTTTTCTCTCTTCATCATTAAAGACATTGGCGCACTCAAGAACTTTTTTGTCATTCATGAGATTTGTAGCACCAGGTTGACCTCCTGGTATGTACATTGCCCTGTAGTCTTCGATGTTAATTTCATCAAAAGCCTTATCAGAAAGAACTGTAACACCGTGAGCTCCCTTTACTTCAAGTCTGTCCTTAACTGAAACTGTGTCAACCTTTAAGTCAGCCCTCCTAAGGACATCAACAATTGTAAGAGCTTCAATTTCTTCAAAACCTTCTGCCAAAAATACCAATAAATCTTTCATAATGACCTCCTATTTGTTCATAATAGAATCCACTGCATTTATAATTGCAGACCTAAACCCATCCTTTTCTAAAGATTTTACTCCCTTAATAGTTGTGCCTCCAGGTGTTGTAACTTGATCCTTTAATTCACCTGGATGAATGCCAGACTCTCTCACCATTTTTGCTGATCCTGCAACTGCTTGAGATATAACCCTGTAGGCCATGTCCCTTTTCATGCCGTAAGAAACTGCTGCATCTGCTGCTGCTTCAATGTACATATAGACATAGGCAGGCATACAACCTGAAACTGCTTCATAAATTTTTATATTTTTTTCTTCAACAAGTTCAGTTTCTCCAAAGCTAGATAAAATTTTTCTTATTTCACTAACTTCTTCTTCTGAAATATTTTTTCCAGGGCAAATTCCTGTCATAGAATTTAAAATTTTTGCCGGCGTATTTGGAAGTGCCATCATAAGCTTTTTATTTGGAAGGCACTCTTCAAGTTTTTTAAGATCAAAAGCTGAAGTAATAGAAATAATTATTTTATCCTTTACTTCATCTTTTATTGTCTCGATTAAAGCTTCATAAGCGTAGGGCTTAACTGCAAGTATAATTGCATCTGCCCCCTTCACTACATCTACTTCTGATTCAACTACTCTTGCTGCTTCCTTTAACTTAAAGGTGTCTCTCTTATCTTTATTTCTGTCGTAAAGAAAAGTTTCTATATTATTATCTAAAAGACCATGTGCCATGGCAGCACCCATGTTACCAAGGCCTATAATTCCCATCTTCATCACATCACTCCTTAAGTAGATTATACACGATATTCTTTAAAAATTCATTTTTGTGCTATAATTTAATAAGGTGATTTCATGAAAAAAATTTCTATTGCAAAGTTATTTTTAACTTTTTTTAAAATAAATGCCATAACCTTTGGGGGAGGCTATACAATTGTCCCTGTTATAAAGGACATTTTTGTATCAGACTTAGAACTAATCGACGAGGACGAGATGATGGATATAGTTGCCATATCCCAAGGTGGACCTGGAGCCATGGCAATCTCTTGCTCAGTCCTAACAGGTTATTACTTAAGAGGACCTTTAGGAGCAATAACTTGCCTTGTGGCATCATCCCTTCCCTGTCTTATAATTCTTTCTGTGATTTCAAACTTCTACCAAGAATTTAAGTCAAACTTTTTTATCAACGCAGCACTAGAAGGTATTAGTGGAGTGATCTCCGCAGTTTTATTTATAACTGTAGTCCGCATGGGAATCTCTTCTTACAAGAACAACCCCCGTTTTAGCATAGTCATGATTATCTTAGTCTTCCTAGTTGCCTTTTTCACAAATATCAACACAGGACTAATAATTTTCTTCTGTGCTTTGGCAGGAATTTCTTATTTTAGCGTCATGGAGAGGTACAAAAATGCTTGAATTATTTTTTATTTTCTTTAAAATTGGATGCTTCGCCTTTGGTGGCGGCTACGCAGTCATCCCCTTGATTTCAAAATACGTTGTAGAAGAAAATGCCTGGATCTCCACAAGAGAATTTATAGACTTAATTTCCATTTCACAAATGACTCCAGGTCCCATTGCCATTAACTCGGCAACCTTTGTTGGACAAAATGTCTATGGAATCCTTGGTTCTATACTTGCAACAACAGGACTAGTTCTTCCTCAGTTCATTCTCATGATGATCTTGGGCTACTTCCTCTTTAGCAAGGGCAAAAAATTTAAAATCATGGACTACTCCCTCCTTGGTATCAAGGCAGGAGTCGTGTCCCTTATCTTTATAACAACCTTAAAGCTCTTCCAATCATCAGTCTTTCCTGAAGGACTTAAGCTCCAAGGCATGAGCCTGGCTGCACTTATCTCCTTTGTCATTGGCTTCATCCTCTACATGAAGAAGGTGGACCTCTTTAAGCTAATAGGACTCGGTGCAGTGATTGGGATTGGAATTAAATACGCTTTGACATTTGTGTAAAATAAAACTCCTTGGTTTTTTCCAGGGAGTTTTTGCTTGTAATCTTTATTTTTCAAATTAAATTTCTTGGATATTAATCTCACTTTCTAATTCTCTTATAGCTTTCAAATTTTTATAACTTTAAAATAAGCACTCATCAATTAAATCTTTTCCCTTTAATTCATCCACCCACTCTTTTGAAAAGTTATCAAACCCATAAATAATTCCTGCTAAGCCACCAGTAACAGCTCCAGTGGTGTCTGTGTCGTCGCCAAGATTTATTGCCTTTAGGACAGCTTCCTTGTAAGAATTTGTATTTAAAAGACACCAAAGAGATGCTTCCAGAGTGTGGAGGACAAAACCCGTCGAGTGTATTTCATCTTCAGACTTGTTTTTTATGTGGTCAAGCCCAAGCTCTTCTAATTTTTCACCAGCAATCAACTTCCTCGCAAGATGAACATAATCAAGGCAGGCCTTTCTAGAAATTTCATGAGCGTGGGTTATGCTTGATACACTTTCAATCTCTTCATCCCTTGCATCAGTAAAGGCAAGAGGCAAAATCCTCATAAGTGATCCATTACCATTGGCATAAAAATCATCAATCCCATGACCTTCTCCCAAGGCCTCTCTAGTTGTAGTTCCAACATCAAAGGTCTCTCCATGACAAGCAAACTTTCCTTCAAAGAGCCAGTCCTCAAAATTTTTTCTTATATTTTCGACATCTATTTTATTTTTATCCTTTATGGACTTACAAGTTGCAAGAGTCATGCTAGTGTCATCAGACCAAGTCCCAGCAACTTGATTCCAAGTTCCAAAACCCACCATGCCTGTGCAAGTGAAGGTCCCCCTCTCCTTAAACTCAAAAGGAACACCAAGTGCATCAGCTATGGCGAGTCCATAAATTCCATCTCTAAGCTTAAACATAAAAACCTCCTTTTTAATTTGCTTTAATAAATTGTTAAATCAATTATATTGATTTTTTTCATAAAAATAAAGACTCCCCTAAGGAAGTCTTATGAATAAATATTTTAATTTCTTCTGTCTATAAAAAAGATTATTAACTTGTCGTCGTCAAATTTTGCTAGGAGCCTATAGGCACCAATCCTATACCTCCATATTCCCTTGAAGTTGCCAGTGAGGGCCTTGCCATAAAATCTTGGGTCCTGGCAATCAATAAGATTGCCCTCCATCCAATTTTTTATAAGTTTTTGTGACTGCCTATCAAGTTTTTTAAAGGACTTGTCAAACTTTTTTGTGGTTCTTACTTTGTAAGTCATAGGCCAAGCTCTTTAAATAAATCTTCGATAGGTCTAGTTTCAACCTCGCCCCTAGCTTCTCTTTCAAGAAAGTCTTCAGCCACCTTCATGTCGAACTCATCTTCAAGTTTCTCTTCCATTAACCTCTTAAAAAGAGTAGAAAGAGGTTCACCCATAAGGTCAGCATAAGCAGTAAAGGCCCTCTCCTCTTCAGCATTAAGTCTTACAGATACAGTTTTCATATCCATCATCACTAAGGCAATTGTATTACATAAATCAATAAGGAGCTTTATTTTTCTAAGACTATTTTTATATAAATTTTTTCTGTGAATTTGTATATTACAAGATAAAAAATTATATAAATAAGAAATACAAAAATCATTGACTTAATAAATAATTTTGTATTCATAAGTCCTATTAGCATTAAAAACTTTTGCAAAACAGGAAGGGCAAAGGATGTGTGAATGAGGCAGAAAGCTATTGGCAAAAACAAAAGCCACGCCATTTGTTTTCTTATAATTTTCTTGGCATCAACTTCATCCAGTCCAAGTTTTCTTAAAATTTTAAATCTTTCTACGTCTTCATAGGCTTCTGTGAGGAATTTGTAGTATATGGCAAGCCCCATTGTTATCAAAAATGCAAAGGAAAGAATTATGCCAACGAAAAATATTACTCCATAGTCACTTAAAAACTCCTCCTTTGTTTGCTGTCTGTCTATTATGGTGAGTTTTTGATTTGGATTTACTTTAATGTCCTCCTTGTGTCTATTAAGTAAATTGTTAAAGTTTTTTGGCAAGTTTCCCCTTATCAAAGTTGTTATTTCTGGTCTTACTTTAGAGGTATCCCCTTGATAATTTAGTTTCTCACAAATTTTATTTGCCGTTTCGTAATCTTTTGCTAATATTTTATTTTTTTCAAAAATGGTCTGCACACTTTCCAAGGGAATATCTATTGTTTCATTGGATACTTGCCTTGCGCTAAATCCCAAATTCTTTATAAATTCCTCATTATTGTCTTCTTTAAAATAAATTAAATCCTTGCCTTTAAAGTCTAATTTGGTGTCAGGACTATAAATTATGTCCAGTGAAATTATGTCATTTTTTAAATTTGCACCATTCAATTCTCCATTTTTCATTACCCTTAGCTTATTCTTGTCTCTAATAAGTGGAATGGACCATTCATAAGTTGTAGTGACCCTTCCCTTAATCTCATTGTCAGCTAATAAGCTCCTAATATTATTTCTATACTTTTCTAAATTTTTTATACTTAATGACTCTGCATCAGTCTTTATGGCATAGGGTGCTGGAAATAATCTGTTGGTGGCATCTCCTATGCCTGCATAGAGACTTATCCCTGATGTTAAAACTATTGTAAAAGCTGTGGATAGTATTGCAATATTTGCAAGAGATCTAGAATTGTTATTTACTCTGTACAAAAGCCCTGACACAGATAAAAAATTTTCTTTCCTGTAATATAGGGTCCTATTGTTTTTTAATACTTCAAGAAATAAAGTCACTATGGTTGAAAAAGCAAAATAAGTTCCAATTATAACTAAAGTCGCCGCAATAAAAAATTTAAAAAAAGCTTGCACTGGATTTTTTGTAGTTAAACTTATAGCATATCCTCCTGCAATAAAAATTATTCCCAGCAAGGCAAGTAATTTCGTAAATTTATTTTTCCTATCTCCTGCCTTGGATTCATTTACCAAAGCGATTGGAGAATAATTTCTCATCTTAATAATCTGAATTACAAATACAAAAATCAATATTGCAATAAATATTAAATCTACAATTGCTACAGCCAAAAAATTATTAAAAAATCCACCCTCAAAAATATTTATGGAATTATTTGTCAGCATCAAAAAAATTCCAAGAGATAATTTGTATAAGGCAAAGCTAAAAATACTTGCTGTTAGTATGGAAAAAATAATAATATAAATTATTTCCCAAAACAAAATTACTCGCAAATGTGTTTTTTCAAGTCCAAGTATTAAGTAAAGTCCTTGCTCCTTTAACTTTCTCTTTTGAATAAAAGAATAGACAGAAGAAAGCATTATAAGCGAAAAAATCGATAAAACTACGACTCCATAAAATAGAATGATTTTCATTGATTCCATTCCCTTTGCACCTGCAAGAGACTTATCTAAAACAAGGCTTAAGCAAATTGAGCTTAATACAACAAGAAAAATTATTGTTCCAATAAAGGGCATAAAAACTTTTTTATTTCTCTTAATTCCAGAAAGGGCAAGTCGTGAGTAAAGTGATTTCATTTTCTCAACTCCTTTGTAACATCTGCATTGTGTCTGCAATCTTCTTTTGCATATCAAGGGAAGTCCTCTCGCCCCTATAGATTTGATGGTAAATTTCTCCGTCCTTTATAAATAGAACTCTCTTCGCCTCAGATGCAGCCATAATGGAATGAGTTACCATGAGTATAGTCTCCCCATCTTGGTTTAAGTCTTTAAAAACCTTTAAAAGTTCTCTTGTGCTATTGCTATCAAGAGCTCCTGTTGGTTCATCAGCAAGTAAAATTTTTGGGTCACTTATAAGCGCTCTCGCAATTGCAGTCCTCTGTTTTTGCCCTCCACTTATTTCGTAGGGATACTTATTTAATAGATCCGAAACACTTAGCTTTTTTGCAATTTTTAATAATTTTTCTTCCATAACAGAAATTTTTTCATCGGACAATACTAGGGGCAATAAAATATTTTCTTTAACAGTGAAGTTATCAAGAAGATTAAAATCTTGAAAGACAAATCCTAAATTTTCTCTTCTAAACTTTGCCATTTCGCTGTCCTTTATTTCTTGTAAATCTTTGCCCATTAAAATTACTTTTCCAGAAGTTGGTCTGTCAAGTAAGGCTAAAATATTTAATAAAGTTGTCTTTCCACTTCCAGACTCTCCCATTATGGCAATATACTCTCCTGCTTCAACAGTAAAATTAATTGACTTTAGAGCTTCAAGCTCATTTTTCCCAAAGCGACTTCGGTATATCTTTTTTATATTTTGAACTTCTAACATCTTCCATCTCTTTCAGAAATAATCTTATTCAATCACAGCGATTGGTTTTGCGTAATAAACAAAAATCATTGCATCATATAAATCTTTTGGAACTTCCTTTACCCTATAGGTCCTTGGCATGAATTTCATAAGTGGAGAATATCCTTCACCAAGACTTACCATGTTGATCTCTTTATTTACAAGGTCAAAAGTTTCCCCATCTTTAACTTTTGTAAAATCTAAATAATATTTTCCTTTAAATTTTCTCGCACTGTAAGCTAAAGGATCAGCAGACACAAAGACATGGTTTGACCTCTTGTTATCTGGACCAGCCACATTGATATTAACAATTCCCTTATAAAAGTCTGTGCCAATAATAAAATATTTTTCTCCAAAAATTTTCTTTAAGTGAGACCCCATTGGCTCATAAAACTTTTCACTTTTTGCAATGTGACCGTTGTGTCCAGAAATTAAAAGCAAATTATCTCCCTTTGCCTTTTCGAAATCACTTATCCACTTAACATTTCCAGCCATAAGCTCATCTCTAACATTGTTTACTTTTACATAGTCATTAAAATCTAATTCGTAATATTTTACACTGTCCAAGACATTTGTGATTGCTCTTGAAACTACTTTTGCATTGGGAGAAGATAGGGCGTCTGCATAAGCTTTTATTTCTAACAACAAAGCTTCCTTATCTTTTAGTTGTGAAATCTTAAATTTTTCATCTTTTATAAAGGAAAAGTCTTTTTGCAAGTCTTTTGTTTGTAAAATATTATTTTCCTTACAAAAATCTAAAATTAATTTCATAGATTTTTCTGGATTTTGCATGTCAAAGCCGTAAAAAGAAAGTTTGTCCTCATCCTTTGCTTTTTGGTTGTAGTCAAACATATAATTTATAAGATCACTCATATTCTTTGTGTGATAAATATTAAAAGAAAAAACATTAGAAATATTTTCATCTCTTTTGTTCCCATGAATGTAATTATTTATTATCATTCCTTCGCCAAAATCAGCTTCAATAGCAAAGCTCTTTAAATTATTTTTTTCAACTAAAGTCTTTAAAACTTCTAACTTTAAATCTTGAAAATCAGAATTTCCATGAGTCGCTTCCCCTAGTCCAACGACTTGTATATTGTCATCTAAATTTATTTGGCTTACAGCTTTGCCATAGTCTTCTATATCCGAAATATTTTTTCTTGCACTTAACTTTGGGAGATTAATCCACAAAAAATCTCCAATCCCTATAAGAATAATAAGGGATACTAAAAAAATTAAAATTCCTTTAAATATTTTCTTTATCATTTTCTCACCTCTTACTACATTATAAATTGTATAAAAAAATAAATCCTTTTATTTACATAACAAATAGAGCTTTAATGTGACATTTTTGTAAGATATAAAAAAAGAGTGCTAAGCACCCTAATCCAAAATATTTTTTAAATTTATAAACATCTTTGTGCCAAGCTTTGGCTCTGACTCACACCTCAATGTCACTCTTAAAGACTTCCCAATATTCTTTGAGAGATTTAGTCCCAGTCCCGTTGACTTTTTCTCCAACCTACCGTTGTAACCAGTGTATCCTGCATCAAAAATTCGTGGCAAATCTTCTGGCATTATTCCAATTCCATTATCTTCAATTACAAGTTCATTTTTCTCTAAATAAATTGCAATTCTTCCATTGTGCGTATACTTGATTGCATTAGAGATAATTTGCTCTAATAAAAAAGAAAACCACTTAGCATCAGTTAAAATTATTTTATTCGTTTCAAAAAAGTCTACCTTATTATTTTTTCCAATAAACTGAATTGAATATTTTCTAATTGCTCCCTTAATAATTTCATCTAAACTGTATTTGCTAAAGACATAATCCGTGCTATCTGCATTCATCCTTGCATAGCCTAAAATATTTCCCACATACTCTTCGATTTCAAAAATCTCTTTTTCGCAATCTATTTTGTTTATTTCATCTTTTTTGAGCAAAAGTTTTAATGCAAATATTGGAGATTTTATTTGATGAGTCCAAATAGTTAAGTAGTTTTTTACATCTGCTCTTTTCTTTTCTCCAATCTCTTTAATTCTTTTATTTTCTTCTGCACTTTTATAAAGAGCATTTGATAATGGAGACTCATAAAGTTCTAGTATTTTTTCGTAGTCTTTTCTATTTAAAAGATCTATTTCTTCTCTGTAATCACGGTCTCTTATGGAGTAAAGAAAAACCATATAAATAAAAAATAAAAATAAATATAAAAAAGCTATGTAAATGGACTTATCTCTATCAAATGCAAAAATTAAATAAGTTCCCAGGATATAAAAAAACATGAAAAATCCAAGAATTAATGTGAATTTTTCTCTCTTTAAAAAACTTTTAATTGGTAGGTGGGACATAATAGCCTACTCCTTTCTTAGTTTTTATTAGCTCAAAAATATTTATATCTTCTAGCTTTTTTCTTAAACGCATTACATTTACTGTTAAGGTGTTGTCATCAATATAAGAGTCACTTTGCCAAATTTTATCAATAATTTCATCTCTATTAACAACTTTGCCTGGCTTTTCCAAGAGAATTTCTAAAATTTTAAATTCATTTTTCGTGAGTTCTATTTCTTTGTTTTCTCTTGAGATAATCATCTTGTCGCAGTCAAGACTTATATTTTTGTAAGAAATATTTCTTGTCTCAATATATTCGTAAGCTCTTCTTAGCAAGGCTCTTATTTTTATTTGTAGCAGCTCTAGTTCAAAGGGCTTAGTCAAATAATCATCTGCTCCAAGATCCATTGCCATTATCAAATTTAAGTTTTCATCAGCAGCTGAAATAAATAAAATTGGAACTTTAGAATTTTTTCTAATAATTTTGCACCAATGATAGCCATTGTAAAAGGGAAGAGTTACATCCATTAAAACTAAATCGGGATGAAAGCTTTTAAAGTCATCAAAAATATTTTGAAAGTCCTCTGCAATTTTTATTTCATAATTCCAAAAATTGAGGTGCCTTTCAATTTCTTCTGCAATCACCTTGTCATCTTCTACTAAAAAAATCTTCCATTTTTTGTTTTCCATATCTTTACAACCTACTCTTTTAACTAAAATTTCTTGACATCATTATATATATTAAAAGCATAAAAATAAAGACTCCCCTAAGGAAGTCTTTAAGTCTATCTTTTATTAAAGAACTGCTTGTGCTGCTGTTATGATAGCTAGTGCATAAGCTTCGTCTTCTACACAACCTCTTGAAAGGTCGTTTACTGGTGCGTTAAGTCCTTGTAGGATTGGACCTACTGCCTTGAATCCACCAAAGTATTGTGCAAGTTTATAGCCGATGTTTCCTGCTTCAATGTTAGGGAAGATAAATACATTTGCGTGACCTGCTACTTTTGAATCTGGTGCTTTTTTCTTTGCAACTCTTTCGATGAAGGCTGCGTCAAATTGAAGTTCTCCGTCAACTGCCATTTCTGGATTTCTTTCTGCTGCCATCTTAGCTGCTTCTGCCACCATTGTTACTCTTTCGTGAGAAGCTGATCCGTGAGTTGAGAAAGAAAGCATTGCTACCTTTGGATCGATACCAAATTGTTTTGCAGTTTCATTTGATACTACTGCAACTTCTGCTAGGCCTTCTGCATCAAGATCTGTGTTAATAGCACAGTCTGCCATTAGGTAAAGTTCTTCATTTCTAATCATAATGAAGGCACCTGAGCATCTCTTGTAGCCTGGTTTTGTTTTGATAATTTGAAGAGCTGGTCTTACTGTGTCTGCAGTTGTGTGTGCTGCACCTGATACAAGTCCCTTAGCTTTTTCCATATATACAAGCATTGTACCAAAATAGTTGTGGTCCTTTAGGATTTCTGCTGCTTGTTCTTCGTTAACTTTTCCCTTTCTTCTTTCTACGAAAGCCTTAACCATTTCGTCTTTTCCTGCATAAGTTTCTGGATTAAGGATTTCAAGATTTCCAAGTTTAACGCCTTCTTTTTCTGCAAGAGCTTTTAGTTCTTCTTCGTCTCCAAGAACGATTGGCTTAATGTCTCCTTCGTCGTTAAGTCTAATTGCTGCTCTTAAGATTCTTCTGTCGTTTCCTTCTGGAAATACTATTTCTGGTTTTGATTCTCTAACTTTTACTTTTAATTCTTCTATTAGTGCCATAATTTCCCCCTAATTTCTATTAACAAATAATATTATATATCTAATGAAAAATAATTTAAAGTGAATAAGCTTTAAAACTTACATCTTCTATCACTTGATTTAATCTTACTGAATCTGCAACAAGTTTTGCAAGCAGATGATGCTTCATTGTGTGGACTCTTAAAACTTCTACACCCTTGTAAGCTCCTATAGTTGTGAGAGCTGCTGATGCTTCGTCTCTGTTTTCAAATCCTTCTTCATTGTTGCCATCAGCGTCAATCTTGTTTTCACTTAAAATATTTGTGATAAATCTCTTTCTTGAAACTCCAAGGAAGGTGAAGCATCCCATTTCTCTTAGGACGTCAATCTTATCAATTAACTTTAAGTTTTCCTTTTTTGTAAGGGCAAAGCCAATACCTGGATCAAGCATAATTCTTTCCCTTGAAATTCCATTTTTTTCTGCACGTTCAAGAGATTTTGACAAGTATTTTTTCATGACTTCAAGGACATCCATGTCCTCAAAGGATTTTAATTCTTCTTCAGTGAAGGCTCCCTCTCCACCAAAGGATGGAAAGTTGGCACTAGACTTGTGGTTAGGTCTTGCAATCTTTGGATTAAACATCAAGATTGCACCAACATCACTCTTGCCCACTACTTCTGCCATTCTTAGATCTCCCATAAAGCCTGTGATGTCATTTACAAAGTCAACACCTGCTTCAATTGCTGCTTCAGCAACATCAGCCTTCCATGTATCAATAGAAAGAGGAATATCAGTCTTTGTCTTTAATTCCCTTATAACTGGAACAACTCTTTCTATTTCCTCTTGAATTTCTACATAGTGTGAGCCTGGTCTTGTTGATTCGCCGCCAAGGTCTATCATGCCAGCTCCAGCTTCTATAAGTTCAAGGGCCCTATTGACAGCCTTGTCCTTACCATACCACTTGCCTCCATCAGAGAAGGAGTCTGGTGTAACATTTACAATTCCACAAAGAATAGTTTCTCCGCCAGATTCTAAAACTTTATCCTTGTATTTACAAACTAAATTTTTCATAATTCACTCCAAATTTTATTTCTTTCAATTAAACATCTATAATTCTTTAGCCAATAGATATTTTATGACTTGTCACTACTTAAAGCAAATAGTTTTTACTTGGCATAGTACAAAAGAACTCCATCGTCAGTCCACTCAAAGTCAGCCTTGCCTATGGCCCTTAGGTGTTCAAGATGGGCGTGGGCTTCGCCAGCTGCGAAAAACTTTTGGGTGTTTGGAAACTCAGAAAAATCTCTAGCCCTCATGTCCCAAGACATGTTCATGGCAATGTCCCTAACAGTGCACTTGCCCTTTTCCTTTAAAGTCTTATAGGCTTCATCAATCCTGCCTTGGTGGTGAGCCTTTAACTCGTCAATCCTCTTTGGTACATCTTCAATAAGAGCCCTATGAGAAGAATACAAGTGATCAATTGGAAGGTCTCTTAGCTTTTCAATATTAATTAAATACCTACCAAGACTATCGCCCACTGTAAAGTTCCAAAAAGTTATATTTGGAGTAATATCTCCCAAGAGGTGGTCGCCGCAGAATAAAATTTTTCTGTCTTCTTCGTAAAGCCCAACCATGCCAGGAGTGTGACCAGAAAAATCCATCCCCTTAAAGGTAAAGTCTCCCACCTTTAAAATATAATTTGGATTAAAGGATACATAAGGAAACTCTGCCCTTGGTCTATAAACAAAACCAGAGTGCTCTTCGATTTTTAAATTGTCCTCTTCAAGACCTTGGATGTGAGTAGTCTCCATAACTTCCTTCCATCTCTTTGAATTAGCATCAGCCATAGAAGACATCATCCTGTAGTCAATATCCCCCATGTAGATCTCAATGCCAAGTTCTTCATGAAACCATGAAGAAAGACCTGTGTGGTCAGAATGAAGGTGGGTCAAGAATAAAATTGTCTTGTCGTAGTCCACTTCCATGTCCTTCATAAAAGAAAGCATCTCACTTTTAATTTCTTCGGTGTTAAAGCCAGTGTCAACAATCATAGTTTCGCCCTTGGACTTAACCATGTAAATGTTAATACTCTTTAAGGGGTTCCCCTTAAGTGGAATAATTTTACAATAAACGCCATCTGAAAGTTTTTTAATTTGTGACATATTTCCTCCCATTGCTCATTTCATGTATAATAATTACGAGGTGAAACATGAGCGATTTTTTATTAAAACTATTTAAAGTTGAAACCATTAACAAACTGCCTATAGATAGATTATACCCCATTGTAGAAGCTTTAGACCAGGACCAGAGAAAGCTCATCGCAACTTCTTATGAACTTGGACTTGAAGGACTAAGTGAAAGAGAAGAAATCGATGCAATCCACGAGACAATCTTAGCAAAGTTTAAAGAAACACTCCTTTCCTTTGACGAGAAAGAGCACAAGTCCTTTTACGACTTTTACAACGGCGCAGTAGACTATGGCGACGAGAATGTCTATATCAACATGAAAAAATTTACAAGCCTGGGACTAATGTATCTATTTTTATCAAAAACAGGCGGCTACTTTAACTTCGTAATACCTGTGGAGTTAATAGAAGAGTATGAAAGACTATTAAAGTCATCGTGAAAAATTATTTTTTTATATAAAAAAAGAAGGTAAGAAATTAATCTTACCTTCTTTCAGTGCAGTGAATAATTGGCTGGTCGGTGTATCCAGCATCTCAGATACCTTTTCAGGTGCGGTAGGAACCTTTCTACCCTCAATTATTTCCTACCTGTATCTTACCATTATTCACAAGTTTCGTCAATTCTTATAAGCCTTCCACTCTTAACTCTACTTTCTAATTTATATTCTGAAATTATGTACATACTAGCTATATAAAATACTGACTTTTTTCTATTTAGTTTAACTGCAACTAATACATTATCTTCATAACACTTTACATACTCTATACTGATGTCTCTTTCTCTTGGACTTGTTCCAACATAATCTGGATCCTTGATTATATTATCTATTTCTTCAAAGTATTTTAAAGAATCATGATGTTTTCTCTTTATTATATGCTTTCTTAGTCCATTCTTCGAAAATATTATTTCATCAATATCTATGTCAATGTTTAAAGCTTTTTTTATCTCTTCTTTTACCTTCACTGCACTTTCTCCTTAGACAATACTAACATAAATATTATCCATCTACTATGTACATATAAAAATTTTAGCAGTTGCTATAGTCTTATAAATTCTAGGTTTTCTTCAAAATAAACAAGCCTGGTTTTATTTTGCATTCTGGTAAACCACAAATTTATTTTAAATATGGAAATCTTAATAATACTTGTTTTTAATCGCTAAAGCTAAATTGAAACCCTGCACAATTGAGTTTTTCAAATTATAAAAAGAGGGATTGGTTCTGCAGCTACCGTCATTTTATTTTTTATATTTTAGTAAAATTTAAGATGTTACTGAGTTTTGTTGACAGTGATAATATATTTTTTAATTGTAAGTGCCATATTATTACCACTTTTCTTTACATAAAAAAGAGACCTGCCTCAGCAAGCCTCTTAGAGAGCGTTAAAATTGATTGAAATACATAATTATGAACCCACTAACTATTACATTCTTTCATAATATATACTAGCACACAAAAATCGCACAAAACGCACAAAATAGTTTAAAGTTTACAATACAGAAGAAATAATAAACAATTTGTTAATATAACCAGTGAATATTTGCTAAAAAATAATTTAATTTTATTACAGAATCCATCTTCCTTAAAAATACTTCTTGAATTTCCAGTTAGTTTAAAAATAAAGTACATGAATAAATATAAGACATTAAACATGACTATACCCCAAATAATTATTGGTTTATAAATTATTGAAATGTCATAATTATTATTTAAAACAGCTTCGATAGAATTTGTTAAGCTTCCAATAGAACTTATTCCGCCAAATAAAACAAACGATAAAGCTGTAAAAATTCCAATTAGCGAAATTAATTCTCCCATTAGTTTCTTTTTTGTCTCTTTAACTGTTTCAATTGCTTGTTTAGTTTTCGTTTCAATTATTTGTTCTTCTTGTTTTATCTTTTCATCGAATTTAGTTGTAATATTTCTGAATTTATTTGATTGTTTAATTGCTAAATTTATATGATCGTATAATTTAAAAACTATATCTTTTTTTTCATTATCTTTTTCATCACAATATTCATGCAATCTTATTAAATTCCATAAAATTCTTTCTTCTTTGTCCTTATCTTCAAAAGAATAACAAATTGAAGTGATTTGTGAATAAGAAAACCTCCCATGTTTTTCATAAACTCTACATATATTTTTAACTAATAGGCTCTTATTATTCTCATCGTTTAAATCCAAAGATAGTAAATCTTCCATTAGATTTACAACATAATTCGGTATCTCTCCTATATTCTCGTAGGACTCTTTTTCATCTAAGTTGTCTATAGCTTCTTTTATCGCTTTTTCAATAATCTCATAATCGGGCTTAATGGTTTTTATCTTTTTCATTTTATTGCTCCATTACTAAAATTATCAAAGTATTCGAAAATCAGTCGTTTATCTATTATATTTTTTCTGCCCTCTTCATAGCAAGAATACCACGGACCAATATTACTATGTGATAACTCTACTAATTTCATAACAGGAATATCTAATAAAAGATTCAATACTTTATTGATTAGAGATTTGGTGTTCGAATCGAATGTTGTATCAAAATAATTTGAATTGTAATCTCTATCATACTTTAATTTCTCATCAAACAATAAATCTAAATAGTTATTATGCGGAGGAATAATTTCAGCCCCATACATACTATAATTAATGTATGATTCTCTAACGACTGGCCCATATGCCCAGGCTTCAAAATCCTCATCAAAAAGAACGTTTTTTGTCGTTGAGTGATAAAATCCATATAAAAAATATAAAATTTTTTGAAGCTTTAAATTAGTAACGCTTCTATTAGTTTCGTAAGCATAATTAATAATATATATATTAATATCATCTATAGAGTAAGTCATAAAATCCTCCCTTCATATTCTTTTAGTTTATTATATCACTAGTCTTATATTTATTACCAAAAATGTAATAAATATCAAATTGATAAGTATCTATTATGAATCATTCTCGCATAAGACTCGTTTGTACTTCCTAATTGTCTAGAAATATATACCCAACTCTTACCTTCAATATATCTTAGTTGAAAAACTAATCTTGTCCTAGAATCCTCTATTCCCTCTATAAACTCTTCTATCTCAATCCCAATCTTCTTACATCTTCTGAATCTTCTGATAAATCTTGCTCTTATCTCTTTATCATATATCATAACCTTGAATCTTAAGCTCATACTGGTGTTATAGGGAAAATCAGAGACAAATACAAGAGCCTTGCCAAAAACTTATTATGTTTTTATAAAGAAAAAGGATATTTTTAATGTTTTAAACGGAACTGTGAATATGGATTTATTAAAAGTTGAGTAAACCTAAAAAAGTGGGGACTTAATCGCGGAATCAAAAAAGTCATCATCTGAAATGTCTATAAATAGACATTCATTAAAAAAAACATGTGGGGACTTTAGGTGGGAAATTAGCGTAAAATATGGTTAAATATGGTTAATTGTCAACACAAATAAAAAAAACCATTCACTAAGGAATGGCTATTTATACACAATATGGTTAACTGTGGTTAAGTATGAATGGTGGAGGCGGTGGGAGTCGAACCCACGTCCGAAGACCCCTTACAGAAAGATTCTCCGAGTGCAGACTCCTCTTTAATTTTCCCCTGTACTACTAGAGTGTCAAACTCATACAGGGTATCGCCATAAACCCCCTCTGCTATGGCGCCTCACAGAGTTCGTTTGCCCGCTAATTTGAAACCCGGTTACAGTTCGCGGTGTCTGGCCGGATTGCTACCTAATTAGGCAGCTAGTGCGAAATTATTTTCGTCGTTTATTTTTTAATAGACCATTTTAACGTTGTGTGATCCATCAACGACTCGCTACTTTAAGCTCAAAATCCCCGTCGAAACCATTTTCGCCCCCATATTTACTTAGACTAAAATTATACTAGATGGCCTGGTCTTTGTCAATTTCAGGGGCTCTTGGTCTCCTTCTCTTCCTCTTCTTCTCAGCAAATTTATATCTTAGAAATTTCTCCCAGATAAGGTAACCAATAAGTGATCCAAATACATTTAATATTAAGTCGTCAATATCCACTGACCTTCCTATAAAAAATTGTATAAATTCTACAAAGAAAGATGCTGCAATGGACCCGCCTAAAATTTTTAATAACTTTCTAAACTTTGGAAAAATTTCTGGCAGCAAAATTCCAAAGGGAATAAAAATTATTATATTGCCAAAAATATTTATAAGTGTGTGAAGGAAGCCTGAGTATTTTATATAGTTTCTCATAGTCCTAAAGGGAACTAGGTTAACTCCCCATGCTCCTGATGTTATTCTGTCTTTAAAATTGCCAACGAAGTCAAAGTTTTCATTGGTAAGGTTTATGCCAGAGCTTGCTATGTAGGAATTAGGTGTGAAGAGCATGATAGCCAAGAAAACTAAATAGGCTACGAAAAGGCTGAGCAAAAATTCTCTAAAACCTGTGGAGTTTTTCTTTCTGTGGGCGAAAAATTTTACTCTTATAAGAGAGAAGCCCACAAAACTAATTATAAAGGCAGGAATTATTCTTGCCGCAAAAAATAAAAACAATCTCATAATTTTTTCAATTCTATTAATTTTCTTGCAGAATATTTATTTTCATCAACAATTGTTAGCCAAGTGTCCTTGGAATTTTCGTCATAGATTCCAATCCCTATGAGACCTGCTCTCTTAGCTGTCCTTAAGGCAAGATAGGAGTCGTCAACTAAAAAGATTTCTTCTGGATCTTCTCCAAGGTCATCAGCAATTGAAAGATAAAATTCTTCTTCTCCCTTTAGGTGTCCCACTGAATCAGCTGTGTAAAGTCCGTCAATAAACTTATCTATGCCATGCTTTTCTATAACTATGTTGGCGAAGTGATCAGCAGTTGATGTTCCTATTACAACCTTCATCCCCTTGTCTTTAAAATATTTTAAAATTTCAAGAGAGCCTTTCTTAGCTTCAACCTTATTCCTGTAAAAATCTTCAACAGTCCTGCTAAAGTCTCTAAAGAGTTCTTCAAAACTTTCTTCTAATTTATAATAGTCTTTCATGTATTTTAAGGATGCGTCCAAGTTCATGGTTGTCATCTTGTGCTGAACTGCATCTTCTATATCTATTCCCTTGGTCTTCATGAAGTCACGAGAAACACTTCTCCAATAGCCCATAGAGTCAACTAGGGTTCCGTCTAAGTCAAAAATAATAGCCTTCATGTTCCCTCCTTTTTCCATAATAATACTATTTTATTTGTATTTTTAATAGATTTCAAGTATAATGACTTAGATAGCTTGCGAAGTAAGTAAATTTATTTTAAAAAAGCTTTGACAAATATTTTTTCCATGTTATAATAGTATTTGTTCGAAAATAGAATATAAGATTTTCACTTTTGTGAATCTGTCGTCGGGGTGTAGCGCAGTTTGGTAGCGCACGTGGTTTGGGACCATGGGGCCGGGGGTTCGAATCCTCTCACCCCGACCATTTTTTTATTTGAAGGTTTATACCTTCTTTTTTTTTGATTTTTTTGTTTTTTTAACTTAAGCGACCTTTCCTGTTCAAAATATTTTTAACTTGTCCTTACTTAGTCTTGGACCTATAATTGGAATAAGATTAAGTATAATGAGATGAACTTATTAGATTAGTCTGGAAAGTTTGACTTACCTTAGGAGATTTTATGAATTTTATATTTAGAGACAAGGCTCTCGATTTTTTAAAAAAGAAAAATATAGAAAAAATTTTTGTCAATCCCGATGTTGATGCAAAGGCATCTTGCTGCTCCCTTGCTGTCTTTGATTTGGATATTTCTACAAAGGACAGTGAAGACACAAGCAGGTACAAGGAAGTAAGGGTCTCTGGCATTTCTATTTTTTACAATCCAACTCTTGACCTCTTCTTCAAGGGACGTGAAGACACAGAAATAATTATTTCTGCAATAGGTCTTGGAAGTTTTAAAAAATTGTATGTGGAGAACGAAATAAATTCAATTGAAAAATGATAAAGGCTGCAGGAAAATCTGCAGTCTTTTTTATTTGAAATCTCTAATCTAATAGAACTTAATAAACTTTTAGGGCTTTATTAAAGTTTATAAGCTTGTAGAAACTTACAAACTAATAAGACTTTAGAAACTCGTAGAACTTTATAAGCTAATGAAACTCCATAAAGTCGTAGGACTTTATAAGCTCATAGATTTTCATAAACTCATAAAACTTCATTAACTTGTAGAAATTATCCTTTAATCAATATCTTACTAGCAAATTCAAAACAATAAACTCGCAAATTCTTATATAATAAACTTCATCAAGCTATCTATAACTTTTAAATTCTTTAGCTTAACAAAATTAATTTTTATTTTCATTTTTCATCATTTTTATAAATTTTGTAGACTTTAACTTTCGAATATTTATCTTTAGGTCTAATTTAAATAAGCTTTTGTAAAATTCGTAAAAATTTTTCGCAAAAACTTTTTAAAAAAGTCCTCACAAAGCCACTCCCAAACCGCAATTTCTTGTAATTGAGAGGCTCTTCCCCTATAATCTTATTGGAAATAATAAAAGTAAGGGGAGGAATTTATGTTACTATTTATTATTGGAATTATTATTTTATTTGTTGGAGGATTTTTCTATTCAAAATATGTAGAGAAACAACTTCAACCCGACGATAGACCAACTCCAGCAGTAAAAAAAGCTGACGGAGTAGACTATGTAGTTATGAGCGAAAAGAAAAACTGGCTTATCAACCTACTTAACATTGCAGGAACTGGACCTATCCTTGGACCTATTCAAGGTATTTTATTTGGACCTATTGCCTTCTTGGCAATCCCACTAGGTTGTGTCTTCGCAGGAGCAGTCCACGATTATATGACTGGCTTTATCTCCATGAGAAATGGTGGATCCCAAGTTCCAAAGCTTGTTGGTAAATACATTGGCGATGGAGTTCGTAAGTTTTATAACATCGTCATTGCAATCCTACTTCTCTTAACTGGTGTAGTTTTTGTTTACACTCCAGGAGATTTAATTGCCAACGACGTCCTAAAGGTTGGAGTAGATTCCAATGTAATTTGGATTATCTACGCAGTTATCTTTACCTACTACATCCTTTCAACTGTACTTCCTATTGACAAGCTAATTGGAAGAATTTATCCACTCTTTGGTGCCTTCTTAATTATCTCTGCAATTGGAGTATTTATTGGAATTTTTGTAAAGGGTTCTGGGGACCTAGCCTTTGCCAATGCAGGTCTACTTGCTGAGCACCCACTTGGTCAAAAGTTTATCCCATCCTTCTTTATAACAGTTGCCTGTGGTATCCTATCAGGCTTCCACGGTTCACAAGTTACTCTTGTGTCAAGAACTGTTAAGTCAGAAGCTGAAGCTAAGGTGACTTTCTACTCAACTATGATTGCTGAAGGTTTCATAGCTATGGTTTGGGCAGCTGGTGCCATGGTAATCTTTTCAACAGGAAGGGCACCACTTGATACAGCTGGAACCCTAATGGTTGGAGAAATTTCAAAATACTTCATGGGAGATATCGGAGGTCTACTTGCAGTTCTTGGAGTAATAGCACTTCCTATCACTTCTGGTGACACTGCCTTTAGGTCCCTAAGACTAATCATCTCTGAAGAGTTAAACATAGACCAAAGGTCTGGAGCAAAAAGAGCTGGCCTTGCAGCAGTTTTATTTATACCTGCAGCAGCAATTCTCTTCTTTGCAAAGTCAAACCCAAATGGTTTTAACATGCTTTGGAGATACTTTGGATTCACAAACCAATTCGTAGCGATCTTTGCCCTAGCAGTTGCAACAATTTATTTAATCAACACTGGCAAAAATTATTTAATAACTTTGATACCAGGAGTTTTCTACACATTTATAGTTTTCTCATTTATTATAAATGTTAAGAAACTTGGACTTGGCTTGCCATTTGTGGTTGCCTATCCAGCAGCTGGTGTCCTAGCCCTTGCCTACGCGATCTTCGTTGTTAAGACTGGTAAGAAAAATAAAACTAGGATAGAAACTACAAACTTAGAATAAAATGAAGCTGGCTCCTGCCAGCTTTTTTTAATAAGAAATTTCTTTTTATTAAAATCTCCAAGAAAAAAGGACGCCTAAGCGTCCTAAAATTTTATATATTAAATTTAATTTTAAACTTCTATCTTACCGTAGTTTCCATCTTTTCTCCTATAAACAATAGAAACTCCATCAGTATCTCCGTCTAAGAAAACAAAGAAGTTGTGGTTTAGAAGATCCATTTGAAGAATTGCTTCTTCTTCATTCATTGGATTAAGTTCGAAGTTCTTTCTCTTTACGATTTTGTGTTCTGGCTCGTCCTTTGCAGCTTCCTTATCCATAAGTTCGTCAAATCTAATTGTTTCGTTATTTTGGTATCTTCTCTTTAATCTAGTCTTGTGTTTTCTAATTTGTCTAGCAAGTGCATCCACAGCGTTGTCCATTGAAGAGTACATATCATCTGTAGTTTCTTCTGCCCTAATAATTGTCTTTGGTAAAAATATTGTAGCTTCAACAGTTTGTTCATCTTTTATCGTAGAGAAAACAATCCTTGTTTCCACTTCTTCAGAAAAATATTTGTCTAACCTAGAGAATTTTTTTTCTGCAATTTCCTTCAAAGATTCTGTAAGTTCAATGTTTTTTCCAACAAAGTTCAATAACATAAATGTCACTCTCCTTTTTTCTTTGTCTAATATTTACCCATTAATTTACAAATATATCATTTTATTTAATTACTTTCCTAAACTCCCCAAATGTACTTTTAGAACTCTTCTTGATATAATTAGCATAAATAATTGTAGAATTTAATTTTAATTTTCTAAAGGTTGTGATCTTATGACAATAAAAAATAAAATTGATTACAAGTATAGGATTGGTATGCGTACCCTTAAGACTGCCCTTGCAGTTGTCATTGGTCTCTACATTTCCTACCTCTTAGATTTGGACTCAGCCATCTTTGTATCCATAGCCGCAGTGTCAACTATGAAGCCTTCAATGTCTGAGTCACTTGAAGACTTTAAGAAGAGACTTTTTACCTGCGTCTTTGGAGTAATGGTGGGCTACTTCTTCTCAAAAATTTCTGTGGTGGAATATCTTGAGCCCCTAATAGCAGGCCTTGGAATCCTACTTACAATTTACATCTTAGTAGTTGTGAAGATGAAGGACATGACTCAGTTATCCTGCATAGTTTTTGTGGCAAGTTTTTGCTCTAACTCCGACAAGTTTTATTACGCAACAAACCGTATCATTGGTACTGTTATTGGTATCATAGTTGGAGTCTTGGTAAATTATTTTATATCCTCACCCAATGTCTGGGAGGATTTTATTCTTGCAGCGAGAAGCTGCTACAGGTCAAGCAACTTGGTCTTGAAACAAATTCTTTCTGGAGAAAAAGTTGACCTAAGTAAATTTAATAGAGAACTTGCAAGTGCCACAAAACTCTACAAACTTTTGGAGAAGGAAGCTGACACCCCCTTCCAGTACAGATACAAAAAGATTTCACGCGAGAAGAGAATTATGTCTTTAATCGAAAGCATTTCTGTTAGGCTTGAAGTCGTTGAAAATATGAATGCAGACCACTTTAGTTTTGAAGTTTCACAAGAAGCTCTAAAGAGATACGACCTCGAGGAAGAATATTCCTCTGACTTAGATGTGGAGGACAGGGTCTACAACTACCACATTGAATACATTTTAAAATACATGGACCAACTTAAGGAAGAAATCGAAAATATAAAGGTGAAATAATGAAAAAAGATAAAAAAGAAATTTTTGAAATAGCTAGAAAGCTTTTAAAAGAGTCTACAATTGGCTTTAGGAACTTCCTAAAAAGAGATGAATTCGCCCCCTTGAGGGAAAACCCCTACATCATGGGTAGGAGTGACGAAGATCTTGCATCCTTTGTCTTATTTGACTTCCAAGACTTCTATCCAAATTCTGACAGAGTTCTTAGAAGTCTTTTAGAATCTCAGGGCCTTGATGAGTTTACAATAGAAAGAATGAAAAAAATCTTGAGGGACTCCTATGTTTCTCTATTCAGTATAGAAAAAAAAGATGACCACTACCTATTCTATGACTGCATCTTAGATGAATATATAGAAGTAGAACTTGATAAGGGGATTGAACTTTTCAAGAGCACTAAGGGGCTTGTGAGAGTCTTTGGCGAAGAGGAGAGAAAGATGGTCCTCCAAGTTGTACAAATGATGGACGATAAATATTTCTTCGCCTTCCAAAGCAATTTGAAAAATTTATTTGACCACATAGAAGAAGAGTTCGGTCCCTTTGAATTAAATAGGGGCTTTATAAAGAGGGACTTTTTAAATCTCCTTGCAGTCTATGAAGTGACTTATGAAAACTTAAAAGAAGAGCCAGACCTAGACGACTATGCCTATTATGAGTTTGAAGAACTCCTAGACTCCTTTGAGCCAGAGGACCTTAGAGTTGCACAGAACCTTGACTACTACAAAAAGTTATTCCCTGGCTCCAACGAAGACATAATAATAGGATTTATTATAAGATTGTTCTCGAAGATTTACTTCAATATTCTTGCAGAAGAAGGTAAATCCTTTGGAGACTACGATCTTGACTACAAAAGGATCTTTAAGGACCTAGCTGAGTCTGGCGAGTTTTTAAATCAAGAAGAGCTAGCAAACTCTATAGACTTCCTAATTATTTTCTACTCAAAACTTGCCCTACTTGGAAGACCTGTTGGATCAATGCTAAGTGCTTTAAGAGAGATCCAAGAAAATATTTTTTATTATCTTGACCTCTTAAAGAATAGCCAAGATGGTTTCTATTACGATGACAACATTTTAAATATCTTGGCAAAAAATAAGAAGGCTGTCTTCTCTAACAAGTTTATAGAAAATTTCGACAACTTTATCGAGTTCTTGGACATGAATTATGTAAGTGTCTTAAAGTCTGGCGACCTTTCACCTGCTAAGCTACGAGAATTCGTTGACTCCCTTGGAATCAGACCTATAAAAGAAGTAAAAACCTATAAAAATTTCCACTTCCCTCTAATTGAACTCTATCTCAACTTTATGATAAAGAAATACCTAACCCTAATAGAGGGAAAAGGCGAGAAGGAAGAAATCTATCTAACAGATACAGCAGACAACTACTTGGTCTTTGACGACATTACAAAACTTGCAATTTGGATTGAAGCCTTAACTAATAAGAAATTCTTGAAGTCCTCCTTTGGCAATAACTATGAAAAGTACAAGGCCTTTGTCATAGAATTGATAAAAGACCTAGCTGAAGACAAGACCGTGAGATTATATGACCGTGAATTTAAAAGCTTTGAACTTTCTCTAATAACCATACTCGAAGACCTTGGCATTATAAGAGAAGAAATCGCAGAAATAAAAATTACAAACTTTGGAAGAGACATCTACGACTACTTCAGGACTGAAGAAGCAAACTCCAACAACGTCATAGAAGTTGACTTCAAATAATAAATTTGGACCTGGTTCGCCAGGTCTTTTTTATTGAACTCAATTCAACAGGTGATTTTTTTAAATAGTCAAACAAAAAATTTTTTATAGCCTTCTAAAGTGTTACAAATAAAAAGTTTCATAAAAACACAGAAAACCTTTACCTTAAATATTGCTGTGCTATAATAAAGTAAAAGGATAGTTGTTTGATAAACTTTTATTATTTTAAAGGAGGAATAATAATGGAAACTAAAAAATTTAATTCGAAGGACATCTTGATGTTCGTTTTATATGCACTATTTGGAATTTTCATGTTCTTCGTGCCAATTAAAATTGGAGAAGCTAACACCATCCCTATTGACCACTTAACATCTTTTGTTAAGAAGGCACCAAATTATAATTTAATCTTTGGAGTTTTCATGGTAATAGCTGGTATAGTTTATGCAATTAAGACAAAGTCATGGGAAAAAAGTAAACTTCACATGGTTTTCTTTGCACTAAAATTAGTTGCCCTTGTCTTTGTGTTTATGTATTTAACAAATAAGGGACCAGCAAGAATATTTGACAAGGATATGCTTCCACTTATTTGGAATGGAATCATGGTATCTGTAACAACAATTGTGCCAATTGGTTCAGTCTTCCTTGCTTTCTTGACAGGCTTTGGACTTATGGAATTCATTGGAGTTTTCATGGAACCTGTAATGAGACCAGTATTTAAAACTCCTGGTAGATCAGCAGTAGATGCCGTTGCATCCTTCGTTGGTTCTTATTCATTAGCACTTTTAATCACAAACAGAGTTTACATGGAAGACACTTACACAAAGAAGGAAGCTGCAATTATAGCAACAGGATTCTCAACAGTTTCTGCAACTTTTATGATTATCGTAGCAAAAACTCTTGACCTAATGGATTACTGGCTAGCTTACTTCTGGATTACACTTATTGTTACTTTCATAGTAACAGCAATCACAGCAAGAATCTTCCCACTTAACAAGAAGCCACAAGAATATTATTCAGGCAAGGAATATGTACCAGAAGAAAAGAAAAAAGTTACTTTCGCTGATGCCCTTGATGCAGGTATGACAGCTTACAAAAACGCTGACTCCCTAGGAAAAGTAATAAAGGATAACTTTATCGATGGTTTTAAAATGGCACTTAACATTGCCCCATCTCTTCTTGGCGTGGGTATGATTGGACTTTTGCTTGCAGAGTACACTCCAATCTTTGACATCATCGGCTACATCTTCTATCCATTTACACTAATCACTAAGGTGGAAGAGCCACTTATGGTTGCACAAGCACTGGGAATGAGTATTGCAGAAATGCTTCTTCCAGCACCACTTGTAGCAGAAGCTGGCCTTGGTCTAATAACAAAAATGCTAGTTGCTATAGTTTCTGTGTCAGAAATCCTATTCTTCTCAGCATCAATCCCTGTTATGATGGGAACAGAAATACCTCTAAAATTCTCAGATTACATTATCATCTGGATCGAAAGAGTTATTTTAAGTATAGTAATTTCAATGCCAATACTTTATCTAGTATTTAGATAATTTCTTTAATTAAATAATAGAAATGAGGGACCCATGAGGTCCCTTTTTTATTTGTCTTTACAGAGAGTTTACAAACTCTTGTTATCATTAACTTGGTGATAGTATGAAATTTTTATTCCTAACAAAATCAATAATTTATATTAGCTTAGAATTTTTATTTGCCTATAAGTTAGAAAAATCAAATAATTTAAATCGAAAATATTTCTATCTCTTGGCAATTTTAATAATAATCATTGAAATAATAAAAATAAAAAAAGACTAGCCTAAGCTAGCCTCTTATTAAAAATTATATTTTCCCTCTAAAATATCTTCCCTTAAGATTTTTATATTCTTTTCTATTTTATCTATAACTATTTTAAAATCTTCATCACTCTTCCCAGATGGGTCCTCTAATCCCCAATCATCCTTATATTTCGCTTCTAAAAAAGGACAATATACTTCACAGCCCATTGTTATGGCAATATCAATAGGTGGTAGCTTGTCAAGAGTTTTAGGCTTTTGACTTATTTCCATGTCAATATTATAAATTTCCTTCATCAACCTAGTTGCATCTTCATTTATTTTATCCTTTGTTTCTGTGCCAGCAGAATAAGATTCAAAAACATCTCCTGCCAAAAGCTTTCCTAGTGCTTCTGCAATTTGACTCCTGCAAGAGTTGTGGACACAAATAAAAGCAACTTTTGCCTTCTTCATTTTACTCCCCTCCAAATGCTTATAAATAATTTTTAAATAATCTTATAACTTTTAAGGAAAAAATTTCCTAGTATTATTTGCAACATTAACAAGAAATAACATGACAGGAACCTCTGTCAGAACCCCAACAGTGCATGCAAGAGATGCCGCTGAACCTACACCAAATAGTGCAACAGCAACTGCCACCGCTAACTCAAAAAAGTTTGAAGCTCCAATTAATCCCGCAGGCGCAGCTATCTTAAAAGGTAATTTTAAGAATTTAGAAGCTAAATAAGCAATTGTAAATATAAAAATTGTCTGCAATATTAAAGGTATCCCAATTAAAATAATGTGAACTGGGTTTTCAACAATTACATCTGCTTGAGAAGAAAAAATTAGGACAAGTGTAAGTAGGAGACCAATAGTTGTTATTCCGTCAAATTTATTGACAAATTCTTCTTCAAAATAATCATTTCCTTTTTTCCCTACAACGTATTTTCTTGTAACAACACCTGCAAGTAAGGGCACTGCAACAAATAGCAAGACACTTACAAGCAAGGTCTTATAGGGAACAATTACATTAGAAACTCCAAGCAAAAATTTCACTATAGGAATAAATGCAACAAGTATAATTAAATCATTTGTGGCAACTTGCACAACAGTGTAGGCTGGGTCTCCCTTAGTAATGGTGCTCCAAACGAATACCATGGCAGTACATGGGGCTGCCCCAAGCAAAACTGCTCCAGCAAGATAGTCCTTGGCAAGATCTTCTGGAATCAAATTTTTAAATATTATAAAGAAAAATAAGTAGGAAATCCCAAACATAGTAAAGGGTTTAATAAGCCAATTAGTAACCCATGTTACAAATAATCCTTTGGGGTTTTTCCCAACTTCTTTTATACTTTCAAAATCTACCTTTATCATCATGGGATAGATCATTATCCAAATAAGGATTGCTATGGGAACAGAAATACCCTCAACTTGTAGACTAGATACAAAACTTGTCATTTGCGGAAAAAATTTCCCCAAAAAAATCCCAACTCCCATGCATAGCAATACCCATAAGGTCAAATACCTTTGAAAAAAATTAATATCTTCTCTTTCTCTCTTCATCTCTTTCCCCCTAATTTTTATAAAAACTATTCTTGAGTCTTGCAAATACAATCTTCAGTATTTGTAGATATCTCATCAATAAAATTTTTTACATCCTTTAAACTATCTTCTTTAAGCCTGTAATAAATATTTTTCCCATCTCTTCTAGACTCTACAAAATTAGCTTCCTCCAACTTTTTCATATGACTTGAAAGAGTTGGCTGACTTATATGAAAATATTCTAAAATTTCGCAGGCACACAAGTCTCTACAAGACAAAAGATCTATAATTTGAAGTCTCTTTGGCTCACACAAAATCTTTATTTTTTTAGAAAACTCAATATATTTATCCATCTTTTTATTTAACACAAGCCCACCTCCCTAAATATTATACAAAACATATTGATGTGTGTCTATGTGTTGTTTAAAAAAATAAAATTTTAAAAGCCTTTAAATAAAAAAAGACTAGCCTTAGCTAGTCTCTATAATTTAAGCAAGATTATTTAACTTATAATGATTTCTGGAATCCTCCAAAGTCTTTAAAAGTTTTTCAATCTCCTTTTTATCTGCCTTAATAAACTTTATCTTCTTAGGATGTGAAACAATATTCTTAACTTCCTTTAACATTTCAGGAGCAGTACCTTGATAGTGAAGTGGAAGCATAAAATAATTAAAAGTTCCATCGAAGTTTAAATAATAATCAAAGTGTTCAAGCCCTGCCATACATGGACCAGAATTAAGACCCAAGAGTTCTCTTTTAAACTTCTCGTCCTTTTCATAATCATCAAAGCCTGACATAGATTCACCTCTTTCAATTACACCTATTCCAAGACCATCCTTTCTAGGATTTAAATATGGATTCTTATTTAATTCAGGTTCAAAAAATTGTCCAGCTTTTGCAAAAGATAACCAGGCAAGACATCCTTCAACCTCACCATTCTTGTATCCCTTGAAAACTTTTGAAGGCATTTCTCTCATTCTTTTTTCATAATTAGACTTTTCTTCATCAGACTTGCCTGCCATGTCCTTATTGTAAAGGTAGTCAAGTCCAAGTGGGTCTAAGACTTCCTTCTTTTCTTCTTTTATCTTATTAGTGTCATAGCCTTCGCCAATTACAACAACCCTCTTGTCTTTGTCCCAGTCAACTCTTTCTCCAAAGGCTTCAGCAATTGCCCTTAGGGGCACAAAAGTCCTGTCGTCCTTGATGCGAGGTGCCACATCTAGCTTAATAGTGTTTCCATTTCCACCAGCAAAATTTTCTATTTCCTTCTTATCAATAGTTAAATAAAGAACACCGCCATAACCGTCACTGATTTGCACGCTCCTGTTGGCCTTATCCCAAAGGACCTTCTTGCCAAGATTTTCTGAAATCACCCTAAGAGGCACCATAGTCCTCTCTTGATAAATGTAAGGAGCCGCATCAGACTTGATAAGATTGCCCTTCATCCAAATCCTAATGTTAGAATCTGCAGTGACAAAAGTTGGTATAGCTAGAGCCAAGATTGACACTCCCAAAATAAATTTCTTCTTCATAAAATCCTCCTTTTTTAAAATTTAAAATATTTTACTAATAAGTCTCTTTAGTATGATTATACATTAAAGAAATTAAATTTAAATTAAAATATAGGATTTAAAATTTCCGATTAGATATTTCCAATAAAAAAACTGCTGGGTTACTACCCAACAGTTAAAATCATATTAGTCAGCGCTATATGGAAGAAGTGCAATTTGTCTTGCTCTCTTGATAGCTACTGTCATTTCTCTTTGATGCTTAGCGTTTAAGCCAGTGATTCTTCTTGGAAGAATCTTTCCACGGTCAGAAATATAATTTCTTAGTGTTTCAACATCTTTATAGTCAATTTTTTTAGTCTTATCTTTTTCAAAAGGATCTACTTTTTTCCTTCTGCCAAATCTTCTTTGCATTTTTACCCTCCTTAAAATGGAATATCGTCATTATCAACAGGGAAAAATCCATCGTCATCGTTATCGCTCTTTGAAAAATCATTTTCGTAAGCAGAATTTACTGGTCCTGGGCTAGCCATGCCAGCTTGATTGAATCCGCCTTGGTTTTGGAAGTTGTTTTGATTAAATCCAGCTTGGTTTTGGTTAAAGCCGCCTTGTGCTTGTCCCCCACCTTGGCTAGATCCAATAAATGTAAGATTATTTACTACAACGTCTGTCGTGTAAACTGTTCTTCCATCTCTTTCGTAACTTCCTGTTTGGATTCTACCTTCGATTCCAATTTGGCTGCCTTTTTTGTGATAGTTTGCAATAAGCTCAGCAGTAGCTCCAAAAGCTGTACAAGATATAAAGTCAGCAGTTGGCTGATTGTTAGCTTGTGCTTCTTGTCTTTTTTGCTTGCTTAATCTTCTATCTACGGCAACTGTAAAACGACACATTGCTGTGCCAGTTTGTGCGTAACGAAGTTCGGGATCTCTCGCTAATCTTCCGATTAAACATACACTATTCATAAAAACTCCTTAGTCTTCAACCTTGATAATCATTTGTCTCATTACTGGGTCCATGATTTTCGCTACTCTGTTGATTTCAACTATATCTTCTGCTTTTGTTTCGAATTCATAGAAAATATAGTAAGCTTCGTTTTTGTAGTCGATTGCGTAAGCTAGTTTTTTCATTCCCCATTCATCAATGTTATTGATTTTTCCGTCTTTTTCGATTACTTTTTTAAGTCTATCGAAGGAAGCATTTCTTTTTTCTTCTTCCACTTCAGGATAAAACATAATCACCGCTTCGTATTTATTCATACTTTCACCTCCTTATGGTCTTCGGCATAGTATTTAAACTATGCAAGGATTTCAATCTTTGATATTATATATTAAAGAAATTGCTTAGTCAAGATTTTATTTAAAGAGGTATTTATGGAAGTTAAATCTATTAAAGTTAAAGAGAAAAAGACTATCGCCCTTGTTGCCCACGACCACAAGAAGAAGGAACTTCTTGATTGGGTAAAGAGGCACGAAGATGAACTAAGAGGTCACAAGTTTATTGGAACGGGAACAACTGCAGCCCTTATCTCACGCGAGACTTCTCTCGACGTCAAGAGACTTGTGTCTGGTCCCCTAGGTGGCGACCAACAACTTGGCGCCAAGATATCAGATTCACAAATTGATATTTTAATTTTCTTTTGGGATCCTCTTGAGGCACAACCTCACGACCCAGACGTCAAGGCCCTCTTAAGAATTTCAACTCTCTACAACATAGCCCTTGCTACTTCAGCAACAACTGCTGACTACATCTTGTCATCCCCAATGTTTAGTAGCGAGTATGAAGTAGAAATTTTGGACAATGAATATTCTGTGGAAGACAGAATTTCAAAAAATGATTTTGATTGATTAAAATTAAGTCGACCCTAAGTCGCTTTTCTTTGTGATAAAATATTTTTATTGGAGGTTCTTATGACAAATATGTTAGATAGATTTTTAAAATACGTGTCTTTTGAGACAACAAGCGACGAGGCTTCAGGTACTTGCCCATCAACTGAGAGGCAGCTAGCCCTTGGCAATTATCTAGTCGAAGAGCTAAGCTCTCTTGGTATCCAAGCAGAGATTGATGAGAATGGTTACGTCTACGGAAGGATCCCTGGCAGGGTCAAGGCGAAGAAAACTGTGGGATTTATTGCCCACATGGACACAGCTCCCGACATGTCTGGAAAAGATGTCAAAGCAAGAATTATAGAAAATTATGACGGAGCTGATATTAAGTTAAACGAAGAATTCACAACAAGTGTTAAAGACTTTCCTTTCTTAAAGGACTTAAGGGGACAAACTATAATAACTACTGATGGAAATACCCTACTTGGGGCAGACGACAAGGCTGGGATTGCAATTATTGTTTCTGCTGTGGAAGAGCTTTTAAATGACAAAGATGCAAGCTATGGGGACATAAGAATTGCCTTTACTCCTGATGAGGAAATTGGCAGAGGGGCAGACAAGTTTAATGTCAAAGACTTTGGGGCAGACTTTGCCTTCACTGTTGACGGTGGACCCCTTGGCGAACTTGAATATGAAACCTTTAACGCAGCTTCATGCAAGGTGGAAATCCAAGGTAAAAATGTTCATCCAGGATCTGCCAAGGACACCATGGTAAACTCCCAACTAATAGCCATGGAATTTAATTCTATGCTTCCTGTCAATGAAAGACCTGAATACACAGAAGGCTACGAGGGCTTCTCCCTTCTACTTAGCATGGAAGGTTCTGTTGAGTCCACAAGGATGTCCTACATCATCAGGGACCACTCAAGGGAAAAGTTTGAAGCTAGAAAGAAATTATTCGAAGAAATTGCTGACTTCTTAAACAAAAAGTACAAGGACAGGATAAAAATTGAAATCAAGGACCAATATTACAACATGAGGGAAAAACTTGAGGACCACATGGAAATCATCGACTTGGCAAAGACTGCCTTTGAAAGAGCAGGCGTTGAGCCAATGATTGGACCAGTGAGAGGTGGAACTGACGGATCAAAGCTTTCCTTTATGGGGCTACCGACTCCTAACATCTTCACAGGCGGCTACAACTACCACGGTCGCTACGAGCTTGTGAGTCTTGACCAAATGGAAAAGTCTAAGGAAGTTGTGAAAAATATAATAAAAATTTTGACAGAATAAGTTATGAATCACCAGGCGACTGGTGATTTTTTATTTTTAATTTTTATAGAGTTATGAGATTTTATTTTTTAATTCTTATGAAGTCATAAGATTTTATTTTTTTATTTTTACGACTTCCTAAGTTTTTATAAAGTCATAAACTTTTATTAAGCCATAAGATCTTATAAAGTCATAAACTTTTACAAACTCCCAGAAAACTACTAACTAATAAAAACCTACAAAAAAAGAACCCTCGCGGGGTTCCTTTAATTTGTCTTATTTGTAGTTTTTGAAGATGTCCTTGAAGTCTTATTAGGATTTGAATTTTCATTGGAAGGCTCGTTTTCATGAATTGCCTCTTCCTTTAACTTATCCCTAAGCTTCTTGTCCCTCATCTTTTGTTCAGCTTCTGCCCTCTCTGTCTCTGTCATATTTGCAAGCTCTTCTTCTGTGTAGTCCCTTGGCTCTTCTTCTTGGACCTCAGAATTATTTCTAAGTCTTTCCAATTCAGAAGCTGCGTACATAGCGTCCTTCTTGTCAACAAAGTAAAGAGGAGACCCCTTCTTTGTGCGACCTGGTGCTGTTGTCATACCTATATTTTCCCTATCAAGAGTTACACCATAGTAGGCAAGGTAGGAAAGTTGTCCGTAGTTCATATCAGTTTCAATATGCTTGTTGGCAATGGAAACTAATTTTGGAAGCTTAAGAAGCATCCTTGGTGACTTCATCTTGTCGAAGATCTTCATTATAAAGCCTTGTTGGGCCTTAATCCTGTCAAGGTCTTGGTCCTTGTAAATTTTTCTAATTCTAAGATATTTAACTGCATCTTCTCCATTTAATAGGTGAAGTCCCTCTTCAAAATTAATTACAAGAGGCGGTATAGTTGAAGGATCTGTGTACTTGTAGGCTGGTGTGTAAACTTCCACACCGCCAATGGCATCAACAAGTTCCTTTACTGCCTCGTAGTTAACTGTTACATAGTGAGAAATTTTTATACCCAAAAAGTCTTCAACGCTGGAAACTTGTAGATCAATTCCACCACGAGAGTAGGCTGCATTCATCCTATAGTTGTCATAACCCTTTAACTTGTAGTATGTATCTCTAGGTATGGATAGGAGTCTAACCCTGTCGTATTTTGGATCAATTGATAGGACCATAATGGTGTCTGCCCTCTTGGAGTTCTCGTCCTTTTCATAAGTAACTTCACTTGAATCAATTCCAACTAGAAGGATGTTTACAATGTCTTCATCCTCGTTAAAGATAGAAATTTTTTCTGGTTCTTGCACTTGATCTTTATTTTTAATTTTGTTTTCGTTAGCTAATTTTTGTCCTCTTGGTGCAAATATAAAGGTAAGTCCCAAGGCCCCAAGGAGGAGTACAACAGTAAGGAATACAAATATTCTGTAAATATATTTCATATTAACCTCCTAAACTAAGTCTATATAAAATAAGACAATATTTCAATACTTTTATTATTGTGCTAGTTAAAGGTCTCATTTGGGGTAAAATATAAGTATGAAAATATTATTAGATGCAGATGGTTCGCCCATAAGAAAAATAGTTGAAGATCTCTCAAAAAAATATGGGGCAAGGCTGGTTACTGTAAAAAATTATAGCCAGGACTTCACTCCAGCCTACGGCGAAGTTATTGATGTTGACATATCAAAGGAGGCTGCCGACATCTATATAGCAAACCATGCAAGACAAGATGACCTTGTCATAAGTAACGACAGGGGGCTTGCCTCTCTTGGACTTTCTAAGGGAGCAAGAGTACTTGACTTCCAAGGTTTATTTGTAGATAAGGACAACATAATGAGCCTGCTTGCCAGCCGTCACTTCAACAAGAAAATGAGAGATAGGAATATTTACTATAATATTCCTAAGAGGGAAAAATCGCTAGACCAAGATTTTTATAGGTCGCTAGATAAATTTTTGGAGGGAAAAAATATGTTAACACTTTTTGTTTCAAGTCTTTGCCCAGACTGTCCACCGGCAATAGAAGAAATTAAGAAGAAGGAAATCAAATGTGAAATTGTGGATATAACTTCTTCCATGGCAAGTCTCAAAAGATTTTTAAAAGAAAGAGACTTCTCAGATGCCTTTGATGAGATTGTAGAAGAAAATCGCGTTGGAGTTCCTTGCCTTATGCGTGATGATGAATTTTTCTTCTTTGATGGAGACTTGGATGAATTTTTAGGAGGATGAAATGGAGTTTAAAGATTTTATAGATTTAGCAAAAGTCAGACAGTCCTGCAGGTCCTATGACCCTGACAGAGAAGTTGAAGTTGAAAAACTCGAAGCCTGCCTTGAAAGTATGAAGCTTGCTCCTTCTGCCTGCAATGCTCAGCCTTATTTTTATTACCTCGTTCATGGAGATGAGGCAAAAAACATTAAAGACCACTTGCAACTAGGGACAATGAATTCTTTTGCCAAGGATGTAAATGCCTTTGCCATAGTGACAGAAGAAAATTACAACCTCACTGCTAAGATCGGGTCTTCTGTCAAGGACCAAGACTACAAGTCCATTGACATTGGAATTTCCGCAGCCTACTTCACAGCAGAAGCAACTACTCTTGGACTATCAACTTGCATCATGGGTTGGTTCGACGAAGACAAGCTCAAAAAATACCTTGGCACTAGGTCGAGAATTAGACTTGTCATCGCTATAGGTTATGCCAAGGACGACAAAATTCGCGATAAAAAAAGAAAATCTTCTGACGCAATTTATAAAATTATATCAGAAGATAAGTAAATTTATGACTAGGTCTTATGGCCTAGTTTTTTTATTTTTACATAAGGGGCCTGATGTATCCAAGCTCAAGGGCAATCTTGTAGGCCTCAATAGCGTTCTTGGCACCTAGCTTTGCGTAAATATTTGCAAGATGATTGTAGAGGGTCCTCTCGCTGATGTAAAGCTTGTCTGCAATTTCTTTTTTGGTCAAGCCACTCAGAACTTCTATCAAAATCTCTTCTTCTCTTTTTGTAAGAGGCTCAATTATTTTTTCATCCTCATCAAAAGAAATTTTTTCATCTTTGTAGACCTTCTCTAGTCTTTCTATGACTTCATCGACATCAAGGGACTTGTTTATAAAGTCTCTGGCTCCCTTTTCTAAAGCAAGTCTCCTGTGATTTTAATTTTCTAATTAAGCTTTAATTTTAAATTTTAAAAATTCAAAAATTTTAAGATGCTTCCCAAGACTGTTAAGATGATTCCCAAGTATTTTTTCTTCTTTTTGTCCTTATCATCGAGAGAACTTGCAAAAATATAAATTCCAACAAATATAATAATGTCTGATAATCTAAAGTGTTTCATTTCTAACTCCATTCTAATTTTTTGTAGTCATAAGTTCATGAGTAATAACTGCAAACTTTATTTATTTTCGATTATACTGTTTTTATATTTGCTTGTAAAATTAAACCCCCAAAAGAATTTTTTTGGGGGTTAACTTTCTAATTATTCAATTGACGAGTAAAGATAGGTCTTATTCAGGTGCATTTAATTTGATATTTTCTTCAATACCTGTTGGGTCGCCCTTCTTAGCTTTTTCTAACATTTTAGCGAAATATTCTCTTGTGGCATCATCACAAGATGCTTCTGACATATAAGGCATTTTCTTTGCTTTTTCTAATTCTCTTAAGGCTTTTTCGGCTCTTTCCGGATCAGTTTTGTAGGTATTTAACCATTCCTTTTCCCAAGCAGCTTCCCAATACATACTTGCTCTTGTGTTTCCAAATCCTTTTTGGTAGACTGAGCCGTCTTTCTTCTCGTCGATTTCTTTTGGCACTTCGTATCCTTCTGGCCAAGTAAGATTTTTGCAAGTTTGGGCAAATTCATTTTGGATTTCTTCATAGGATACCATTCCTGTTGAATAGTCTGCTGCATTTGCTTTACTGCAAGCAGCTAATCCTAAAGCTAATACTCCTACTAGAACGATTGAACTTATTTTTCTTTTAAGATTTCTTTTCATTTTTTTACTCCTTATCTTTAATAATTTTTATGCCCTAAGTATAGCAAGTAAAAATTACAAATCTTCTAAATAATTCATACAAGAAATCAAAAAAAGACTTACAATTTTATAATAAAAAAGAGGAGGCTAAGCTCCTCAAATTTATTTAGATAATTCTTCTTCCATGGCCTTCACAAGTTCTCTAAATTTTTCTTCTTCAAGACTTGTAAAGCGACCTAGGATTGGTGAGTCTAGGTCCAAGACTCCTATAACTTCATCTTTTACAATAAGTGGCAAGACTAATTCTGAATTAGATGCCGAGTCGCAAGCAACGTGCCCTTTAAAGTCGTGAACATTTTCTATCCTCATAACTTTTTTATTCTTCCAGGCTGCCACGCAAACTCCTTCTTCAGCAAGTCTTGTGCAAGCAGGAAGTCCTTGAAAGGGTCCTAGGACTAATTCATCTTCTCTTACAAGATAAAAGCCTGCCCAGTTTAAATCTTCCACCACATTGAATATTATGGAAGAGATATTTGCCATCATGGCGATCATGTCAGCCTCAGTTTTTATTGTGGCTTTGCCAAAGTCCACCATGTATTCAAGTCTTTCCTTATTGTCTAAGTTTTCTATTCCCTTAAGTTCTAAAGTCATATTTCCTCATCTTTTATAAACTACATTTCCACCAACAATTGTCATCCTTGGTTTAATGTCTTTAATTTCCATTGAATCAATTGTAAAAATGTCTTCGTCTAGGACTACAAAGTCAGCCAAGAAATCTTTTTTGATCCTTCCCTTGATGTCTTCTTGGAATTCTACGTAAGCAGATTCTACTGTGTAGGCATCAATGGCCTCGTAGATGTCCACGCACTCCTTAGGATAAAATCCTCCTTCAGGATTTCCCTTCTTGTCCTTACGAGTTACTGCCATGTAAATATTTGGGAAGGGATTTAGATTTTCAACTGGGGCATCAGTTCCATAGGCTACGTGAGCACCAAGGTCCTTTAGGCTCTTGAAGGCATAGGATGTGGAGGCAAGTTCTTTGCCACACCTATCTTCCACAACCTTCATATCGTAGTCTAAGAAGATTGGTTGTGCCATTACGCAGATGTCATCTCTTGCAATCCTCTCAACTAATTCTCTGTCAGTGATTTGGCAGTGAACGAGAGTGTGACGAAGTTTGTTTTCTCCATCGACAAAGGAATCTTCATAGCACTTAACTGTATCTTCAATAGCCTTGTCCCCAATAACATGAGTTATAACTTGGAGGTCGTTTTCTGATGCAAGTTTGACGTACTTTCTCATCTCTTCGTCCTTGATCCAAGGAAGCCCGTGATTGTCCTTGTCATCATTGTAGCCATTACGCATTAGGGCAGTCCTTGCACCAAGAGACCCATCCTTAAATAACTTCAAGGGTCCAAGCTTTAAATAATTTGTGTCATATTCCTTGTCCTTATTAGAGTATTCTCCGTCAGACAAATATTTTTCAAATTCGCCAAAGTCGTTAAAGCAAACTTGGTGTCTGTATCTGATTTTTTTATTTTCCTTGTAGATATCCTTTAAAAGTTTAAAGGCCACAGGTCCATTCATAAAAGTTGTACCAACATCATTGGATTGAACTGATGTAAGTCCACAAGATACTGCGTAGTCCATAGTTTCTATTAGCATTTCACGTCTTTCTTCGAGAGTGAAGTCAGGTATTACATCCTTGGCAAAGTTGCAGGCATTGGCTGTGTAGACCCCACTAGGATATCCGTCATCGCCAATTAAAAATTCGCCATCAGGATATTGTGGGCTGTCCTTTGTAAGTCCAAGGATTTCTATAACCTTGGTGTTTGATGAAACTATGTGACCGCAAACTCTCTCAAGAACAATTGGGATTTCTGTAGAAATTTTATCTAAGTCAAAGCGATTTGGTATTCTCTTATCTCCCTTAAAGAAGTCTTGGTTCCAACCAAGGGCATGGATCCCCTTTTGGCATCTCTTTGGATTTTTTTCCATGAAGTCCTTGCATCTTTCAATCATTTCTTCAATGGATTCAACTCCTTCGATGTCAACTTGGTTCATGCTTTCGCCAAATTGCATAAAGTGAAGGTGGGAGTCGTTGAGGCCAGGTATAACTGTCCTGCCCTCAAGGTCAACTTTTTCTACGTCAGCTTTGTCATATTTTTTTACAAGGTCTTCTGTTTTTCCAACTTCTTTAATAAATTCTCCTTCAAGATAGATTGCCTCTTGAAATTCATCCCTATTGACATAAACTTTTCCATTGTAAAATAATTTTTTCATCTTATCCCTCGTTTTTCTCTCTTTTAAGTTTCGCATCAAAAATCATATAAGTGATTGCACCAAGGATTGGGACTATAAGTCCAGTAAGTCCTGTGATTGGATCTTCAATTGCACCTTGGACAACAAGTCCTGCAAAGATTAGGGCTGTAATAACTACAGACACAGGGTAGAACCAAACCTTGTAAGGCCTTTCAATCTTTGGATATTTTTTTCTAAGGATTGGCACACATAAAATTGTAAGAACTGAGAAAATCATTCCAGTGATTACAACCATATTAGTAAGTCGGTCAAGGTTTGATGAAAGCACAAGTAGACAAGAGAATACACATTGTACAATCATTGGGGCAGTTGGAACCTTATACTTTGGATGAAGTTTTGCAAAGGACTTGAAGAAGTGACCTTCAACTGCCATGGCATAGTACATCCTTGGTTGAGCAAGTATAAGTCCATTAAGAGTTCCAAACATGGCAAGAATCATGCCGGCACTAACAATTATTACTCCTGCGTGACCAAATACTCTCTTGGCAACTTCTGTTCCAAGATATAAGTCGCCAGAATCTATCATTGATACGATTTCTTCGTGAGGTATAACCTTCATTATTGCAAAGTTAAATAAGGTGTAAAGAACTGTGATACCACCAATACCAACTATTAGGGCAAGAGGTAGGTTCTTGTGAGGCTCCTTTATCTCTTCTGCAACTGTGTTTAAGTTAGTCCATCCTTCGTAGGCCCAAAGAGTTGCAACAACAGCTATGGCTATCATGCCAAAGATATTTGTTCCACTTGTCCTTGAGTATTCAAAAGCTGTTCCAAGACTTAAGTCTGGGCTAACCTTACCTACAAAGAGGGCTGCTATCATTACTAATCCAATGGGAACAAGCTTTGCAACCATGGAGAGGTTTTGTAAAATTGCTGAAGCCTTAACTCCAAGCATGTTGTAGATAGTTAAAGTAATTATCAAAGTTATGGCTGCCATCTTAATTCCAAAGTCAGAAATTTCAAAGAAACTTTTGAAAACTGACATCAAGGCAATGGCAACTGCGGAAACGGAACCTGGTCCACCAACTAACCAGTCAGTAAAGCCAGAAATAAATCCAACTATTGGGTGGTAGGCTTCGTTTAAGTAGACAATTCTTCCCCCAGCCTTTGGCATGGCAGTACCAAGTTCTGCATAGCAAAGACCACCAAATAGGGTGATAAGTCCACCAATAATCCAACAAATAAGGGCAAGGCCAGAGTTCATGCCCGTCCTTTGTAGGACATAGGAGCCAAGATAGAAGATACCTGATCCTATCATGATCCCGCCAATAATACTTACACCACCAAAGACACCAATTTCTCTCTTAAATTCAGTAGTCTCTGTGGTTAATTTTTCAATGTCCTTTGAATTATTATTCATAACACACCTCTTTCTTTTTTCTTCTCTTATTAATTTTTAGTTTTTAAAGCTGTGAACTGGAGCTGGTATATATCCACCACGGTTTGCAAACCTGTCAGCACTGCCTGGATGAACTGGAACAATAGGAGCAGATCCTAATAGGCCACCAAAGGTTGCCTCGTCGCCAACACCTTTGCCAATAACAGGTATAAGTCTAGCAGCTGTAGTCTTTTGGTTAATAATTCCAATCATGGCTTCGTCAGCAATAATTGCAGCAATAGTAGTTGCCTTTGTGTCTCCTGGGATTGCAATCATGTCAAGTCCAACAGAGCAAACGCAAGTCATGGCTTCAAGCTTATCAAGACCTATGTGACCATTTCTTGCAGCTTCGATCATTCCTTCGTCTTCACTCACTGGTATAAAGGCACCAGATAGGCCACCAACGTGGTCAGATGCCATGATGCCACCCTTTTTGACAGCGTCATTTAACATGGCAAGGGCTGCAGTAGTCCCGTGACCACCTGCAAATTCAACTCCAATTTCTTCTAGGATTCTTGCAACAGAATCTCCTATTGCTGGAGTTGGAGCAAGGGATAGGTCGATTGTTCCAAAGGGAACTCCAATTTTTTTGGCAACTTCAGTCCCAATTAATTCTCCAAGTCTTGTTATCTTAAAGGCAGTCTTCTTTATAGTTTCTGAAACAACATGGAAGCTTTCTCCCCTAACCTTTTCTAGGGCATACTTTACAACACCAGGACCAGAAACCCCAACGTGAAGAACTACATCCCCCATTCCAACTCCGTGGAAGGCACCTGCCATAAAGGGATTATCTTCAACTGCGTTGGCAAAAACAACAAGCTTAGCACAACCAATGGAGTCTGCGTCTTTAGTTAAGTTTGCAGCTTCTACAATTTTTTCTCCCATTAGCTTAACTGCATCCATGTTGAGACCATTTTTTGTTGTACCAACATTTACTGAAGAGCAAACTTTTTCTGTTTCAGCAAGGGCAGCAGGAATTGAGTTTATTAAAATTTCATCAGCAGGAGTCATTTCTCCATGAACTAGGGCAGAGTAACCACCGATGAAGTCTACGCCAATTTCCTTTGCAGCAGCATCAAGAGTCTTTGCAAATTCTATGTAGTCCTTCTCATCAGTTGCGCCAGCAATTAGGGCAATTGGTGTAACAGAAACCCTCTTATTTACAATTTCAACACCATACTTGTGACCAACTTCGTTTGCATATTCAACAAGGTGCTTGCCATACTTTGTGATCTTGTCGTAGATCTTCTTGCGGGCAGCATCTCCGTCCTTGTCTATGCAATCTAGTAGCGAAATCCCAAGAGTAACTGTCCTAATGTCAAGGTTCTCTTGGTCCAGCATTCTTACAGTTTCTAAAATTCTTTGTCTATCCATGTCTGCTCCTTAAATTTGGTGCATCTTGTCAAAGATACCTTGGTGTTGAACTCTTATAGAAAGATCTAGTTCCTTGCCAAGTTCTTCATAAGCGTCAACAACTTCTTGGAATTCAACGTTCATCTTAGTTAAATCAACTATAACAATCATTGTGAAGTAATCATCTAAAATTGTTTGAGTGATATCAACAATGTTTAAGTCAAATTCCACCATCTTCTTTACTACTTCATATACAATACCTATCTTGTCACTACCTATTACAGTTATAACGGCTCTCATAATTTCCCCCTTAAATAAAATTACAACTATTATACCATAATTTAAGACTCTAAGACCCCATTTCTTGTTGTATTTAACCTAACTTTATTATAATATTTTGTTAAAGGAGGCAGACATGAAGAAATTTAAATTTATTGTTATTTCATTAATTGCAATTATATTTTTTACAGGATGTAATAAAAATAAAATTTCCAATGAAGAAAAAATAGCTGAAAAAAAGAAAATAGAAGAGTCAGAAAAATTTAGAAAAGATTTGAGATATAAGGAAGAGTTAGCCAGGGATAAAATTTCAAAATTATACATATATAGGGAAAATAAAAAAGAAAAAACTCAAGCTTCAGAGATTGTGGGAGAATTCAGCACTTTCGACTATATGAGAGTTTTAAAAAATTCTGAACTTACAGATGAAAGTGTGAATAAAAGTGAAAATATCTCGGGAGATATAATAATTTCTAATCCTTCAAGGAAGATAAAGCTCTCCAGGAAAAAAGAAGATGGAATATATAGAAATGAAGAAATCAAAAAAATCTCTTCAGTAATTATAAATTCAGAAGAAAATTTAAGGGACAAGACCCTAGGTCTCTTACTATCAAATCAAGTCCAAAATATTGAAACTATGAAGAATCCTGGTGACTACCAAGTTTATTACACTCATCTCGTTAAGGACTTCTTTGAAGATGGGAAATTAATTTTTCTTGCGACTGTAGTTAATCAAAATTATTCCTACAAGAATGGAATTTTTAATCAAGAGTCTGGCTACACTAGTCCTATGGAACTTCGCTATGTCTTAGATCAAGATAAAAATTTTGTCCTTGATGAAAAGATCGAAGCTATGGATGGAGCAGGATACGGACCTTCTATTCAAAAAATGGCTAGGGGTGACGATGACATCTCTGGCAAGTTGATGTTTGCTGATGAAGTAAAAGAAAATTATGATAGTTTAATGGAAGAATTATTTTACAAGGCTCAGGAAGAGGGCCTAAAGGACTTCACCCACAAGCTTGAAGATATTCCTGGCTATGAAAAAGATGTAGTCTACATCGAAAAGGGACCAAACCATATTCCAGGCACAATAGAAATTGCTAAGAAAAAAGATTACGATGAAGCAAAAGAGAAAGTTGGAAAAGAAAACTGGACCTATTGTGAAGGAGTAGTTTATCACAAGGCCACTGGCATTGCTGTAAAGGGCATAATTGATTATTTCGAATAAAACAAAAAGACCTGGTTTTTAACAAACTAGGTCTTTCTTAATTTTTTCTCAAAAATTTATAAACTTACTTGCAAGCGTCAATAAATTTTTGGAAAATCATATTCATTTCCTTGTCGTCGTACATCATTTCTGGGTGCCATTGGACTGCAAGGGCAAATTTTTTGTCCTCTAAGTAAACTGCTTCTATTAGGCCTTCTTCTGATAGGGCTGCCTTCTTTAGTCCCCTACCAAGTTCGTTTATGCCTTGGTGGTGGTAGGAGTTAGTCCAGATTTCTTCTCTTTTAAAAATATCAAAAAGTGGAGTGTCTTCTAAGACCTTAAGCTCATGTGATGGTTCGTTTCTTAGCGAATTACTCATTGAGTGAGCTGGGAAACCTGCTGATGGTAGGTCTTGGTGGATAGTTCCCCCAAGTGTCACGTTTAAGATTTGAAGTCCCCTACAAATTCCCAAGAAGGGGATGTCCTTTTCAAGGGCATATTCTGTCATAAAGATTTCTTCGTGGTCTCTTATATTGTCGAACTTGCCAGCCTTGCCAGAGTTTCTCTCGTTGTAAGTCCTTGGATTTACATCGTGACCACCTGATAAAAGTAGGCCGTCAATCTTATCTAAAACTGTTCTCATGTCTTCCATAGTCTCGATGTTTGGAATTAAAATTGGAATCCCGCCATTTCTTTCAACTGCCCTAATATAGTCTGCTGCTATAAGTTGCCAGTCTTGGCCTTCTACTCCAATTTGTCCAACGTCATTTTGAGAAATATCTCTTAGTGAGTTAACAGAAATTCCTATAATTGGTTTCATAATCTTCCTCCCTCTATTTATTAAACTCATTATAACAAAGACTTATAAAAATTGTAATAGAATAACTAATAGTCTAGCTTCGTTGCCTAAAAAAATATATTAATATATAATCAATACGTTAGAGGTGTTTTATGAGTTTAAATAAACAATTTTTTAAGTTTGTAATCCCATCAATTATTGCCATGTGGGTCTTTTCTATCTACACAATCGTAGACGGATTTTTTGTTGCAAACTTCGCCGGTGAGTTGGAGCTATCGGCTGTAACAATAGTTGTTCCCTACGTGAACTTCTTGTTTGCAATTGCAATTATAACTGGTGTGGGATCACAAACAATTATAGGAATAGAGCTGGGCAAGGGCAACAGGGACGAGGCCAACAAAGTCTTTACCTTTATAATTTTATTTATCCTTAGCTTTTCAATAATACTTGCCATTATTGGAATAATTTTTATGAACCAAATAATAAGTTTTTTGGGAGCAGACTCAACTTTGTTCCAGCTATCCCATGATTACTTATCTGTCATTGTATTCTTTTCGCCTTTCTACATCATTGCCTATGCCTTTGAGGTCTTGGTAAAGGTAGACGGCTTTCCTAAGACTGCAATTATTGGCGCCGTTTCAGCCTGCCTTACAAATATAGTCCTAGACTATGTTTTAATAGATAAGTTTCAATTGGGTGTAAGGGGAGCTGCCCTTGCAACAGGTATTGCACAATTCTTGTCATGTTTCATATTTTTTATCCACTTCAGGGCTGCCAAGGGTTACCTTCGTTTTGTAAAGATAAAAATGGAATTTAAAGAAGTCCTTCATTATCTAAAGACGACTGTTATCTATGGCTTTGGAGAATTTATCTCTGAGCTAAACACAGCAACTTTTGTCTTTATCTTTAACCTCTTTATAATAAAATATCTTTCACCTGAATACCTTTCTGCCTACGCAGTTATAAATTACATGTCCCTATTTGCCAACTCAACCTTCCAAGGAGTTTGCCACGGGACCCTACCCCTTCTATCCTACTATCACGGATCCAGGGAAAGGGATAAGTCTATAAAAATTATTAGGATGAGCTTTATCTTCGTCTTTATAATTTCTGTAATTATGTATTCCATTGCCTACTTTGGGGCAGAAAGCCTCTTCAATATGTTCTTGGAGAACAAGAGTATGATTTCATCTTCTATTAGGCCAATGAGGATCTACGCCCTTATGTATTTATTAGCAGGTCAAAACTTATTTATTGCATCCTTGTCATCAGCCATTGGAGAGCCTCAGTATTCCATTATCATAAATATTTTGAGGGGATCAGTATCCCTATTCATCTCCATTTATTTAATGGTCCACCTCTTTGGAGTGAGATTCCTCTTCTTTGGAGCAGGAGTATCAGAGCTAGTGGTATTTGTAATTGCCCTCTACTCCCTAAAGAAGATGCTAGATAAGTCTGCTTTAAGACTTAAAGAAGGATAAAATTTGTAAATATAAAAAAAGGAAGTCACGTGACTTCCTCTTTTTTTGCAAATTTTTATTATTTTTTCGTCTTTAGTTTTTAATGCTTATCTCAACCTAAATACTTTTTAAATTCCTCTGGTATGTTTTCAGAAAGGTAGGCTAGGCCAAAGATGTCTGGTCCAACGTGGGCTGCTATAGTTTGTCCTATTTCAAGAGTCAGGAACTTGTGGTGTCCCCTCTCTTCTAATTTTTTTATAAGTGGATCAAGGACTTTTATGTCGTCAGCATATACTGGAAAGACAGTATCAGATCCATCTGATGTGGTTCTTTCTTCTATCATCTCCATCATCTTTTTGTAGGACTTGTTCTTGCCACGAACCATTTCTGATACAAATAGTTTTCCCTCTTCATCTACTTCTAGTATTGGAAGAATATTTAAGACGCTTGAGATTTTTGCCTTGGTCTTTGAAACCCTTCCACCCTCGTAAAGATATTTTAGGTCGTAAACTGTGAAGATGTGCTTAGTTTTTTCCACCAAAAATTTAAGTAGGTCTAGGACTTCTTCATAAGTCGCTCCATTTTTAGAAGCTAGTCCAGCAAAGTAAGTAATTTGTCCGAAGCCAACTGAAGCTGCAAGTGAATCCACTACTTCAACTCTAATGTCATACTTTTCTTCAATTTCTCTTTTTGCCATGCAGGCATTTTGATAGGTACCACTTAGGCCTGAAGATAGGGTTAGGGCAATGATGTCTTTGCCTTCCTTTGCAGATTCTTCAAACTCCTTGAAGTAGTCGTAATAAGTTAACTGGCTTGTCTTAAAAAATGCGCCCTCTCTCATCCTCTTATAGATTTCTTTGTTAGTAAGGTCCTCTGGAAGGTCTTCGCCCTTTTCATCAGTTCCCTTTATTCTCAAAACTTTTACGTCTAAGTTTTTTAAAGTTTCTTTATCTAAATCACATGAGGAGTCGGATATTATTTTAAAAGTCATTTGTCCCTCCTGCTGGTTTCCAGCTCTTATATTTCAAAAATAATTTTATTTCGAATAAATATTCTAAATCTTTTTTTGCTAAGTTTTTAAATATGATTTCCTTTATATCTTTTATATCTTTATTTTTAAGAAAATATTATTACTTTTAATATTATAACATAGGCTTAATTTTTCATATATTATTTTATTGGAATAAATCTACCTACAAGCAACTTAAATTTTTATTTAATTTGATATAATAATTTTATGGAAATTAAATTTATGAAAGAGGCCCTCCGCTATGGTCGCAGGTCTCTCTTATCAGATGACGTGCCCATTGGATGTGTCGTTGTTAAAAATAATAAAATAATTGGATATGGTTACAATAAAAAAGAGGACTTGCAAAATCCCACAGCCCACGCAGAGATAATGGCAATATCTATGGCAGCAAGGCACCTAAATTCTTATCATCTTGAAGGCTGCGACATCTACGTTACTCTTGAGCCCTGCCTAATGTGTGTTGGTGCAATTTTAAATGCTCGCATAAAAAATTTATATTTTGGAGCTCGCAACAAGAGGTTTGGCGCTGTGGTTTCTCACCAAAAAATAGAAAAACTCATAACTAATCACAGGATTAATTATGAGTATGGTATCTTGGAAAGAGAATGTGCAAGCTTAATCACTGGCTTTTTCTCAGACCTTAGGAAGAGGTCCAAATAAGAAGGGTAGATTTACTTGCATAAAGTCTAATAAAAATTTGTCGTAATAGTTTTTTGTAGCAAGGGCGATAAATATTCCAATAATTGCCCCTATGATTACGTCGCTGGGATAGTGAACGAAGTGATAGATCCTTGAGAAGGCAATTAGGGCTGCTATCACAAGGAAGAAGATCCCCATCCCCCTGAAGTAGAAGTAAATTGTTAATGCTGCAGCAAAGGATGATGATGCGTGACCTGATGGAAAGGAAAAGTCTGTGGGATCCTTTATAAGGAGTTCCACCTTTGTTATCCAAGAGGGTCTCTTTCTCTTTAAAATATTTTTTAATAAAAGATTGCAAACTATACCGTTAAAGATTAGGGCAAGTATTACATTTATGCTCTCAATCCTAAAGCCCAGGTAGAAGAGGATGTAAACTGTAAAAAGCCAAATTGCTCCCCCAGTTCCCAGGTGGGTTATGGCAATCATATACCTATTTAAGACTTCGTTCCTTATGCCAAGGAGCCAGTTTAAAAATTTGCTATCCATTAAAACTCCTATAAATGTCTTTACAAAAAAAGGCCTATGACTAGGCCTTGAAATTACATTCTGTTTTCGTTGTCAACCCATTCTTTAGCTTCTTCAACTGCTTCTTCTGTTGGAATTTCAATTCCTGTTTCAGGATCTTGTCCTTCAGTCTTTGCATATAGGTCAGAATCTGGTCTATCTTCAGGTTTGATTTCTTTTTGTTGGTCCATGTTAGCTTTCATTTCTTTCTTCTTTGCATCAGAAAGAGTTTTTGAGTTTTCAATTAAATCTTTTTCTTTTTTATTGTCTGTCATGTTATCCCTCCATTTGTTTGATACTTATATAGTATTACAAATTTCTAATAATTACAAATTAATAAGAGTTTCTTAAAATTTTAAGTTTAAAATTTTAATTTAGCTTTAGCTTTTAATTTTTGGGTAATTGTTTAATGTTAAATATGTATTAGGAAGTGTTATATGTTAAAAGTTGTTTTCGATAATCTAGGCGAGTATAAAAAGTATGCAGTGCTCTCGCCTTTTTTTGTTTTGCTAGAGGTCTTGATGAATGCATCAATCCCCTTCTTCATGACAAAGATAATAGACCAGGGGATCTTGATAAATTCCTCTCACAATATAATTAGATACGGAATAGTTTTATTTATAGCAGCAGGAATCTCCCTTGCCACAGGAGTGATCTCGGGCTATCTTGCCACAAAGGCATCAAGTGGTCTTGCCAAAAACATGAGGGCATCTATGTTTAAAAACATAACAGACTTTTCCTTTGAGAACATGGAAAAGTTTAAGTCAGGTTCTCTTATCACTCGTATGACAACTGATGTCCAAGCCGTTCAAATGGCCTTCCAAATGACTATAAGGATGGCAATTCGTTCCCCCCTTACTCTTATCTTTTGCTTTATCATGTCCTTTAGACTTTCAAGGGACCTGGCACCAACTTTTGTAATTATTATTCCCCTCATTGGAATTGGGATGGGACTAATTATTAAGGGAGCCTATCCAATTTTTGAAAAAGTTTTTAAAATTACAGATAAGCTTAACACCGACGTGTCAGAAAACCTATCTGCCATCCGTGTGGTTAAGTCCTTTGTAAAAGAAGATAAGGAAATTCAAAAATTTAACGAGGTTTCTGATGACCTTCAAAATAATTACATCAAGGCTTCCAAGCTCCTTGCCTTTGCAAATCCACTTATGAATTTTTCAACCTACCTCATGACAATTTTAATTGCCTGGTTGGGAAGTCACTTCATTGTGGCTGGCAAGATGACAACTGGAGCCCTTACTGGTCTTGTTACTTATGCAATCCAAATTCAAATTTCTCTTCTTATGCTGTCAATGATTCTAGTTCAAATTACCATTGCTAGAAACTCCATAAGACGTATCAATGAAGTTATTGCAACTAGACCTTCTATTGTTAGCCCAGATGACCCTGTTAAGGAAGTAAAGAATGGAGAAATTATCTTTGACGACGTCTTTTTCTCCTACTCTGGCGACCTAGACAAGTCTGTTCTAAAAAATATTAATCTAAAGATAAATTCTGGCGACTATGTGGGAATGATTGGTCCAACAGGATCTGGTAAGTCCACACTTATTAGCCTAATCGCAAGACTCTTTGATCCCACAAGTGGAACTGTCTATGTGGGAGGAGAAGACCTTCGCGACTATGACCTTCCTGCCCTTCGTGACCAAGTCTCTGTGGTCCTACAAAAAAACCAACTCTTCACAGGTACCCTTCGTGAAAATCTAAAGTGGGCTGGCGATGACCTTACTGATGAAGAACTAAAAGAAGCCCTCTACATTGCTTCTTGTGATGACTTCATTGACCCTGAAAAGGACCTAGACATGATGGTTCAAAGGGGAGGGACTAACTTTTCTGGTGGTCAAAAGCAAAGAATTTCTATTGCAAGATCAATCCTAAAAAATCCAAAGATTTTGATTATGGACGACTCAACTTCTGCCCTTGACAACAAGACTGAAGAGAAAATAATTTCTTCCTTGAATAAATTAAGACCAGATATGACAAAGATTCTAATTTCACAAAAGATCAAGTCCCTAAAGAACACTGACTACACCCTAGTCCTTGACCTTGGAGAGATTGAATCTATTGGTAAACATGAGGAACTCATAGAAAAGAGTCCAATCTATAGGGAAATTAATGAAACTCAAGAAAGTGACGGTGATTTTGATGCAGAAGAATAAGACAAAAATTACATCTCCAGAAAACAAGGAGGCAGCAAAAAAATTATTCTCCTTTATCTTTAAAAGGCATAAGTTTAAGCTCCTAGGAGTTGCTCTCATGGTAATAATTTCATCTCTTGCCACAATTTCTGTGTCACTTTTCATGAGGTTTTTAATTGACGACTACATCATACCCTTGGTAAATAATTCAAACCCGGACTTCTCTAACTTGTTATCCATGCTAATTAAGATGGGAATATTTTTGGCAATTGGAGTTATCTGCTCCTTCACCTACTCAAGGCTAATGGTTGCAATATCTGAATCCACTCTTGGGGAAATGAGAAAGACTATGTTTAAGAAGATGCAGGCCCTACCAGTATCCTACTTTGATGGGAATAGTCACGGAGACATAATGTCCTACTACACAAATGATGTCAGGGCTCTTGGGGAAATGATAGCCCAGTCCTTCCCATCCTTTGTGTCATCTGCCATGACAATTATCATGGTCCTAATCGCCATGTTTTCACAATCCTTCTTCTTGTCACTTATAATAATTTTGACAGTTGGACTTATGATTTTTACCATGAATACAATTGGGGGTAAGTCCTCTCACTTCTTCTTGAACCAGCAAAAATCTCTTGCCAAGACTAATGGCTACATCGAAGAGATGATTGACGGCCTAAGAGTTGTAAAGGTCTTCAACCATGAGGAAGCTGCAAGAGAAGACTTTAGGCTAATTAACGAAGAGCTCATGGAAAACACCATGATCGCCAATAGGCTGGGCCTCTTCCTCTTCCCAATAATTTTTGGAATTGGAAACTTTCAATATATTCTCTTTGCCCTTATTGGTGGCCTCATGGCAGTCCACGGTGGCTTTGGGATAACAGTTGGTGTTGTGGCTTCCTTCCTACAACTTTCAAGGACTCTTACAGGTCCCATGGGACAAATTGGTGGAAATATAAACTCTGTGGTCCTTGCCATAGCAGGTGCCAGAAGAATTTTTGACTTTCTTGAAGTTGAGCCAGAAGACTACTCTGGCGAAGTTGAAAAAGTTGTAAAAGTTGTCGACGGAGAAGAAAAATATTATTGGCATGACCTAAAGACTGATGAGTACAGAGAACTCTTGGGAGACATTCGCTTTAAGGATGTTGACTTCTCCTACGATGGAAAAAATAAAATCCTAAAAAATATAAATCTCTATGCAAAACCTGGTCAAAAGGTTGCCTTTGTTGGAGCAACAGGTGCCGGCAAGACAACTATTACCAACCTTATAAATAGGTTTTATGAAATCGACAGTGGAGAAATTACCTTTGATGGCATAGACATTAGAAGGATTAGGAAGGAGCACCTTCGTTCATCCCTTGGCATGGTCCTCCAAGATACCCACCTCTTTACAGGAACAATTGCTGAAAATATAAATTACTCTGTGGAAGATGTGGACATGGATAAAACCCTTGCAGTAGCAAAGAGGACCAAGGCCCACGACTTTATCAAGAACCTAAAGGATGGCTACGACACCATAATAAGTGGCTCAGGTGGCGAACTATCTGAAGGACAAATGCAACTTCTTTCTATTGCAAGAGCAGAAATCTACAATCCACCAGTTATGATCCTAGACGAGGCAACATCATCAATTGACTCTCGTACAGAAAAAATTGTCCAAGAGGGTATGGACCAAATCATGAAGGGGAGAACAAGCTTTGTAATCGCCCACAGGCTCTCAACAATTATGAACTCAGACGTAATTATCGTCTTGGAAAATGGTGAGATAGTCGAAAGAGGCGATCATGCTGACCTACTTGAACAAAGGGGAATTTATTACAAACTCTACACAGGTGGCTTCGACGAATAAAGTTTTACAAAACAAAAAGGTGCTGGATTTTTTCCAACACCTTATTTTTTTTTAGAAATCTCTATTTTTATAAAATTTTTCTGAAAGCTTTATCGAAATAGAAATTATTGTAAAAATTATAAATAGGATAATTAAAAGGCTTATTAATTTATTATTTGTCATTAAATTAAGTAGGTCTTTTAAATAATCTCTGAAGGTCGTACTTAAAAGAGAAATTAGAGCAATTACCACAAAACTAATAGCTGAAAGTGTCTTTGCCTTTTTGTATCCATACTTAAAGTAAAGGGGATACTGCATAGAAATCAAAAAAACAAAAACTATAAAGAAAGACCCGACAATTGGAAGGACAATTTTTATATCAAATTTCACAAAAAAAGATACTACAATTGAAAATATTAGTCCTATAATTATAGCTGCCATAAATAAAATTAAGGCAAAGGCATATCTTCCTTTCACAACTTTATCTCCCTTTATGCCAAAAATTTTGTAAAGTGAATCTATACCAGCTTCGTCTCCCACAAGAAAAGGATAAGAGGAATACATCATGGCAAACAATATGGGCATTGAGATTGCTATTAGTGGATTTTTCGTCATAAAAAAGTAAACTAAATAGAGTATAAGCATTATTAAAAGATTTTTTATTGTGAAATAGGGCTTAATTGAAATATAATCCAGCCTCATAATTTTTTTAATGTCCTTCATTTCTTCCTCCCATATAAAACTAAAATTTTATTTATATCTGGATTTTCAAGAATTAATTCATCTGGAATTTTTTCTATATCTATATTTTTTACAAGGGCTTCAAAGGAAGTGTCTGAAGATTTTATGCCAAGAAGATCAAAATCTTTTAAAAGTTCTCTATCTTCTTCCCCTCCCTTTAAAACCAAATATTTTTCCAGAAAATCTTCTTTACTAGAATTTTCGACAATCTTTCCTTGGTCGATAAAAATTATATAATCGGCAATCCTGTCCAAGTCTTCAGTGATATGTGTGGAAAAAAGCACTGTGTTATTTTCATCTTCTACAAAGTCTTTTAAAATATCTGTTAGTTCATCTCTCATACTTGGGTCAAGTCCACTTGTTGGCTCATCTAAAATCAAGAGATTTGCCTGGTGAGAAAGGGCTATAGAAAACATAAGCTTTATTTTCATTCCACGAGAAAGCTCTTTAACTTTTTTATTTTTTTCAATGCCAAAATTTTTGATATATTCAAAAAACTTTTCTTCCTTCCAATTTTCATAACCACACTTCATTGCCTCATTGACCATGGAAATTTTCCAGTCTTTTGACAAGAAGGAATCGTCCATAATTATCCCCACATCTTGAAGATAATTTAAATTCCTTGCATCTTCTCCGTCCACAAATACTTCTCCATCATAATTTATTAAGGACAAGAGAGATTTTATAGTTGTTGTCTTTCCCATTCCGTTTTTTCCAATAAATCCAGTGATAAATCCCTTTTTTATTTCAAAGGAATTTTTCCCCAAGACAAAATTGTCATAGGTCTTTTTTAAATTTTTAACTTCAATTTTATTCGTCATAGTCCAAACCCTCCTTGTATAAAAATTCAAATAATTCCAAAATTGTTTCCTTGTCTAAATCTAAATCGGCAGATAATTTTATGGCTTCTTGCAAGTGATTTTCCAATTCCTTTTGTAATTCTTCTCTCTTGACCTCTGAGTCCTTACTGGCCACAAATGTTCCAAGTCCCTGCCTAGACTCAACAAATCCTTCTTCTTCTAGTTCGTCGTAGGCCTTTTTTACTGTCAAGATGCTTACCTTTAAGTCCTTAGAAAGAGTCCTTACAGAAGGAAGCTGTTCTCCTTCTCCAACCTTGTTTTTTAAAATGTTTTCTTTTATAGCATTCTTTATCTGTTCATAAAGAGGAATTGAGGATCCATTTATTAAAATAATTTTCATTTTGCCTCCTTGTTACATAACACTATATAACAGTCTATAACACTTGTCAATTATTTTAATTTTTTATAAATAATTTTGATATAATAAAGGAAAAGGAGGGACTCTTGATGGCTAAGAAGGACTTAAGAAATAAAAAGAATGTGGCTTTTATAATTTTTGCAAGTTTAATAATATTTTCCACTTGCTTTTATCATTTAAAGCTAAGAAAACCTGATGCCTATGTGACCATGGACCCTCTCACAGTGCAGTTTCACTTCACTGGCTACGATGGATCTGGCAAGGCTGAGATAGAAATCCTTGAATATCCAAAAATTGTAAGTTTAAAAAATGCGAAAGACCGAGAAGATATAGAAAAAATCCTTCACAATCCAAGCATTGGGTGGAGCAAAAATGAAAATTTAAGAAACGGAGAAGAAATATTTTATTATCTTAGATATCCAGACACAGGAAAGTATAATATTAAATTTGATAGAGATTATGGAAGTACTGGGACAAGGGTCCAAGACCTAATTCCCACAAACTGATTTTAATTTTTGGAGAAGATTTTGAAAAAGAAAAAGAAAATTATGATACTTATTTTACTACTTATTATTATTCCAATTATATACAGCTTAAATACAAAAAATCCACCTGGCACCAACCTGTCATCTGACTTTAATGATGCCGACTGCGAATTTTTGTATGACTTGACCTACTTAAAGGATGGAAAGAGACTTCACGAGAAGAGGATCTTTAAGCGTGAGATGGACCTTATTAAAAATGCCAAGGACTTTCTCATGGTGGACTTCTTCCTCTTTAACGACGAGTTCCCTGATACAATGAATTTCCCAAATCAAGTGGAAGAGATGACGGACCTCTTAATTGCAAAGAAGAAAGAAAATCCTGCCATGCCAATTTTATTTGTCACAGACCCCATAAATAATTTTTACGGGGCCTATGAAGAAGATAATCTAAAGAGGCTTCGTGAAAATGGAATTGAACTTGTTGTCACTGACTTGAACAAGATGCGTGACTCCAATGCCCTAGTTTCTGGCTTTTACAGGGCCTATCTCCAGTGGTTTGGGACATCTGGTGGCGGCTGGATAAAAAACTTTTTTGACAAGGATGCCGACAAGGTAAATGTGAGGTCCATTTTAAAACTTGCCAACTTCAAGGGCAACCACAGGAAGGTCTTGATTTCAGAAAAGGAAGCCCTAGTTGCATCGGCAAACCCCCACGACCCATCAGCCCACCACTCCAACGTGGCAATGGCCTTTCATGGCAAGTCTATGGAAGATTTAATTAAGTCAGAGTCTATATTTTTTGACAAACTTCCTAATGTAATAGAAAACTTCAAGGCAGAAGAAGTCACTTCTCCCTACAAGTTAAAGGTCATCACTGAAGGCAAAATTTATGATGAAATTTCAAAAAATATTAAGGAAACAAAGAAGGGCGACGAGATAAATCTTGGAATCTTTTATCTTTCAGAATTTAGGATTTTAAGAGAGCTAGGCGAAGCTTCAAAGCGTGGTGTTGATGTAAAAATCATCGCAGACCTCAACAAGGATGCCTTTGGTCTTGAGAAAAATGGATCACCCAATAGACCTGCCCTAAGCGAATTAAAGGAAGACTATCCTGACATAAATATTCGCTGGTACCAAACATCTGGCGAGCAGTTCCACACAAAATTTATTTACTTCGACTTCAAGGACAGGAACCCCCTTACCATACTTGGATCAGCCAACTACACAAGGAGAAACTTGGATAACTTTAACCTTGAGACAAACCTTGCAGTAGAAATGGAAAAAGATTCTCCTATGGCAAAAGAGATGAAGAACTACTACGCAAGAATTTGGAATAATAAGGGCGGAGATTACACTTTGCCTCTTGAGGACTTTTATGAAAAAGGATTCTTGTTGAGAATCCTCTGGAAAATCCAAGAAAAGACAGGCCTTTGCACCTGGTAAAATTTTAAGCATTAAAAAATCACGGTAAAATATTTCTACCGTGATTTTTTTATTTGTCTATTATATACTTTATCTCCGAAATTAAATCCTTATCTGATAAGAGTGTAGGACCTTCTTGGTTGCCAAGCTTTCCATAGAAAGAATAGTGAAATTTATTGGTATCTCTATCTCTTTCTGAGTCGTACATATAAATTGTATCTTCCTCATCTTTATTGTGAAAATTGATTAATAAACTTTTATAACCTGGGATTGAAGCATAGGAATATCTCTGATCCACAACTTTACAGTTTCCCAAGAGACTTATTATTTCTCCTAACTTTTCTTCATTATCCTTAGAAGAAAAAATTTCTCTCGTAGTCATTTTTTCTTCATCTGCAATTACTTCCACGCTTAAAGACTCAAATTTATAAACTTCTCCAGTGGAAAATTTTATCTCATGACTTTCATCCTTCTTGCAAGATGTGAGAAAGATTAAGATCACAAACAAATAAAATAATTTTTTAAATTTCATAAAAACCTACTTTGACAACTTGTTTATTATTGTATTAATCTCTTCGATTTTCTCGTCAATTTCTTCCTGGCTCTTGGAGTAGGAATCCTTGACACACCCCCTTAGGTGGGCTGTCAGGACATCCTTGTTGATGTTTTTTAGGATGGAGATTGATGCCATGAGCTGGTTGGAAACGTCAAGGCAGTACCTGTCCTCTTCAACCATTTTTATCAAGCCATCAATTTGTCCCCTGACAGTCTTTAATTTTCTAAGTTGGACTTCCTTGTCTGCTCTCATTTTTCTATTTTTGCAGAAAAACCAGCATCTTCAACTGCCTTAACAAGGACTTCATCTGCAAGGTCCTTGTCAAGTTCTACCCTTGCCTTCTTGTCATCAAGGTTTACGTCAGCTTCTCTTACTCCATCAAGACCTTCAAGAGCTTTCCTTACTGATGCTACACAGTGTTTGCAAGACATTCCTTCAACATTTAAAATTTTTTCCATACTATCTTCTCCTTTATTTTTAATAATTTTATAACCTGCATCTTCAATGGCATTTTTTATTTCTTCTGAACTTAGACCTTGGTCCATAAATTCTACAGAAGAGTTTTCGTGGCTTGCCACAATATTTTTTGCCTTGCCAGTTTTTTCTAGGGCATCAGCAACTCTTTTTTCACAGTGGCCACACCTCATGCCTTCTACTTCTATTCTAGTAATTTTTTCACTTTTTTCCAAATCTTTTTGCTTATCTACATTTTCTTTTTCCCTTGAAGACTTTGATTCTTCCAAGGATCTTTTCACTCCCCTTGGTTTAAATCTTCTTAACCTCAAGGCGTTGTTGACAACAAATACCGATGACATACTCATGGCAAAGGCAGCAAACATTGGGGAAAGTTTAATTCCAAAGGCTGGGAACAAGAGTCCTGCAGCAAGAGGAATTCCAATTGTGTTGTAGAAAAAGGCCCAGAATAAATTTTCCTTTATGTTCTTTATTGTAGCCTTGGAAAGTTCAAGAGCTGAAACAACATCTAAGAGGTCGGACCTCATAAGGACAACGTCAGATGATTCAATTGCCACATCTGTCCCATGACCTATTGCCATTCCTATGTCTGCCTTGGCAAGGGATGGGGCATCGTTGATTCCGTCACCAATCATTAGGACTTTCTTTCCAGATTTTTGGATTTTGTCGATTTCCTTGTTCTTATCTTGTGGAAGAAGACCTGCAAGTGTCTCGTCAACTCCAATTTCCTCAGCAATTGCTTCTGCAGTTTTTTCATTGTCTCCAGTTAGCATAATAATTTTCTTGCCCATGTCTCTTAGGAGCTTAATTGCATCCCTTGATGACTTCTTAGGTAGGTCCTTGACAGAAATTATCCCCATGACTTCATTTTCATTGGCAAAGTACATGGAAGTCTTGCCTTGACCTGCAAGGTCCTCTGCCTTGGCCTTAAAGTCCTTTAGGTCAATTTTTTCTTCAAGCATGTATTCAAGGTTTCCAGCAAGATACTTATTTCCTGCCACTTCTCCATTTAGGCCCCTGCCACTAACTGAATTGAAGTTAGTGATTTCTTCTAAGCCTATATTTTTTTCTTCAGCATAATTTAAAATTGCAGAAGCCAGTGGATGTTGAGAATTTTTTTCTAGTGACCCAGCAATTTTTAAAAATTCATCTTGGTCTAGGTCTGTCACAATATCTGTTAAGATTGGCTTGCCTTCTGTAATAGTACCAGTCTTATCCATTACAATGACATCGATCTTGTGGAGATTTTCTAAGACTTCTGCATTCTTAAAGAGAAGTCCAAAGTCAGCAGACTTGCCTGTTGCCACCATTATTGAAACTGGAGTTGCAAGTCCCAAGGCACAAGGACAAGAAATAACTAGGACAGAAATTGCAAAGTTAAGGGCGTTTTCAAATCCGTAGCCAAGGGCCATCCAAATTCCAAAAGTTGCAGCAGCTATAAGTAGGACTGCTGGCACAAAAACTCCTGCAATTTCATCTGCCAGTTTTGCAATAGGAGCCTTGGACTGGTTAGCCTCGTCCACCAACTTTATAATTTGAGATATTGTTGTGTCCTCGCCGACTTTTTCTGCTTGAAACTTAAAGGACCCTGTTGTGTTAATTGAAGCCGAGATTACCCTGTCGCCCACAGACTTTTGAACTGGGATTGACTCGCCAGTCACTGCCGATTCATCAAGAGATGATGCACCTTCAATAACCTTGCCGTCAACTGCCACAGATTCGCCAGGCCTTACAAGTAAAATATCTCCCACTCTTACATCTTCAATATTTTTTACGACTTCCTTGCCATCTTCTATAACAGTTGCCATCTTTGGGGCAAGGTCCATTAACTTTGCAAGAGATGACCTTGTCTTGTTCTTGGACTTTTCTTCCAAGTATTTCCCAACAGTTATAAGGGTCAAGATCATGGCTGATGACTCAAAGTAGAGGTTGTGCCTGTAGGCATCAACTAGCTCCATGTTACCTTGGCCAAATCCATAAGCCATCATGTAAATAGCAAAGATTCCATAGACAAGGGCTGCCAAGGACCCAATTGCAACAAGGCTGTCCATGTTGGGTGCCCTGTTCTTGAGGCCCTTAAATCCAGAGATGTAAAAGTCTCTGTTGATGTAGACAACTGGAAGAGCCAAGAGAAATTGTGAAAAGGCAAAAATTACTGCCCCTTCTCTTCCATGAAAGACCCCTGGCGTTGGCAAGTGGACCATGTGACCCATGGCAATATACATGAGGATTAGCATAAAAATGCTAGAAGAGATTAGCCTGTTCTTAAGGGCTCTCTCCCTGTCATCCACTGGCTCGTCTTGTTTTTTTGTTTTTTCTCCAGCTGGGCTTGCCCCATAGCCAATTTTTTCCACAGCTCTTATGATTTCTTCATCATTTATTTTATTTTCATCAAAATTAACCTTCATTGAGTTGGTCATGAGGTTGACGTTGGCAGTGCTTACACCATCAAGCTTTTCTACAGCCTTGGTTACATTGGCGACGCAAGCAGAACAAGTCATCCCCCTGACATCAAATTTCTTTTCCATATTACCTCCCATACCCCCCTAGGGGTGTTCTCTATTTTTATCTTAACACTAAGAGAATTTTTTTACAAGTTTTTGATATGACTTCTTAATATACTTAAAAATCGCATAATTTTTCTTGTTTTTATGCGAAAAAAATATTTTTTATGGGATAAGTTTTCTAATAAATAAAAAAGGATAAGAGTTTAATCTTATCCTAAATAAATTATTTCTTTGTATAATAGGTTGCCTTTCCAATACCATGTCTCTCAATTATATCTTTTTCTAACAATTCTTTCAGAGACTTTTCCACAGAGGACTTGCTAATTTCAGGAGCAAGCTCCATGATTTCACTCTTGGTAAATTTTCCAAATTTTTTATCAATAGCATTTAAAACTTGATCAAGTGCTGATAGCTTTGTGTCGAAAATATTTACTCTGTCTTCAAAATCTCTATAGGCAGCAAGTATAATAGCCAAAATATATTTTATAAAATATGTTGGATCTTCACTATTTTCATGCCAATTTACACCACTTTTTTCCAGGGCAAGATAGTAATTTGTCTTAGTTTTTTCTATTTTTTCTTCAAGACTTATATATCTCCCTACAACATATCCTAATTTGTATAACAACAAAGTTGTTAAAAGCCTGGACATCCTTCCATTTCCATCGTTGAAGGGATGGATGCACAAGAAGTCGTGTATGAAAATTGGAATTAATATGAGAGGGCTTACTTCTCCCTTATCTATTTCTCTATTGTACTCTTGGCAAATTTTTTCAATTGCTTGTGGAGTTTCAAAAGGGTCAAGAGGCTTAAACCTAACTATAGTCTCCTCATCTTTTTTTGTTTCTGAAATATAATTTTGCGAATTTTTATATTTTCCACCAATTGATTTATTTGAAAATTTGTAGAGGTCTCTATGAAGTTGCAAAATTATTTTTGAATTTATTGGGATATAATCAAAAGATTCATGAATTGTGGAGAGAACTTCCTTGTAACCTAGTATTTCTTCTTCATCTCTATTTTGGGGAGCAACTTTTTTCTTGACTAAGTCCTTTATTCTGGAATCAGTAGTTCTTATCCCCTCAATTTCATTAGAACTTTGGGTACTCTGTATAATAGCAAGTTCTACTAGATTATCGAGAACTGTCGGCTTCTGACTTAAGTATAATTCTTGCCTTCCCTTATACTCGCTAATTTGTGAAATATAATTTAAGATTTCAGCATCCCATTTTTTTTCTTTCACTAAACTATAATCAAATTTACGCATAAAAACCTCCCCATTCGCATAAATTATACCATATTTTATGCGTAAAAATTATTTTTATAGGATAATTTTTCTTCCTCGGAAGGATATCAAGGCAAAAGGAATAATATAAACCCTCTATCGGAACAATAAAAAATGGTCTAGCCAAAGCTAAACCATTTTACTTTTATATATTTTTACACTCCCCAGTGCCACTCCTAATATTTTAATTATAATTTATAATTTATTTATAAATCCAAGACCTTACATCTTAAATAGAATTTCATTTTCTATATAGATGTGTCTTCTCATATCCTCATCAAGTTCTCCCATAAGCTTGTTAAGCTCCTTGATTTCTGGCTCTTCTGCGTTCATCTTGTAGTCACGAGTTAGGTACTTGAGCCTGTCAAAGAGGCCAATAGTCTTTTCGTGTTCAGCAAGTAGGTTTTCAAAGTCAACTTTCTTGCCTGCAAGGGCATCTTTGAATTCATACTCTTCTTCGCTGGAAAAGTGTGAAACGAGTTCTGCCTTGATAAGAAGGAGGACTTCATATATTACAAAAAGTTGCTCTCCTCTTTCCCTGTAATATTTTTTAATTGCTCCCCTAAAGATTTCGTCAATTTTTTCTGTTGTAGCAAGTTCTTGTGGATGAATTTCTTCTACAATGTAGTTGATTATCTCTTCCTTAGACATCTTTCTAACCCTATCCATATCCTTGAAGTCAGCTTGACCTTCAACTTTTTTGATAAATAGGTCGTAGTCTTCCCCTAGAGACTTTAGGGCATCTTCAAGACTTTCCATAGCTATAAAGTCGTATTCTCCCCCAAGCTTTTGGATTTCCTTTAAGACTTTTGGGTTTTCCATTACTGCAGCTTCAACTGTCATATTTCTTTCTAACATAATTCCTCCTAATTACTTATAGAATTTAAAAATCCTCTTACTTCCTCTTCACTTGTCCTGTAATTTGTCACAAGTCTAATAATAGACTCCTTGGCATTTTCTATTTCAAAAATATTTTCTTTCTTCAACTTTTCAATTTCTTCTGGGCTAGATTTTATAAAAACTTGGTTGGATTCAGCAAAGACTGGGTCCCTTCCCAGGTCCTTTAGACCTTCAACAAGCATTCTTGACATGTCATAGGCCCTCTTGGCATTTTCATAATAAAGTCCATCTTGGAATAAAACCTTGAAGGACAAGCCAATTAAGAAGGACTTTGCCATCATGGCTCCCCTTTGTTTCAAGTAATACCTAAAATCTTTTTTCAAATTTTCATCTAAAATCACTAGGGCTTCACCGAAGATTGCCCCATTTTTTGTTCCACCAAGGGAAAAGATGTGAGAATACTTGGCGTAGTCAGATAGTTTGCTAGAATTTGCAGCCATGGCATGGGCAATTCTTGCCCCGTCAATATAAAGATAAATGTCCTTTTCCTGGCAGACTTCATAAATTTCTTTAATTTCATCTATGGAATAAACTGTTCCCACTTCAGTAGTTTGAGAAATGTAGACAACTTTTATCTTTACGTCAATTTCTCCTGGCTGGTCATCGATAAATTTCCTAATTTCATCAGCCCTTAACTTGCCATCAGCTGTCTTTAGAGTCACAACCTTGTGGCCTGTGGCTTCGATAGACCCAGTCTCGTGATGGGTTATGTGGCCAGTCGATGCAGATAAAACTGCCTCATAGGGTCTTAGGCCAAAAGTCGTTGCCAAAATATTTGTAGCAGTTCCTCCAGACACAAACTCAATGTCTGCTTCTCTTCCAATTTCTCTTAAAATTAAGTCTCTAGCTTCATTTGATATTTCATCAGTCCCATAGCCCGAAACTTTTTTATCAAAAATCCTCTCTATCTCTTTGTAGATTTCCTTGGATCCAAAATCACTGTAGTCATTTCTAAAATTATTCATAAGCCACCTCACCCTCTTCTTACCCCTTATTATATAATATATGTAATTTTTTACCAAATAGGGTACAATAGGAAATGAGGTGTTAAAATGAAAAGTCACGGCGCAAATGTTTTTGAAATTGCGAAGGTCGAAGGCATAAAAATTGAAGACATTAGAGATTTTTCTTCCAATATAAATCCACTTGGCCCATCAAAGAGGGCCCTTGAAAGTCTTAAAGAAAATTTAAATTTACTTTCAACTTATCCCGACGTAGACTACGTGGACTTAAGAAGAGCTATATCTTCTTACGCATCTTGTGATGATAAAAATATTGTACTGGGACTTGGGTCTACAGAGATTTTAAGGGATGCAATTCACTATTTTGCTCCAAAAACTTCTATGATCCTATCGCCTTGTTACTCTGAGTATGAGAGTGAATTAAGGAAAATTTCCTCCTACATAAGCGAATACAATTTAGAAGAAAAAAATGATTTTAGAATAGATCTTGATGAACTTATAAAAACAATAAATGAAAAAAATATTGAGTTTTTAATTTTTGCAAATCCCAACAATCCTACGGGAACAATTTTAAAGAGATTTGAAATAGAAAGAATTTTGAAGGAAACTGAAGCCGCAGTCTTGGTGGACGAAACTTATATTGAGTTCACAGACATGAGAACTTTCTCCTCATCATCTTTGACAAAGTCCTACGACAAGTTAATCGTTGTTAGGGGAACTTCTAAGTTCTTTGCCCTTCCTGGCATAAGACTTGGCTATGGACTCACATCAAATTATGGACTTTTGAAGTTTTTCAAGGATAAGGAAGTCCTCTGGCAGATTAATTCTGTGGCAGAAATCTGCGGCAAGGTCATGTTCTCTGATGAGCCTTATATAAATGAAGTCCACGACTTTATAAGAACTCGCAGGGAAGGTCTTTATAAAGAACTTGCAGAAATCAAAAGCCTAAGGGCCTTCGAATCCTATGGCAACTTTATTTTGGTCAAGATTTTAAGGGGACCTGACGCAAAGATCCTTCGTGAGAAACTCATGAAAAAGGGCCTTGTAGTAAGAAACTGCGAAACTTTTAAAAATTTAGACAAATCATATTTTAGATTTTGCATCTTAGATGATGATGCCAATGAAAGACTAATAGAAAACCTAAGGGAAATTTACCAAGAGGTGAAATAAATGAAAAAAATAAAAAATCTACTTTTAAGCCTTGGCCTTATACCACTTTTAATAAGTCCAACCCTTGCTGCTGATGAGAAGCTTGCGCCTCAAGTGGTTGAGATAAAGGTGGAAGAAGTTAAGGCAAATGCAGAAGATAAAAATCCACAAAATACCTTGGACAAAAAAATTGAGGAGGCCCACGAGGTCAAATCAAAATCTGATTCCAAGAAAAATCCATCGCCTTCCTACTCATCTTGGGCTGTTAAGGACCTTAGCGATGCCCAATTTATGGGAATCCTACCTGCCAAGCCCTTTTATGAAGGAAGGGACTTTAGAAAAGCTGTGGCTCTTGAAGATGCAAGAGAAACTTACAAGCTTTCTAAAGATAAACTTGAAAAAAGTGGACTAAAAACTGGTGGAGACTTTGCCTTCAAGGACCTAAGTCGACTTGAAGTCTTAAATTCAATTTCAAAACTTTTAAATAAAAATGCCTTTGATATAAAGGACCTGAGAGATTCTAAAATATTCTTGGGCTCAGCTGACGAAAAATACTTAAAGGAAAAAATCCCCTTCCAGGAGATGATTTGCCTCTACAAGAGGGCTGTCAATAAGGTCCTCCAAGATGAGGGCAAGACTTCTAAGGGCTTCTTCTATGAAGTCAACAACAAGGGGAATAAAATTTACATGCTGGGGTCTATCCACGTAGGCAGAGACTGGATTTATCCTATTGATGAGGAAATTTTAAATGCCCTAAAGTCTTCCGACAAGCTCTTTATGGAAATTGACACTACAAACAAAAAAGAAGCTAAGAAGATGGAAGAAAAACTCTATTACAAGGATGGAAAAAATCTAAAAGATGACCTAGGCGATGAACTCTACACAAGAGTCTTAAGAATCTTCAAGGGCTTTGGTTTAACTGAAGACAAGCTAATTAAGCTTAAGCCATGGGCAGTTTACAACACCCTATCTCTTGACCCAAGGCTTGATGCTCCTAAGGCTTCCTTTGGAGTTGAATCCTACTTTGTTGCCATGAGTCTCTTAAATAAAATTGAAATTGGAGAGCTTGAGTCCATGGAGTTTCAAGCAAATCTCCTTGCAAATTTTGACCAAGATGCCTATATAAAGATGATTGAGTCTGTGACCACAGAGATTGAGCGAAATGGCTACAAGAATATAAATGAGGGAGTGGACAAGATGCTCCTTGCGTGGTCAACTGGTGACAGGGACAAGATGAAAAAAATCCTTTCAAGGCCTGGCGATGAAGCTTCAGAAAAGTTTAACGAAGCCCTCTTAAGTGAAAGAGACAAGAAGATGGCTCAAAAAATTGACGCCATGTTAAAGAAAGATGGAAAGAACACCTACTTCATCCTAGTTGGATCAGCCCACCTTGTACCAGAAAATTCTGTGACAGGAATTTTAAAAAACATGGGCTATGAAGTAATTGAAAAATAAAAAATTTTAAAAAAAAAAGACGAGGTCATGAGACTTCGTCTTTTTATGTGAATTTAACCTAGATATTTCAAAGCATACCTTATAAAATACTCTACTCCTAGTGCTAGTGCATCTTCGTCGATATCAAATTTTTCATTATGTTGAGCTATCTTGCCTTTTTTTCCTGCACCTCCAAGAAGTAAAAAGCATCCAGGGATATTTAATAAGTATTTGGCAAAATCTTCGCCTCCCATAAGTTTTGGATAATCTTCAATAAAACCATCTTTAAATACTTCTTTTGCTACTTCTATTCCCATTTCAGTTGATTCTTTATCATTTACTGTGGCAGGTGTTCCATCGTGGTAGTCTAATTTTATTTCTGCCCTTGTTGTTAAGCTAACTCCTTCTAAAACTCTTTCCATTTCACTCTTATATTTAGATCTAAGTTCATTATTAAATGACCTTGTAGTCCCTTCAAGATGAGCAATTTCTGGAATTACATTCTTAGAATTTCCGGAGTTAAAAGCTGTAACACTTATGACCTGTGGCTCAAGTGGATCATTTTCTCTTGATACTATTGTTTGAAGCGCGTTTACAACCATAGATCCTGCTACAATAGGGTCAATTGATTTATGAGGGCTTGCTCCATGTCCACTTATTCCTTTAATAAAAATATCGAAGGTATCAGCTGATGCCATTATAGGTCCTTCATTTAAAGATGCTTTTCCTGATTCAATATCACCCCAAATGTGAAGTCCTATAATTCTATCAAGGTTTTTAATTTCAGGAATTTGTGATAAATATTTAGCTCCAGAATCTTGGATATATTCTTCAGCTGGCTGAAATATTACAAGTATTTCTCCATTAAGTTCTTCCTTTAAATCATTTAAAATTTTTGCTGCTCCTAATAAAATTGAAATATGAGCATCATGACCACACGCATGCATTACACCTTCGTTTTTGGATGCAAAATCAAGACCTGTTTCTTCTTTAACTGGTAGAGCATCAATATCTGCTCTTATTCCAAGTCTCTTTCCTTCTTTTTTACCTTTTATATGACCTATTACTCCTATATCTTTTACAACTTCGTAATCTATTCCCATTTCATCTAATTCTTTTTGAATTCTCTTTGAAGTATTTACTTCTTTCCAAGACAATTCTGGATTTTCATGAAAATATCGTCTTAAGTTTATAACATATTCTTTGTTTTCATTTATTTTATCTATTAAATTTCTCATAATTCACCTCTTAGAATGGTCCATAATTAATCTTTACTGCTACTATTAATGCTATAAATGAAACTACAAATAATATTAACATTAGCTTCCAAATGAATTTATACCATCTATTTAGAGGAATTTTTGCAATTGTTAAGAACATTAACAAAGTTCCACTTGTGAACCATAAACTATTTGTAAGACCATCACCAATTTGAAAAGCCAAAATCATTGTTTGTCTTGTCATTCCTACTAAATCAGCTAAAGGAATTAATATTGGCATAAGAGCTGTTGCTTTCGCAGAGCCTGATGTTATTAAACCATTAAATAGCGCAATAACAAATGTAACAGCTATTGGTGTAGATATAGTTCCTAATGCTCTAAGAGGTTTTGATACTGCATTAATTATTGGATCTATAACAGCACCTGTTGTAAGTACCCATTGAATACCTCTTGCCAAACCAATTACCAATGCAGGTCCTAGGCCATCTTTTGCACCAGAAATGAATCCATCAATAACTTCATTGATATTCATTCCATTAATAATACCACCCATTACTCCTGCAAAGAAAAAAGCTGCACCAAGATCATTCATTGTCCATCCTTTTGATGACACACCAACAATGGCAGCAACAAAAGTTGCCAAAAATACCAATAAAGAAAGTTTTTGTCTTCCATTCATTTTTTCACTTAATGTTTCTGAAAAGTCGATTCTAAATTGGGAGTCATCAATACCTTGCATAATTGAATATGACTTATCTTTTTTTACTTTTTTCGCATATCTTAATACATAAAATTGCATTATTATGTTAAATATTATTAGTAAAGTTAATCTAAATGCAAAACCTGAAAACATTGGAAGTTGAGCAACTTCATGTGAAATTCCAACTGTATAAACACTTGATGGAGAAACAGAAAAACTAATCATATCTACCATTGCAGATGCTGCTATTGCAGTCATAACATCATAACCCATTGCAAGGCACAACGAAATTATTATTGGTATAAATGGAACAATTTGTTCATTCCATCCTAAAAATCCACCCAAACAACCAAACATTATCATTATTAATGAAAGAATCTTTTCACTTCCAAATTTATCGGCCTTAGATAAAAGTGCTGAAACTAATTTATTAATTGCATCAGATCTCTTATATATTTCAATACAACCAGCAACCATCATTACTACAAACATCATTGATGCTGAAGCTGTTAAACCTTCTGGTATAGCCTGAAAAATAGCTTGTGGTTTTAGATAAACCTTAGGCGTACTGTGAAAAGAATCAGGTATAACACTTACAACTCCATTAATTTCTTCTCTAGTAAATTCTCCAGAAGGAATTATTAAAGTAAGAAAATAGCAAAAAACAACTACTAAAAATATTATTACAAAAGCATCAAATTTTATTTTTTTCTTTTCTTTTAATTTGTTCATTTTTTTCTCCTTTCAAATTATTTACCAATCATTTCTCTTAAAATTACTTCGTCCGTTTCTTTCATCCCCTCCATTGCTATATGTCCCACAGTTTTAATCATGTCATCTACATCGTCTTTTACAATACCATCACCAGATTTAAAAGAATTTCCATCTTTTGCTTGTTTATATGAAAATAATGCCATTTTCAGACTAGATGCAATTTTAATAGCACAAGATTCCTTAGCTCCATCACAAATAATTCCTGAGTTTGTAGCAAGTGCATTCTTTAAAATTTCTTTTATCAATTCCTTGTCTTCGCCCTTAATAAAAGCAATTCCACATACTGATGATGCTGCAGCTGGTATAACTCCACAATAAGCCGAAAGTTCGCCAATCCCTTCCTTGATATAAAGACCAATTAAGTTGGCAAAGATTAGGGCCCTGTAAAGCTTATCCTTTGGAATGTCGTGGTCTTTGGCATAAATAATTATTGGGACAGAAACTGTAATACCTTGATTTCCTGATCCAGAGTTTATGACAACAGGCTTTTCACAGCCAGACATACGGGCATCTGACCCTGCAGCTGCATAAGCTACAAGCTTTTCAGAATACTTGTCCCCTGCTTCTTCTAGGACCATCTTGCCAATATTTGCTCCCCAAGGATTTTCGATTCCCTCCTTGGCAATGGCGTAGTTGTACTCAATTTCCTTGTCCAAGACATCAATAATGTCATCATAATTTCCATTTTTTGCAAAGTCATAAATCTTGTCAAAAGATAGATCAACCTTACCCTCTACTTCCTCATGGTCTACCTTTTTTTCAAAAAGAATTTCATCGTTTAGACTTTCAAAAATAATATTTGTGTGGAAGTCCTTGATCACTACACGAGATTTCTTACTAGCTTTCTCCAAAACTACATCAATATATAGTCCTTTGATTTCATGTACAAGTTCTATATCCACAAGTCCTTTTTTTATCAAATCATCTAATATTTCTAGTTTACTTTTATCAACATCAGATAGGACTTCAAGTTCTTTTGTATAGTCTCCTAAAAAAGCTCCCGCTGCAAGAGAAATTTCTATTCCCTTTCTTCCATCGGTTCCTGGTACTTTTACGCTGTTTACATTTTTAATCATATTTCCCGATAATCTTGCCGTTATTTTTTCAGGATTTTCTCCCAAAATGGCTCGACCACGACTAGCTGCAAAAGCCAAGGCTATTGGTTCAGTACAACCAAAAGCGGGAACCATTTTCAGTTTAAGAAAATCATTATAATCCATAAAACCCCTCTTTCCTTTATTAGTTTATTACAGTGTATCAAATCGTTTTCACTAATTGAATTCGAACTATTTTTCTCTACACGAAATTTTTTTGTTTATTTTTTTCTTTTAAGTAGAATTTTAAGTGTATAAAAGGTATAATTTTCATAATAAATATATTTAAGGAATATTTTTATATATAATTGATTATTAAGAAAATTTTAAGGAGTAGATATAGTAATGGACATAAATATTGAGATAGGTAAAAAAATTAAATATTATAGAAAAATTAAGAAAATTACTTTAGAAGATCTCTCGAAAAAAATATATAAAAGTGTTTCCACTATTTCAAAATATGAAAATGGTCTTATAAAAATTGATGTCGAGAGTTTGTATTTAATTGCTCATGCTTTTGATATAAATATTAATAATTTACTTTATATAGAAGATGAATATATTTTAGATGATAGCAAAGATTTCTTACCTGCTTTCTTCAATAACACAGCTAAATTCTATTCATATTTTTACGATGGCAGAATTAATAAGGTTGTGAAAAGTAAACTTAATATTGTTTCAAAAATTAATAATAATACATATAAGGTTTTAATGTATATGAACTATACCGATAGCCAACATTATCAAATTTGTGAAAATACTTATACTGGTATAATTGAACATTTTGATGCAAAAAGTAATATTCTTCTTACAAATAAAGATACCCCTATGGAAAAAGCTACTATACAAATATTAGCTTCTTATCTAGATGAAGAAACAAAATGGGGACTTTGGAATGGTTTTTCTTCAAGACCCATGATGCCAGTATCTTTTAAAATGTTTTTTTCAAAAAGAGAACTAAAAATAAATAAAGAATTAGAAGATCACCTTAAAATGTCGCGTGAAGATATAAAGTTTTTGAAACTTTATAATATGTTATCTACTACTTAGAATATAGATAGTTATATTCATTTATAAATTTTTACCTATAATACTAAGAAATAGATTTTATAATTTTATTTGTGTATAATATCAATTAGGAAAACATTTTATACAAAGGAAATATCGCAGTGAAGAGAAATAAAAATAGCTTACTTGTTTTCATAATACTGGTAATTCTTATATATGGAATTCTACAAGTTTTTGGCATAACTTGCCCAATTAAATTTATAACTGGAGTGTCTTGCCCAGGTTGTGGGATGACTAGGGCCTATCTTAGTCTCCTAAGATTGGACTTCAAGTCTGCCTATTATTATCATCCCCTATTTGTTCTCCCAGCCCTTGGACTTATTATTTATATATTTAGGGACAAGTTCTCAAAAAAATTTTTAAGAGGACTAGAGATTTTCTTTGTTCTTGTGTTTTTAATTGTTTATGTTTTTAGGATGATGGACCCAAATGACACCATCGTTGTTTTTAGACCCTATGAATCCATCTTCTACAAGATTTTTAATTTTTTGAAAGAATTGATGAGGTGACTTATGTTTTGTATTAAGTGTGGCAACAGGCTGGACGAGAATATGAAGTTCTGCGACCAATGCGGTGCTCCTGTCCCAGTAGATCCCGACAAACTTGAGGCCAAAAAGGAAAATTTAAAGGAGTTTAAGCCTCCAATAATTGATGAGGATCCCATGGACCTAGTACCTGAGGAATTTGAAGAAAAGCCTTCTGAAAGCGAGAAAGTTAAAGAAGAAATTGCTGAAGAGATTAAGGAAGACTTGAGTCTTTCAAGAGAATCGCAAAAAGAAGAATTATTTAAGGAAGAAAAAGTAGAAAAAGTTGAAATAGTTGAGGCTCCAAAAATCTTAGATGCCCCTCTTGATGAAACTGTAAAAGTTCCAGAGATCTTAGATAGAGAAGAGGACAAGAATCCTCCAAAGCTTGAAGTTCATAAGGAGATAATAAGACCAAGTGAAGATTTAAAAGAAGATTCTTCACAAAAGCAAAGAGTAAAGGAAGAAAAAACTTATAAGGAAGACTTCACTTATAATAAAAAAGAAAATTATAAGCCAGAGGCAGGCTTAAGTCCTGTAAAAATAATTGCTCTAGTCTTTATGATTGTAACAGGTATTGCCTCTGTAACAACAATCCTTGCTTTCTTTGGATTTTTCTTCTCATTTATAGGAGGTTTATTATGATGGGATTTTCAAATTTTTTATATTTTTTATTTAGTCTACCCTTCCTAGGAGGCATGGCTATATCCTTGGTTTTTATGACCTTCTCTCTCTTTTCAATTTTTAAAAATTGGAACACTGGCAGGAACAAGGAATTATTTAACGGCCTTTTAATTTCAGGTCTATTCTTATTAATTACAAATGTATTTTTATTCATAATTTCCAAGATTTTCTATTACGGTGGCTTCTATGGTAATTTTTACCTAGTTATTGTTGCACTTATAGTTATAGGTCTTATTTATTTTATTGGAAACAGCAAGGAAAGAATTTATCCTGATAATTATTTTTCAAATATTTCTAATGTAGAATTTTTAAAAAGAGAACTTAACGACTCTATTAATGTTTTTATTTCAATATTTGACAAGAGCAAGAGTGATTTCCAAGAAAAATCTGAAGCCAAAAAGGCTCAAAAGTTTGAAAGTTATAAAAATCAAAATGCTTATAACAACAATAATAGCAACAAGTTTAATAATAACTATAACAACTATAATAATGCAGGCTCCTACAATGCTTACAATAATTATGGAGGAAATCTTGGTCCAGCTCCCTTTAGGGGCTATGTAAAAGATGACTGGTCTTTTCCATTATATGTACTACTATCCTTTATAACTTGTGGATTTTATCAATTGTATTTTGTCTACAAGATTTCAGATAGCTTAAATATAGTTTGTAATGGTGACGGAGAAGAAACAAGTGGCCTTATGAAATTCTTTTTCTTGGGAATAATAACTTGTAATATTTATTGTTTATTCTGGGATTTTAATGTAATGAATAGGATTCAATCCAATGCCCCAAGATACAATAGGTACACCCAAGACAACGGATCTTCCTTCTTATTATGGCTTCTCATTGGATCAATCTTCTGTGGTTTAGGTTTCTTTGTTGCTTGGTATATTTTCATCAAAAATTTAAACCTAATTTGTAAGGCCTACAACATGGAATATGCTAATGCAAATTAATTTATAAGTTAATAAAAAATTAGACCTAGATTAAATTCTAGGTCTTTTTTCATCATCTTTTCTTTTTTAAAAATTATTATTCTGCTAATAATTTTTTTCCAAAATCATCTGCGTAGAAGGCTGCTTCTACAAATTTTTCTTCACTTAGAGCTTTTTCTGATTTTTGCCATTCTGTTGTGTCATAAACTTTCTTTGCCATTTCTCTTACGTCATCCCTTGTTAAGCCAATTTCTTCAAGAGTTACTGGCAAGCCTAACTTCTTGTTAAATCTTGCAAGTTTTTCAAACTCTTCATAGTTGTGGTCGTAGGCATGAAGGACTAAAACTCCATAGGATACTAGGACTCCGTGAAGGTATTCTCCTTCTCTTTTTACTGATGTTGATACATTGTAAAATACATGGGCAAGAGATGAGTTGTAATAATACTTATCTCCATTTGTTAAGTTTGATACATAGCCAGTGTTAACTAGGATATCTGTTGCAACTTCTTCTACTGCCTTTGATGCCTTGTTTTCTCTTACATCCTTAAGTCCTTCTTCACCATATTTTAGGAAAGGCTCTTGGCAAGTCTTGGCAATGCTAACTCCCATGTTAGCTACGAAGTCTAGGTCCTCTAGTCCCTTTGTCGCAAAGAGAACTTCTGGCTGTTTGCTAAGTCCATCGCCAATGCCTGCCCAGAAGTATTTTTCTGGTGCTTCAGCAATTGTTTCAACTTCAACAAACATGTGAACTGGTGCTGGGATTAATTCATATCTTAGGAAGGATCCGTCATCATTATAAACTACTGCAATGGCAGTACCACCTGCACAGTTGGAGCAAATTGTTGGGAAGGACATGGAAGGTTTATTTAAGAAACCTGCTAGAACTTTTCCTGTGTCTAGTGCCTTTCCTCCTCCTACTGCAAAAATTACATCTGCCTTTTGGACTTCTTCCTTTTCCATTAGAGCATTGATGTTGTTTAGGGTGCATTCATGTCCATAAACGAATTCGCCAAGGACTTCTATGCTTGAACCCTTTAAGCCGTCTCTAATTTTTTGTGAAACTGCTGCAAGGGCTCTTTTACCTCCAACTAGGACAACTTTTTTGAATCCGTATTCTTCTACTAACTTGCCTAGTCCTTCATATCCCCTTTGTGATACGCTGTAATTTGTCATCTTAACTGTTCTCATCTTTTTTCTCCTCTGATTAATCTAATACAAATTCTCTTCTAACTTCTGGTTGTAAATATTTTTTGTTTTTGTAATATCCTACTGTTGTAAAAGGAAGGACTATAAATAATATTGCTATATATCCACAATAACCGTATCCGTATTTTATTATATTTGTAAGGCCTGCCATTGATATTGCCATTGATAGGACAAGTATTCCCACTGCAAGTCCAAATCTTCTAAGTTCTAGGAATTCAACTTTTCTTAGGGCCTTTGAATTTTCAAATCTTGAAACAAAGCCAAAGATTATTGAAACTCCAGAAGACAATAGGCAAAGTACAAGAGATATCACATAAAATGCAGTCATCCACTTAAAGCCCATGGCATTTGTAGATGTAAGGGTTGGTATAACTTCTCCTCCTTCTAGGCATGTGTAGTAACCTCTCCAAACCAAGAGCATAAGAACTGAAAGTCCCAGTGCCAAGGAGTTTATTAGGCAAGATAGTTTCATTGATTTTGAAACTTCTCTCTCACTATTTAAAACTCTTGAACAGGAAATCATGGAAGGTATTTGCACACATTGAAATCCTGCATAGATAAATCCGTTAAATATCGCCTTGTCTAGGTTTGAAAAACCTGTCTTTGCAAAGTTACTTGTTAAAACTCCTACTAGGTCTCCCTTAAAGGATCCAACTAGATAGATTAAAACTGAAGTAACAAGGATCACCATTCCCATTAGTGTTCCCACATTTCTAACAAGTCTTTCGCCAAATATTGCTAGCATAAGAGTTAATACACTAACTCCCAGGACTGACAAGCCGTAATTGAAATTAAAAAATTCCTTTAGGGCTGAAGCAGATCCTGATATTGTACTTGCTATTACCATCACTACCATGATGTAGTAAAATCCTTCAAAAACAAGTTCTAACTTGTCAAAGGGATGGTAGAGGGTTTCGAAAAGTTCCTTGTAGGACTTTAGACCCCTTGAGTTGTACATTACAATTGCTTCTTTGAGGGTCCAAGTCAAAAGGACCATTGCAACCACGGCTGACACAAGTCCAGACCAACCAAGTTTTACAAAGTATGTATTTGCTTGATTACCTGTTGCAAAACCACCACCAGCGTGTGATGCAAAAAGTACAAATGCTATTGACATAGCGGGCGACATTCTTACTAACTTCTTTTTCATTTTTTTCCTCCTTGGGCACCTAATAAAAAAACCCCGTCTCTTTATATACAAAGAGACGAGGTTAATAAACTCGCGGTACCACTCTAATTCATCTTAATGATGCACTTATCCAATAATGAATTTCTCTGTAACGGGAGATCCCGAAAATACTTACTTATTTCAGCATTTTAGCTCAGTGGGGATTTTTCGGTAAATTCAATTTCTTGCCTCTCAGCTAATGGCAATTCTCTGTAAAAACATTCTTTACTTACTTTTCCACTTCAAAACATTTGAAATAAAAATTAAATTCTTGATTCAAAAGAATTTTTTAATTTAAATGGTATTTTAAATAATACAAAATAAAAAGTCAACAGTATTTTTAAATAATTTTTTAATATTATAAATTATTGTTTAAAATAAATACAAGTTTACATTACTGGAAAGCTGTAAAATCTTTGTCTTGTAAGGTCTAAGTATAGAGGCTAATTTTCTAAAAAATTTATAAATTTAATTTTAAAATTATAAAAGTATTTGCATCAAATTAATTTAAACTCCTAAGTTCACAAATAAAAATACAAAAAATTTATATTTAAATAACAAAAAGCCAGATCTACTTTTAAAGTAAAACTGGCTTATAAATATTAATTTTAAAATCAAAAAACTATTTTGCCCAATTCATAGAATATTTTACAGCTTCGTGCCATCTTGCCATCTTTTTGTTTCTCTCGTACTCGTCCATTTCCGGGTCGAAGCACTTATCTATGGCATTGTTTTCTCTTATTTCGTCAATGTCCTTCCAAAATCCAACAGCAAGTCCTGCCATGTAGCAGGCTCCTAGGGCAGTTAACTCTACAACCTTTGGCCTTTCAATGTGGACGTCAACTATGTCAGACAAAAATTTCATCAAGAAGTTGTTCTTGCTGACTCCACCGTCAACAGTTAGGGACCTGATTTTTGTATTTGAGTCCTCCTGCATTGCCCTTATTACATCACAAGATAAGTAGGCTATTGCTTCTAAGGCAGCTCTTACAATGTGATACTTATTTACAGACCCTGTGAGGCCAACTATAGACCCCCTTGCATATTGATCCCAATAAGGTGCACCTAGACCTGTGAAGGCTGGTATAAAGTAGCAGTCATTGGTGTCCTCCACCTTATTTGCCATATATTCAGAATCATCTGCCTGGTCAATTATCCTCAAGTTGTCACGCATAAAGTCTATACATGAACCTGCTTCAAAGATAGAACCTTCAAGAGCATATTTAATTTGCCCATCCATAGCCCAGGCTATAGTTGTTACAAGTCCATTTTGTGACCTAATTAGTTCATCTCCTGTATTCATTAGGATAAAGGCACCTGTCCCAAAGGTGGACTTTGCCATCCCCTTTTCAAAGGATGCTGTACCAAAAAGTGATGACTGTTGGTCGCCAATTGCCCCTGCTATAGGAATTTCGCAACCAAGATACTTAGACTTGCACTTGCCATAGACTTGGCTAGAATTTTTTATTTCTGGAAGCATGGACCTTGGTATGTCAAAAATCTCAAGAAGCTCATCGTCCCACTTTTTCTCTTTTATGTTAAAGAGCATAGTCCTTGAGGCATTGGTGTAGTCAGTAATGTGGACTTCTCCATCTGTTAGTTTATAAATGAGGTAGGTCTCAACTGTACCAAAGAGGAGGTCTCCCCTTTCAGCCATCTCCCTTGCTCCTTCCACATTTTCCAAAATCCACCTGATTTTTGTGGCAGAAAAATAGGGGTCAATAACAAGACCTGTCTTTTCCCTTATAGTTTCTTCCAGGCCTCTTTCCTTTAATTCTTCGCAATATTTTGAAGTCCTCTTACACTGCCAGACAATTGCATTGTAAACTGGCTCCATGGTCTTCTTGTTCCATACAATTGTTGTTTCCCTTTGGTTTGTTATACCAATTGCTGCTATGTCCTTGGGGTCAATTTCCTTTCTGGACATGGCTTCCACTGCTGTACCAATTTGCTTGGACCACAAGTCGTCTGGCTCTTCTTCCACATAGCCAGGCTTTGGAAAGTGCTTGATAAGGTCCTTTTGGGCAACAGAAACTGGATTTCCCTTTTTATCAAAAATTATAGTTCTAGCAGATGTTGTACCTGCATCAAATGCCATTATGTATTTCATCTTATCACCAATTTAATTATAACATTTTTAATATTTTTTTCTTTCTTTTTACAAATTATGTGAGAATCATAGGCTTGCAATTTTTAATTTACAATTTTTTATTTTTAATTAGTGAAAAAGCACTAACTAATAAATTATTATTTTTTTGATTTTTAAAATCTACAAAAAAAGTGCCGGACTAGCCGACACTTTTTATCTTTATTTATTTTCTTTTTCTTTGTCTTCTTCTTTAGCTTTTTCGTCGATTCTCTCAACAGAAACAGTTTCTATAACGCCACCACTTGCCATCTTGACAATTTGGAAGATGTATTCGCCATCGTTGACAATAACTCCAACTTCTGCTTCTTCTGCATTCTTAATAAGAAGACCAGCTACGTAACCACCAATTGTTGTAGTCTCGCCTGCCTCAATATCAAATCCATACCTCTTGTTTAGGATCTTCACAGGAGTTGATGCAGAGTATTCATTATCTTCTCCTTCTGCGTCCATATTTACCCCTGTCAACAAGAACTTCCTAACAGCGAAGAGTACTGCTATGGCTATAGTTGCTATAAGTAAATCAAGCATATTGTCAGAGTAAACTAACATCTTTCTAGAAATTACAAGTAAGATCAAGTGAATGATGTTGGTGTCTGTATGTGCAATCATAAGTACCACAAACTCTATAGCTATTACTAGCAAGAGGACGTGGGATAGGAAATTTTGAAATATTTCATAGGATAGACCAGCATCACTTGTAAGTATCTTGAAATAATACTTCATAATATCTGGCACTGAAACTATTACGCCAGCTATTAGCAGAACTGATACAACTATTTCAAAGGTATTCACTAATTTCAAAAGTGTAACCAGGTATCTATTTCTATTCATTATACCTCCATAGTCTTAGCGACTTCTTTTCTCATCTTTTCCAAGACCTTCTTCTCGATCCTTGAAACTGTCATTTGAGAAATATTTAATTTCTTTGCAATTACAACTTGGGTCTTCTTGTTAAAGTATCTGTCAATTAGAATAGTCCTCTCAACTTCGTCTAGGTTCTCCATAGCCTTCTTAAAGAAGTCATTGGATTCTATCTTGTCAAAGTAGGCTTCTTCCACTCCAATTAAGTCAGATAGGTTGACTTCACTTTCATCTCCAGATTCATAAGTGACATCGAGAGATTGTGGTGTGTAAACCTTGGATGCTTCCATGGCCTCCATGACTTCTTCTGGTGTTGAGTCCAAATACTCTGCTATCTCGTCTATAGTAGGTGTCTTTTGATACTTTTGTGAAAGGCTCACAGTTGCATTGGAAATTTTCTTTGAAAGTTCTTGGATTCTCCTTGGGACCCTAATAGTCCAACCATTGTCCCTAAAATATTTTTTTATTTCTCCAATTATTGTTGGAGTGGCAAAGGAAGAAAATTCAAATCCCTTTTCAGGGTCGTATCTTTCAATGGCATAGATTAGACCAATTGATGCCACCTGGTAGATGTCGTCATAATCTATTCCCCTGCCTGTATATTTTTTAGATAGGATTTCTGCAATGTAGAGGTGTTCCTCTATAAGGATATCTCTTATTTCTTGATCCTTTGTCTCGTGATATTCCTTAAAGAGGTCCTTTCTCTCTTCCTTTGTTAGTCTTCTATCTAAATTGTTGTATTCTTTTAAATTCATAACAGACCCTTATAATTTTTTAGATAAAATAAATTTACTTCCATCAAAATGAGATTCATCTACAAGACAGTCTATAATAGTCTTTGCAAGAGATAGGTCTTCAGATGCTTCTAATTTTTCCTCGCTAATTTCACTTACACAAATTTTAATATTTTTATCTTCTTCTATTTCAAAGACCAAGTCTATGTGGTCATCTTCAGTTAACTCGTGACAAATATTTAAACTTTCTGTCACAGCCATTTTTATATCTTCTATTTCTTCAATGTCCCTATTTAGGATATTTAAGATACCAGAAAGCATAAGCCTAACTGTAGAAAAATATTTGGCGTCATTGGGTATTTGATATTTTAAAGTATCCATATTACCCCCTGATTTCAAACATATCTTCAAGTTTTGTTATCTTAAAGAGTTTCATTATTGAAGGATTTAGGTTTTCAATTACAATTTTATGGTCTTCTTTTTCCACTTCCTTTAGGATGTAGATAAGAGAACCAAGACCTGTTGAGTCCAGGTATTCTAGCTCTTTACAGTCAAATAAAATATCCTTTTTATCCTTTTCATAAAACTTTATAGTTTTTTCCTTGAAATTTTTTGTATTATAAACGTCAAGTTCTCCCTTTGGATACAATACTAAAAATTCATCAGTATTTTTTGCCTCTAATTTAAATTCCATAAGGCCTCCTAGTCTCCAATATAATTTGCAACAGCTACAACTTTTGCATCTGTCAAATTCATAAGTTTAACACCAGATGTGTTTCTTCCTTGGACTGAGATGTCTTCAGTTAGAATTCTTATAATAATTCCAGAATTTGCAATTATCATAACGTCGTCTTCTTTTTCCACAACAGCAGCTGATGCAACATCTCCAGTTTTCTTAGTAATCTTGTAAGTTAGAAGTCCCTTTCCACCCCTGTTTTGTGGTCTGTATTTATCTATTTCAGTTAATTTTCCATAACCATTTTCTGATATAACAAGAAGGTACTTGTCATCTACTACAAGATCAGATGAAACTACAATGTCATCCTTATCAAGGTCCATGGACTTAACTCCCATGGAGTTTCTTCCAGATTTTCTAACTTGTTCTTCATTAAATCTAATTGATAGACCCTTTTTAGTTACAAGTATTACATCTTCATCATCTTTAGTCAAATGAACGTCGATTAATTTGTCACCTTCATTTAATTTTATAGCAATAATGCCAGATTTTCTAATATTTTTATAATCCTTAAATGGTGTCCTCTTAATAAGTCCCTTTTCAGTTACCATTAAGAAGTTAAGGTCTGGGTCATATTCCTTAACAGGTATTATGGAAGTTACCCTTTCATCTTCATCTAAGTCAAGTAGGTTAATTATGGCAGTACCCCTTGATGTCCTAGAGTCTTCTGGAATTTCATAAGCCTTTAACTTGAAGACATTTCCAAGAGATGTGAAGAATAAAATCATATCATGAGTAGATGTGACAAATAATTCTTTGACAAAGTCCTTGTCCCTCATATTGCCAGAAGAAACTCCCCTGCCACCTCTTTTTTGTGGCTTATAAGTTCCCTCACTCATTCTCTTGATATAACCAAATTGAGTAAGAGTTATAACAACATCTTCTTTCTTTATAATATCTTCGATCTCTATATCAGTTCTAGCATGTGAAATGACAGTTCTTCTTAAGTCACCATATTTTTCTTTTATTTCAAGAAGTTCTTCCTTGATTAGGTTCATAAGAACATCATTATTTTCTAAGATTTCCTTAAACCACTTGATATCAGCTTGAAGTTTTTCATATTCAGCTTCAAGTCTATCTCTTTCAAGTCCTGTAAGTCTTCTAATTCTCATGTCCAAGATAGCTTGAGATTGTTCTTCTGTTAATTTAAATTCTTCGTAGAACTTTTCCTTTGCTTCCTTGTCGTCCTTAGATCCCCTAACAATTTTTATAATCCTATCAATATTGTCAAGAGCTATAAATAGACCTTCAACTATGTGGGCTCTCTTTTCTGCCTTGTCTAAGTCAAACTTTGTTCTTCTAGTTACAACTTCAACTTGGTGGTCTACATAATATCTAATAATTTGCTTTAGGTTTAGGATTTCTGGTCTTCCATTTACTAAGGCAAGATTTATGATTCCAAAAGTTGTTTGCATTTGAGTGTTTTTGTAAAGCTTATTTAAAACAACTTCTGCGTTAGCATCTCTTTTTAGTTCAACAATTATGTTGATGCCCTTTCTATTTGAAGCATCAGTTATATTTGAAATTCCATCAATATCCTTGTTCTTTGCAAGTTCTGCAATTTTCATAATAAGTGCAGACTTGTTAACTTGGTAAGGAAGTTCTGTTATTACAATTTTTTCACGATTGTTCTTAAAGGATTTGATTTCAGCAACTGCCCTTACAGTTATCTTTCCCCTTCCAGTTTCATAGGCTTCCTTTATCCCTTCAGTTCCCATAATTTGGGCACCTGTAGGAAAGTCTGGTCCCTTGATTATTTGGTTAAGTTCAGAAATTGAAATTTCATCATTGTCAATGTAGGCAATGATTCCGTCAATAGACTCATTCATATTGTGGGGAGCCATATTTGTCGCCATACCTACGGCGATACCAGAAGATCCATTTACCAAGAGATTTGGGAATCTTGCTGGAAGTATTGTAGGTTCCTTTTCATTTTCATCAAAGTTTGGAACAAAATCAACAGTTTCCTTATTTATATCCCTTAGCATTTCTTCTGCAAGCTTAGTCATCCTAACTTCTGTATAACGCATAGCCGCAGCCCCGTCACCGTCAATGTTACCAAAGTTACCTTGGCCATCAACTAGGGTATATCTCGTGTTAAAGTCTTGGGCAAGTCTAACTGTTGCTTCGTAAATAGATGAGTCACCATGAGGGTGATACTTACCCATTACATCCCCAACAAGTCTTGCTGACTTTCTGTAGGGTCCATTGGATGCAAGATTAAGTCCCTGCATTCCATATAAAATTCTTCTGTGAACTGGTTTTAGTCCATCACGTACATCAGGAAGTGCCCTTGCAACAATTACAGACATTGAATAATCAAGATAAGAAGACCTCATCTTTTTATTAATATCTACATCAAGTATTCCTGATTCTATAATATTATTTTCACTCATGGTTTACTCCTATGCATCTATATAATCAGCGTAAACTGCATTTTCTGTTATAAAGTCTCTTCTTGGTTCAACTTCTGTTCCCATTAGGATTGAGAAGGTGTCATCAGCTTCTGCTAAGTCGTCGATATTTACCTTTAAAAGAAGTCTATTGTCTGGGTTCATTGTTGTTTCCCAAAGTTGTTCTGGGTCCATTTCTCCAAGACCCTTGTACCTCTTTATGTTTACCTTAGAGTCCTTGTATTCCTTTAGGGCAAGTCTAAGTTCCTTTTCATTGTGACAATATCTTAAAATCTTAGTTCCCTTTTCAATTCCATAAAGTGGAGCTTGGGCAACATAAACATGACCCTCTTCTATAAGTGGCTTCATGTATCTAAAGAAGAATGTGAGTAAAAGAGTCATAATGTGAGCACCGTCAACGTCGGCATCGGTCATGATTATGATCTTGTCATATCTTAATTTTTCTAAATCAAATTCTTCCCCAATACCTGTTCCAAAGGCTGTTATCATGGCACGAATTTCTGAAGAGTTTAGCATCCTATCAAGTCTTGCCTTTTCAACGTTCATAATCTTACCCCTAAGAGGTAGGATTGCTTGGTAGGCTGAGTCCCTGCCATCTTTGGCAGAACCACCAGCGGAATTACCTTCGACTAGGAAGATTTCATTTCTCTTTGGATCGTCGTTTTGACAATCTGCAAGCTTACCAGGTAGAGTCATAGACTCAAGATTATTTTTCTTTCTTGTTAAGTCTCTTGCCTTTCTAGCTGCTTCTCTTGCACGTCTTGCAGATAGGGCCTTATCTAGGATTTGTTTTCCAACTCTTGGATTTTCTTCCAAGAAAACTGCTAGGTCTTCAGATAAAACCGAGTCTACAATTCCTCTAGTTTCTGAATTTCCAAGTTTTCCCTTAGTTTGTCCTTCAAATTGTGGATCAGGTAGTTTTACACTTATAACTGCAGAAATACCTTCTCTTACGTCTTCACCAGATAGGTTTTCTTCCTTTTCCTTTATAATGTTATTTTTTCTACCATAATCATTTAGAGTTCTTGTTAGGGCTGACCTAAAACCTGATAGGTGGGTTCCACCCTCTTCAGTATTAATATTGTTTGCAAAAGAAAGCACAACTTCTGAATAGGAGTCTGTGTATTGAATAGCAATTTCAACTGCTGTCTCTTCCCTAATTTCATCTATGTAGATGATTTCATCATGTACTGGCTTTTTCTTTGCATTTATAAATTCAACAAAGGACTTGATTCCGCCTTCATAATGGAAGACTTCATTTAGGTCTTTTCTCTCATCTATAAATTCAATTTTTATTCCCTTATTTAGGAAGGCCATCTCCCTAAATCTCTTAGCTAAAACTTCGTCAGAAAATTCTACTGTTTCAAAGATTGTATCATCTGGTTCAAAGTAAATTGTTGTACCAGTTTCATCTGTGTTAGTTTCCCCAATAACTTCAAGGTCACTTTTTCTAATTCCTCTTGCGAATTCTTGTCTGTAGATTTTTCCATTTCTTTTTACAGTTGCAACTAATTTGTTGGAAAGGGCGTTAACTACAGATACACCAACACCGTGAAGTCCACCAGAAACCTTGTAGGCAGAGTTGTCAAACTTACCACCTGCGTGAAGGATTGTAAGTACAGTTTCTACTGTAGACTTTCCTGTTTGTGGATGAATATCAACTGGTATACCTGAACCATTATCAGTTATTTCAACGCTTCCATTCTTGTTTATTTTAATAATAATATGATCACATATACCGGCAAGAGCCTCGTCAATAGAGTTATCTACAATCTCATAAACTAAGTGGTGTAGACCTCTTGGTCCAGTAGATCCAATATACATACCCGGTCTTTTTCTAACGGGATCTAGTCCTTCTAAGACCTGTATATCCGACGCGTCATAGTGTCTTTTATCCTTTGCCATTTTTTCTCCTATTCTTTTACAAAATTCTACCTTGGCTCACCCTATAAAAATTGGCATCAACAGATTTTAAAAATTCGTCTGCCTCAGTTGTGGTGATAAAGGTCTGTAAATCTTTTAGTGAATGTAATAAGTATCTACTTCTCTTTGAGTCAATTTCTGAAAAGACATCGTCAAGTAAAAGTAGAGGCTTCGTTTTATATAAATCTCTTATGAGATCTGCTTCAGCTAATTTTAAACTCAAGACTATAGATCTTTGTTCTCCTTGAGATCCATAGGACTTAGATGAAAATTTATTTATTTTAAAATCTAAGTCATCCCTGTGGGGACCAATTGTTGTATATCTTTTCTCAAGGTCCTTTGGGAGAGATTCTTTTAATATCCTAAAATAATTTTCCATAAGTTCTTCCTCGTCAACAAAGACAGGAACTGTGGATAGGTAGGTTATATTTAAGTCGTCTCCCGATAAATTTTTATAATGTTTTTTGGCAATTTCATTTAACTTCTTAATAGTCTTTAGCCTCATTATAATTATTTTTGTCCCATTTCTTACGATTTCTCTGTCATAGACATCTAATAGGTTTCTGTCCATGTTCATCTTGAGAAGTTTGTTTCTCTCGAAGAGGAGCCTCCTGTACTTGTACATATAAAAATCGTAATTCAGGTCAATATTTGAAAGCAAATCGTCTAAGAATTTTCTTCTTTCCTTAGGTGAATATTTTATTATATTTAGATCTTCAGGATTGAAAAGTACCACGAACCTTGATTTTCTGTATTCTTTAGTATTTACCTTGTCGTCATTTATAAAAAGTTTTTTGTTTTCAAACTTTGAAATTTCAATCCTATAGTCGTCCTTGTAGTCTTCTGTCATATATCTTGTAATAATGCTTGAGGAATTTTCATCTATATTAATAAGATCAAAATCCTTTAAGCTCCTAAAGGAAGTCGCCCTTATAGACATGTAAATAGATTCCAACAAGTTGGTCTTTCCCGAAGCATTAAGACCGTAAAGGACATTTATATTTTCACCTGGAACAAAATCTAAACCCTTGTAATTTCTAAAATTAAAAAGTCTTAGATGCTTGAGTTTCATTTTTCACCAATTATAAAGTCATTTCCTTGGAAAGAAATTTTATCTCCCTTGTATAATTTTTTTCCTCTCCTAGTTTCTACTTCTCCATTAACCATAACTTCCCCTTCTTGAATTAGGGTCTTGGCAAGTCCACCTGATTCACAAAGGTTTGTTAACTTAAGGAAGGAGTCTAGTTTTATAAACTCAGTGTTTATTTTTATAGTTTCCATAATTACCCCGCAAGTCTTACTGGTAGGACAAGATATATATAGGAATCATTTTCTGCTTCTGTAATTATTAGTGGGTTTACTGAGTCAGTGAAATTAAGGACAATTTCTTCTGATTCAAGAATCTTAACTCCATCTAAAATATATCTTGAATTAAAAGCAATATCTAAACTTTCATCGTGTTCTGATGTCTTAACCTTTTCAAAAACATCTCCAATTTCGGAATTACTCTTTATATCAATGTAATTTTCCTTAACATTTAACTTTATTAGGTTAGCCCTGTCTTCTCTTGCAAGAAGAGATGCCCTTTCCACTGCAAGTTGGAATTCTCTTTTTGATACAGATGTAGAAATCTTGTGTTCATCTCTTAGAAGAGCACTGTAGCTAAAGAAGTCTCCACTTAATAAAGTTGAATAAAATACAGTATTATTGAATTTAAAGACAATATTATTTCTTGAAATATTTAACTTAAGATCTTCTTCATCATCAATAATCTTTACAAGTTCATTTAAGGATCTTGAAGGGATAATAATAGAATTTTCTATTCCAGTTTCCTTTTCAAGTCTTTGAATTGCCATCCTAAAACCATCTAGGGCAACAAAATTAATGTAGCTTTTCTTTATATCCATTAGGACACCTGTAAAGACAATTCTAGATTCATCATTAGAAACCGCAAAAGTAGTCTTCTTTACAATATTTTTTAAGTCCTTAGCAGATATATCTATAGAAATATTTTCTTCGACCTTAGGTAGGTCAGGGTATTCATCAGCCTTTTGTGTGGATAAGTTAAATATTGAATCCCCACATTTAAGATTCATCATGTAATTTTCAACATTTATATTTATAATGTCATTTTCAAGTTTTCTTATAATATCGCCAAAGAGTCTTGAATTTATTACTATATCGCCTTCTCTTTCAACAATGGCATTAAGTTCTGTCTTTATGCTTATTTCTGTATCAGTTGCAGTAAGAGTTAAGCTATTATTTTTAGCTGATATTTTTATACCTTCAAGTATTTGCATAGTCGTTCTTTGAGAAATTGCTTTTTGAACTATGGAAATATGTTTTGTCAGTTCTTTTCTGTTAACCTTTATTAGCATTTTTTCCTCCTAGAAAATAGTATATTAATTAGTAATAGTAGTAGGGCCTGTGGATTTGTTAATAAGTTCCCTAAACTTATGAGTTTCAATAAAATTTATTCTTGATAAGTTGTGGATAAGATTGACACTTATAAAAACTTATCAACAGCTAAGATTTAATCTCTTTTATTAAATTAGTAATCTCAATTTTAAATATAGGATCTTCTTCCAAATCCTTGCTTATTTTATCGTAAGCATGAATAACAGTAGAGTGGTCACGGCCCCCAAAGACATCACCTATCTTAGGAAGGCTAAGATCAGTTAATTCTCTTGTTATATACATGGCTATTTGTCTTGGATAGGCTATGGCCTTGGTCCTTTTTCTAGAATTAAAATCATCAAGATTTAGTCCGTATTTTTTAGCAACTTCTGCCTTAATGTATTCAGCAGTAATTTGTTTTTTTGCCTTAGTTTCGTAGATATCCCTAAGGACTATGGCAGCAGATTCAACGGAAATATCTGAATCTGTAAGCTTAGAATAGGCCATAACTCTGGATAATGCCCCTTCTAGCTCCCTAATGTTACTCCTTACATTCTCTGCTATAAAGGTCATTACCTCTTGAGATACCTCAAAACCTTCAGAATCTGCCTTTTTTCTCAAAATTGCAATCCTAGTTTCAAGGTCTGGTGGTCCAATATCTACTACAAGACCCCAGGCAAACCTAGAAATAAGCCTTTCTTCGAGACTCTTAATATCCTTAGGTGGTTTATCAGATGTTAGGACAATTTGCTTATTTTGCTCGTGGAGTTCATTAAAGGTATGGAAAAATTCTTCCTGAGTCCTGTCCTTATCAGCTATAAACTGGATATCGTCAATTAGTAGAAGGTCAACCTTCCTGTACTTGTTTCTAAATTCTTCATTTTTATTAGTTTGGATTGAATTTATGAGCTCGTTGGTAAATTGCTCACTTGTCACGTATAAAATCTTCTTAGTAGGATCTTGTTCTAGTACAAAATGTCCAATTGCATGCATTAAATGGGTTTTTCCAAGTCCTACACCTCCATAGATGAAGAGGGGATTTGAAAAGGCATTTTGCGGATTTTCGTAATTTTCAGAGACTGCCAGAGCTGCTGCATGGGCAAATTCGTTGCTCTTGCCCACTACAAAGGTTTCAAAGGTGTACTTTGGATTTAACCTTGAGATGCTTAAAAAATTCTTATTTATAAGGCCTGCAGGGTTCTGATCTGTTGCCTCGTCTTCTGAAATTATGCTTATATCAAAATCAATTCCCGTAATTTCTCTTAGAGCTTCGCCTACAAGATCGAAGTGCCTCTTGTTATTTACGAGATAGTCCCTAATGAAGGGTGAAGGAACTGTTATGATGATTTTCTTTTCATCATAATCAATTGATTTTGGAAGCATTCTGGAAAACCAAGTGGAGTATGTAACTTGAGACATTGATTTCTTTTCAAGTTCTTTTAAGAAAGACTCCCACATAGTGGAAAGTTCCTTGTCCATATTTCCTCCTTATTAACAATTTTTATATTGTTGATAAATAACAGTTCATAATTTTATTTACAATTGTGAGTAAGTTTGTGGATAAGTAGATATAAACACTATAATTTTAGTGAAAATGTTGATAGCTTAGGATTAAAAAAGCGTAAATTACTAAAATTTAGAAAATAAAAATAAAACTATCAACATCTTATCAACAGATTGTTAATAACTTTATTTATAAACAAGTTTATTATTATCTACATATAAGTCACAATTATCCACATATATTTTAACAAATACCAGGGGACTTATCAACAAGAAGGCTTTGGAGGACTTTTTATTAATTTATAGGATTTTATATTTTGAAGCTGAAAATTTCATTTAATTGACTATATTACTTGACAAGACTAGGATTTGTAAATAAAATGATAAGGATAGAAAGAGGTGAGAATTTTGAAGAGAACTTATCAACCAAAAAACAAACAAAGAAAAAGAGAACACGGTTTTCGTGCAAGAATGAGAACTAGAGCAGGTAGAGCCGTAATTAAAGCAAGAAGAAGAAAGGGCAGAAAGAAACTTTCAGCTTAGGTTTTATAATGAAGGATTGTTATTTAAAAAAGAATAGTGAATTTCAAAGGGTTTATTCTAATAAGAAGATTTCTGGATCTAGATATATTACTCTTTTTACTGCTAAGAACAATAGGGACTATCCCAGGTTTGGTATAACTGCCACAAAAAAAGTTGGCAATGCAGTAAATAGAAATTTTATTAGAAGAAGATTAAAACACCTTTTAAGAGAGAATTCTCATAATATAAAGCCTGGATATGATTATGTATTCGTTGCAAAAAAGGATGCATGTGATTCAGACTTTAAGGACTTTAAGAATTCTTTTTTTTCTGTTTTAAAAAGACAAAAGAAGATGGTTAAATGAGTAAAATTTGTATGTTTTTAATAAGATTTTATCAAAGGTTTATCTCAACCTATCTTCTTCCAGGAAGACACTGCAGGTTTGAACCTACTTGTTCACAATACAGCTATGAAGCCTATAAGAAGTATGGATTTTTTAAGGGAACTTATTTGACTATAAGGAGAATCCTAAAATGTAATCCCTTCCATAAGGGCGGATACGATCCTCTCATTTAATTTGGAGGAAATTATTAATGCGATTAATTAGTACTATACTTGGTACTTTTGTTAAGTTCATCTATGATGGACTAGCAGCAATTATGCCACAAGAACCAGCTGCAATTTCATTTTTTGCACTTTCAATTATAATTGCAACAGTTATTATTAAGCTTTTGATTTTGCCACTAAATATTTCTCAAATGAAAAATCAAAAGAAAATGGCAAAACTTCAACCAGAGCTTAAAAAAATTCAAACGAAGTACAAAAACGACCCACAAACTATGGCTGCAAAGCAACAAAAACTTTATAAGGACAATAACTATAATATGGTTGGAGGATGTCTTCCAATGATCCTTACCATGGTTGTATTGATTGCCTTTTACAGGGTCTTTTGGAACCCGCAAACCTACGCTTTTACAGATCCAGGTTTTTACGAAGCCATGAACAAAAATTTCTTTTATATTAAGAATATTGATCATGCTGACAAAACTTTAATTATGCCTATTATAGCGGCAGTTTCGACTTTCTTAGTATCTTTTATTACTACTAAGAATCCTGCAACTCAAGGAGCAGGTGCTGATCAAGCTAAGTCCATGATGTCTACTATGATGGTTGTAATGCCAATTTTAATTTTTTCAATGGCAAGAAAATATGCAGCAGGACTTGTAATCTATTGGATTGTTTCCAATATTTTTTCAATAGTTCAACAGCTCATAACTAATAAGATTGTAGAAGATGAAATTGAAGAAGTTGAGGTTAAGGACAAGTAATGAATTATGTAATTAAAACGGGTAAAACCGTAGATGAAGCAGTAAGAGAGGCTCTAAGTGAATTAAATATTACAAGAGATAATGCTGAAATTGAAGTCCTTGATGAAGGTCAAAAGGGTTTCTTAGGACTTATTGGTTCTAAGGATGCCACTGTTAAGGTTTGGCCTAAGGTGGATGAAACAAAAAGCATCTTAAATGAAATATTTAATGAAGAAATTGAACCAGAGACGAGCCAAGAAGTAGTTCACAAGACTGATGATGAACTTGAATTTGAAAAAGAAGAAGTTTCCACAGATGAAGTTAGTATGGAAGAAGCCGTAAAGACACTTGATGAAGAAAATGAAGAAATCATTGGAGCTGCAAGAGAATTCTTAGGCAAAATCCTTGAAACTCTTGAACTTGACAATATTGTGGAAATGGAATTAGAAGATAATACTCTAAATGTAAATATCAATGGAGATGAAAATAGACTTGGAATTTTAATTGGAAAAAGAGGTGCAACTCTTGATTCCATCCAATATATTTTAAACTTAATTGTTAATAAAAAATCTTCAAGATACATTAGGGTCAACCTCGACTCTAGTGGCTACAGGGATAAGAGAAAGAAGACTCTTGAAAGTCTTGCTGGCAAAATGGCCAACAAGGTAATAAAGACTGGCAGGTCCATCAAGCTTGAACCTATGAATTCTTACGAAAGAAAGATTATCCACACAGCTTTACAAGATTTTGAAGGAGTGCTTACTCATTCAGAAGGAAAGGATCCTTTTAGAAAAGTAGTAATTCAAAAAGAGAGAAAATACTGATAGAGAGGGCTTTATTTTAAAAGCCTTCTTTTTTATTTGAACTAATTGTAGTAATATAATCTAAAAGGAATGATAAAATGGCAAATTTAAATGATACAATAGCTGCGATTTCTACTGCAATCGGTGAGGCCGGAATTGCAATAGTGAGAATGAGTGGCGATGATTCAGTTAATATAATAGATGAAATTTTTGTTTCTGCCAGTGGAAAAAAGATGGCAGAGGCAGAAAATAGGAAGTTTTTATATGGTCATATAGCCGATGGTGACAAGTTAATCGACGAGGTTTTAGTTGTTAAGATGAAGGGACCTCACTCCTATACTGCAGAGGACATAGTTGAGATACACTGCCACGGTGGTGTTGTATCTGTTAAAAGGATCTTAAACCTAATCTTGTCCAAGGGTGCAAGACTTGCAGAAAAGGGTGAGTTTACTAAGAGGGGCTTCTTAAATGGAAGGATTGACTTAACTCAAGCTGAAGCTGTAATCGACATGATTAAGGCAAAGACTGATATATCTTTTGATATGGGCCTAAACCAATTGAGTGGTGCCTTAAGCGAAGTTTTGAATAAGCTAAAGGACGAGCTTGTGTCAATGCAGGCCCTAATTGTTGCAAACATAGATTTTCCTGATGAGGATATAGAGGATGCTGCCTATCATGACCTCATGGAAAGGTCAGACAAAATCCTAGAAAAGATGGACAATCTCTTGGACAATTCAAAAAACTCAAGACTTCTAAGAGATGGAATCAACACAGTTATACTTGGAAAGCCAAATGTTGGCAAATCTTCCCTATTAAATGGTCTTTTAAAATACGACAGGGCTATAGTTACAGATATTGCTGGAACAACTAGGGACATTATAGAAGACTATATTAACCTTGATGGGGTCCTATTAAAGATCACAGATACAGCTGGAATCAGGGAAACTGATGACGAAGTTGAAAAGATTGGTGTTAATATTGCAAGAGAAAAGTTAAAGGAAGCAGACCTTGTTATTGCAATCTTTGATATTTCTCGTGACTTTGATAAGGACGATGAGGAAATCTTAAATCTAATAAAGGACAAGAAGCACATCACTATTTTAAACAAGGATGACTTGGACCAAAAGATTTCTGATGAAGAAATTGAAAAATATTTCAAAGATGATTATTTAAGACTTTCAGTAATGGAAAATGAGTCAGTTAAAAAGATAGAAAACTTAATTATAGACCTCTTCTTTGATGGAGAACTTCAAATCTCTTCTGATTCAATACTTTCCAACATAAGACATATAAATGCCTTAAAGGAAGCTAAAAAAGCTCTTCTCGAGGTAAATGAGAGCCTAAAGGAAAAAGTCTTTTTAGACTTAATCGAAGTTGACCTAGAAAATGTCATAAGTCACATTTCTGAAATAACAGGAACAATTACAACAGAAGATATTTTAGACAGGGTATTTTCTGATTTTTGTATAGGAAAGTAGGTAAAGATGTCAGAAGTTAAATATTATGAAGCAGGAGACTTTGACACAGTAGTTATTGGAGCAGGCCATGCCGGCAGTGAAGCTGCCCTTGCCTCTGCAAGACTTGGTGCAAAGACCCTCTTATTATGTATAAATTTAGATTCAGTTGCACAACTTAGCTGCAACCCAAATATTGGGGGTACTGGAAAGGGACACTTAGTTCGTGAAATTGACGCTCTTGGTGGAGAAATGGCAAAAAACATTGATAAGACCTTTATCCAATCCAAGATGCTCAACACTTCCAAGGGACCTGCAGTTCACTCACTTAGGGTTCAAGCTGACAAGAGAAAATATCACGATGAAATGAAGAGAGTTCTTGAAAATGAAGAAAATCTTTATCTTGTGGAAGATGAGGCTATAAGAATCTTAAAAGAAGGTAACAAGGTAACAGGTGTTCTCACAAGAAATGGCTCAAAATACAATACTAAGGCTGTTGTAATTTGTAGTGGAACCTACCTTAGGGCAAGAATTTTTATGGGAGAAGTTAACTTTTCATCAGGACCTTCAGGTTTTGGACCTGCCAACCACCTTTCTTCAAGTTTGGAAGAAGACTTTGGAATGAAGCTTCAAAGACTTAAAACTGGTACACCAGCAAGAGTCTTAAGAAAGTCTATAGACTTTTCTGTAATGACAGAACAAGCTGGAGATGAAGAAATAATACCTTTCTCCTTCCTAAATATCGATAAGAAATATGATATCCACCAAGAACTTTGTTATTTAACTTATACTACTAAGAAGTGTCATGAAATTATAAGAAACAACATTGAAAGATCAGCCCTAGCTCTTGGAGATATTGAAGGAAAGGGTCCAAGATACTGCCCTTCAATTGAAGATAAAGTTATGAGGTTTGCAGACAGGGATTCTCACCAAGTATTCATTGAACCAGAGGGACTTACAACTGATGAGATGTACATTCAAGGTGTTTCATCCTCCCTACCTGTTGAAGTTCAACATGAGTTTTATAAGGAAATAATTGGGATGGAAAACTGCAAGATCCTAAGACCAGCTTATGCCATAGAATATGATGCAATTGATGCCACTCTTCTAAAGAGAAGCCTTGAACACATGGACTATGAAGGGCTCTTCTTTGCAGGCCAAATCAATGGCTCCAGCGGATATGAAGAAGCTGGAGCCCAAGGTATCGTTGCAGGTATTAACGCTGCCCTCAAGGTTCAAGGGAAGGATCCTTTTATCCTAGATAGGTCAGAGGCTTACATTGGAGTCCTAATTGATGATCTAGTAACTAAGGGAACTCGTGAACCTTATAGGATGATGACTTCAAGGGCTGAGTACAGACTAACTCTTAGACAAGATAATGCCGACCTAAGATTGACAGAAAAAGGAAGACAAATTGGCCTTGTTGATGATGAAAGATACCAAGGATATCTTTACAGGAAGAAGGCTATTGAGGATGAAATAAAGAGAATTAAGAAGATCCAAATCAATCCAACAGCTGAGAACAACAAAATCTTGGAATCTCTTGGATCTACTGAAACTCAAAACTCATTTAGTCTTTATGAAATGATAAAGAGACCTGAGCTTGATTACAAGAAGCTAGCAGTATTTGACCCAGATAGACCTCTTGTCCGTGACGATGTTATAAGAAATATTGAAATCGAAATAAAGTACGAAGGATATATTAAGAAGCAAGAAATTCAAATAAAACAATTTAAGAAGCTCGAAAACAAAAAACTTGAAAAGAATATAGATTATAAGTCTATAGAGGGTCTAAGAATTGAAGCAAAAGAAAAGCTATCTGATATTAGGCCAGAATCAATTGGTCAAGCATCGAGAATTACTGGGGTTTCACCAGCTGATATAAATGTCCTTCTTATCCACCTAGAACAAATGAGGAGAAAAAATGTTAGTTGATTATTTCAAGGAATACGGCCTTGATACAAAAAATATTGACAAGTATGAAAGATACAAAAAGCTAATTCTGGACTATAACCAACACACAAATCTCACTAGGATTACTGAAGATGATGAGTTTAACGTAAAGCACTTCTTGGATTGCCTTAGCCTATTAAAAACTGGGAAGTTTAGTGGCAGCGAAAAAATAATAGATATAGGAACAGGTGCAGGATTCCCGGGCATTCCCTTAAAGCTCTACAATGAAAGACTTGATGTTACTCTTCTAGATTCTCTAAGAAAGAGGATAGACTTCCTAGATGGAGTTATTGAGGACTTAGAACTTAAAAATATTAGGGCAATCCATGCAAGAGCAGAAGAAATTGCAAGGAAAGATGAGTATAGAGAGCAATTCGATCTTACTGTATCAAGGGCAGTTGCCAACCTTTCAACTCTAACAGAATATGCCATGGGCTTTGTAAAAGTTGGAGGATACTTTATATCTCAAAAGGGTCCAGAGTACAAGGAAGAAATTAAAAATGCCAAAAGAGCAATCGAGGTCATGGGAGGAGAAGTTGAAGATGTAATTCATACTCCCCTTCCTAATGACATCGACCACTATATAATAATGATAAAAAAGGTTAAAGCTACTGACAAGAAGTACCCAAGAGGTGGAGGCAAACCAAGGAAGTCTCCTCTGTAAGCTTGTCATATACACAAATTTAAAGATTTAGAACTATTAAAAACTATGAGGCTCCACGTGGAGCCTTTTTCTTTGCAGATCTTTTGCTTAAATAAAATAAAAATGCTCTACGTAGAGCACAAAATTATTTATAATAAATGCTCCACGTAGAGCATGTAAGTCTAAAAAATTAAAATTAAGCAAAAAATTTATATCTTATAACTACTACATCTTTAAATTGAATCTTAAACATGATACTATTGATAGTATAGAAATGAGGTAAGAATATGTCTCTTGTAATTACAGTTTTTAATCAAAAAGGTGGAGTCGGAAAGAGCACCACAGTAATAAATTTAAGTTCAGCATTGGCACTAAGAGGCAAAAAAACTCTTATTGTGGACATGGATCCCCAAGGAAATGCCACATCGGGCCTTGGACTATATGAATTTGACAACATGATATATGACTTTCTAATAGATGAAGAGGAAGACTCCATATATCCAACTGGTTTTTCAAAACTTGATATAATCCCATCAAACTCTGAGTTTGCAGGGGTTGAAATCGAGTTGGCAACCCACAAAGACTGGCAGTTTAAGCTAAAAAAGATGATAGATAAGGTCAAGGATAATTATGATTTTGTAATTATTGATTCACCACCATCTCTTGGAATTCTATCCATGATGTCTCTTGTAGCAAGTGACAAAATTTTGGTTCCAGTTCAATGTGAATATTATGCCCTCGAAGGTGTAACACAACTTATGGATACTATGACCCTTGTCAGGGAAAACTTCAATCCAGACCTAAGTCTATTAGGTGTTGTAATGTGCATGTTTGATGGAAGGACCAACCTGTCAAATCAAGTGGTAGAAGAAATTCAAAAACACTTTGACAACAAGGTCTTTAAGACCTTTATACCAAGAAATGTAAGATTGGCAGAAGCTCCAAGCTATGGCATGAATATATATGACTACGACAGCAGTTCTAAGGGGGCTAAGGCTTACTCAGACCTTGCCAAGGAAGTAATAGGTGAGATAAATGACTAAGAAAAAAGGGCTTGGAAGGGGAATTGGTAACTTCCTAAACTCTAGTGAAAAGATAAGAGAAGTTATAGAAGAAGAACGTTCTAAACTAATGGAAATAAATATTGAAGACATTGTTGCAAATGAGGGCCAACCAAGAAAGAACTTTGACCAAGAAGAATTAAAGGACCTGGCATCGTCTATAAAGAAGTATGGAATTATACAACCTCTTCTATTAAAGAAAAAAGAGGATAAGTATGAAATTATAGCTGGTGAAAGAAGGTTTAGAGCCGCAGGACTTGCAGGCCTAGAGAGGGTTCCTGCTATAGTAAAAGATATTTCTGATGACGAGTCCTCAAGGATAGCAATTATAGAAAATATCCAGAGAAAGGACCTAAATCCAGTTGAAGAAGCCATGAGTTATAGACATCTACTGGATTCTCAAGACCTAACTCAAAAGGAACTTGCAGATGAAATTGGAAAATCTAGACAATATATTGGTAATACAATTAGGCTCCTAAATCTTGATCCAAGAGTTTTAAAACTACTTGAAGAAGAAAAAATTTCCACATCTCATGGAAAGAAACTTCTTTCTATAAAAGATGGCGACAAACAATATAAGGAAGCTATGAGGATAATCCAGGACTCTTTGCCTGTTAATGACAATAAGAAGACAGTGAAGAGACCTAGGATCCAAGAAAAAGAAGATATATTCCTAGTAGATATGAGAAACAAGGTGGAAAGAACCCTTGGAACTAAGGTAAACTTTAAAAAGAGAGGCAAGGTAGGTAAAATCGAAATAGAATACTATGGAGAAGAAGACCTATCTAGGATCCTTGATTTAATATTAGCTAGAGAGTTGGATTAAATATGAAGAGATTTTATACAACCTACCTAGTATCTGCCTTTTCAGATAGGGCCTTTATGGGGAACTCTACAGGTGTGGTTATTGATGATGGCAGACTTACAGACCTTGAGATGAAAAACATTGCAAGGGATATAAACCAATCTGTTGTAGTCTTTGTTAGAAGTCTTGATAGGGATAGGTACTTAACAAGATTTTTCACACCTGAGGGAGAAATAAATCTTTGTGGTCATGCAACCATTGCAACTTTTTATGCCCTTGCAGAAAATGAATACATTATGTCCATAGAAGAAGGCATAAAAAAGATTATCCAACACACAAAAATTGGAAAAATCCCAGTGGAACTCGAATACAAGGATTCTAAGATTCAAAATGTTCATATGAATTTAAATGTTGAATTGAGGGAAAAATACGAAGCTCCAGAAGGCGTTTTAAGAGCTTTAAACTTGAGCCTTGATGATATAGGTCTAGATATAAAAGAAAACCTCAATATGGAAAGAATATCCATGGGGACTTGTGACATCCTTGTTCCAGTGAAAAATGAGAAGATTTTATCCTCTATAAAATTAAACAGGGATGAGGCCTTAAGGATTTCAAGAGAAGAGGAAATAATTTCAATCCATGCCTTCACGACTGAAGATGGAAAAGAGGTCAAACAAAGGACCTTCTCCCCAATTATTGGTGTTGATGAAGAATTTGGAAGTGGAACATCAACTGCAGCCACTATGCACTACTTAAAGGCAAATGACATTGCTGTCACAGACTCAATCTACGCCACCCAAGGAGATTATATTGGAAGAGTTTCAAGGGTTCTAACTAGCCTAGGCGAAGGCGAAAATAAGGTGAGGGTCGGAGGCAGGGCCTATGTATTTATGAATGGAGTTATATATTTATAATGGGAAGAAGACAGAAAAAATCAAATAGATCTAAGCTGGTTCTGGTAATATTTTTTGCAGTCCTAGTCTTTTTTGGAGGCAGTCTAGTATCTTCTAGGAACAAGATTGTAGATATAAATCCAAGAGATATTGATTATATTGAGATAATAGGTTTTAAGACTGATAACATGAAGACTATTAAGGACAGAAAAACAGTTACAAAGATCGCAAAGGACTTAAACAGCCTAAGGGGTAAGCAAGCAAACAAGGATACAAATGGAGAAATTGCCAACTACATCAATGTTTACTTCACAAGTGGCAACAAGATTTCCTTTGTTAAGACAGGACTGACAATTAGGGTCAATAATATTTATTACAATATAAATTCTAGACATTCTAGGATGATTGATGAAATAATAGAAAAGTTTGGAAGATAAACCTGGTGAGCAGATGCTCACTGGGTTTTTTATTTGTTCATTTACTTTCGATAAAAGATTAAAAAGTTTCTGTGGATAGAATTAAATTAAGAAAGTCATCTGTTGATAAAATTAAAAATTAAAAAAATAAGATAAACAAAAAAGTTAGTAAAACTAGATAATATCAACAAATGTAGATAAGATAGAGAAATTGTGGATAAAAAACCAAGAAAAAAATGAAAAAACAAGGGAAAAACCCGACTTATCCACAAAAAAGGACCCGACCGAAGTCGAGTCCAATTTATATTACATAGTCTTTTTGTCAGCTGGTAGGAAAGAATCCACAATACCAAGTATAAGAGCACCAACAATAGCGCCAATAACTGATACAGTAAATCCATCAACAATCTTACCTGTGATAAATAAAATTACTGCAGCAACAACAAATCCAACTGCACCTCTACCGAATGGTGAAGCGTCAATACCTGTGAACTTATTAATTGCCCAGTCCAAAATTCCTATTACAATTGCTGCCATAATAGCAGCAGAATAACCGTCTGTTTGAATTCCAATGGAAAGTGCAGAAGTTAGTAAAATAGCTAATCCACTTACCAATACTTTAATAATTAATTTAATCATATATTATTCCTCCTTAATTTATGTATAACCAAGATTGCAAAAAATTAAACAAATTTTACTCCTATGCAATAAATATGTGGTATAAATAAAGAAGGAGGTAGGTATGAAGCACGTAAAAATAGAGATATTTATCCCAAGAGAGGACAGCAGAAAGTTAATAGATAAGATAAATGAAGCGGGATATTTAAAAGAAGAAAACTATGATTACTGTTACGCAGAAACATATGTACTAGGACATTTTAGACCAATTGAAGGTGCAAATCCCTATATTGGAAGCCTAAATAAGATAGAAGAAGTTAAAGAATCAAAGTTAGAATTTAGGATAAGAAGGGAAAATCTTGAAGAGGCCATGAGGATAATAAAAGAGAACCACCCATATGAAGTCCCTGTTATTAATATAATTGAACTTATAGACTTAGACTAGAGATAAGTGAGATATCAAAGAATTTTATTTAAAGTATTTTGTGACTAAATTTTTATTTAATATGATATGAAATCAAAAAAGAGATCTTATATGACTTAATAAAAGAGATTTCTAAAACAAATAAAAAACCCCAAAGCCTCTAAAATAAAGACTTTGGAGCTTAATAATTTGGCGTCCACGAGAGGAGTCGAACCTCCGGCCCCACGCTTAGGAGGCGTGTGCTCTATCCTACTGAGCTACGTAGACCTATAAAACAATTGTATATAAATAAGGAAGAAGTGTCAATATTTAATGACACTTCTTTTATTTTGAACATGTAATCTTAGGCAGCCTTCTCAATATTTACAAAAATTTCTTCAAAGACTCTCTTGAATTTATTGATTATGCCCTTTTCATAAACCTTGTCCTTAACAATTAAGTCACTTTCAAAAACTAATTTATCACCCTTGTAGAAGGAAATTTTTCCAACAGATGAACCTGCCTCAAGGGGAGCCTTTAGGTCATCCTTGATCTCCACCCTTTCCCTGTATTTATCATTTGACTTGGAAAGTATGTAGCCAATTTCCTTTTGATAAACAGGTATGTTTTCATCTTGAGAATATAGGACTTCTATGGTCCTTACTTCCTTTTCTGTGTCTCCTATTGCATTGTAGCCGTAGTCTTCAAAGCCCTTAGTAATAAGTCTTTTGCAGGCAACAAATCTTTCAAAGTCAGAGTTGGAACCTGTTGTTATCCCAATGAGCCTCATGTCCTTAGATTTTTCATCTACTCCCTTTTCGAGACCAGTTAAGATTACGCACCTACCTGCTGCATTGGTGTAACCTGTTTTTAGGCCGTCAACTTCTGGGACAATCCCGAGGACTGGGTTGGTGTTGTATTCTATGAAGTTCCTTCCAGGGTCTTCTAACTTAGCTATAGTAGTGTATTTTAAAATTTCTGGATGAAACTTAATAAGTTCTGATGCTAACATAAACATTTCCCTAGTTGTCATCTTGTTGTAGTCAAGAATTTCATAGTTAGTAAGTCCAGTTGGGTTTACCATTAGGGCATTTTTAAGTCCCAGGTCATGGCACTTGTCGTTCATCATCTTGACGAAGGCATCAGTAGAACCTGCCACGTGTTTGCCAAGAGCTGTGATTGCATCGTTGCCTGATACAACCATAGAGGCTTCAATTAGTTTTTCCACTGTTACCTTGTCGCCTTCCTTTAACTTAAAGGAAGATCCAGTTAGGGCTGCGGCTTCCTTGTCTATTTCAACTTCGTCATTAAGAGAGATTTTCCCCTCTTGAATTTTATCTAAGACAACAAAAATAGAAACCAATTTAGAAGTTGATGCCATGGCACGAATCTCGTCAAGGTTGTAACCTTCTAAGATCTGACCAGACTTGTAGTCTCCCAATAAGTAGGACTTAGTTAGCCCTTCTAGGGGAATATCTTCTAACTTTTTAATCTTTTCTGCCTCATAAAGGTTGGCCTTTTGGACACCTTGTTTTGTTGGGACCAAAAAGTCTTGATTTCTAATTGTATTTGGATCAATTTCTTTTTCTTCAGCATTTGTAGATGCGGCGTCTAGGACATTTGTACTAGCTGCCGGCTTATTATCAGCTTGTAACTTAGTGCTTTCTGCCAAGACATTCATTGGGGCAGAAAAAATCATAAGTCCAAGAGATAAATATAGAAGTAATTTCTTCATTTTGCACCTCGGGAAATATTGTATCAAATTATAAATAAATTGTAAATTAAGAGAGGCCTATAAGCTTGGATAAAAGTCCTAATTTATGGGAAACTGTTACCATTGTAAAGGCAATATGTTATAATGAAATTTGTAAATTAAAAAAATAAATCTATGAGGGGATTATAATGGATAAACAAAAAATTGAACAAGCTGTAGAAATGATCATCGAAGCGATTGGAGAAGATAAAAATAGAGAAGGTCTATTAGAAACTCCAGCAAGAGTTGCAAGGATGTATGAAGAAATTTTTGCAGGACTTGGAAAAACAGCTGAAGAGCACCTTTCAAAAACTTTTGAAATAACAGAAGACAATATAGTTGTTGTAAAGGACATAGACTTTTACTCCATGTGCGAACACCACTTCCTACCATTTTATGGAAAGGCCCACATCGCCTACATTCCAAATGAAAAGGTAGCAGGCCTTTCAAAACTTGCAAGAACAGTGGAAACTTATGCAAAAAAGCCACAACTTCAAGAAAGACTTAGTATCGAAATCGCCGATGCTATGATGAAGTATCTTGAACCAAAGGGAGTTCTTGTAGTAATAGAAGCAGAGCACATGTGTATGAATATGAGAGGGGTTAAAAAACCTGGATCAAAGACTGTGACATCAGTAGCTAGAGGAGTTTTAGAAACTGACGAAAAACAAAAACAAGAAGCCTTTAGACTTATTGAATTTTAATGAAGAATACAGACATAATTCTTAAGAGTAAAATCTACAATGACTATTTAAATGAACTTGAATACCTTGAGAGGGACAGGTTCTTTTGCAGACACAACTATGAACACTTTGTGTCTGTTGCAAGGATTTGCTACATCTTGAAACTAGAAAAAGATGTAGATGTAGACAAGGACATGATTTATTCAACTGCCCTCCTCCATGACTTGGGAAGGGTCCTTGAGATAAAAGAAGGGATAAACCACGCAATTGCCTCAGTTGACCTTGCAAGAGAAATATTAAAGCTTACAGATTTTTCTAAAGAAGAAAAAGAAAGAATCCTAAATTGCATTGGAGCCCACAGGAGTAAGGACCTGGCAGAAGATGAATTTTTCAACATCTTCTACAGGGCAGACAAACTGTCAAGACCTTGCTTTAGGTGTCCTGCCTACAAGGAATGCAATTGGGACTTCAACAAGAAAAATCACACAATAAATTATTGATGGGAGTATTATGGATTTTATCAAGATAAAAGACCTAGAAGTCTATGCCAACCATGGGCTTTTTGAAGAAGAGAATAAACTTGGACAAAAATTTTTAATCAGCGCAGAAATTGGGATGAGTTTTAGGGACTGTGCCATAGAAAAAAACTTGGACAGGTCCATTGACTATGGAAAATTATCCCATGAACTCTACGATCTTTTTAAAAATGAAACAGAAGACTTAATTGAGACCCTTGCCTACAAGATGACAAAATTCATCTTTGACAATTATGAAATAGCAGATACAGTGGATCTTACAATTAAAAAACCTTGGGCACCAATTAACCTTCCTCTAGATACAGCATCAGTTCGCTGCAATAAAAAGAGAAGGGACTACTATATTGGGATTGGGACAAATCTTGGAGATAGGGAAGGCTACATTAAATCAGCCCTAGAAAAGATGGAAGAAGCTGGACTTAGGGTCCTAGAAAAGGCTTCTATAATAGAAACCAAGGCTTGGGGCAAGACTGACCAAGGAGACTTTTTAAATACAGTTGTAAAGGTATCTTCCTTTGAAGATCCTCACGACCTCCTCCACATCTTGCAAAAAATTGAAATTGACCTAGACAGGGTTAGGCATGAAAAATGGGGAGCTAGGACCATTGATTTGGATATCCTCTTTATAGATAGGGAAATCCACTACACAGATGAATTAATTGTGCCCCACCCATATATTGCAGAGAGGGAATTTGTCTTAGAATCCCTAAATGAGCTTATGCCAAATTATTTTCATCCTATTTTAAACAAAAAAATAAGTAGACTTTATAAAGAAGTGAAAGATGAAAGCTAAAAAGCTGGGATGCGGTTGTCTTGTGATTTTCTTGGCTTTTTTGGGAATAGTTTTTTTCATGGGACTTTTGATAAGTTCTGCATCAGAAAAAAGGGCCCAAGAAGAGTTAAACTACAGACAAGCCTATATTGCAGAGACAGAAAAATTGGCAGTGAGGGTGGCGAAAAAATATGACCTGCTACCATCAGTTATGATTGCCCAGTCAATACTTGAGAGCAATTGGGGAAGGTCTGAGCTTTCACAAGAATACAACAATTACTTTGGCATAAAGGCAGTGAAAAAAGATGATGGAATAGCCTTTGAGACCGAAGAATATGTGGAGGGTCAAAGTGGAAGGTACATGGAGAACTTCAAGAAATACTCATCTAAGAAGGAATCCTTTGACCACTATGGCAAGCTTCTTTCCACAGCCAAGAGATATAAAAAGGTAAAGACTGCCAAGAATTATAAGGAAGCTGCCCAGTTTATAAAAGAAGGCGGTTACGCAACAGACCCTGCTTACGCAGAAAAAATAATATCAGTCATAGAAAAATATGGCTTAGAAAAGTACGACGAGGTGTAAAATTGACAAAAGATAAGAAAGAATGGCTGAAAACCAGCCTAATAATTATTATTCTTTCGATAGCTTTTCTTGTATTTAAGTACAACAAGCTAGATACAAATAACTTCGCCCAAGTTTTTAATTACAAGACTTTGGCAATATTATTGGGAATAATTTCCCTGTCAACCCTGGCGGTTTTCTTCTTTGTAGATGAAAAAAGATACAAGGACACAAAATCAGTTTTTATTTACATGATAATTCTAATAATTTTATTTTCTGGCATATCCTATTTTAGGTACAAAAATCTAACAGGACTTAGCCAACACGATTTATTAGTTATAGAAACTGATCTTAAGAAGATGCTTATAAATTTTGGAATCTACATGTTTGCTTTCTTTGGAACTATGCTCATGATAACTAGAAATGACAAGGTTGCAGAAGAAATCGAAAAAGAAAAAGAAGAAGCTAAGAAGAATATACAAAAAATAAAAACCAATAAAAAGAAAAAGAAGAAAAAATAAGAAAGAGGAAAAAATGAACAAGAAAACATCTAACATAGTCCTCCTAATATCAGTAATAATTCCCTTTGGCCTTCAGTTCTCTGGCATAAAATCAGAGCTTGGCAATGGGGCAATAATTTACTCAATTATGTGGGCTATTGTAAACTACCTATTTATGATGACAGCAGTGGACTTCATATCAAAGTACAAGGAAATCCTAAAACTTGAAGACTTAGACATAAGAAAGAGAACCTACAACTTAAACATCTTTGTCTACATAGGCTTTTTGATCTTTGTAAATATTTACTTTTTCCAACAAATGTATATGAGAGATAACAAGATCATTAAACTTCTTGCAAATCCATTATTTTTAATAGGACTATTTCTCCTATTTTTATACAACCTACAAAATGGAAAATTTCCAATTAGAGAGGACAAGGACACAGTAATCTACAACATTCCCCTAAAATCATCCTTTAGAGATGGTAGGGACAAGCTTGGTACTGTTGTGGGATCTTATGGCAAGGGACTTGTAATTGGAAATAATCACTTTCCATATGAAGATATGAAATCTATTTCCAAGTCAAAGGATAATGAAATTGTTATAAAGGGTAAAGAAGGATCTAAGAATTATATAGTAAATATTGGGTCACTAAACTCAGCAAATCAAGCAATTATTGAGATTAACAAGGCCCTTAACAATGGAAAAATCGACGAGAAAAAAATAAATTTAAAAAAGATAAAAAACTTTTAGGAAAACATTGACAAAATAACTTTAATGCTCTATACTATAAGTAAGCTAGCTAGAGAAAACAAATTGGTAACTAAGAAAAGGTGATTCCAATGACAAGTTTTAATTTATCCCGCAAGGGAAAGGTAGCAAAGTACCTCATTTGAAAGTAGCTTATTGCTAAAGGTTGAATGCTTAATTTACGAGGTATAGAGCTATAGTTACATAACAATTGAAAATTTTAAAATCAAGAGATCCAGATGGGTCTCTTTTTTTGTATTTGTGATTTTGAAAGATCATTTATTATATAGAAAAGATATTTTGCGAATAATTTTGTAAAAAAAGCAGGTTGCAACCAAAAGTTGCGCCATATTTTCTTGTTGTGAAGTTTTTATTTTGCTATATTGATTTTAGAAATTTGAATTTACTTAATAACTTTTAAAAATTAAAAGTTTTATTAAGATAAGATTCTATGAGACTTTAATTTATTAGAAGAGAATAAAATTTTGAAAGTTAATACAAGCCTAAGAGTCAACAAATGCAGATAAGAATAGAAAATTGTGGATAAAAAATAAAATTTTAAAAATTGAATTAAAGAAGTTAAGAAATTTTCATAGCTTAATAAGATAAATCAAAAAAATTATAAAAATTCTTGACAAAAGAAATCACTGGGTTTATAGTGTAGATATAAAGTATATACAGTTTAAAATTTTTATTAGATTAATTTTATCTTGCAAATTAAAAAGACAGCAGATATAATGATTATTGTATTAAGGGGTTGATACAAAAGTACAAGTATTTTATGTGTAAGCTAAAAAAGTCCTGGATAGATTATGCAGGGCTGGTCTAAGCAAAAGTAAGCCAAAACAAAATCAAATCCAAGCAAGGCCAATAAAATATTATGAAAATTTATAAAAATTTCTTATTAATAAGTTAAGTTTAGTTTTTTATGTAATATTGTTTTAATTTGAAAGGCTTCTCTGGGTTTGATAAAATCAAAGCAAATAGGAGGTATACTATGAAAAAGAAAATTTTAACTATTTTTCTTGTACTTATTGCAGCCATAACTCTTGGCGCTTGTAGTGCAAACACAACAGCTTACCTAGATGCATCCCAAAAGGTTGCAAACTGGAAGGGCTCAAAGGTTACAGGACAACTTGAATACAATGTTGAAGTAAAAAATCCTGAAACTCAAGAAATTGTAAAAATGAAATTCCCTGTAAGCCTTACTGGCGAACAAGTTGGAAAAGACAAGGCACATGTTTTAATGAACCTGGACTTCACAAACTTGAAAAAGGAAATTGCAAAAGTTTCTAAGAGCCAAGAAGAAATTGCAGGACTTAACAAGGACGTGCCAGACAAGATCAAGATGGACCTTTATGTAAAGGGCAATGAAGTTATCATGTCAAAAGACATCTTTGCACTTGGAAGTGGATCCTTCAAGGACATCAAGGAAGACTATATCTCAATTGCAGATGAAGAAAATGGTCTTTCACCAAAGGCTGCACAATACTTTAACTCTGAAGAATTTAAGACAGACCTAATCAAGTTAATGGACATTGCAACTAAGGACCTTAAACAAGAAATTGACTTCAAGGTTGAAGGCAACACATACACATTAAACGCAAATAGTGATGCTATAATTGACCAATTCATTAAGTCAGCTGACGGCGTTATGAAAAATTGGGACGCAGTTTCAACATCTGCTTTAGCAATTGTTGACAAGGCTGGACTTCCAATGACTGATGAAGAAAGAAAAGACTTCAAAGAACTTAACAAGGAATACAAGGCAGAAGACTTAAAAGAAGCTGCTAAGGGCGTAAAAGAAATGATCAAGGGATCAAACATTTCTCAAAAGACAACTTTTGAAGAAAACAAAGTTATCCAAGATCTAGCAATGCAATTTAACTTTGCAGAATTTGTAAAAGTTTCTGTTAAGGGAAAAGTTAACACAGTAAAAGACGAAAATGTAAAAATCAACTTCCCAACTTCAGTTAAAAAATTAACTACAGAAGAATATATGAAGTTAATCATGCCAAATGTAACTCTTGTAACAGTAAGAGTAAATGGCGAAGACATCACTTTTGAAGATCCAGAAGCTCTTCCAAAGATCATGAATGACAGAACTATGCTAGCAGCTCGTGCTTTCTATGAAAAAATCGGCGCAAAAGTTGATTGGAATGGAAAAGACAGGACTGTAACAGTTACAAAGGACAAGGATAAAATTGTTCTTAAGATTGATTCTAACAAGGCCCTTGTAAATGGAAAAGAAGTTGCGCTTGACTCACCAGCAGTTATTGTAAAAAACAAAACTTACATCCCAGTAAGATTCGTATCTGAAGCCTTTGGATATAAGGTTAAATACGACAAGAACGATGGAATGCCAATAGTTGACATCTTCAACATGACTGAAAAAGAATTAGAAGCAAAGCTTGCAGAAATTGAAAAAGAAGATAACTACAAGATGATAGCTTCAATGAAAACAGACCTTAAAGACGAAGAAGTTGTTAAAACTTTAAAGGAACTTTATGAAGGCGAAGAATTAGAAAAACTACTTGCAGCAAAGGCTGACCTTGATAAAAACCCTGAACTTCTAAAGAAATACCAAGAAGAAAACAAAAAAGAAATGGAAGCATTCTTAAAAGAAGACAAGGAAGAAGTTAAGGAAGAAAAAGCTGACAAGAAAGAAACTAAAGAAGTAAAAGAAGAAAAAGTAGCTGAAAAGACAGAAAAATCTGCTGAAAAAGCAGCAAAAGTTCTTTTCTCAGTTGTAAAATAAGTAAAAATTATCCCAAGAGAAAGCCTCTTGGGATTTTTTGTATTCAAAACGCATATTAATTTTAATAGGAAGCCAAGCCAGGCTTCTTTTTTTATGAGTCTAATTTGAAGTGAATTTTTATATAAGATAGGTTGTAAAATAAAAAAAGTCACAGCTTTATAATAAAGAAACAAATTACTAAGATTATTTTTTATCTACTTTAAAGCTATTTATAAAATTTTGTTTATGGTACTATATAGTAGTATTTAAAAAGGTATAAATAAAAATTCTACTATATGGAGGATTTATGAAGATATTAAAAAGAGATAAGAGAGAGGTTGATTTCGATCACTTAAAGATAAAGAATGCCATCGAAAAAGCCTTTGACTCTGTTGGAAAATCCTATGTTGATTCTGTCATTAATGCCTATGCCCTTGATATCAAGGAAAGCTTATTAAAAAACTATGACCCAAAGAATCCGCCAACTGTGGAAGAGATTCAGGACTTAGTTGAGTTAAAGCTAATTGATGAGAAGGAAATCGAAGTTGTAAAGGCCTACATCCTTTACAGAAATAGACATTCTGAAGAAAGGCAAATTTTAGACAAGTTCGCCAACTACATCACTGATGACAAGGTCCTAAAGATTTTGAAGTTCGTGAGAAAGACTTACGACCCAAAGAAGTACGAGCTTGAGAACTTGTACAAAAAGTTTGAATCCTTTGTGAAGAAGGACCAAAGTCAAGATGCCTATCTTTCTGAAATTATTAAAGCTGCAAGTGAACTTACAGACAAGGATGCCCCTAGGTGGGAATTTATCGCAGCCCTTTTCTTAAACTACGACCTTGAAAAGAAAATCAAGGCAAACCTAGAAGAGTTTAAGATCAACAATTTCTACGAAAAGATTGCCTTCTTAACTGAAAAGGGTCTTTACGGCAAATACATCCTAGAAAATTATTCTAAGGAAGATATTCTTGAGCTGGAAGATTATATTGATAATTCAAGAAACAGACTCTTAAATTATTCTGGTCTTGACCTCTTAATCAAGAGGTATGTGATCAGGAGCCACGACGGCAGGTTTGTGGAATCTATCCAAGAAATGTTCATGGGAATTGCCATGCACCTTGCTATCCCTGAAAAAAACAGGATTTACTGGGCTAAGAAGTTCTACGACATTTACTCTAGCCTAAAGGTTACTGTAGCCACACCAACTATGTCTAATGCTAGAAAGCCTTACAACCAACTTTCTTCCTGCTTTATTGACACAGTGCCAGACACTCTAAAGGGAATTTATCGTTCCATTGACAACTTTGCCCAAATTTCTAAGCATGGTGGCGGCATGGGACTTTACTTTGGTAAGGTTCGTGCAACTGGTTCTGACATCAGGGGCTTTAAGGGGGTTGCTGGTGGAGTTATAAGATGGATAAAACTTGCCAATGACACTGCTGTTGCTGTTGACCAACTGGGAGTTCGTCAAGGTTCTGTTGCCTGCTATCTTGATGCATGGCACAAGGACATTCCAGAGTTCTTACAACTTCGTACAAATAATGGGGACGACAGGATGAAGGCCCACGATATCTTCCCTGCTATTTCCTATCCAAATCTATTCTTTGAATTAGCAGAGAAGGACATCAACGCAACTTGGTATATGTTTGATCCCCACGAAGTTCTTGCAAAGAAGGGCTATTCTCTTGAGGACTTTTACGGCAAGGAATGGGAAGAAAAGTACAGAGAATGTATTGAAGATGAGTCTATCTCCCGTCGTGAAATGTCAGTAAAAGACCTTGTTAGACTTATTATCAAGTCACTTACTGAAACAGGCACACCTTTTGCCTTCTACAGGGACAATGTAAACGAAATGAATCCAAACAAGCACGTTGGTATGATTTACTCTTCAAACCTATGTACAGAAATCATGCAAAATATGTCTGCAATTGAAACCCTAGATACTACAATAGAAACTGAAGACGGGGACGAAGTCATTGTTACAAAGACTAAGCCAGGCGACTTTGTTGTTTGTAATCTAGCTTCTCTTGTTCTTGGAAATATAGACCTTGAAGATGACAAGGAGTTAAAGGACATTGTTGCCACAACTGTAAGAGCTCTTGACAATGTTATTGATCTTAACTACTACCCAATCCCTTATGCCAAGGTGACAAATAGGAAGTACAGGTCCATAGGTCTTGGAACTTCTGGTTACCATCACGCCCTTGTAAAGGCTGGCATGGCATTTTCTGATATAGAAGACCATTTGAAGTGGGCAGATGACCTTTATGAAAGGATAAACTTTCATGCAGTTACTGCTTCTATGGAAATTGCCAAGGAAAAGGGATCTTATGACTTCTTTGAGGGTTCTGATTGGGAAAATGGAAAATACTTCGACCTTCGTGACTACAAGGACGCAAAGTGGAATAAATTAAGAGAAGAAGTGAAGGCCAACGGACTTAGAAATGGTTATATCATGGCAATTGCTCCAACTGGTTCCACTTCAATTATTGCTGCGACAAGTGCAGGTGTTGACCCAGTTATGAACAGGTACTTCTTGGAAGAAAAGAAGGGCTCAATCCTTCCAAGGGTGGCACCAGACCTTACTCCACAAAGCTTCTGGCTCTATGAAAATGCCCACGAGCTTGACCAAAACTTTGTAATCGAAGCTGCAGCTATTAGGCAAAGACACATTGACCAGGCTCAGTCTATTAACTTCTATATAACAACTGACTTCACAATGAGAAAGATCCTAAACCTTTATATCAAGGCAGCCAAGGAAAAGCTAAAGTCCGTTTATTATGTGAGAAGTAAGTCTTTAGAGGTTGAAGACTGCGATTATTGTGCGTCATAAATTATTGTAAAGCTACAATTTTTTACAAAATTACAAACTTCTATAGGCTTGTAAACTTTTATGAAGTCACAATTTTTTATAAAGTCGTAAATATTTACAGAGTCGTAGATTTTTATGAAGTCACAAATTCTTACAGAGTCGTAAACTTTTATTAAGTTATAAAACTTTATAATGTCATAGATACCTATAAAGTCATAAATATTTAGAAAATCGTTAAAAATTATTATTAAGGAGGAAATATGCAACTTTCAAAAAGAGGTCTCTTTAACGAAAAGGGAGACATTGAAACTTCCAAGAGAAGGGTCATCAATGGCAACACAACAAACCTAAATGACTTCAACAACTTGAAGTACAGTTGGACAAGTGACTGGTACCGTCAAGCTATGAACAACTTTTGGATACCAGAGGAAATTAATCTTTCCCAAGACGTGAAGGACTACAGGGAACTCGACAAGGCTGAAAAAACTGCCTACGACAAGATTTTATCCTTTTTGATTTATCTTGATTCACTGCAAACTGCTCAGATACCAAAGCTACAATCCTATGTAACGGCAAATGAAATCAACCTTTGCCTTTCAATCCAAGGTTACCAAGAGTCCATCCACTCTCAGTCCTATTCCTACATCTTGGACACAATTTGTTCCCCAGAAGAGAGGGAAGAAATCCTCTACCAATACAAGGATGACGAAGTCCTATTAAAGAGAAACAAATTTATCGGGGACCAATACCAAGACTTCTACGAAAATGAAAACTTGGACAACTTCATGAAGGCTCTAATTGCTAACTACATCCTTGAAGGGATTTACTTCTACTCAGGCTTCTCCTTCTTCTACAATCTTGGAAGAATGGGCAAGATGCCTGGCACAGTTTCTGAAATCAGATACATCAACAGGGACGAGAACACTCACCTTTGGTTATTCAGAAGCATCATCCTTGAGATGAAAAAGGAAGAGCCAGAAATATTTACAGATGAAAATATAGAGAAATATAAAGAAATGCTTAAAAAGGGTGTTGAGGAAGAGATTGCTTGGGGTAAGTATGTCATAGGCGATGAAATTAAGGGTCTCAATGAAAAGATGATTGAAGATTACATCATGTACCTTGGCAACTTGCGTTCCAGAAATCTTGGTTTTGGTAACCTCTTTGATGAAAATATCGATGAGCCAGAATCAATGAAGTGGGTTAGCGAATACTCTGATCCAAATCAAATTAAGACAGACTTCTTTGAAGCAAGACCATCTGCATATTCCAAATCTTCTGTAATTGAAGATGACCTTTAATAAGAAAGAGATTTAAGCCGGATTTTTATCCGGTTTTTATTTTTAAAAAATTTCATCCCTTAAGGAGGTTTATAAGATGGAAGATAAGGACAACAACAAGAGGCCCAGATATAATTTACTTAGATATTACTTGATTTCAATCTTGGCAGTCTTTGCCCTAAACTGGTTAATATTGCCAATGGTGACACAAAACAGTATAGAAGGTTCTTCTTATTCAGACTTTAGGAAGAACTTGAGCCAGAATAAAATTGAAGAGGTAAGTTTTAAACAAGACCAAATCCTCTACAAGCTTAAGGACGACAAAAAAATATACAAGACTGGAAGGATGGAAGACCCAGACATAGTTAAGGACCTTGAAGAGAAAAATGTTGACTACTCTTCTGAAATTCCAGAAAAGCCAAGTTTATTTATGAACTTTGTAATGACTTGGGGATTCCCAATCCTACTATTCTTCTTGCTACAAAGGGCAATGACTAAGAGAATGGAAAATTTTGGTAGCGGTGGCATCTTTGGTGGCGGAAAGAAAATCCAAAAGTACGAACCAAGTGGCGAGACTGTAAACTTTGATGACGTTGCAGGTCAAGAAGAGGCAGAGGAGTCCCTGGTGGAAATCGTGGACTACTTAAAGAATCCAAAAAAATACACAGCCATTGGTGCCAAGTGCCCTAAGGGCGCCCTACTTGTTGGCCCTCCAGGAACTGGTAAGACCCTACTTGCCAGGGCAGTAGCTGGGGAAAGTCACGTTCCCTTCTTCTCCATAGCAGGATCTGAATTTGTGGAAATGTTTGTGGGACGTGGTGCAGCTAAGGTTAGGGAACTCTTTGACGAAGCGAAAAAGAATGCCCCATGTATTATTTTTATTGACGAAATTGATACTATTGGTAAGAAGAGAGATTCAGCAGGAATTTCTGGCAACGATGAAAGAGAGCAAACTCTTAACCAACTTTTGACTGAGATGGACGGCTTTGACGGCAACATTGGAATTGTAATGCTTGCTGCAACTAACAGGCCAGAGATCCTTGACCCAGCCCTTTTAAGACCAGGAAGGTTTGACAGACAAATTAGAGTTGAGCTCCCAACATTAAAGGACAGGATTGAAATCTTAAAGGTTCACGCTAGGTCCTACAAGATGGAAGGTGACATTGACTATTCACTTATTGCAAGGTCAACTGCCGGTGCATCAGGTGCCCAACTTGCAAATATCTTAAACGAAGCGGCCCTTCGTGCAGTTAGGATGGGTCACAACAAGGTCCGTCAAGAGGACATCCAAGAGTCAATTGAAGTTGTAATTGCAGGTGCCCAAAGAAAGCAAGACATCCTTTCTCCAGAAGAAAAGAAGAGGGTTGCCTACCACGAAATTGGTCACGCTCTTGTTGCAGCTCTTCAAACTGGGTCTGAACCTGTGGAAAAAATTACAATTATCCCAAGGACTTCAGGAGCCCTAGGTTACACTATGCAGGTGCCTAAGGATGAAAAAAATCTTTACACAAGAGAAGATTTGATTAACCACATCACAACTCTTTGTGGAGGACGTGCAGCAGAAGAAGTTATCTTTAATGAAGTTTCTACTGGGGCTGCCAACGACATAGAGAAGGCAACAGAGACTGCAAGGTCCATGATCACCCAATATGGTATGGCTGACGAATTTGGCATGGTTAAGTTCCAAGATTCTGGCTCACGATACATGGGCGACAATGGAAACATGAATTGCTCTGAAGAAACAAGAAAAGAAATTGACGACCTCATGGTTAAGATTGTGAAATCAGCCCAAGACAATGCAAGAAAATTAATTGCAGACAATAGGGATGCCATGAAGGAACTCTCTGAATTCTTGTTAGAAGAAGAAACAATAACTGGCAAACAATTTATGGAAATTTTATCAAAGTACAAGAACTTTGATGAAGAAGAATAAGATTTTGAAGAAGGCGGCATGAACCGCCTTTTTTGATTGCAAAAATTTTGCAAGGGTAAAGTATAAATAGAATTAGAAAAATTTAGAGAGAGAAAAGGAGATGAACATGGGATTATTAGTAGAAGGTAAATGGGTTGATGAGTGGTATGACACAGAATCAACTGGAGGAAAGTTTGTTAGGAAGGACTCCTCCTTTAGGGACTGGATAACAAAGGACGGAAAAATTGATGATGAGGACAGGAAGGCCTACCCAGCAGAAAAGGGAAGATACCACCTTTATGTTTCCCTAGCTTGTCCTTGGGCAGCAAGGGCCCTAATGGTTAGGAAGCTCAAGGGACTTGAAGACCTAGTTGGTCTTTCAATTGTAAGTCCACTAATGTATGACAAGGGTTGGACCTTTGGATACTATCCAGGTGCAACAGAGGACAAGGTTCATGGCTTTAAGTACCTTCATGAGCTTTACACCCATGTGAAGCCTGACTACACTGGCAGGGTAACTGTGCCAGTTCTCTACGACACCAAGGAAGAAAAAATCGTCAACAACGAGTCGTCAGAAATAATTAGGATCTTCAACCACGCCTTTGACGACTTAGGGGCAAAAGAGGGAGACTTCTATCCAGAAAATCTAAGAGATGAGATAGATGAGATAAACGACTTTGTCTACGACAGGATCAACAATGGGGTTTACAAGGCAGGCTTTGCAACTAAGCAAGAAGTTTACCAAGAGGAAGCAAAAAATGTATTTGATGCCCTAGATAAGATAGAAGAAATCTTATCAAAGAATAAGTTTTTAGTTGGCGATAGGTTTACTGAAGCAGACATAAGACTTTTCACAACTCTAGTTCGCTTTGATCCAGTTTACTTTGGTCACTTCAAGTGCAACCTAAGACCCCTCACTTCTTATGAAAATATTTGGAGATACACAAGAGTTATTTACAACATGGAGGGAGTGGCAGAGACAGTAGACTTAGACCACATCAAGACCCACTACTACATGTCCCATGACCTAATAAATCCAAATAAGATAGTGCCAATAGGTCCAGAGATAGACTTTTCACTTTAAAAGAAAATTTGATAAATCAAAAACAATCCTAGGTTTTTACGCCTAGGATTTTTAAATTTACCAAGTTTTATAAACTTATTTATTAAGCTTTGAAATTATTTGCGCTACTTCTGCCCTTGTTAAGTTTGCCTTAGGTGAGAACTTGTTGTTAGTAGTTCCACTTAGGATGCCCTTGTTTACTAAGAATTCAATTTCGCTAAGAGCCCAGTCAGAGATTTCCTTTTGGTCATCAAAGACTACCATCTTAAGAGTTGAAGTGTCGTCGCCCATTAATTTTAGATAAGCTGCTAAAGTGTAAGCCATTTCTTCACGAGTGATGTCTTCATTAGCCATAGCTTTAGAAGTCTTTGGAAGAAGTTTATTTTCAACAGCCCAGTTCATGTATTCAGTGTAGAACTTGCCAGCTTCGATGTTCTTGTCCTTAACTTCAGCGTATTTCTTTGTGTCAACCTTGCCAAGTCTTCCAAGAATTGTTATAAATTCTCCACGAGTGATTTTTTCATTTGGAGAGAACTTAAGGTCACTTGTACCCACCATTAACTTCTTGTTGATGGCATCGATAATAGGCTTTCTTGCCCAGTGGTCAATTAAGTCAGCCTTAGAAACTTGTGAAAGTTCTTTTTGCAGTCCCTTTTCTAGGTCAAAAACTTCTTTTTCCCATTCCATTGTCTTAGTAGTAGAGAATTCTGCAGCCTTTGCCTTGTCCTTAGAATAAAGTTCAATCCATTCCTTTTCAACTTGAGGAAGGTCCTTCATGATTTTAGCTTCAAAGTCTGTTACAGTTTTTCTTGTTGATTCGCCAAGAGCTTCTCTGTTGCCAGAAACTAAATCATTAACTGATGAGCCAACCCAGTAGTAAGAATTTGCATCGTAAACTGGTGAATCATTTTTTGCTTCAGGAGTAGAGTCATTGATGTCAGGGAAAATTGGAATCCAAGGAATGTTAAGTGGACTTCCTAGAGTCATCCACATAAGACCTGGAGCTTCCTTTGGATAACCCTTCTTAATTTGGAAGATGTGGGCTTGCATTGTGTTAATGGATCCAATTGGTCTCTTGTGAGTCTTAGGGTTTGCCTTTCTTTCAGCTTTGTTGTCTGATGGAGTAAATTCAGTTCCATCAAGTCTATTTCTAAAGACATTTAAGGCATGAGTGATGTCTATTTTTTCACTGCCTTCAGATAGGTCGTTTAACAAATCAAATCTCTTTGCATCGTAAGGGACCTTTGAGTTAGGGTCAAGGTCGTGAATACCAGACCAAACTCTTGAACGAGATGTATCTGCAATTTCCTTAGGACCATAGGATCCAGCCATGTCCATAAGACCATCAGCAGTTTCCTTATAAGTCTTTGCCTTCTTTGCAACTTCGACTATGTCTTTTGATGCAATTACATTTTCCTTGTCCTTAAGGTCAACGCCACCTAGCCAAAAATCGTTAGGGAAGATACTAAATTTGTCGGCAGGATACTTAATGGCAACATATTGGTGGCCAGTGTAAATTTCCATGTACCAAACTTCGTCTTGGTCGCCAAAGGCAACAATGTCACCCATTGACGCACCTTGCTCATCAATAGTTTTTGCCAAAAGTTCAATTGCGCCCCTAGCTGATTTTGCGTGTGCAAGTAAGAAAGTTGTCATACTTGCTTCATTGACCCCATCTTTTACAAAAGGATCAGCCTTTAAGACTTCGTCTGATGGGTCAGCAGAAACTGTACAGAAGATACCTACACCTGCCTCGTTGTAGCCGGCTGCATCGTAGACACCTTGCTCCATGTCTTTTGGCTTCTTAGAAGAGTCTGGAGTTGAGAAAAACTTCAAAGAGTCTTCCTTGTGTATGTATGTAAATCCGTTGTTGACATCAACCAACTTATCGCCTTTCTTGATTTCTCTGCGTGGGTGAGTTACAAGTCTCATAGTCCTATTTCTTTGGTAGTCTTCAGTTCTTCCAAAGATAAAAGAACCATCAGTAGTTAGGTCTTTACCAACTATAATACCTGTGCAGGCAAAAGTTGGAACTGCCATGGATAAGACCATGCTAGATGCAAGACCTGCTATCAATAATCTCTTCTTGCTATTTTTCATAAATACCTCCTTGCCCTCATTGGTAAAATGTTTGCTTTCGCTATAAATAGATAATGAGAGCGTTTTTATAAATATAAATTAACACCCATGGATATAGTCTGTCAATGTTTTTTTTTAATACTAAACTTTTTCGATAGACCACTTAAAAGCGGAAAAGAAAAGTCTGCAAGTTATCTTGCAGACTTAACTTATTTCTTGTTTTTTAGTTTTGAAATCAAGAGGCATACTAGCATTCCTAGGGAGGCAATAACTACTATTGCTCCACCTGGTTTGAGGTCAAAGTAGTAGGACAGGATGACACCACTTAGGGTGTAAATAAGTCCAAGGACCAGGGTGTTTAGGAAGGTTGCCTTGTAGGACTTGCTTATTAAGAGTGATGATGCCACTGGTAAAACTATGAGTGATGTCACCATGAGGGCACCAATTATTTTGGCTGAAAGGGCAATGGTAAGGGCAGATAAAAGTGTGAAGATTGAATTAATTCTCGCCACATTTACCCCACTCATCTTGGCAAGTTGTGGATCAACTGCAATGGAGAGGAGGCCAAAATAATAAATTAGAGAAATTGCAACAACAAGTATAAAGGTTATGAGGACGATTATAACGTCAGCCTTTGATACTGATGCAATACTACCAAAGAGATAGGCGTCAAAGCTGCTTCCTCCTGGCGAGAAATCTGACAAGAGGGCAGCAAGTCCCAGCCCCATAGAGGTTATTATGGCTGTTGCCATGTCACCAAACTGTGGGAACTTCTTCCTGATTTTTTCAATGGAAAAGGCTCCAATGACACAGGCAAAGATGGCACCAATTAGGGGGTTGATTGAAAGGATTAGTCCCAAGGCAACCCCAGCTAGTGAAACGTGAGATAGGGCATCCCCCATCATAGAAGTCCCACGATTTACTATAACAATTCCAATGAGGGGAATTATTATGGAAATCATGAGGGAAACTAAGAGGGTCCTAATCATAAAGCTATACTGTAACAAGTTCAAGACCTCCCTTCTTTAGTTCGTAAAACTTATCCATTTGCAAATTATTTTTCACCCAGTCTAACTCGTGGGTTATTAAAATTATGGATACGTCAAAATTTTTGTTTAAGTCTTCAAGAGTTTTGGCAAATTGCCTCTTTGAACTTTCGTCAACGCCAGATGTTGGCTCGTCAAAAATTAAAATTTCTGGATTGTTCATAAGGGCCCTTGTGATTAAAACCCTTTGTCTCAAACCACCAGACAGGTCCCTTATAGGATAGTCTGCGTACTTCTCAAGATTCATCTTCTTTAAAAGTTCCATAGTTTTGTCGTAGTGGATCTTTCTTGGAATTTTTATCATACCCATGCTCTCATAGAGTTGTAGGGTTACAAGCTCCTTGACTGAAATTGGGAAAGTATATAAGTTTTCCTTTTGTGATTGAGGAACGTAGCCGATTTTTTTCAGTGAATCTATATTTAGGTCTTCTTCAAAAATTTTTATTTCTCCAGACCTTAGCTTGAGCTCCCCAATAATTATTTTTATTAAAGTTGTCTTGCCAACTCCGTTGCCACCGATTATAGTGATCTTCTCCTTGTTCATCAGGGTTAGGTTTAAGTCCCTGAGAACTGGATCCCTATCATAGGCAAAGTTGGCATTTTTTATTTCAATAGCCTTCATATATCACCTCAATGATTCGTATAAATTTTTCAAATTGTATTCCATCATGTCTATAAAGTCGTCTCCAACGTCCTTTTCGATATCCCTGTTAATATATTCCATGGATATTAGGCCTTTTAGGTCAGCACCAATTTCTTCTGCGATTATGTCTGCCCCATTTTTTGGCATACCATATTCGTAAAAGATTGTATTGATCTTTCTATCCCTTGCGTCATCTATGGCGCTGGTGATCTTCTTTATACTTGGAGAATCTGTACTTGTTAGGCCTTGGAGAGGATATTGGATGAGGTCAAAGTCCTTGGCAAGGTAGGCAAAGGCAAAGTGACTCACAATAAATTCCTTCCTCTTAGTTTTCTTAAAGAGGTCCCTGTACTTGTAGTCAAGCTCTGTAAGCTTTCTCAAAGTCTTGGAAGCATTCTTCCTGTAGAGGCTTTTATTCTCTGGATAGAGCTTGGACATCTTGTATTCAATATCATTTACATATCTCTTGGCATTTCTAATACTCATCCAAGAGTGAGGATCGTAGGTTATCTTGTCCTCGTTAGTAGTTGAAGTATCACGAAGGACATCAAGTTTCATAGGATCTCCATGGGCATCAAGCATCTTATAAGAAAGTAGGTCTGTGGAAATTCTGTCGCTAAACATAATCCACCTTCCCTTCTTAGGAAGCTTGTAATAAATTTCTCCATGCTCGTGGCCCATCTCAAGCTTGTAAGTCTTCCTATCCTCAACCTTAATTACAGATTTTTGTGGAATATCTTCCCCAGGGTCCTCCATGATCTTTCGTCCCATCTTAACAAGGTCCTTTTCAGAGTAGTCCTTGTCGCAATAGAGGAAGGCAATCCTCATGTTGTCTTCGTGAGTGTGACCAAAGTCAAAGGAGTAGGTTTCCTTGTCAAAGTCGCCAGCCACCATGTATTGGAAGTCTCCAATGGCAGCAGCCCCCTTGTAGGAAATTAAATTTACCCCACTGGCAAGATTTAGGATATCCAAATTTGGAAGGGTATTTGCAATTGAGTCTGCCCAGTGTTCCATATTTGCTCCATTTATAATTAAAAGGTCAGAATTTGACAGGTCCTTTATCCTTCTTGGAGTTGGCTCCCAGAGGTGGGGGTCCTGGTTTTTTGGCATGAGGATCCTTAGGTCCACAGTGTCGCCAACTACGCTTTTAGTTAAGCTGTAGACTGGATAAAAGGAAGTGTAGACGACAGGTTTTGCCTTGTCATCCTTTTCTGCCTTACAAGCAACTAGAGAAAAAGCCAAGAGAAATACAGTCATAATTTTTATTATTTTTGACATAAAGTCTCCTTTCTCTTAAAAAAATTTATCCCCGATGAACATCAAGAGATGAAACATCGAGGATAGAAAAAAATAGAAATATTATTCAGCAACTTCTTCGTAAACTTGATCGATAGTTACTGTTGGACTAACAAATGTTGGGTACCAGTCATCCTTAGCTAACATTTCTTCAGCACTTCCTCCAACTCTTAAGTGGAAGTGTGGCATGTGGTCTTCGCCGTGAACTGGCATTAATAAAATTGTTGGATATTTTCCATTAGAAGTAAACTCGTACCAATAAAGAGTTTTTCCACCGTGTTCCATTGGGTGTTTGTCTACAAGTTTGTAGTCAGCCTTGTCAATTTCGTCTCCTTCAGGTCCAGTTAAGAAAGTTATGCTATCTCCATCAACCTTTATGGCTCCAAAATCAACTGCAACGTGGTCAGCAAAATTCTTTTTAGCTTGATCTTCTGTGATGTTGTCTCTCTTAGCAACTTCCTCGTAAGCTCCCTTTAGCCCAGGATCATCAAGATAGTTGGCAATGTTATTCCATTCTCCGTCCCAGTCAGAAAGAGCAACTTCATCAGTAGCCTTATCTTCAGCCTTAGCCTCTACATTTTGTTCAACCTTAGTGTTGTTCTCTTTAGGCTCATTCTTAGTTTCTTCCTTATTGCAAGCAACAAGAAGTGTTGCAGATAGGGCCAATAGGCCTAGTGACAGTCTAAATTTTTTATTCATAATTCCTCCTTAATATAAGTTATCTAATATTTTGCGAAGAATTAAAGAAATTGTCGGGAAAAATTTCTTTTATATGAAGGATTTACAAAACATTAATAACTTGTAAATGATACGTATTATCATTTTTATAAAACTAGTATAACAAGTAGAAAAATTTTGTTTTAAAGAAATTATCCAATTTTATTTAATAAACACTAAAGATTATTGTTTATAAAATTATTTTGATCTAAATATTTAATCAACTGACAAAAATTAAGAAATATAAGCATGAGTCCAAGCTTAGAAAAATTATTAATGACAAAGCTCTCCCCTAAAAGAGTCCAAGAAGACCTTATATTTATTTATCAGTTTTTGGGTAAAGGTAGCTTAGGTGATAAAATGAAAAACATAAAAATTATTTATCTTGCAGGGGGATGCTTTTGGGGAACTGAAGGCTACTTCAAGAGGATAAAGGGAATAAAAAAGACTCTAGTTGGTTACGCCAACGGAAATAGCGACGAAACAAATTATGAATCGGTGGCAAGGACAGATCATGCAGAGACAGTAAAGATTTATTACGACTTCTCTCGCATCTCTCTTATAGAGATCCTCCTCCACTACTTCAGAATTATTGATCCCAAGTCTATTAATAGGCAAGGTAATGATGTAGGAAGACAATACAGGACAGGAATTTATTGGGAAGAAGGAGACAGAGAGTCAGAAAAAACTGTCAGAGACTTCATGGCCTATGAAGAAGAAAGGCTTGGCAAGCTGGCAGTGGAAATCTCTCCTATCAAAAATTTTGTAAAGGCAGAGGACTACCACCAAGACTATCTCGACAAGAACCCCATGGGCTATTGCCACGTCAACTTACGCTTAGCTGATGACCCAATAATTGATGATGAAAGAGAATTTTTAAATAAGAACAAGAGAGAAGCACTTGATGACATATCCTATGAAGTCATGGCAAAGTCTGGAACAGAAAGGCCCTTCACAAGTGACTTAAACCATGAACATAGGAAGGGAATTTATGTAGACAAACTTTCAAGAAAGCCCCTCTTTGTTTCATCAGACAAGTTTGATGCAGGTTGCGGCTGGCCATCCTTCTCAAGACCAATCATCTCAACCTATCTCGATGAAGAAGTTGATACTTCTTATGGAATGGTGAGGACAGAGGTAAGGTCTAAGTCATCAGACTCCCACCTTGGCCACGTCTTTCCCGATGGACCAGCTGACATGGGCGGACTTAGGTACTGCATCAACGGCGCAGCCCTTGACTTTATCCCCTATGAAGACATGGATGAGGAAGGCTATACTGACTACAAGATATTTGTTAAATAAAAATTTTTTGGACCTAATTTAATATTAGGTTCTTTTATTTTGCAAAAAGAAAATTATAATTAAAAAATTAAATAAGGGCTAAAGTAAAGACAAATAAAAAATTTGAAAAATGAAAGAAGTAAAAATGATTTCCCGTAAGCTAGTTTAAATGGAAGACACACTACAATGTTAAATTAGTAATTGAAAAAGACGGTTTATTGTGATAATCTAAATACACGGGAAAACAATTCCAAAAATAAAAAGAGGAGGTGATATTGATGATTTACTCAGAAGAAGTTTTGGGGAAGGCTCTTAATTTAGGTAGAAAATATATACACGAAGGAGCTGTTGCAGATTATATTCCTGAGCTTGCAAAGGTAGATGCAAATAAGCTTGCAATTTCTACAATAGAAGATGGAAATATTTATAGTGTTGGGGATTCTAAGGTTAGATATTCAATTCAGTCAATTGTAAAGGTAATACTATATGCTCTTGCCATGGAGAACTACAAGGTTTCAGAACTAAAGAAATATGTTGGAGTTAGGCCATCGGCTAAACCTTTTAACTCTGTTATTGAGTTGGAACTTTCAGAAAAGAAAATACCAGTAAATCCTTTTATCAATGCTGGTGCAATTATTATAGTAGCTATTTTATATAACGTTTATAGAGAAAAAACCTTTGATGTAATACTAGAAAAAGCTAGCCAATTTTTAGGCGAAGATGTAGATTACAGCAGAGAAATTGCCCAGTCAGAAAAGGAATCTTCCTTTACAAACAGGACCCTAATCTACTTGATGTTAGCTAAGGGAATCCTGCCAAGTGACACAAAGGTGGAAGAAGTATTAGATACATATTTTAAGGCTTGTTCAATCCTTGTAAACACAGAGAACCTAGCACACATGTCCTATGTTATTTCTAATAATGGACTTGATATAGAAGGTAAAAAAGTAATAAGTCCAAACGAAGCTAGAGTTCTAAGATCCTTGATGGCAACTTGTGGAACCTATGACTACTCAGGCGACTTTGCCATAAGAGTTGGGCTTCCTGCCAAGTCAGGAGTTGGTGGCGGCATTGTAACTGCATCCAACAACAAAACGGGCCTTGCAGTATATGCACCAAGACTTGACACTCACGGCAACTCCTACTCAGGAGTTAGGATGTTAGAATACTTATCACAAGAATTAGACTTATCAATTTATTAGAGAGGTAAAATATGAGAGAATTATTATCTGCCGTTAATGGCGTTTTATATTATCCAATATTAATCATAGTATTACTTGCTTGTGGATTTTATTTCACAATTAGAACAAAATTTATACAATTTGGACTTCTAGGAGAAGCCTTTAAAGTTATTACAGAAAAACCAGAAGGAAAAGACGACGTATCTTCCTTCCAAGCACTAATGGTATCAACAGCATCAAGAGTTGGTACAGGTAATATCGTTGGTGTTGCCAACGCAATCTGCCTAGGTGGACCTGGTGCAGTATTCTGGATGTGGATCATCGCCCTAATCGGTGGTGCATCAGCCTTTATAGAATCAACACTAGCACAAATTTACAAAAAACGTGGTTCCGATGGAGTATCCTACGGTGGACCATCTTACTACATTGAAAACGCACTTGGCTCAAGAGGAATTGGCGTCCTATTTGCAGTAGCACTTATTGCAACATACGCAGTAGGATTTAACATGCTTGCATCCTTCAACCTTCAAGACTCCTTTAGAGTATATGATTTCTACGTTCCAGGAAAAACTTCTTGGATGATAGGTGCAGTTCTTGCAGTATTAGCAGGATATTGTATTCTTGGTGGTGGAAAGAGAATTATAAAATATACATCTTTACTAGTACCAGTAATGGGCGTTATCTTCGTAATAATGGCCCTTATAATGATCCTTATAAATGCAAAAAATATTCCAGCAATGTTTGGTATGATTTTTGAAGACGCCTTTAACTTCAAGGCAATCTTTGGTGGAGTTGCAGGTTCAGCTTTAGTACAAGGTATTAAGAGAGGACTTTACTCTAACGAAGCTGGTATGGGTTCTGCTCCAAACGCAGCAGCATCAGCATCAGTTTCTCACCCTGTTAAACAAGGTCTAGTACAAATGATATCTGTATTCCTAGATACACTTGTTATCTGTTCAGCAACAGCTTTTATGTCACTAGCATCAGGCATTGCTCCAACAGAAGAATTAGCAGGAGCACCATTTGTTCAAGCATCACTAGCAACAGTATTTGGAAGATATGGAAACCTATTTATCACAGTTTCACTTGCCCTATTTGCCTTTACAACACTACTTGGTAACCTATACTATGTAGACTCTTGCTTAACATACCTTAACAAGAAAACACCTTCAAAGACATTCATGCTTTGCTACAGAATTATAGCAACAATCCTAATCTTTGTAGGAGCAGGTATGGAAATGTCACTTGCATGGGATATCGCAGACTTCTTAATGGGCGTTATGTGCTTAATCAACATCCCAACAATCATTATCCTTGGTGGAACAGCACTTAAGGCACTTGACGACTACAAGAAACAAAGAGAAGAAGGCAAGAACCCAGTATTCAAAGCAGAAACAATTGGCATCTACACTTCAAAATTAGACTACTGGAAATAAATAATATAAGAATAATTGTAAAATAAAATAATTTATTAATGGATCTAAGCCAAGCTTAGGTCCATTTTTTGACGTTTTTTATAAAGTTTCATGGTATTTTGAAAATAAATTGGTCTAATATATATTATAGAAATAAAATAACAATGAACTTATAGATGGTTTGTATATGATAAGAAATTGTTAAGCTAATAATTGTTATAAACTCATAAAGATTTATGAAGTCGTAGAAATTTATAATCTTGTAAATTTATACAGCTTAGAAAAAAACTATGAAGAAGATTATTATGAATTAATAAAAGGCTCTAATCTAGTGGAATGCTATGACTTAATAAAAGACTCTGGTCTAGTGGATTGTTATGACTAATTAAAAAATATGAGAGAGTAGATTATTCTGAATTAACTGTTAAGGATAAGTTTAATAAAATCCAGAAGTAAGCTTAATAAGTCTTAGAATAACTAGGATTTAACTAAAAAAATAAGACCCAAAGAACAAGCTGAGAAGAATTATAATGCAAAAAATAAAACCCATGTATAGTCATGGGTTCTTGTGAGAAATATAAAGAAGGGAGCGTGAGAGAAACACGCCCACTTTTTATCTAAATCCTATATTTAATACTTTTTTTATTCCTTACCTGCCTTATTTACCAGCGATACCTTCAAGTCCTTTGTCAACAAGAGCTTGTTTTTCTGGATCAATTTTTGGAGTATCCATTGTGAAGGAGTTGTCCACAACTGTGAAGTCAAAGTAGCCAAGTCTTGCAACTGGTCTGATGTTAACTATATCAATCTTATCTTCGTCAGTGATGAACTTGTCATCTATGTGGATTCCAATAACTTCACCAATAATAATGTCAATTGTGTTAAGTGAGTCAACACCTGGAAGTCTAATTGTTTGAACGTATTTGATTTCGTATTGGATAGGTGAACCCTTAACTCTTGCAACGTCTACAAGCTTAGATTCTTCTTTTTCAAGACCGCAGTGTTCGAATTTGTCCATAAAGTCTTCACTTGCAATTGAAGATTCGTTCATTGCTTGTGCAAGGTCTTCAGTTACCATGTTGTAAACAAATTCCCCAGTTCTTTCGATGTTTTTAACAGTGTTTTTTCTGTCCCCAAATACATTTTGATTAGCTGAGAATAAAACTAGTGGTGGGTCAAAAGTTAGGTTTGTGAATTGTGAGTAAGGTGCAATGTCGTCTGTTCCGTCTGGATTCTTAGTTGAAATCCAGCCAATTACTCTTGGTACTGAACATGATTTAAATGGGTTCTTCTTTAGTCCGTGGTTATTTTTCTTTGGTTCGTAAAACATAATTATCTCCTTTTTTCTATAAAAATTTTAAAATAATAAACTTTCTAAATTATTTGATTAACAAAAATGCTATAGGCGTAGTTATTAAGAAACAGAATACAGTTCTTTCAAACCATATTATTACTAGGTCCTTAATAGAAACATCAATCTCAGATGCTACAATTGTTGGGATTGTAGTTGAGAACATAATTACTTGAGCAACACTCATTACAGAGATTATAAATCTTGTAACAAGAGGAGCCTTTGTTACTACCATTACTGGTAGGAACATTTCAGCAAGTCCTAACATGGCTGCCTTTGCTGCTAGTAGGGGCTCAGGTATTCTGAGTAAAAGTGTAAGTGGATATAAAACATATCCAAAGTAGTCAAATACTTGTGTGTAGTTTGCAATTATAAGTGCAACTAGACCAATTGACATAAAGTTTGGCAGAACTTCAAATACTAGGTTAAAGGAATCTAAGACATTCTTAGTAGTTCTTGGAACAACAGGTCCTGCTTCCTTACAAAGTGTAAGTCCTTCATTAAGTGATGCCATAAATAGGTTGCCTTCAAGTTTTTCTTCTGGGTAACCTTCCATGTCCTTGTAGTACCTATTTGGTGTTGTTGAAATAGGTGGAATTCTAACCGTTATAGCACTAAGTGCAAAGGTAACAAATAGTGAAACAAAAACATATTCGCCCCAATATTCCATTAGATCAGTTGTGTTAGCAATAACTATTAAGAAAGATATTGCAACTGTAGTAAAGCCTGTTACTACCGCCACAGCTTCTCTTTGTGTGTACTTTCTTTCCCTGTATAGGTCGTCAGTCATCATTACTCCAACAGCAGTTGATCCCATAAAGGCTGCTACTGCAATTACTGCTGTCCTACCAGGAGTCTTCCAGATTGCTCTCATTATAGGTCTCAAAAAGTTTCCTATAAAATCAATAAATCCGTAGTCCATTAAGAAAGTTATAAAAATTGCTGAGATTGGAATTAATGTACCAACTTGTATTGCTAGTGAGTTAAATAAGAATGGACCATGATCATCTCTTGCAACTGCTTCTGGTGCATAACCAGAGAATAAGTAAAGTGTGAAGAAGGCTCCGATTAATTTTGTGAAAGAGAATATTATAGTGACCTTGTCGGTCTTCCAAGTTCCCTTCACAAAAGGTCTAAAGGCACCTATCATAATTATGATAAAGGCATAAGCCGTTGCAACTTTTGGTAAGCTGTTAATAAAAAGCGAAATTACATATTCTAGTGGGATTGTTGATTTGCCATCCACCTTGATGGGTATGAAAAAGGCAAATATTCCAATGGCGCTGAGAATAATAAACTTAGCAAGTAATTTCGGGTCTTTGTAAAGCTTCTCTTCTCTATGTATTATTTTTTCTTTCATATGTTTCCTCCTTTTGATATGATAATAACCTTTTCCCCAAAACAAATACATGGAATATATTGCTTTCGATTTTAAAGTTTTTGCTTTATAATATAATCATGATAAAGTGGTTAGGATTTTATAGATAATAAATTTTTTATAATTTATTTGATTTAGGATAGAATAGAAAAAGGAATTTAAAAATATAGAGAGGAATAAAATTGGGAGACAAGTTACTTTTATACGACATAATAACAAAGGAATACATACACAACCTAATATATGGGGACCTATCAAGGGCAAGACTTTTTCAGTCCACTTTTAACCAGTACCAACTTGACCTTGACACCAACTACATACTAACTATTATGTATGATGACTTTTGGAAGGTCTGCAAAAATCGCGACAACCACTACAGGTATATCTTAAAGAGGAGACTTCTTGAATACACGAGAGAGATAATTAAGGACTACAAGACTATCTCCACAACTCTTACGGGAACGGATAAGGTAATAATTTTTTTGGATTGTCAAGGAAGGACGGAGGAAGAGGCCTTTAACCTAAGCTAGGAGTTAGCAGAAAAAATTATTGATGATCTAAAGAATGAGATGACTCATACAGTGAGCATAGGGATAAGTTCTTACTGCAAGTCCAACAAGGACCTAGCTAAGGGCTATGAAGAATCCTTTAACTGTCTGGAAAATATTTTTAACAAGGGACGAGGAAAGATTTTAAGACCCAGCCCCATTGACGTCAACATTGACCAAGACTACAAGTCTAAGATTGATAAAAAAATCTATGAACTCCTAATAAAAGTTGGCTTCCAAGATAGAGAAGGGTCTTATGACATAGTTGATGAGATTGTACAAGACATGGTGGAGAGGAATGTAAGTGAAGAGTACATAAAGTCTAACCTCATAAGGCTACTTGTAGAAGTGATAAATTATTTTTCCAGAGGAAATCTAAAGTCCGATCTGTCGCTTATTACAGTTAAGAGTATCGAAACCATTGTTGGATCCAATAACATTGACGACGCTAAGGAGGCAATAAGGAGGACTCTTGACTTAATATCTTCAGGACTTGAAAGAGAAGATGACCACGACCTTGCAATGAATAACGCCAGGGCCTATATTGAAAAATATTATACGAGGGACATTAGCCTTGATGAAATATCCATGGTGGCAGGTTACAGCAAGAGTCACTTCTCTAGGACCTTTAAGGAAAGAATGGGGATAAACTTTTCAAAATACCTAATAAGGGTGAGGATAGAAAATGCAGAAAATTTGATAAGAAGGTCAGATAAATCAATTTTTGACATATCCCTGGAAGTTGGTTTTAATGACTATTCCTATTTTTCTAAGGCCTTTAAGGATGCCTATGGACTTAGCCCCAAAGATTATAGAAAGAAAACTAAAAAAAAAATAGAAAATGCCAGAGAGGGTTAAGTCTCTGGCATCTTTTATTTTAAAATATTTATAATTTCCTCTTGGGCCTTCTTGCCTTCTGGGAAGATTGACAAGAGTGGATAGCAGTGGCAAAGTCCTTCTCCCACTATTATCTTGTAATTCACCTTATATTTTTTTAAGGCTTTTTCAAAAAGTGTAGCAAAGGCATAGATCACTTCGTAAGACCCATAGTAGAGGTAGGTCATAGGAAAGTTACTAAAGTCTCCCCTGTAGGGATAAAGCATGTAGTCAGGGATATCTTCTCCCTTAGTCATAATTTCTCGCGCAGTGTCAAAATACTTGTAGTCAACTATTATGTCCTTCTTGTTTAATTCCTTGAGCCTATTCATGTCGAGGTCCTGAGATAGACAGCCACCGGCAGATGATGCGATGATTTCTCTTGGCATCTTCAAACTCAACTTATTTGCATTTATATAAAGGCCGATACCCAGGGCAAGTGATGCTCCAGATGAAAAGCCCAAAATAGAAAGGGGCTCTTCCCCATAGGCTTTTGTCATTTCTTCATAAACTCCTGTAGTGGCAGCATAGGTTTCCATTATGGTCTTGTCGATGCAAAGGGGATAAAAATAAAACCAGACGTCTTTTCCAGTCTCGCGACAAATTTTCTTAGCAAGGCTTAAGTCCCTCTTGTCGGGATTTGTTATGTAGCCGCCGCCAAAGAGGTACAAAATTGCCCCGGGATTTTTATTTTTTGAATGTATTACAATTAATCTTTGGGACAAAAAAGTCCTATCCTCATAATAAATATCAGCTTCATCTTTTAGCTTGAAGCTTGGCTTTTGATTTTGCCTTCTAGCATAATTTAAAATCTTATCCTTTGGCAAGAGAAAAATTTTTTTAATTCTAAGTGCCCTTACTAGACCTGCTATAACTTTATAAGAAATGCTCATAACAACCCTCCCATTTTCAATCATATATTATCACTTTAACAAGAAAAAGATTAAAAATTTTAAGAAAAAGGCTCTTCAAAATAAATTTTTTTATAAAAACTAGGGAAAAATCCCCCGCAACCAAAAGTTGCTGCCCATTTGCTTGTTAGACAAGTATATTTTTGTTATCATTTCTTACATAAAATGAAATTTTAAGAGAATAAAAGCGAGTGAAAATTATGTATGGAGAAAAAATAAAAGCAAAGAGACGAGAATTAAATCTCTCCCAAGAAGATCTTGCCGACAAACTTTTTGTAACAAGGCAGGCAATTTCAAAATGGGAAAATGATAAGGCCACACCAACAATGACTAACTTGAGAGAACTCTCTGAAGTCTTTGGAGTTGATATGGCATACTTTATTGGCGAAAGTAAAGTAGATGAAGAAGAAAAAGAAAAGGATGAAGCAATAGAAGAGAAAAAAAGCAAGGGAAAAATTCTTGGAGAGGGACTCTGGGACATCTTCATCTATGCCTGTCTTTGTGGTCTGGGAATTTTCTTTTTCTCAGTCTACTACTTCCTCTTCGTAGAAAGTTATCTGGGCAAAGACCCAAAAGAGATGCCTTATCTTGTCCTTACAATCTACATGATTGTAGCCCTAATAGCCTTCCCCCAAGCCTACAAAGATATAGGCGACAAACTAGATGACTTTGATTACAACTTGTTCTCCAAAGTAGCCCTTCCCCTAGTCTACCTTCTCTCTCCCCTAATAGTCTTCTATCACATAATAAAAAATAAAAACTAAGTCCACCCCAGGAGGTGGATTTTTCTTTGGGAAAATAAAAAATAGTTTAATAAGTCAATATATGTTAAAATCATTTTATATGGAGGTGTTTACATGGATACCAGTCGACCCTGGAAAATATGTATGTGCCTATGCGATAAAGAAAGTCTTGTAATCTATACTTAAAGTCTTAAGTGCATGTATCTTTACCGCTAGGCAGCGGATTTTTATGCAAAAATTTATGATATTTGCAGAAATTAGGAGGTTACATGAACAACTTAGATAGAGAAAGATTAAAAATCTTGCAAGATAAGATCAACAGGATGGACCCTGTTGACATTGCAGAAAGACTAGAAGACCTATCCAAGGAAGACACAGCCATTTGGATAAAACTTCTAAAAAAAGACCTCTTGGCAGATGCCTTTTCACTTTTGCCAAGGGATAAGAAAATAGAAATGATAGGCTCATTATCCGAAGATAGGATTATGAGTCTTATGAAAGAACTTGAAGAAGACGAGGTTGTAGATACCTTGCAAGAACTTCCTGCCAACATGGTTAGAAAGTTTATGAACCAATACATCGAAGAGGATAGAAGACCAATTATCAACGAACTACTAGGCTTCCCTAAGGATTCCGTTGGTTCCATTATGTCCGTTGGTTTCATCTTTGTTAAGTCAACAGCTACACCAACTCAAGCCTTAGAAAAAATCATTCACTCAGACCTAGATGCAGATAGACTAGAACAAGTTTGGGTTACCAACCAATCCCTAGTCCTAATTGGCTATGTAAACCTAGCCGACCTTCTTCGTAATAAAAACAAGAACATCGAAGAATTTATGCACTCAATTAACGCCAGCGTTTATGCAACAGATGACCAAGAAGTTGTTGCTAAGCTAGCCTTTAAGTACGACCTATCAGAAATCCCTGTAACAGATTCTGAAGGCAGACTTGTGGGTATTGTCCCAGCAGAATGGGCAATCGACGTTATGCACGAAGAGTACGAAGAAGACTTGGGTAACATCCACGGTATCAGTGAGTCATCACCAGAACACTATTGGGACAAGTCCGTATTTAGACTTGCAAAGGACAGGACAATGTGGCTAATTATTTGTCTTGTAACAGCAACCTTCACAAGCTTTATTATAAAAAGATATGAGACCCTCTTGGCATCATCAGTTGCCCTTGCAGCCTACATCCCTATGCTAATGGACTCAGGCGGAAACGCAGGAACACAGTCATCAACAACTGTTATTCGTGGAATTTATACTGGCGAAATTGAATTCAAAGAATTTGCCAAAGTAATGTTTAAGGAGCTCCGCATAGGAATAATAGTTGGTCTTATACTTGTAATTGTAAATATTATTAGGATGTCTATCCTCGACAGCGTTAGTCTAGGCGTGACACTAACAGTTTCAGTTACCCTTCTTACAACAATAGTCCTATCAAAAATTATTGGAGGAATTCTTCCTCTTATCGCAGAAAAAACTCACGTAGACCCAACAATAATGGCGGGACCACTTATCACAACAATAGTAGATACCTTGGTACTATTCGTCTACTTCGAAGTGGCAACAATTTTATTAGGTGTTTAAAAAATATTTTGAAGAAGCTTAAGCTTCTTCTTTTTTTATGCTTATTAAGATTGTTTTTATAACAAAACAATACTTTTGGCAAATATAATTAAATTTATTCTTAGATATATATCAAAAAGTATAGTTCTGTTGTATAATACAAGTATAAAACGTTTTTATAATAATTTAGAAAGAAAAGATTTTTCATTGATAAAAAATAGGAAGGAGAAGAAAAATGAAAAATTATTTAAAAAGGACAACGACATTTTTCTTAGCAATATTAATGCTAGTGTCAGTCCCACTACAAGCCTTTGCCAATGTTACTTATGGCAGTAATAAGGCAGAAATTATTAACCAAGAGAACCCACCGCTTAAGGTTGCAAAGCCTGATAAAGGTAAGACGGCATCGGATTTAATAAAAAATCCAGAACAGCCAGCTATCTACACCCTGAGGACAGACTACAAGGTCCAAAGAGGTGAGAAGTATGAGGTTAACTACCAACCTTATATTGCTAGTGTAGGGGCAGCAGCTACGGCAGATGACCAAAAAAAGGTCGATAAGACTATAAAATTACCTGCACTTGCTGGTTATGACGAACCACAAGATAATTTTACAATTAATTACGATACAATTGTGAATAAGGCAAAAGAAGGAACTGAATCTAAAGACGCCAATAATGGCGATAGGTACAGTGCTAATCAAGAGTTTAAATACAAAGCTAGAAGCAATAGTATTAAAATCAAACACGTCTTCCAAGATCTAGAAGACTTTACTAAATATACAAATCCAGACGGAAGCCTTGGAGATGAAACTGCACTTTTTACCACTCAAAACGGTAATACTGGTTCTACTATGGAAGTAAGTCCATTGGACAAAAATGATCCGAGAGTAAAAGGCTTTGTTCCGGAAGCTGACCATATAATCATGCAAGTTCCGGAAAATGCTGAGAACTTTATTTTAGAATACCGCTACAACCGTGCCCACTACGATGTGACTTTTGACACTGCAGGTGGAACACCACTTCCAGCTCGTACCCTTTACACTGGACAAGTGATTCCTAAAATTGCCGATGAATCTATTCCTACAAAAGTCGGCGGAGAGTTCCAAGGTTGGAAACCATCTGTTGATTTAAATACAAAGGATGGAAAAACATATAAAGCAAATGAAATAATTAAAGTTGGAACTAATGAAGCTAGCAAAAATCTTGATGCCAATTTGATTATGCCAGCAAGCAAAGTTACTTTCACAGCAGTGTGGAAGGACAATGAAAAGGCAGACTACGCAATCCAATTCTGGGCAGAAAAGTCAGACCATGCAGACGATGCATCACTACTAGATAAGTACGACTATATAGGTACTCGTGTCTATAAAGACAAAGATACAGGCATGAGACCAGACTTGAACAATGAACCTGTAAAAGACATAGTCTTTCCAGACCTAGACAAAGCTCGTCTAAATAAGATATGGAATGGTGAGACCTTTAATAGAAGAAAAAATAAACTTTTAGACAAGTTTTTCGTCTACAACCAAGCTCTAACTCATGATCAAAACAAGGATCCTGCAAATGTAAACCTAGTTAAGTCTGTTGATTCAACAGGCAAGACTGTCTACAATATCTACTACGACAGACAAGTCTACGACCTTTACTTTACTAAGTCCAATGCACAACCTGATAAAAACACCTTCTACCCTGAAATTTGGGGATACGACGAAGCGCAAGGTGAAGCGGTAATGAAGGGTGGACCTGGCAATCTTTACCATTACAAGGCGAGATTTAATGAGATGATGTATAAGTGGCCTAACGATGCCAAACAAACCAAAGGATTCACTCCTGGATATCAAAGTTTTGGTTGGGGACCAAACTATACTGTACCAAATTGGCCGCTTCATTTGGACACGCCACCTTATAGATTAAATGCCGATGAATTCCTGGATATGGCAAACTACACTAATTGGGGTGGCTATACTAAGAAGATAGATAAGGGCGATGGAACAACAATGGATTTGGATCCATTAGACTTTAAAACTCTTTCTTTTGGCATAAAGCAAGACAACCCTTCCATTCCACACCACATGGACTTTTGGATGGACGGTTTCAAGGAAGGCGAAACCATCATCCGTTACGATCTTGTTAGGACCAAGGCGGATACTGGCGCCCTAGGCTATGGGCATAGATATCCACGTGTTCAAGGCTTTACCCCTTATGGATATAATCCTCGAAGCGCTTGGCCAGCAATTGCAGAGGGAAGCGAGCAAGATGGCCGTGTGGATAAAGAAAGAATTAATGATCTAAACGATGAACGTGATGAAATCACTCCTAACACTTGTGGGACATACTATAACAACTATGGAACTAAACTTCCTATAGGTCAGCTAGACTTTATACCAGTATTCTTTAGCGATTCCGATGAATTTGGCGACGTAAAGGAAGGTGGTCAAGCATTTGAAGAAAATGGCTACCTTCGTTACAAATACAAACGTAATAAGTATCCATTGAGATTTAATTACGACCCATCAAAGATTAAAGATGACTCTGAGTTTAATTCTACAAATCAATTAGATACTTTCTACGAATTTCCTCTAAAGGCTTTAAGCCCTGATTTAGAAGGCAACGAAGAATATAAAAAAGAAAATCCGAAAAACTTATTGGATAATCCAGAAAAGTTACAAGAATTAGGCCTTAAAGACCTTGTTTTCACAGATCCTAAAGATGGTAAGTTAAAAGTCAAAAGACCAGACAACCTTTCAGACCAAATGGTATTCAAGGGCTGGGCACTAGACCCTGCCGGTTCAAAGCTTGTTTGGGAAAATCCAAAAGAGACAATGCCTTTCCACCCAGTTAACCTTTACGCAAAATGGGG
>OAZW01000045.1_pt1 | contig 185353 bp, 156 predicted proteins | sample 1495231 | NCBI WGS metagenome assembly OAZW01 (sample SAMEA2580062, study PRJEB22360) | human gut metagenome | reverse complement strand
GCTGCCGCTAAACCGGCAGCCGCATTAGGAATATCACGGGTACCGGCGTAGCAAACCCCATCTAAATCGATGAGAAGCACATCGGCAGTCTCCACTAAAGGTTTACGACTTCCGTGCAGATCAGAGGGCACATAGGGGTTGTCGGCTTCGAGCACTTCTTCCAGATCAACAATGGCTACCGTGTCGGGAACCTCTGGGGTTTGCTCGGCAACTTTGTCGGCTTCTTCCTCTCTTCCAAGTTCGCGCAAGAGGTCGGCCTTATAGGAAAGAATCCTTGCCAAAAGTACGGGTTCTTCCAGTTGTTGCTGTTCTAAGAACTGATTTAACACTAGGAGGGCTGCATCGGACTCCCCTAAATCGTGGCGCGCTCCCGCTTGCACGATAACTAGTTCCACCAGGTCGGAAAGACTATAGGACGAAGTATCAGTTTCGGAAATAATTTCTAGAGCTTTTTCGGGTTTGCCGAGTCCGCGTTCGCAGTCCGCTTCAATCGCCCGCAAACTGTCAGTCCCATCCAAGCGGCGCGCAGCCCGTACTTCCCGTAGCGCTTCACTGTACTTGCCACTGGCGTAAGCTGCCAGCGCGCAGGCTTCCCGTACCGTTCCGATGCGACCTGCCCGGCTAACTGCCGCCTTAGCATGCAGATAGGCTTCTTCGGCATCTACATCTAGCAGGGATCCCGCCATCACCAGATGACGCGCTACTTTTTCGGCATTGTCCGGATCTAGCGAAGATAAGGCTGCCCGAGATTCTCTATCCAGGTCAGAAGCTTTTACTGCCGCCGGAATCTGGGGTTCATTATCGTGGCGCCATTCTTTGGCGCGGTAACGGGAATCCCGAACCCCGAAAGAATGCTTTCCGGAGCGAGGCGCTTGCGCTTCCCGTTCCCGGCGTTCATCCCGCCGATTATCTTGACGGTTATCCCGACGGTTATCACGATCAAAGCGCTTGCCACTCCGGTTGAACCCGCGGCGTGAGCCTGCCTCATTTCGCTCTCCCCCGCGATAGGAAGCGCGCCCTGAACGCTCTCCGCCTCCGCGAGATTCCCCACGGTCATCACGATAGTTGCGGCGTCCTCCTCGATTATCTTCCCGGTCACTCCGGTAGGAGCCGCCTTCCCCTCGATAGGAGCCGCGACGATCATTACGATCATTGCGGGAATTACCCCCGCGTCGATCCTGCCACTTTCCACCCCGACGATTGTCTTTGCGGTAGCCACCCTCGCGGTATCCTCCCTCGGAGCTTCCGCGCCGCCGGTATCCGTCACGATTGCCTTGCCGCTCGCCTGAAGAATCTGAGTAGTTGCGTTGATTACCGGAACCTTGCCCGCCGCCTGCTTGTGAACGTCGCTTACGCCATTGAGGTTCGCGTCCGCCACCATGCTGATTAAAATTGCTCAACTCTAGATCCTTATCTTTTATTGCTTAGTCGACTTCCTTCTATTCTAAGCGTAAAGAGCGCCCCGAAGCTGCTTCTAAATGGTTGTCTATCCTCACTATTTCGCGTTCTCGCCCTAGGTACCAAGAATCGGCTCGCCTATGGAGCTGGCTAAACTTTTCCAACGCAGTTCTGGCTGGTGAAGAACGACCTAAAGCCTGCTTCACCAGCCCGAAAACTTGTTTAGCACTTTCCCTTAGCGCTCTCCTCCAAAGAAGAGTGACCAGGGCATTTCGAGGGGCGCATCCTCAGCTACTACCGAGTACAGGTAGCGACACAGAGGGAAGTCTTCTTCTTTGATCACTCCTCGCTCAGTCAGCGGTTTGAGCGCCGCCCCGATTACTTGAATCGCGGCGACTCCCTCTAGGGTTACCCCTTTCATGAGGGAATCGCGCACTTCCGAGAACGGTACTCCCGAGCCCACATAACGGCCGGCTTTAACGTTGCGACCGCCCATAGAGGTTACGAACATATCGCCTACCCCGCCCAAGCCATCAGCGGTTACCGCCTCTCCCCCGAGTAGCTGCACGAATTGGCGTAGCTCTTTTTGTCCCTGCGCAAATACGGCCGCTCCATAGTTGAAGCGCACATATTTGGCATCGGTTTTTCCTTCCTTGTCCAGCAAGCCGTCGCCGAATCCGGCAGCAAACGCGTAAATGTTCTTGGTAGCTGCCCCGGTTTCATGCCCGATAAAATCGGTGGACGTCCACACATGGTAATAGTCAGTGCGGAACAGTTTAGAAAGCTTGTTGAGTACCTCTTGATCTTCTCCGCAAAAGACCACGCAGGTGTCGTGATGAACCGCGAGTTCACCAGCAATAGAAGGGCCTACAATGGCTGACCAGGAAACTTGCGAGGCGAGCTCTGATCCTACTGCTTTCTGGAGTACCTCCGGCAAAATATGCATGGTGCCGTCCTCGTCGGCGCGCATCCCTTTGGTAATACACAATACGTGTTGTCCGGGTTTGAGCAATCCGGTTAGCTGCTCGCCAGCCCATTCGATCCCGAAGCTATTAACCCCACACATAACCACGTCTGCGTCCGCGAAGGCTTCTTCCGCGTCCTCCAACTGGTATGCTTTAACCCCTTCGTTAACCTTTAGTCCCAAGTCGGGATGGATACCCTTGGTTTTTATCGAGTCGATAATATCCCGATCCAAATGGGTACCCACCAGACGCACCTCATTACCGTTTTCGCTGGCAGGAAAGGAAAGAGCGGTTGCCATGATTCCCGATCCCAGCATTACAATCTTTGCCATTTTGTTTCTCCTAAGGGTGTTGTCAATAAGGTGTTCCTACATCAGTTTTCAGTGGATATTTCAGCCGATTCTAATAGCGAGTGCGCCAGACCGGAATCCACTATTAGGGTGTCTACATATCCGCCTCTTAAGGTAGCCATGGTGGTGGCGGTTTTCCCACTACCGGAGGCGACTGCCACTTTCATGCGGGCTTCTTTCAGGGATTTCAGGCTAATACCAATTGTGCATTTATCTAGCTCTAGATCCGCCGGCAGGCCTTCTGCATTTACAAAGCGGCACAGCAGGTCCCCTACTACTCCGCGGGAAATGAGTTTTTGTAGTCCCTGTTCAGAAACATAACCAGACCGCACCAGAACTGAATCTGCTTCTAGTTTTCCCGGTGAAAAACAGATCACGTCAGCGTTTGCTGCCGCTTCCAGGGTCGCCTTGATAGAAAAGTCACTGCGCAGAGCAGAGGCAATTCGGCTATCTCCTACCAGTGCTGGCGCAGGTAGAATCCGCCCAAAACCTCCGGCTTTTTCTGCGATGGTACGGATCGATTCGGATACAAAATTGTCTTGCGTGTAGCTCGGCCCACCATTGGTTTGGATCACGGTAGTGCCCCGAGACCATTGATCCGGAAGCTCCCTGGCCACCCGGGCAATCGTCTTCCCCCAAGAAACAGCCAAGGTTCGCGGCTGCGGACGTAGCGACTGCAAATGCCGGGCTGCAGCTCGAGCCACTGCGCGAAATGTAGCGTTTTCTCCGGTTTCTTGCGGAACCACTATCACTTTATCCAGATCAAAGTACTCTTTTAGTGCCTGCTCAAGCTGATAATGTTCGGCCTGCGGGGGCTCAATAGTTATCCGCACAATTCCGCGGTCACGGGCTTCTTGAATTAAACGGGAGGCTGTCCAGCGACTAAAGCCAAGCTTTTTTCCAATCTCGGCGTGGGTGAGAGAATTCTCGTAGTACATGCGAGCTGCCTCCACCAGCAGATCTACTCGATATTCTTCGCCGCTCATGGTCTCCCTTTGGTTTTCTTCTCTTTTCTCAGCCTAAGCTGTTCCCTTTGGTCAGAATTATCAAAACCAATCCTTTGCAACAAAAGTGCACGACGGATACTACTTTGCCCTATCTTGGTAAAAAGCCATGCTCAACAGTGCCAACGCCTAGTCAAGCAGGTCTGCTAATTCCTTTAGCATCGTCGAGGGCGTCATATGCGAACTTTCCAGCAAGTTATCGCGAGAATCCGTGGGCAAGAACGCCCGAGGAATACCAAAAGATTTAATCGGGGTGAAACAATTATTTCCCGCACAAGTGGTACGCAGCAAAGCTCCTACCCCATTGGTTACTTCCCCGTCCTCGACAGTCACCACTAAATCAGCGGCCTCCACCTGGGCTAACAGCGCCGGAGAAGCTGGGATTACCCAACTTGGATCTACACACTTGACCGTATGCCCGCGCGCGGCAAGTTCTTTTGACAGGGAGATCGCCGCATCCGCCATGGATCCTACTGCCACCACCAAAATTTTCTTACCGGTACCCGAAACCCGGAATAATATATCGAGACCGTTTTCGGTTGCTTCTGCCTTAATATCAGGGGGCACACTACCTTTGGGATAACGCACGATTGTAGGTCCGTCCTCAATCGAAACTGCCTGCCCCAATAGTTTGCGCAAGGTGCTGGCGTCCCGAGGCGCGGCTACTCTAATTCCGGGAATCATGGCGGCGATCGCCAGATCCCACATCCCGTTATGACTAGCCCCATCAGCTCCGGTAATACCCGCACGATCCAAAACCACGGTAATACCTTGTTTATGCAGGGAAGCATCCATTAACAGCTGATCGAAAGCCCGGTTTAAGAAGGTAGCGTAAAGGGCAATAACCGGGTGACACCCGGCAAAGGAAAGACCGGCGGCCATCGTCATCGCGTGCTGCTCCGCGATCCCCACATCAAATACCCGCTGGGGGAACTGAGATCGCAGCGGTTTTAAACCTACCGGCTCCATCATAGCTGCCGATATCCCTACAATCTTGGGGTTACGTTTAGCAAGCTGCACAATTTCTTCCGCAAATACCGATGTCCACCCGAAGCGTTCCTTCTTTACCGGCAAGCCAGTTTCGGGATGAATCGGGCCGACAGTATGGAAATGATCCGCATCATTTTCTTCTGCCGGAGAATATCCCCTACCTTTCTCCGTGATAACGTGCACAATGATCGGTCCGGAAAACTCTTTCGCCCGGGCAAGTTGGAATTCGGTGGCCACAATGTCGTGACCGTCAACGGGGCCGGTGTATTTTATTCCCAGGTCGGAAAACATTACTTGTTCAGAAGAAACCATATCGGCCATTCCGCGTTTAATCCCATGCAGGGCGTCATAGGTGAGTTCTCCGGGTTTACCGCGAGACTTAAGATGCTGTTTACCCCAACGTAATGCCTTCTCATAGGCGGGAGAAGTACGCAGCGCATCCAGATGGTGCGCCAGTCCCCCGATAGTGGGCTCATAGGAACGACCGTTGTCATTAACTACGATAATCAAGCGAAGATCGGGACGTTCAGAGATATTGTTCAAAGCTTCCCAAGTCATTCCCCCGGTCATGGCACCATCTCCAATGACTGCCACCGTATAGGAACGATCTCCTTTAAGTGCTTTAGCTTCCGCTACCCCCTGCGCCCAAGACAACGCGGTAGAGGCATGGGAGTTTTCCACCACATCATGTACCGATTCCGCCCGCGAAGGATATCCCGACAGCCCTTCCGCCGTGCGCAGCTGGGCAAAATTTTTGCGTCCGGTAAGGATCTTATGGACATAGGCTTGATGCCCGGTATCGAAAATAATGGTGTCGGTGGGGGAAGAAAACATGCGGTGGAGTGCAATCGTTAGCTCTACTACCCCCAGGTTAGGCCCCATATGCCCCCCGGTTTTTGCCACGTTCTCTACCAGGAATGACCGAATCTCCCCGGCCAGGTCTGCCAGCTCTAGGCTAGAAAGCTTCTGCAAATCTGCCGGGTTATTTATCCGATCGAGTATTTTTGCCACCCAGCCAGTTTAGCCACATTTTGTATTAATGAGGGCGGGGATGGATTTATCTACTACTTACTTGCGCGAGCCCGCCCGGCGCGCCAAACTGAAACCATGGGTAAAAAACCTTCCGGACGTGCCAATTCTTTCTTGAACTCTCGCGCGGGACTCACTGCTTTGGCGATCACCATCGGAGCAATAGTAGGCCTAGTAGCGGTAGGTTTTTACTACTTGATATCCGGTTGGAGTTACCTGACAACCGGTTATACCGATTACCCCGCTCACGCAGGGGCAGCCCACGGATTCCTCGGTTTATCACCGGCGTTTATCATTGCAGTTCCCGTGCTGTCCGCCCTGCTATATGGACCGGTAGTGGAATATTTCACCCCCGGCAGTCGCGGACACGCCGTCCCGGAAGTGATGTTCGCTGTCCGCCGCAAAGGCGGGAGAATTCCTGGGCGCACCGCCCTAGTGAAACTTTTTGCCGCTTCTCTGACCTTGGGAGGAGGGGGAAATGCGGGCAGAGAAGGCCCGATTGTGATGATTGGTGCCGCGATTTCTTCTTGGGTAGGAACCCGCCTGGGATTAAGTAAACAACGGCTGATGTTCCTGTGTGCTTGCGGAGCTGCTGCCGGGATTGCCGCTACCTTTAATGCTCCCCTGGCAGGTGCCTGTTTCGCGGTAGAACTGGTGCTGGGAGCCTTAAGCGCGGAAGACTTTGTTTTCATTGTGTTTGCCTCCGTTTCGGCTTCCCTCATCTCGCAACAGTTTCTTCCTGACCAGGCCAGTGTGCCCCTCAGCCAATCTTTGGACGTGTTTTCCCATAGCGATTATCTGCTTGTGGCGTTGGCGGCTTTGGCAGCGACGTTGGCGGGGATCGGGTTTTCTAAACTTCTCTACCTGGTTTGGGATGGGATTGACCTGGTTTATCACTGGAAGGCTTGGTTTCGCCCGGTCGCTGGTTCATTGGTTCTGGGAGTATTCCTCTACTTTTTTCCCTTGCTCTATGGCACTGGGGAAAGCGTACAGTTGCGGGTACTCTCGGGTGATTTTCCGGTTTGGATGATTCTAGCGTTACTTTTTGGGCGCGCTTTGAGTGCCTCTTTCACTATTTCTATGGGGGGAGCGGGCGGAGTCTTCGGTCCCACCTTATTTGTAGGCGCCTGTGCGGGTATGGCGGTGGGACAGCTAGTCCAGCCTTGGTCGGCTTCTTCTACTGCCATTTATGGAGTAATCGGTATGGGCGCGGCTTTCGCGGCTGCCTCCCGCGCACCCTTAACCGCAGTCTTCATCATTATCGAGATGACCAGGCAGTATTCCCTGATTCTCCCGATGATGCTGGCGGTAGGGATTGCCACCGGGATTTCGCTATTTATGACCCGCTCGACTATTTATACCCAAAAACTGCACCGTCGCGGTGACCGACTGTCAGACCCGGTTTCGGCTACTTTACTGGGAACCAGTACGGCGGCGGATTTAATGCATCAGCCACCGCAAGTTTTAAACACTGATATTACTTTGAGGCAGGCTGAAAAAAACCTAGAAACCTCCGGAGAAGTCTCGCTGGCAGTGGTAGATGCGCAAGGAGTATTTCAAGGCTCGATAAGTGCCCTATTGCTGCGCGAAGAAATCGAAAAACGTGGCGAGGAGGTGCCCCTGTCTGAAATCCGCCTGGTATCAGCGTTTTGTTCTCCCAGTGAACTCCCTAGTCAAATCCTCAAGGAGCTGGCGCAGTCCTCACTTTCAAACCTGCCGGTGATAGGACGCTCCCAAGAAGTCTTGGGTTATATCCGAGGGCGCGATCTGATCGTCAAGCTTTACCGCCAGCAAACCCAGGCTCTTAGCCAACGCGACCTAGGCGATTCCCTGGGCAAGCGCATCCACAAACGCTGGACCCATCGTCACCACCGCAACGATTAAGTTTCATCTCAACCGATTTCCGGCAGGCCTTACGAAAACCCACTTGCGTCCGAATGCGCATAAATCCGGGGTGGCAAAAGATGCGAGAGGGGGCTTGAGCCGAGCGAAGCAAGGCTCACCGGGGTCCCCCGAGCGCTTTTGCCGCCCCGGATACTATGGGCAGGTCACCAAGTTTCTAGCGATTGGCTAGGCAACTAGGTTGCGCAGTACGTACTGCAGGATGCCACCGTGGCGGTAGTACTGGGCTTCACCGGGAGTGTCGATTCGCACGGTAGCGTCAAACTCCACGACAGAGCCATCCGTCTTAGTCGCGGTCACCTTCATCACCTGCGGAGTTATCCCCTCATTGAGCTGGGTAATCCCGCTAATGTCGAAGGTTTCAGTCCCGTCCAGACCCAGAGAATCGGCGCTTTCGCCCTCGGGGAACTGCAAGGGCAGGATTCCCATCCCGATCAGGTTGGAGCGGTGAATACGTTCGAAAGACCGCGCGATAACCGCTTTTACGCCTAGCAGCAAAGTTCCTTTAGCGGCCCAGTCACGCGAAGATCCGGTTCCGTATTCTTTACCACCAAGCACCACCAGGGGTACGCCGGCCTGAGCGTAGGAAACCGAAGCGTCGTAAACCGGCACTACCGGAGCATCCGCTTTGGTGAAGTCCTTGGTGAACCCGCCCTCGACATTGTCGAGTAGCTGGTTACGGATACGGATATTTGCGAAGGTGCCGCGCATCATCACTTCGTGGTTACCGCGCCGCGAACCATAGGAGTTGAAGTTGCGCCGTTCCACTCCGTGGGAGCTTAGGTATTGACCAGCCGGCGTCTTGGAGGCAAACGCACCTGCGGGAGAAATGTGGTCGGTAGTTACCGAATCTCCTAGTTTCAGCAGCACTCTAGCTCCGGAAATGTCTGCTACCGGTTCCGGGGTTTCTGGCATTCCTTCAAAGAAAGGTGCCCGGCGTACATAGGTGGAGTCATCATCCCAGGCAAAAGTGGATGAATCGGGTACCTCCAGCGATTGCCAGCGGTGATCGCCCTCGAATACGCTGCGGTAATCCTGCAGATACATATCGCGATCGATAGCTTGACCGATAGCTTTTTCTACTTCTTCGGCAGCTGGCCAAATATCACGCAGGTAGACGGGATTCCCGCGGTTGTCCGCTCCCAGCGCCTCGGTTTCGAAATCAAAATCCATGGTTCCCGCGAGGGCGTAGGAAATCACCAGGGGCGGGGATGCTAAGTAGTTCATTTTCACATCGGGGTTAATCCGTCCCTCAAAGTTACGGTTACCAGACAGCACGGACACCACGGTCAGGTCTGCGCCCTCTACCGTGTTGTGTACTTCCTCGGGCAGCGGCCCGGAGTTACCGATACAGGTAGTACAGCCGTAGCCAACAATATCGAATCCCAGCTGCGACAGATAGGGCATCAGACCAGCCTTTTCGTAGTAGTCGCGTACTACTTGGGAGCCGGGAGCTAGCGAAGTTTTCACCCAGGGCTTAGGCGTTAGTCCCCTTTCAGCGGCGTTCTTGGCGAGCAAACCCGCCGCCATCATCACCGAGGGATTCGAAGTGTTAGTACAGGAAGTAATGGAGGCAATCACCACGTTGCCGTGATCCATGGCTACTTCTTCCCCACCGGCCAGTTTCACCTGGGTGGGGCGGGTAGGACGCATAAGTGTCGGATCAATGGTCTTATCGCCGGCAACATAGTCGGGCAAAATCTTCTTGAAGGAATCTTTAGCCATTGCCAGTTCGATGCGGTCTTGGGGACGCTTCGGACCGGCAATCGAGGGCACTACCGTGGACAGATCCAGTTCCAGATATTCGCTGTATCGTGCCTCGCGAGCGGGATCATGCCACAGTCCTTGCCGCTTGGCGTATTCGCGCACTAGGGCGCAGGATTCTTCGCTGCGACCGGTCAGCTGCAGGTAGTCAATAGTGACCTCATCGATCGGGAAGATAGCGGCAGTAGAGCCAAACTCCGGAGACATATTGCCGATAGTGGCGCGGTTAGCTAGAGGAACTGCCCCCACGCCCTCGCCATAGAATTCGACGAACTTGCCGACTACTCCATGGTCACGCAACATTTGGGTAATGGTGAGCACCACATCGGTGGCGGTGGCTCCCGGCGCGATTTCACCGGTCAGTTTGAAGCCCACTACCCGCGGAATCAGCATTGATACTGGCTGGCCGAGCATGGCTGCCTCGGCCTCAATTCCGCCGACGCCCCAGCCGAGGACGCCTAGGCCGTTAACCATGGTGGTGTGGGAGTCGGTTCCTACCAAAGTATCGGGGTAAGCCAGCGCGCCGTCCTCGTCCTTATCGGCGAAAACTACCCGCGCCAGGTATTCGATATTTACCTGGTGCACAATCCCGGTTCCCGGGGGTACTACCCGGAAGTTTTCGAAGGCGCCTTGCCCCCAGCGCAGGAACTGGTAGCGTTCCTGGTTGCGCTGATACTCGATATCCATATTTTTTTCCACGGAATCTTGAGAGCCGAATACGTCGATCTGCACCGAGTGGTCAATAACCATTTCCGCCGGCACCTGCGGGTTAATCAGGTCAGGGTCTTTGCCCAGGTTCACCACTGCGTCCCGCATAGTCGCCAGATCCACGATGCAGGGAACACCGGTGAAATCTTGCATTAAGACTCGAGCCGGGCTGTACTGGATTTCCTGGCTAGGCTGAGCATCCGGATCCCAGTTCGCAATCTGCGTAATCTGCTCTTTGGTGATATTTTCCCCGTCCTCGTTTCGCAGCAGGTTCTCTGCCAGGATTTTGAGGGAGTAGGGTAATTTTTCGGTGCCGGGCACCGTTTTCAGGTCATAGATTTTATAGCTCTTATCGCCGACTTTTAACTGGGTCGCGGCGCCGAAGCTGTTCAAACTCATTGCAACCTCCCGCAGGGAATCAAAATATTTTCTCTTGATATCAAGATACTTTGCGGAGCGCGCGAATGCCAGTGTTAAGAACTTTTTGACCCTTAGAGCGGATAGAAAGCTGCGCAGCGGAGAGCAAATAATCCTTTCCACCTGAGAGGACGAATACGCGGGCTGAAGATAGAGCGTCACTCTGTCTTCAGCCCGCGGGCACAATTGCATCCCTAAACGTCAAGGATTTATAAAAGAATTTCCTTACCTAATTTTCTTTTACGTTACTTTCCAGAAAGTATTCCTAGAAGTTTTTAGGGCGCAATCTCAGCGGCGCCCCCCCACCCGTTTTCTCCCTTGGGGCGAGCCTCAGGGTGCATTATCAAATACTTCAAGGTAGCAACCACCTGCCGGGCGCTGTACCCATGGAACATATTGTCTTTACCACCTTTGGCGAACTGAATAATCGTATCCAAAGTCATGTAGTGGTAGTGATCGTAATGAGGAATCACAAACCGCTGGTTTTCGTGGTCATACCGGGTGGCATGGGTGACGTTTCCGTAAGTAATGTACTTTAAGGGCACAATCAGTTTCGCTTCGACCTCGTCATATGTGAAACGTTCATCTTCCTCAATCGGCGAAGTATCTTTCGGTTTTTCTTCCTGATATTCCGTAATTTTAATATCGGGATATAGCGCGGAGGGATCCGTATAGCTAATCCCCTCGTGCCCATCGGCAAAGTGCAGATGCCAATGGTCACCGTGGCGTTCAATTCTTACTACCCGTTCCGGATCATTGGGGTCTTGTTTTCCACTTCCCGGTTTAGGCTTTGGCTTTGGCTCTGCTTCCGGCTTTGGGGTTTGCCCTTTATCGGGCTTGCTTGCACTCCCGCTACCGGAATGTGAGCCGGTGTATTGCCCAATCTTGATTCGCGGGAACGCCTTGGCAGGATTATCGTAAGTAATATATTCCTGCCCGTCCTTGGTGTAGGCATGATAGTGATCTCCGTGTTGTAAAATCTTCACGATTGGTAGTTTCGCCAGCTGCTGCAAGGAAACGACCGACACAAAAGGCAGTTTTCCTCCCGGAGCCGGTTTCGTATGGCTACCGCCGGTACCTTTGTTTCCTTTGGAGCTAAGTGCTGGGTTAAATGGGGAGGACGGGCCAGCCGGCCGCGGTGACCATACGCTAGGTACGGTTACTTTTCCATTCCCGTGGCTGCCGTTATAGGTTCCGACCGCAACCCCAGGGTATAGAGAGCGCGGATCACTATAGGTAATAAACTCTCGACCATCAGCAGTGTAAACATGGTAGTGATCACCGTGTTTCAATATCTTTACTACCCCGTTTGACGCGAGGGCGGACAGTTGAGAAGTAGAAACTACTTTCGCAGCTCCTTTTAACTGAGCAGTATTCTTTGCTTTTGAAGGGTCAGTGTAGGTAATGATTTCCCGGCCGTCCTTAGTGTATACATGCCAGTGATCTCCATGTTTCCTGACTCTTACAATCTCATTGTTAGCAACTTCCGCGTCTACTAACACTTCAGTGGTTTCATCTTGTTTATATTTGGGCTCTTTTGGTTGCACTCTCGTGCCTCCCGCAGTGGAGATAGCACTCCCTCGGGATTGAAATTCATTGCTGCCCCCAAAAGCCAGCCCCAGCGCGAATGCGCTTGAGGTAAGCACCAGGGTTAATGCCACTGCAACCCCAATTATTACTTTATTAATTTTCATTTTTCTCCTTACTTTTTGCGAAAGACCAAGGCTGTAAGCAGCCCGAATACGGATATGAGGACGATTACCGCGCCGGGGCGCAGGTTTTGGTAGTACGAGATGATTAGCCCCGCGTACACGAACACGAGGGAGGCTCCTATCGAAACTAGGAGCGTACCGCGATAGGTTTTAGCCAATTGCATAGCGCAAATTGAGGGGATGACCAGGATAGAGGACACTATCAGCGACCCAATGGTTTTAGCGGCTACCGAGACTGACAGTGCCACCAGCAAAGAGAACACAAAGTTCAGCTTTCGGGAGTTAATCCCCAGTAACCTGGCCACTTCGCTGTCAAATAGGGTGAGATAAAGGTGGCGGTACAGGAGTTTGTAAATAACTAAAACTATCAACCCCACCCCCAACACCAGATATAACTCAAGGTCACCGAGGGTAACTATCGAGCCAAATAGATAGGTGGTGATGGCGCTAGACCCACCGGAGAAACTGGTGAAAATCCCTGCCAGCCCGATTGAGGCAGCCAAAATAATGACGGTAGATATTTCTTGATAGGCACGCAAACGAGCCCTCAGCGCCTCCACCCCTAAAGCAGCAATTACGCAGGCTACCACCGAGCCTACTAGCGGATTAAACCCGAACGCTAACCCGGCGGCTACACCCGCGAGGGAGGAATGCGAGAGCGTATCCCCCATCATTGACAGCCGCTTCAACACAATCGGTAATCCGATTAGAGGTAAAAGTACTGCCAGGATGGTTCCTACCAGAAAAGCGCGCTGCATGAAGTCATAGGCAAGCAGATTCACCGGAACTCCTTTTATATTCTTCCAGCTGAATGCGAGTTAGGATTCCTCTTTCAAGGCGGTAGGCTTCATCTAGAAACAAGGCGGCTTCCGCTAGATGATGGGTAATCATGAGGACGGAGTTGCCGGCTAGGCATTGCCGGCGCAATATCTGATATAGCTCAAGGGAGAACTGCTGGTCTACCCCACCGGTTGGCTCGTCAAGAAGAATTAGGCGCGCCTGTTTCAGCAGAGCCACTAGCAGACCTACCCGTTGCAATTGACCGCCAGAAAGTTCACTTAAACGATGATTTTGCACCGCCGTTAGCCCCACGTTTTCCAGTAATGCTTCCGGGTCTGTTTTCTGTTTAAGCTGCGCTAAATACATCTTTAGTAGTTCTTTAACCGTGGTGGGAAAGTTTCGGTATCTGCTGACAGCTTCTTGGGATAGGTAGGCGAGGTCGTGATAGTGATTATCTACGCTGAGCGAATCTTCAAACAGCCGGATTTGTCCTGTTTCTGCTTTGAGTTTTCCGAGAATTAGGTTCATCAAGGTGGTTTTGCCGACACCGTTTCCCCCTACTATCGCCGCGAACTTACCGGCTGCCAGTGAGAAATCAACTCCTTGCAAGAGCGGATATTCTCCGTAAGTAAAGTGGAGTTTTTCTATTTCCAGTACGTTACTCATCGGAAGGATTCCATCAGGTTAGTGAGGTTTTTCTGCATTAGCCCGAGGTATCCGAGATTTTCTTCCTCTTTAGTTAGATGCTCCATGGTGTAGAGGGTTCCGGTTTTTGCTCCGGTAGTGCGCGCTAGAGTTTCCGCTACTTTCGGAGTGGCTTTACCTTCAAAGAAAATGGTGCTGATTTGATGCTTTTTAACGAATTCAGCAATCGTAGCCAATTGGTTAGCCGAGGGCTCGTCCTCGGGAGATATTCCGGTGACTGCTACCTGTTTTAGCCCATAGTCGTCCGCCAGATAGTTAAAAGCCGCATGGGAGGCAACAAAGTAGCGTTTTTCAGCAGGGATTTTAGCTATTTCTTGTTGGAACTTTTTATCTAGTGCCTGGAACTTTTCTTGGGCTTTCTTTAGATTTTCCCGGTAGTAGCTGGCATTATCAGGGTCAATAGCACTTACTTTTTCGCAAATGGTTTGTAACTCGATTTGCGCGTTTTTTACGCTCAGCCAAGTGTGAGGGTTGATTGCGGTGTTGTCAGTGCGCGCGGCATCTTTGTTTTTTAGTAGCGTGAGCCCTTGCGATAAATCAAGGAATTTTTCGTCTTTCCCAAGGCTCTCGCGGAGGTCGTCGATAAAGCCTTCCATGCCGGCGCCGTTGTAAACAATCAAGTCGGCTTTAGATAGTTCTGCCCGCTGGGCAGTTTGCAGTTCAAAATCGTGAGGTTCTTGAGAGCCCGAAATCACGGACTTTACCTCCATCTTGTCACCCACGATTTGTTTACTCAGGTCGGCTACCGGGAAAAACGTGGCATACAGGAGGGGTTTTTTCGACTCGGATTTATTGCCCACATTCGCGCTTTGTGAGTTGGTTGCACATCCGACCGTAGACAGCAGAAAAATGGCGGCAATGATGGAAGAGACCAGTACTTTTAGTCTATTTTTTTGCACGATATTCCTAACGGCTTTCTAGTTTGGTTTGATCTGACTTTTTACTTACTCACAAATCTTAACGGTAATGAGAATGGTTATCAATTTAGGAGAGTTGAGGATAGTTACGAACCGGGGAGGCGAGGCTGCCCACTCCTCCGCTACCGCCAATCATCGGAACGAATTACCGCCAATCGTCGGAACGCGCTGGTAAAGACCGCAATTATGGAGGACTTGAGAATAGAAATAAGCTAGTTCCCTATTCCGAGATTAACCACTCAACCTGGAGACACTGAGCCCTGAACCTAACGCCACAACGAGGAAATAACTTCTAGATTTGTGTTGCAACTGTTTTACACACTCAGTAGCATTTAAGCATCAGGAGGCGTAGAATCATGGCTAAAACTGCAAATATCAACATCCGGATTGAACCAGATGTAAAGCATAATGCGGAAGATATATTTGGCAGCTTTGACATTTCTATTACTGATGCCATCAACATTTTCTTACGCACCTCCATTATGGAAGGCGGTTTTCCTTTCGCCATTAAGCAGCCAAGCTACAATATTGAAACCCTGGCTGCTTTAGCTGAAGTTCGCGATATTTTCTCCGGCAAGGTTCAAACCAAAACCTACAACTCACCTGAAGAACTGTTAAAAGACCTAGATGCCGAGGTTTAAGTTTTATGCTTGAGCTGCAGACAACAGCCAGGTGAAGAGTTCCAGGTTTTGTTCCGTTTGGGTAGAGGGACAATCTGGATTACACCCAAGGGATTTGATCAGAACGCGAAGAATCGAGTGATTTGCCTTGTCGAGAATCGGCTTGCTCAGAGAAAACGTACTTGCGGGAAGCGTGTCAGGCAACTGCGCCCCGGCTTGGTGTTTCCCTCGACAGTTGGTACGCCCGTTTTACGATGGGAAAATATCGCAAAAAGGTTTAACCACCATTCATAAGTTTTTCAATATCCCGTTTCCCATAAAGAACACGGGAAATCACAACTTCCTGCTTTCCTTCGCGAATAAAATAAAAAATAAGAAAATTATCGCACGCCATGATCCTTAAACCTCGACTTCTCCAGGACTCAAAGCCAACTAAACGATGCGCAAGAGGGAACTGATTAAGACCCAATATTGCTTTTTCTATCCTGTCTATTCATTTTTAGGTGACAATAAATTAAAGGTGATATATGCATAAATGCCACGTAAGTCCTCTTCTGCTTCATGTGATATGCAAACTGCATAGCTCATAAGCCAAATTCCCTGTGCAAAGATTCAAACACCTTATCCGCAGGCTTCACATCACCAGATAAAACCGACTTGTATCCCTTTTCTAACTCGCCATTCAACTCATCTTGAGTCATAGAACTTACATCACGCGGCTCTCTGTGCCCCAATTTCACATCAAAAGGAAGCCCCTGTTGTAAAACCACCTGCTTATAAAACATGGTGATAGCACTAGAAGGAGGAAGACCCAAAGAATTCAATATATACTCTGCCTGCTGTTTTAGTTCAGGATCAATACGCGTATACAAGTTAGCTGTTTTTGCCATATAACCACCCCTTGTTTCTTGCGATGATTATATAACATTGCATTGGCATTGCAATTACGTTTGCAAACTACACTCATCGGTAAGATTAAAAGCCAAATCGCACTCAAAAATCGCAGGAAACGGCTTAATCCCTCTAACGATAGAACCTTGCTCCCTACCATACAAAGGTAACAATACACCACCCCTCCTGCTAACCTCTCGACAGCAAAGCAACACACTCGAAATGGTGGGTATGGGGGAAGAGGTCGAAGGCCTGCAAGTCCGAAGGCGGGTTCTTGGAGTAGAGGCAGCTCGGCAGATCTTGAGGTGTTTTTTTACGCGCGTGAGATCAAAACAACCCGTTCAAATCACCAAAAAAATACCCCTACATCAGACAGTCTTACTGTATGCGCATCCCATGAGGGCAGTTGATAAGAGAAATACCTGGTAAGCGCAGGATTCAAAATCTACTGAAACTGATTTTTACCGTTTGAGAGATTTTAAATACTCTTTTTGTTTTGGTGTAATACGTTTACTTTCACGGGCTTTTTGTATCGCCTTATTATGAGTCCATTTATCTAAGCGGTTCTCTTCGATATATTTAATGCTCGCTTCCCATTGCTTTGCCAAAGCAGTTGCAAAGAACCAGGCAATGCCCATTTGGACGTAATACTCTTCACTATTAACAGAAGCGGGGATTTCCAGATATGCAGGACTAAAATCATCATCAAGAAAGTAAGACATTAGCACCTTAATGCCAAAGCGACAGGTATACGATTTATCCGATGTTGACCATTCTTTGACTTTCCCCAAAAGTGTTGTTTTATGCTTGTTGAAAATCTTTGGGGACAAGACATCACAAACAGCCCAATTATCTACGTAAGGCAGAAACTGATCGACCGCTTTAATGCAGGCACCATAATCCCTAATTTCGGAAAGAAGTAGTCCGTGGAGAATGTTTTCGTCATAGTATTTATGCGGTAAATCGCGCAGAAATTGCGAGGATTTGCCTTCCTTGGCAAGCATTTTGGCAAGCTTTCTAGCCTGGGGAACTCTGACTCCTATAAACATCTCTCGAGGGATGTTCGGGATCAATCTCGCCTGAAAATCCGCATACGAAATATCCTGCAAGGCGAATAATTCTTCTTTTATATTCACTTACCCCATTCTCCAAACTATTTTACGTTACTGTTCAACTATAGATTTTTGGCATTAAATATACACTCACCACATGGAATGACTGCAGCAAAAAAGTCGATTTTAGTGTTGATTGTTCGAAACATATCCTTAAGCCTTCTAATGATACATCGGCGCGATCATTAATACGTGCACTGCCTTCGGAGCCGGAGGTTACAGAATCCGTTCAGACAGTTTAAGCCCTGTCTATCCGGTATCTTCATAATACAGCTCTTTGAGCTTTGGAAATTTATTTACCTGTTCCTTATTATTTCCTTACACACGCGAAGGTATTAAAACTCTAGAATCCTTTTTATCTCGGCAAGATTTTCGGCAAAATAGATTCCCTCTTGGCGCTCTTTGGAGGAAAGTCCTTTTTCAATCATATGATTCAGAAACGCTTTCAAATCGTCGTAGTAACCGTTGAGGTTATAAAGAATGCAGGGTGCATCCAGTTGTTTCAAAGACACCTTGGACATGACCTCCGCAATTTCTTCCAATGTTCCCGTGCCACCAGGGAAGGAGATAAAGGCGTCACCCAACGCAATCATTTTGTTTTTACGCTCTGTCATATCTTTCGTCACGATTAACTTGGTTAATCCATCATGCTGAAATTCGTTTTCGATAAAACAATTGGGTTCAATACCTATTACTTCACCTCCGGCATTCAAAGCACTGTCCGCAACGATACCCATCAGTCCGGATTTAGAGCCACCATAGATTAGCGAATTTCCGCTATTTCCAATCCACGAACCTAATTCCTCGACTTTTTTTCTTAAGCATGGGTCATTCCCTTCATTTGCACCAAGATAAACGGTAATATTCATAAAACTTTTGTCCTCAAATTCCGATTTGTTTCTTTTATGTGTTTTATAGCGCATTAGATGAAAATTGCGTATACATCAACCTCAAATACACAATCCAACATCTGTCCAAGTCTGGATAGTTTTTAGAAGCCCCTTATTCTCAAGCCTTTCTATTCCATTTAGCCCTTGGTCTTTACCATCAAGCAGACACTCTCCAGATGGTGGGTGTGGGGGAAAAGATCGTAGGCCTGCAAGGACGCGATCTGGTAGCCGCAGGATACGGCGACTTTTAAGTCGCGGGCTAGAGCTGCCGGATCGCAAGCCACGTAGATAATCTTCTCCGGCTCTAGGCGCGTCAGCGCTGCCATCACTTTTTGTCCCGCGCCGCTACGCGGAGGATCCATTACCACCAGGGGCGATGCCTTCCTTTTGCCGCCATAATCCGCAAGCGCCCGGGCATCCACCCTGCCGGCGCGAATCTGTAGGCGTCCAGGCACTCCCGACAGGTTCTTGCGCGCCATTTTCACTGCCGGCTTTGACCCCTCCAAAGTTGTGAGGCGTCCTCCCCTGTCCAGAATGCTAGCTAGCGGACGCGAAAACAGCCCGGCACCCGAGTACAGTTCCAGGACTTCTTTCCACCGTCGGTCCCCGGGTGTCAGCGGGCGGTCGCTACTCGCGTCTGCCTCGCTATGCTCGCTAGCCTCAGCACTCCCGGCAATCTCGCCACTGACAAGGTTTCCAAGCCCCTCACCCTGAGCAGTAAACACCCCGTCACCTAGCCCGTAATCGCTAGTCGCCGCTGCCATTACCTGTTCGCATAGAATCCGTGCCGCCTGGCGGTGTGCCTGCCAGAAACCGCTCGGTGCTACCAGGTAATCGCCGAAACCGGAAACCGTTAAACGCACATTCTTTTCTGCAACCTCTCTAGCCGATTCATCAAAGAGGGCGTGCCCATTCCACACTCTCAGCCCGTTAGCACTCGCCCAAGCCCGGATGCGCCCTCCGGGCGTAAAAACCTGGCTCCACCTGGCGGGGTCGCTAAACAAAGATGATTCGCTGATCACCGAATCTGCCAAGGGAAAACTGTCGATCTCTATCAGTTCTTCCCCGCGGAACTTAGTCATCGCCAACCGCCCGGCAGTACTAACCTCAAAATCTGCGCGCAGACGATACCTCAAACCGTCCTCGCCGCTCAGATCGTCCTCACCGCTAGGGTTATCCGCTCCCGCACCGCCCGCGGCTCTCGTTAGTGAACCGGCGTCCTGAGTACCAGCGCCCACGCAGCCACTACTTACGCCCTGGCAACGTAGCTCTCCCCCGCTTACCGCTAATGCTTGCGCGTAAACTTCCTCTCCTCCTAGGCGTCGCAGGCAATCCGCCAACACCTCAGCTTTCCAGATGCGTTGGAACGGCACTTTCACGTGGCAAAGATCAGCCCCGCCACTTCCTCCCGGCCCGCCCAGAGCCCACACCGGCGTTTGCCGTTGCTCCGAAGCCTCAAGTACTTCGCTCACCTCGGCAAAAATAACTTTGCCTTTTTTAGCGACCGGGACAGCTTTTACCTGCTCTCCGGGCAGTCCGAAACGCACCATATAGGTCTGACCGTCCCGGTGCGCCAGGCAGTAACCGCCATGAACCGGACGCAATAGTTGCAAGGAAACTTCGCTCATAAGCTAATGCTCAATCTTAAAAATCAGCAGAAAAATCGGGCTGGACATCCTCAGGGGCAGAAGATTTACGACCCGAGGACGACTGTTCTATCCCCCAGCCACCGTGGACACCATTAATCCAGGGAAGATGGTCATTCTCGCCCACAAATGCTCCCCGGGTAATATCTTGAGCTCTCCTTCCAAATACTGGGGAAGACTGGCGGTACTCTTCCGGAGGAAGCAACGCGGCTACCCCTCCTTGCTGATCTGCCTGCTTGCGGGTTCGGGAGAAGTTCCACGGCACCATCACCACTAATACCCCCGGCATAGCCCGCAGCTGGTGGCGGAGGCGCTCTACAGACCGGTTATGTAAAAACTTTTGCCAAGGATATTTCACCTGGTAGCTGGGAATATAGATAACTATCAGGTCACGGGGGCAGCGGTGACGCAAAGAGCGCACATGTTGCAGCAGCGGCCCGGTAATATCCCGGAAGGGTGAAGCCAGCACCGTCAGTGGAACTTCCACCCCGCTTTGCCTCCAACTTTCTTTAAGACGGGCAAAATCATCAGCTTCAATCTCTACGTGAACAAGAGACAGCGAGGACGGGTGACAGGCCCGAGCATAGGAGATGGCTCGCATAGTGGGTTTGTCGAGACTAGAAACCAGCACCAGGCTTTGTACCCGGGAAGGCAAGGAGCGCGCAGTAGCGAAATCAACCACTTCAGTTTCCCCGCTTAAGCGCTGATAGTAGTTCCCAATCTTCCACAAGAGAACAAAAACGATTGCCATCATGACTAAAGCCACCCAGGCACCACGGGTAATCCGAGAAGCAGTCACTACCACCAGCACCATGGCGGTACAAAAGAAACCGAGCGCGTTTACCAGCCAACGGCGGCGCAACATCTTCCGGTTCTTTTCAAAAGTCCGTAAACGCAGTTTCGAGTTCCAGTATCTGAGCATCCCCAGTTGTGAAACAGTCAAAGAAATAAAAACCCCAATAATGTACATCTGGATTAGCTTGGGGGCTTGACCGCCGGTAACCACGATCAGAATTGCGGCTACCAAAGCCGGAACACAAATAACTGGGGAGAGGGAACTTCGATCTGCTCGCCGAAAAATTTGGGGCGGCAAAAACCCGTCCCGGGATAACACTTGGGTAAGTTGCGAAAACCAGTTAAAGGCACTGTGAGCAGCAAAGATCAAGATGACAGCGGTAAATATAATCACCAGCGAAGCCACTATTGGATAGCCAGAAAAAACAGTATTCGCCAGTTGCGCAATCACCGGAGGTACTTCTCTAGCCTCAAGCGGGCCATCCGCGCTGAGTAGTTGGGAGTCAAAAGCCGGAACTTTTACTCCCGTCACTTTCGCCAGGTGCAGCATAGAAAACATCATTGCCGCGCTTATCAGAGCAAAAACCGCCAGGGTTATCCGCGCGTTTTTGGGGCGCGGCTTCCTAAAAGCCGGCACCCCATTGCTGATTCCCTCAATTCCGGTCAAGGCTACACAGCCGCCCGAAAACGCCCTTAAAAACAGGATCAATCCCCCCAGACCGGTAAGCCCCGCTTGGTAGGGAGCAGCCGGTAAGATTTCCATCTGCGCTGTCGGTGCCAGCCCTAAGGTACCCAGGGCTTCCTTTACGAACCCAAAGATGGCTAGCAGCGCAATAGCTGCCATAAATAGATAGGCGGGGATGGCAAATAGCTTTCCGGACTCGCGCATCCCCGAAAGATTCAATCCCGTCAAGATGACTATTATTCCCAGTGCCACCCAAACCGGGTGGACGCTAAGGGAGGGAAATAAAGACGAAAGATAACGCCCAGCCACCGTGGTAGAAACCGCAATCGTCAAAGAATAATCAACGAGCAACGCACTTACCGTAATCAAAGCGACCGGTTGTCCCAGGTTTTGCCGCGCCACCTCGTAGTCGCCCCCTCCGCGCGGGTAGGCCAAAACTACTTGGCGGTAGGAAATAATCACCACCGCCATGACTGCGAAAACCGCTACCCCCACCCAGAGGGAAATACCAGAGGCTACGATTCCTCCTACCCCTAGCGTCAACAGAATCTGATCCGGGGCGTAGGAAACCGAAGACAGCGCATTCGAAGCAAAAACTGGGAGGGCGTAGCGTTTCGATAGCCCTTCCCGCATCAGCTGTGGCTTACGCAGGGCTGGGGTTTGCCAGCGTTCTTTGTCGTCTTTCACACCCCCGATCATCCCACTATTAAGTCAAAACTAATAGTTTCTGCTGGTTTGAAAGCTGAAAATAGCCCAGAAAAGGTTTACGCTACTTCCATGCACTTCGTAGTATTAGGCTCGGGACGAGTAGGTGCCAGAGTCGCACAGACCTTGGACGAACAGGGACATTCGGTTGCTATCATCGATTCCAACCCCGACGCTTTCCGTAAACTTCCCACTGATTTTTCCGGGCAAAAAGTATCCGGTATTGGCTTCGACCGGGAAGTACTAGAGCGTGCCAATATTGAGGAAGCTTATGCTTTCGCTGCCATCTCTAACGGAGATAACACCAATATTTTGGCAGCCCGTATCGCGCGCGAAACTTTTGGGATTGATCGGGTAGTTGCCCGGATTTACGATATTCGCCGCGCAGAAATCTACCGCAAGCTGGGCATTAACACGACCTCTCCGGTATCGTGGACCGCTTCGGAAATGCTGCGACTAATGTTGCCGGACGATACCCAGCTGGCGTATTCTGATTCGGTTTATCAGGTGAAGATGCTCCGCATTTTCCCTTGTGAAGACTGGGTGGGGGTGTCTTTACAGCAGACCCAAAAACTTCTGGATATCAAAGTTGCCTATATTGGCCGCGATGGTGACCCCTATTTCAACCTTTCTTCCCTGGTAATTCAAGAGGGCGACGAACTGATATGTACCGTCCCTTCGGAGCGGGCAGCCCAGATAGAGCGGGCTTTCAAACGACCACCAGTGCAGGAGGATTAATATGCGAATAGTGATTGCCGGAGCCGGCTCGGTAGGACGCTCTATTGCCCGAGAACTGGTAGCTAATGGTTATGAAGTTACCTTGATCGATAATCATCCATCCCGCATGGAAGTAGCATCGATTCCGCAGGCAGACTGGGTATTAGGGGACGCCTGCTCCCTAGATACGCTTTCTAAAGCCGAGATCAGCGAGGCCGACGTAGTAGTTTGTGCTACCGGGAATGACAAAGTGAATCTGGTGGTTTGCCTATTGGCAAAAACCGAGTTCGGGGTACCTAAGACAGTGGCGCGGGTCAATAATCCCAAAAACGAGTGGCTCTTCGATGATGCTTGGGGAGTAGACGTGGCCGTTTCTACTCCGCGCGTGATGACTTCCTTAGTAGAAGAAGTAGTGTCTGTGGGCATTCCGGTACATCTGTTCCGCTTCCACACTTCTGACACCAACATGTATTCGCTAACCGTTCCCGAAGATTCTGACTTAACCGGGCAGCCCCTGTCCGCCCTCGACCTGCCTCCTTCGGTGGTATTAGCAGCAGTTTTACGTGATTCGCGTCCGCTTGCTCCCCGCCCTGATACTTTGCTGCAAGGACTCGATGAACTCTTGATGCTATTTAGTTCCAAAGCCGAAGAGGATTTAGAGCAAATAACTGCCCTGTTTGCACCCCCGCCTGAAGAGGTAGCTGATCCGGCGCAAGAAGACTAGCGGTCATTGCCACGTAGGCGGGAGGTTTCTGCTCGCAGTAGAGCCCAGTTAAAATAACCTACCAGGGCAAATGCGGGCAACCCTAAGATGAGTCGCGCTGCCCCCAGGGGAACCAACAGATTTGCGTAGTACAGGGGTAGTTCCACCGCTAATCGCAAGGTGAAAAGCCCTATCCAGAGCCAAGTGCAAAGCCGGGAAAGCTCATAAAACTTGCGGAATGGCGGACGGAGCCAGCTATCCAATTTGCCGACAGTCCCAGCTACCAGCCAGCCGATGGCAGGTCGGCGAGCCAGGATAGTGGCCAGCAGGATCACGGAGTAAACCCCATTTATCCAAAAACCAAAGGCAAAAAAATTCTCCACCTGACCACTACGCCAGGCCCAAAATACACTGATTAGCGTGCCGGCAAGGCCGGCTAGCACCTGGCGCAAACTTTGGTGGCGAAGGATACGGATCGCTCCGAAGATAACGGTCACTGTCAGTGCCAAGATAACCGGCAGGCGCAGAGAATTAGTAAAAGGATAGATCGCCACTACCAAAATGGTGGGTAAGGTAGCTTCCAAAGCCCCCAAAGGCCCGCCGATGGCTTCCCGCATCGAAAACTGCTGCGATCCTAACTGGGATCCCAAACCACCTAACTGTCCTGAAAGTGAGGATTGTCCCCGCGGGTCAGCATCCGGTGACAAATGGGGTGATTCTGGCTGGTCTCCACGGGCATTATTGGACTCTAAACTACTGTTCATTAGCACGAACCGGCTCAATCTGAAAAGTAGGGTTGATAACACAAAGTCCGCTGGAGCGAGCAATAACCATCCCTTGCACCGCTAAACGAATCCCAGCTTTAATCCCGGGAACACTTTTCCGCCCTAGCCACACCACATCTATTGACCCGGTACCGTCAAAAAGGGTTGCGGTAAAGGAACCAGCTCCGGTGGGAGCAGGAAAAGTAACCGAACGCAATACCCCAAACAGTGAGGCTTTTTGTCGCTCAGCGACCTCACAAACTTGGGCGGCTACCCGAGGTTGCGAACCTTCCGGAACTGCAGGTTTCGTTTCTTCGGAAGCCACTACTCGCCCCCGCCCAACTGCTCAAGTAGTTCTTCAGGTAGTTCGATCGGTAATGCTTCTCCCGGTACGTGGGCTTCTTTCCCGCGAACTACCTCCATGCCGCCTAGGACTTCCAATAGGCCTTCACGAGCGGATTCTTCCTCGGCAGCTTGTCCCCTGACGATGACTCGTAGCAGCCAGCGATCGCCTTCAATCCCCCACAAGAGCAGGGGCATTGCTCCCTCAACCGCTGATTTACCTTCCGGGATGGCGCGCGCCAGCACCGCTTCCCCGAAAGGACCGGGGAGCGGAAAAACCTGGTATTCCTCCGCTTTGAGCTGGTCAGCTAGCTCTTGGCGAACCTCATCCCACAGCCCCCCGGAACGTTGCATCGCGAAGGCGGCAAGCTGCATCTGAGCGGTTCCCGACACTATCTCTAGAGCCAAGATATTGCCATTTGCATCTTGAACGGGAAGAACTTGTAATCCCGCGATCATGGGGATCCGTAAGACCCCCATATCTAGAAACTCGCTGCCCTCCGGCGACTCGCCCTCATTGTAAGGGCCTTGCCGCTTAGAGGTTTGCGCGTTAGGTGAAACTTCCTCATCAATTGGCGCCAAGGCCGATTGCCCTGCAGAAGACGCTGCTGTGTTAGCGGACTCCTCCGGATTTTCGGAGGCCGGGATGTCTGCCGCTAGTGGCGAAGATTCGTCTTGATCGAAACGTTTACGTCGAGAAGAAAAAAATCTCATAATGCCACTTTATTCAGCGCAGTCAAGGCAAACCGGTTGGCCGTCAACTGCTCCCGCCAGGCGGGAACGGTGCTGAACTAGGAAGCATACCGAGCACGTAAACTCGTCATCTTGCGCCGGAATTACCTGCACAGAGAGTTCTTCGCCAGATAGATCAGCGCCAGGTAGCTCAAAATCTTCTGCAGCTGCGTTTTCATCCTCATCGACTTCAGAGGAACCGCTGGCCTCTGCGCGGCGAGCCTTCAGTTCTTCTAAGGAGTCCTGCTCGACTTCCTCTTCATTTTTACGGGGGGCGTCATAATCTGTTGCCACGGTTCGTCCCTTCTAAAGATGGTGCTTAGGTCTACAGTTAAGTAAACAATAGACGCGGGGATATTAACACTTCAAGCCCTAAAATGCTAGATACGACAGACACACCGCGCCGAATAGGCAAAAAACGCCCCTGAACGTGGCAATCTCGAAGCAAGGGAACGGAGGAATATGAAAGACCTAGAGCTGTTGGGATTGCACCCAGATGGTAATCAGCTGATTCTCAACGATGAGGAAGGCACCCGCTACGCCTTGGCCATCACTCAAGAGCTTCGCGACACGCTGCGCCCGGAGCGTCCCAACTTGGAGGCGGTGCCCCAAAGCCCGAAGAAAACAGTTCCTCCGCGTAAAATCCAATCCCTGATTCGCGCCGGCAGTACCGCTAACGAGATCGCAGACAAGTTTGAGCTTCCCCTGGCGAAAGTACAACGTTACGCTACCCCTATTTTGGCCGAGCGTCGCCACATTGCGAATCAGGCGCAATCTTGTCAGATAGGAGGGGAATCAGATTCTCCGCGGTTAGGAGAGCTAGTCGTAGATCGTCTCGCAGCGCGCGGGGTGGCGGCAGCTTCGCTGCGTTGGGATGCGGTTCGCGGCGGAAAAGGTCCTTGGGAAATCATTTTGACTTTTACCCAAGATGCCCGTGATTTAACTGCCCGTTGGCATATGGAGCCTGGTTCTTCCACAGTGAGCGCCCTTGACCAAGAAGCAACCTGGTTAACCGAGGCTCCCCAACCGGCTTCAAAAGTATCGAGTTTTGAAGAGTTTTTCCCCGTAACTTCCCCGGAGACTACAACCCCACAAAAACCGGATACCGGTACTGAGGCACTCTTAGAAGCACTGGCAGCCGCGCGCGGAAAACGCGATATTTCCCCGGATCTACAACTCCCCGAAGAAACCGAGCTAGAGGAGATTTCCGATTTTGAGGGCGAACCTGGTGATACTCAGGCCAACACCCCGGCGGAGATAGTTTCCCTTTCCGGCAAGCGTCAGGGATCACCTACTGCGGAAGAAAACCCCGCTGTGTCCGCTTCCGCGCAGTCGCAAAGCGATTTCAGCCCCGTAGAAGACGAACAACTGAGGGAAAAATCAACGATCCCCCAGGCGGAGCCCGCCGCGCAACTTCCGCAAGAAAAACGCCCCTTAGATCAGGTGTGGGATAGTAGCGAACCTACTTTTGTAGGCAATCTTTCCGAAGCGGAGGCTCTTAACCTGGATTTAACCAGACGCGCCCCCGCAAGCTCGGCAAGGAACGAAGCTGGGGAGCCTTCTCGCCCCGCCCCTCCTCCCCCCAGCGCTGACCCCGGACAGGAAGCTCTCGTCCTGCCGGGAATGGAAAACGTTGAAGAAAACGATAAAACCATCCTGGCTTCCGGGGAAAAAACCCCAAAAACCAAAGGTAAACATCGACGTTCCCACCGTAAATCTATCCCCAGCTGGGACGATATTGTCTTTGGTACTAAGCCGCGGTAAGTACTCGAATACGTCCTACTAGGCTGCAGGTCTTACTGTTTAAACCAGAATTAGGGGGATTTCCATTTCCGCCGGGGTAAGCGAGCCATGGACTCCTACCATTTGCAAAACTCCCCGGCTATGAAAACGAGAATCTACAAACTGATAGTTTTCCTTCGCAAAAATGGTGAAGTCCCCGATACGATCCGGTTCGCTAATATCACCGTAAATCTGGCGGTAGTCAGCTATTATCTGACCGCGTCCGGCAAGTAGTTTTTGCCACTGTACCAGCACCAACGCATCAGGAGCCTTCCGGGTGCGATTACCGGCAGGGTCCTGACCTAGATATTTTTTTTTAAGGTGAACGTGGAGGGCGCGCGGCTCCCCGGAGATCGCTGCCACCTGGGAGGCTAGCTCTGACTCGGCTAAATCAACCGTGGAAGCGTCAGTAACATTAACCATGCCATGATCTGCGGTTATCGCCAACAGTACGTCAGGAGGTAACTGCGCACGCAGTTCCGACAATGCCCGGTCAATTGCCTCCAATTCTTGTAACCAGCGGGGATGAGACCAGCCCAGATTATGCCCCCAATGATCAAGTTGTGACCAGTAAAGATATACATAATCCGCCCCCTGTTTAAAAGCTGTAGCAGCCTGGGCGCAACGCTCAGAAAGCTTCGTGGACACCTTTAAGTTCGCGTCGCGCAAAGTGATGTCACTAAGCTTAGAACCCACAAAGTCAGGCGGGACGAGCGCCAGGGACTCTAGACCGCTATTTCGGGCATAAGTAAAATGAGTCGGCTGGTCGCACCAGGATTGAGCCGAGCGCCCATAGCCTTCAAAAGTTATTAAGTTGAGGACGCGTCTAGCAACCGGATCCCAACACTGATACCCCAGCATCCCGGTTTGGGCAGGCGAAAGACCGGTATGGAGGCTGGTGAGAGCAGCTACCGTAGTGGACGGGACGCAGGTTCGCAACGCTTGCCCCAGGGTGTCTGAGGCCTGCGTGAGATACGGGCGCATAAAGGGTAGATGTCCGCGCCGCGACAAGAGCAGCTGCTGTCCCATGCCATCAATGACTACGAGGCATAACCGGCGTTTATTTTCCCCGATTAGTGGCCGCAACTCCGCCGAAAACTTGGTTTCTTCCCGCCAGTTAAGCGCCCCGAACAGCGTGGGTAAAATATCCCATATTCGCATTCCAGTAGTGGTTTTCTCACGGTGACCCATACCTCTTATCTTCTCATATCCGCGAGCCGAATCTGACTAGTGCCCCGTTTTTTGTTTTGATATTAGGGTGAGCGAAAAGTCGAATGAACCCCGTCAGCCTGATCTGTTTTCTGCAGCCATGCCTGCAGCGGATGCCCTCGACCAGCCAGACCTGAAAGAAAAACGGGCAAGCTCGCCCTCGAAAACTGTGACTGCCCGTCCGCCACGGAAAAAAGCGGCGCCTTCCTCCCCCGAACCGGTAGCGGAAAAAATTACTCATATTGATGTTTCCGAGGAGATGCGCACTTCCTTCCTGGAATACGCCTATTCGGTGATTTATGCACGCGCCCTGCCCGATGCCCGGGATGGTTTAAAGCCGGTGCAGCGGCGCATCGTTTATATGATGAGCGAAATGGGGCTCTGGCCTAATAAGGGGCATGTAAAAAGCTCGCGCGTAGTGGGGGAAGTTATGGGTAAGCTCCACCCTCACGGGGACAGCGCTATCTATGACGCGATTGTGCGCCTGGCACAAGACTTTAACCTGCGGATGCCGCTGGTAGATGGGCATGGAAACTTCGGTTCTCTAGATGACGGTCCGGCGGCAGCGCGCTATACGGAAGTGCGGATGGCTCCGACCGCCCAAGATATGGTGGCCAATCTGGATGAGGACGTCGTAGATTTTGTACCTAACTACGATAATCAGTTCCTGCAGCCAGCAGTGCTGCCCGCAGCATTCCCGAATCTATTGGTAAATGGCGCTAACGGGATTGCCGTGGGGATGGCCACCTATATTGCCCCCCACAACCTGGGAGAAACCGTGGCCGGCGCGATACATCTGCTAGAAAATCCGGAGGCCACCACCGAAGATTTGATGCGTTTTATCCCCGGTCCCGATCTGCCAGGCGGGGGCATTATCGTGGGGCTGGATGGCATTCGCCAAGCCTATGAGACCGGAAGGGGCATTTTCCGTACTCGCGCCAAGACCTCGATTGAGCGGGTTAGCGCCCGGAAGATGGGGATTGTGGTCACCGAGCTGCCCTATATGGTCGGCCCGGAAAAAGTGATTGAAAAAATCAAGGATGGGGTGCAAAAAGGCCGGTTAAAGGGTATTTCCGCGGTTACTAACTTAACTGACCGCGAACATGATCTGCGCCTAGTTATCGAGGTGAAATCCGGGTTTAACCCGGAGGCAGTGCGCGCTTCCCTGTTCAAGCACACTCCCATGGAAGATTCTTTCGGGATTAACGCGGTGGCTCTGGTCGATGGCCAGCCCCGCACTCTGGGTCTAAAAGAAATGCTGCAGGTGTTCCTAGATCACCGCATGGCGATCGTGATGCGCCGCAGCCAGTATCGTCTGCGTAAACGGCAAGAACGGCTGCATTTGGTACGCGGCTTGCTGATCGCAGTCCTCGATATCGATGATGTTATTCAGATTATTCGCGCCTCCGAGGACTCCGCCCAGGCAAAAACGCGATTAATGGAGGCTTTTGACTTAGATGAGGTACAAGCTGAACACATCCTGTCCCTGCAACTACGCCGGTTAACAAAGTTTTCTCGTCTGGAATTAGAGGCAGAGCGTGACCGCTTAACCGCAGAAATTGCCGAATTGGAAGCCCTGATTGCTTCGCGGGAAAAACGCCAAGAACTGGTGGCCAGCGAGCTGCGGGAAGTAGCCCAAAAACGTTCTGATCCTCGGCGTACAGTGCTGTTGGAAGAAGAGGGTGCTGCCCAGTTAACGGCCGATCAGGACACCCCTTTGGAGATCCCGGATGAGCCGGCAACTGTAGTCTTAGGGGCAGGCGGCCTGGTGGCGCGCTTCCCTGGGCATGAAGCATTATCCGCTGACCAAGGGCGCGAACCTTGGGATACCATTATTTCCACTGCCCTTACCACCGCCCGCGGCCAAGTGGGTGCGGTTACTTCCCACGGCACTTTATATAAGCTAACTGCCTTGGAAGTGCCCGCTTTGGTACGGTCGGCAGCGGCGCCCTCCCTGCGCGGTACGCCTCCGATTTCACGGCTGCTGCCCCTAGAGGACGGCGAGGAAGTAGTGGGGCTGGTTCCTCTCGATGAGGACGGCCCTACCTGGTGGGCTGCCACTTCCAGTGGAGTGATTAAACGAATTCGTCCCCAGGTACTGGCTACTCAGGATTCTTATTCGATCATCACGCTGGAATCCGGTGATCAGGTAGTAGCCGCTGGCAGTGGCAGCGATGATGGCGCCTTTGTGCTGATATCTTCGGCAGCGCAACTGCTGCGTACCCCGGCAGATAAAGTACGTCCCCAGGGACGCACTGGTCAAGGTATTTCCGGGATGAAACTTTCCGAGGGCGATCAAGTAGTTGCCGCCGCTTTAGTCAGCGCTGAGGCTCTAGAGTCTTCCCTGGTGGTAACAGTCGCGGGGATTGCTACTTCCGGGTCGGGAAGCGGACAAACAAGCGCCAAAGTCACCCCCTTGCTGCAGTACCCCCAAAAGGGACGCGCCGGGCAGGGCGTGCGCTGTCAACGTTTCCTAAAGGGTGAAAGCCGCTTGGCATTAGCGGCGATTACTGCCACTCCCCCGCGCGCCCTCAGCAAAGATGGGTCCCCGCTGCCGCTGCCAGAAGTAACTGATAAGCGAGACGCTTCTGGTAGCGCCTTAAAACGCCAAATCTATTACCTGGGGTAGCGCTAAGACGCTATTTTCAGCCACTTTGCGATCCTAATAATAGCTAGCTAGCGGTTAGAGCTAGACACTATCCTTCGAGGCAGGAGTCTCGATCGCGTATTGGGTGGAAGTGCCGATAACTTTAAAGCCGGCCTCTAAAAATAGATGTCGAGTGGCGGGGTCGGCGGTCTCCGGCAGTAGCGCCCCAACAGTAGCGAATCCTTGTTTTTTAAAGCCCGTCAGCACCGCCGCGATTAACGATTTTAGAATCGCTTCGTTTTCCCACCCCGGAAGGAGTCCTAACAAATCAATATAGCCTTGACGATTCCCTACTGCGGTCCAATCTTGCCGATAGATAGAGGACAGTACGAAGCCAGCAATCTCGGAACGATCAGTGCTTTTATCTAGCGCCACGAAAGAGCAATTCGGGGTGAATGCTCCACGGCGGGTAGTCCAATCCTCTGAAGTGTATCCCGCCCCGGCTTTCCGCTTTTCCAAAATCCGGTTGACAGCTTGCCGCAACAGGTCATCGAGTTCTTTATCCCAGGTGACAATCTGGAACGGGTGAGCCAGGCTCGGTATTTCAATCGGCCCGGACAGCTCCCGAGATACATCCACGAAGGAATCGGTTTGCGTATAACCGGCATCTACCAGTAAATGCGACAGTTCCGGGGCGATATCTTCCACATAAAAGAGGGCGCGTCCGGGACGGGAATGGTCTAGCAAGGCTCGTGCCTGATCTCGTTGCCAGGAAATGGAGGCGCGTCCAAGTCCTTGACCGCGGTAGCGCGGATCTACCCCGCCCTCACAAACCACTTCGTTTAACAGCAGCCGGGGACGCACCTGCGCATAGGCAACCAGGTTATTTTCCGGATCGAAGGCACCGATAGTGCGCCAGCTGGAGGGCGCCGCAAAAAAATCTTCTACTTCAGAAATTGCGGTTCGAAAGGGCGGATTGTCGAACTCTTCGATCCGGTGAATCAGACTTCCTACTTCTGCCACGTTATCGGGACCAAGTTTGCGCCAGGAAAAGTTTCCGCTGCCTGTCGGCAATGACCATGCGGGTATTTCCATTACAGCTCCACCGTATAGATCATGCGGGCTCCAGCTAACTGAAAATCACAAGCGGTACACACCTGGGACAGATCACCAAGTTTCGGATAGTTATCCTCGGCAAAGACTTGTTTATAACCCGAATCCGCGCAAGCTAAGAGCACTTGAGAAAGTACCTGTTTAAGTACCGCAAAATCGGCGCCGTGACTGTCGGCATTCCGGCGATCATCACCAAAAATGTCAACTGCTACTGCCGGAATTATTTGTTCGGATACTCCCTCAGATTCTAGGCAGCTGCTTTGGCAAAGATTGCGGTAAACCACCAGACAATAGGCCAGTACCCGCCCGGAACTCATCGAGATAGCCGCAAAAGATAGATCGGGCGCCAGGTTCGCTACTACCCGCCCCCACCAGCGGGAAGCATCTCCTTTCGCGGCATAAAGCCGGGCAGAATTCGCTACATGTAGGGCTTTTACTTCTTCCCATTGATCAGGAGAAAGGCGACGGGCAGAAACTATCCGGACGTCCTTAATAGGGAACTTTACGGGCAGCTTAGTCAGGGTTGCAGAATCTAATTGGTGAGAAAACACTTTAATCGTACGCTGCGCTGAGAACCCGGCCGCAGCATAGAGCATCCGGCGGTCTCCGGCGCGTTCATCAACCACGTTTCGGATTTGGGCGGGACGTTCATAGTCTTCGCCATAGTATCCCAGCATCAATTCTCGAGCCCGCACATCTTGCCAGGCAAGTAAGGCTCTGCCGATTCCGCGTCCTCGCCAATGCTCGGCAGTGACCGCGAATAGGTCGGCGCGGGCATAGGTTTTTTCATCTGGCTGCAGAGTGACTGACCCGAAAGCCGCCAGGTTACCGCGGGAATCTAATCCAATCAGACAGTCTTGCAGTTCCGGGTGACTTAGTGCCTGGGTTAGGCGGGTGATCTCGTCCTCGGAAGTAGGGCGCGCCGGATGGGAGTGCTGTTCGGTTAAGTGAATCAGTTCCCGGATTCTCCAAGAGTCAGTTTCACGCGAGGGTCGCCAATATAGCCCCAGGTGCACCGGGGGTACCGGGGCAGCTGGCAGGCTCCCTAGCCTTTCGCGCAGAGTTGACATGTTTTTATCTTATCGGGGGTCCAGCGGCAAACCGAAACTGTTACGCATCAATCTGTTCTGCCGCTAGCTCATCGGCACCGGCCACGATAAACTCTCGCCGCGGCGCCACCGTAGATCCCATGAGGAGTTCGAAAATACTCTCAGCTTGTTGCAGCGCGGCTTCATCGGCAAAAGTTATTTGGCGCAGCATCCGTTTACCACGCTGCATGGTAGTTTCCGCTAGCTGGGAAGCATCCATCTCGCCTAGGCCTTTATAACGCTGGATAGGTTCTTTATATTTACGTCCGCTCTTGGCGAGGGCGCGCAGGCGCTGATGCAGCTCGTCCTCGGAATAGGTATAGATAATTTCTTTCTTTTTCCGCCCTTGAGCTGGGATTTCGATCCGGTGCAAGGGAGGCACTGCCGCGTAGACCCGCCCAGCCGCGATTAGGGGACGCATATAGCGGAAGAACAGGGTAAGCAGCAGAGTACGAATGTGAGCGCCATCCACATCAGCATCGGTCATCATAATGATTTTGCCGTACCTTGCCGAGTCCAAGTCGAAGCTGCGTCCCGAACCGGCCCCGATCACTTGAATAATCGCTGCACATTCGGCGTTAGACAGCATATCGGAGGTGGAGGCTTTTTGGGTGTTGAGGATTTTTCCGCGAATCGGCAGTAGCGCTTGGAAATCCGCGGAGCGTGCCTGTTTGGCGGTACCTAGCGCCGAGTCGCCCTCCACGATAAATAGTTCGCAGTCCTCAACTTTATTGGAACGGCAATCCGCGAGTTTGGCCGGTAGCGAGGAGGTTTCCAGAGCATTTTTACGCCGGGAAATCTCTTTTTGATGCCGCGCGCTCACCCGCGCCCGCATCTCCCCCACTACCTTTTCCATCAGGGCAAATACTTGCTGTTTATCATCGCGTTTAGAGGAAGAAAACTTCTTTTCCAGCCACTGGGTGACTGCACTGGAGACCGCCTGGCGCACTTGGGGAGTACCGAGGACTTCCTTGGTTTGCCCCTCGAACTGGGGTTCGGGCAGCCGCACGGTGACCACCGCGGTCAGCCCCGCCATTACGTCCTCTTTCTCAATTCGGATCTTGGCTTCTTTTTGGGTGAGTTTTAGGCGTTTCGATTTCTTATTTTTGTCGATCTGGCTGCGCAGGACGCGCACCAGGGCATTTTCGAATCCCATAATGTGGGTGCCACCCATGGGGGTGGCCACAATGTTAACGAAGGAGCGCTCCGCGGTGTCGTAACCGTTACCCCAACGCAGCGCGATATCAATATCGCAGGTGCGTTGGACTTCGACCGGGCGTAGATGCCCAGTCGTCTGGTCTAACTGTTGCACAGTTTCGCTGTAGGTGCGCTGGTCGCGGATACACCAGGTGTCTACGATTGCCTGGTCGGGGGCGAGGAAATCGACGAAGTCTTCGGTTCCGCCCTCGGCTTTAAAAGATTCTTCTAACGGCTCTTCCGGGCGTTCGTCGCGGCAAATAATAGTTAGTCCCGGCACTAGGAAAGCGGTTTGACGCGCGCGTTCTAACAGGTGTTCCCAAGAAAATCCAGTGGACGCAGTTTTGGGAAAAATCTGGAAATCTGCCCAAAAACGCACCCGGGTCCCGGTCTTTTTCTTGGGGGCTTTCCCCACTACTTTCAGTTTGGATTCTTTCGTAAAGGGTTTAAAGGGCGAGGTAGGGGTGCGGGATTTAGTGTCGTCAAACTCTCCGGGTTCCCCACGCAGGAAAGACATTTGATAGGTTTTCCCGCCTCGATCTACCTGCACATCTAGGCGGGCAGAGAGGGCGTTAACTACCGAGGCGCCTACCCCGTGCAGGCCGCCAGCTGCCCCATAGGAGCCGGTGCCGAACTTTCCGCCCGCGTGCAGCTTGGTGTAGACGACCTCCACCCCGGATAGTCCCACCCCGGGGACTTCGTCCACGGGGATACCGCGGCCATTATCTGCTACTGAAACCGAATGGTCATCGCCGATCGTGACCTCGATCTGGTCACAGTAGCCTTCGAGGGCTTCATCGACTGAGTTGTCGATAATTTCCCACAGGCAGTGCATCAGCCCGCGATGATCGGTGGATCCGATATACATTCCAGGACGCTTGCGAACTGCGTCCAGTCCTTCTAGTACCGACAGGTGCCGGGCGGTGTAATCCGATTTCGTCTTAGTAGCCACCCCTCTAGTTTAGGGGGTGGCACTTTTAGGTTGGCGAGCGGCTTTCCGAGGGCGAGTGATTGTGAGGCACTCCCCGCAGAGCTGCCAGGGAATAATCTAAGATTTTAGAGTTGCGATTTTAGCTCCGGCTAAATACCAAGCATTTTATTTTCTTCGTTCCATTGGCAAATCCGCACCCTAGCGGGCGCGAGAAAGTGAAGTCAGAGGCGCGTTTTCGGCCTCCTCTAAATGCAGCTGCGAAGTGTTATCCACGATTTCGGCACCACTTTCCCGCAAAGCCGGCACTAGGGCGTGGGCATGATGGGCGCAGAAAAACAGATTGCCGGCCTCCAGGCGGGCAAGAACCCACGCCTGCGCTCCGCAGGTATCGCAACGATCAGTCGCGTCAAAAACATAGGTTTGCTCACTCATGTCTTCATTGTCTACTGCCCGCCTAAGGAAGTCACGCCCACCGCGCTTCCTTTCGCGTCTGGCAAAACTAAACCGCCGACCTTGCATTTGGCAAGGACGGCGGAAAGTTCAAAGTGTGGCGGCGACCCTAATCCAGGTAGTCGCGGAGCACCTGGCTACGGGAGGGGTGACGCAACTTCGACATAGTTTTGGATTCAATCTGGCGGATACGTTCACGAGTCACCCCATAAACTTTGCCGATCTCATCTAAGGTTTTCGCCTGGCCATCGCCGAGACCGAAACGCATCGACACTACCCCGGCTTCGCGCTCAGAAAGCGTGTCGAGGACGCGGCGCAACTGTTCTTGCAGCAGGGTGAAGCTGACCGCATCGGCAGGCACTACTGCCTCCGAGTCCTCAATCAGATCCCCGAATTCGCTATCGCCGTCCTCACCCAGAGGAGTATGCAATGAAATCGGTTCTCGACCATACTTTTGGACTTCCACCACTTTTTCCGGCGTCATGTCCAGCTCTTTAGCGAGTTCTTCGGGAGTAGGTTCGCGCCCGAGATCCTGCAGCATCTGCCGCTGTACCCGCGCCAGCTTGTTGATTACCTCTACCATGTGGACGGGAATCCGGATAGTGCGTGCCTGATCGGCCATGGCGCGGGTAATCGCCTGACGAATCCACCAGGTGGCGTAGGTAGAGAACTTATAACCCTTGGTGTAATCGAACTTTTCAACTGCCCGAATCAGCCCCAGGTTGCCTTCCTGGATCAGATCCAAGAACAACATTCCCCGGCCGGTATAGCGTTTCGCCAGCGACACCACTAGCCGCAAGTTGGCTTCTAACAGGTGGTTCTTGGCATGTTGACCGTCAATAGCCAAAGAGTGCAAGTCTCGGCGCATCTTAGAAGTCAGATTTTCCGATTCCGTTTCTAACTGATGCTGGGCATAGAGCCCTGCCTCAATCCGCCGCGCCAAGTCCACCTCTTCGGCAGCGTTTAGCAGCGCGACCTTACCGATCTGTTTTAAGTAGTCCTTAACCGGATCGGCCGTAGCGCCCGCGACCGTGACTCGTTGCGCCGGTTCATCAGTTTCATCAGAATCAGAAACGGTGAAGGAATTGCCTTTCTTTTGCCCCTTGGCATTGGCTTTTGCCTGGGCAATTGCTTTATTTAAACCTTCGATGGCGTTGGCCGGAGCATCTTCCTCTTCGCCCTCGTCATCGTCCTCTTCGGGTTCGCGATCCTCACCGTGTTTTTCATCATCTTCATCGTCTTCGTCGCCGTCATCAAGATCCGATTCGAGGTCGATTTCTTCTTCATCGTTTAAATCTTCGTCACCCGGCTCCACCGCGTCTTCGTCAACTTCGTCGACTTCGGCGGGATTTTCTAGCAGCTCTTGCTCTTCTTCTAGCGTTTCGACTTCAGCTTTTTTACCGCGCGTAGTGGTTTTCTTCGGAGTAGTCTTCTTTTCCGCGATGGTTTTGCTGGCCGCCGCGCTTTTCTTAGCGGTAGTTTTCTTAGCCGCGGTCTTCTTGCCTGCCGTGGTCTTCTTAGCTGCAGCCGCCTGTTTGGTAGCACTGGTTTTGCTAGCGGCAGTAGTTTTCTTAGTAGTTTTCTTCGCGGCACTAGCTTTACTGCCTGCGGTCTTTTTGGTGGCAGTCTTTGCCGCTGCCGTCTTTTTAGCCGCGGTCGCTTTACTGGCACTACTAGTCTTAGTGGTAGCCGTTTTCTTAGAGGCAGCAGTCTTGCTGGCAGCAGCCTTCTTATCCGCCGCGCTAGTTTTGCTGCTGGAAGCTTTCTTAGCCGGCGCCTTGGCGGAGGTAGTCTTTTTTGCCGCTGCCGTCTTCTGGGCTCCGCTAGCCTTCTTGGTAGCCGCTTTCTTGGCGGTGGTGGTCTTACTAGCTACCGCCCCCTTCTTCGCGGTAGCAGTTTTTTTAGCAGTGCTTTTAGCGGTCTTCTTAGCAGCAGATTTCCCGGCGGTAGTGGCCTTGGTAGTAGCTTTCGAGGGAGTTTTCGCGCTAGATTCAGATTGAGCAGGTTGAGGAGTCACAGCGACCTTTCCTGATTTCTAAACGATTTCATAGAGAATGCTCAATAATTATAATTCAATACCACACTTTCTAGCACAAATCTAGAGGATTTTTCGCGGCTAGAGGAGAACTATAAAGGAAAGAGAGTAACCAGCGATGCCCAGCGCTCAAGAGTTTTCCACTCAAATTGATGAACTATTACCGCAGGCATGGCAAGCCGGGGTATCCCGCTGGCAAGAGCTAACGGGAATAGCAGAGCTATTTGAAGTAGGACTGGCAGCTCTTAAAGGAGGAAAACGTACCCGGGCGCGCCTGGCCTACACCGGCTGGAAAGCGATAACTGACGGCAATGATACCCCGCCAAAACCCGTACTCGACCTCGGGGTAGCCCTAGAGATTTACCAAGCCAGCGCCCTCGTCCATGACGACATTATTGACAACTCTGCCTTGCGCCGCGGTAAAGATGCAGCCCATATCAGTTTTTCGAAAAGACATTTGGCTACCCAACGCCGCGGCGATCCCCAAGAATATGGGCGACTAGCGGCAATTCTCTTAGGAGATCTCCTACTGGCGGTGGCCGACCAGTGTGCTTTCGAGGTCGCTGCCACCACCAAAGATCCGGACGCATTCTTCGCTAACTGGACCGAAATGACCCGCGAGGTCGCCGCCGGACAGTATCTGGACTTGCGCCTAGAGAGCGATCAGCTTGACCCCGCCCATGCGCGCGAGCAGATTTTAACGGTTATTCGTCACAAGTCCGGACGCTACTCGGTGGCACACCCGCTCACTCTCGGAGCCCGCCTGGCCGGAGCTAGCCCAGAGCAGCTAAAAACCCTCTTCACAATCGGGGAATATTGGGGAATCGCTTTTCAACTTTGCGACGATGAACTCGGTGTCTTTGGCGATCCCCGCCAAACCGGTAAACCTGCAGGCGGAGATTTAACCGAAGGAAAAAAGACAGTCCTGTGGTCCCTAGCGGAACAGCTCCTGGGTGAGGACGCGCGCGCGAACTTACATCAGGTTTTCGGTAACCGCGCCGCCAGCGAAGAACAAATTTTGGCCGTTACTGACGCCCTACATAGCCAAGGGGTCGGAGACCAGCACCGCCAGCTAATCACCGAATATGCCACTAAAGGTGACGCCCTGGTAGCTAGTGGCAAGTTTGATAATGCGGGTCGCGAGGCTCTGCTGCGTCTGGGACGCGCCCTAGTGGAACGGGAATCCTAAAGCTAGGAGCCTAAATGGCCTGCATAGCAGCTACCGAGTTAACTTTGCTGTGGCTACCGGCTCGCAATAGGTCAATAGGACGCTGCCCGTCCAATAGGGGCTGGGCAGCCAGTACCCACTCGGTTGCCTCTTGAACAGTAAAACCGCCATCTAGCAAGGTGAGCATAGTTCCTGGCAGGCGTTCCACGAGAGCCCAGCCCTCGGGGGTCTCCAGAAGCGATTCCAATACCACCTGCAATTTTCCTTGCTCATCCGGGAGGGCTAACAAACGGTGCTCATTGAGGAGCCGGTGCGCACGAGTAACTTTTACCCCCAGGCGCTCGGCGGCTTGCGCGAAACTAATCATGTCCATGCTCTTAGCTTATCTGAGGTTACAAGCCTGCTCCTATCCGCGCCGCTTACCGGTAAAAGCGTCGCTGCCCGCTAGGATTGCCTTATGAGAAACGATCCGGAAGCTAGCAGCCGCGCTAGCGAGACCCCACAGGATTCGTCTATCACGCGCGCAGAGGGCGAAGCTACTAGTCAGATTCCGGAAATAGTCCACAGCGCAACTGACGAAGATCATATGCTAAAACGCCTGATCGATGGACGCTATCGGATAGTGAGGATTATTGATACCGGCGGGATGGCCAGTGTTTACCGGGCTCATGATGAACGCTTAGGGCGAGATGTGGCGTTAAAAATGATGCACCCACACTTGGCGAATACAGCCTCCCTGGTGGAACGGTTTGAAGCAGAAGCTCGGTCGGCGGCTCGCCTCATGCATCCGGCGATTGTGCAGATTTTTGATCAGGGAACTTGGCGGCGCCGCCCCTACCTGGTGATGGAGTTTATTAATGGCTCCAACTTGCGTCAGCTACTAACTAAAGAGGGTGCCCTTCCGCTAGGGCGCGCCCTAGGAATCACGGAACAGGTGTTACAGGCTTTGCAGGCTGCCCATGAAATGCAGATTATTCATCGGGATATTAAACCGGAGAACATTCTGCTGACTCCTTCCGGACAGGTAAAAGTGGCAGATTTTGGACTCGCGCACGCGGTTAACCAAGCCACCGGCACCACCACCGGATCGGTGATGGGAACGGTTACCTATCTGGCGCCAGAACTTATCTCCGAAACCACTTCGGATGCCCGCTGTGATGTGTATTCCGTGGGAATCATGACCTATGAGCTGATTAGCGGGATGCCGCCTTTCCAAGGCGATACTGCGATTCGGACTGCCTGGCAACATGTGAGCGAGGACGTGCCGCCGCTTTCAGGCAAGGTTCCGTGGATTCCTAGCGAAGTTGATGATCTAATAGCGGCACTGACCGCGCGCAACGCTAAGGATCGCCCTGTTGATGCTGGCGCTGCCCTGCAGCTGGTTAAGGCAGTTATAGATTGTCTTAGCCCGGAGCTGCGAGGTCGCCGCGCCGAGCGCCCCGCGAGCGACACCTCAGAACAAGAAACTGAACGTACCCCGCTAGGCAAAGGGGGCACTGCCCGGCTACCTGTCTTGCCGATGGCCTCTCCGCAGGTGCCTGCGGCTCCGATTCGCCCTCCTCACTTAGACTCACCCGCTAAGACTTCTTCCGAACCGGCTCCCTCCGACCCGGAAAAATCGCTAACCGTGGTCAAAACCGCACCAGCTCTCTCCACCTCGAAAGCTCCTACTGGGAGGAGTAAGAAGAAACGCTGGATAGTGGCAGTTATCACCGGGGTTTTAGTGATCGCGGCGGCCTTAGCTGGCTGGTATTTCACTTTGGGACCGGGAGGGCGCGTAGCCGTGCCTAACGTGGCAGGCAAAACCGCGGTGCAAGCGCGGGAGGTGCTGGTAAAAGCCCAGTTTAAAGTGAACACCCAGCGGGAATACTCCGACACTGTCGCTGCCGGTAAGGCCACGCGCACTAACCCTAAGGCCGGTCAAAAAGCCAAGAAGAATTCCCAGGTAGAGCTGTATATTTCTCGAGGTATTGAATATGTGAAGGTGCCGGATCTCGTGGGCAAGGAGGGTGAAAAAGCAGAGATACTCCTCAAAGAGGCGAAGCTAAAGATTGCCGAAAGTAGCGAAGAATATTCCGATGAAGTAGCGAAAGGAAAAATCATCGCTACCGCCCCGGAAGCCGGCACCAGCCTCCGCCACCATAGTGGGGTGAAGGTAATCGTTTCCAAAGGTAAAGAACCGGTCACGCTACCGGATTTCGCGGGTAAGAGCGAAGAAGAAGTCGCGAAAACCCTGAGTGACCTCAAATTGAAGATGGATAAAACTACCGAGTTTTCGGATTCGGTTCCGCGCGGGCAAATCATCGGGCAAGAACCGGCAGCGGGAACTACTTTATACCATGGAGACCAGGTAAAAGTCCGGGTTTCGCAAGGACCTGAAATGGTTGAGGTACCTAACGTGACTGCGCTTAATATGGGACAAGCAAAAAAGAAATTAACCGATCTCGGGTTCCAGGTACAGGTACAAAAACAGCTGCTGGGGATTGCTCCCAACCGGGTTTATTCTCAATCCCCCGGTGGGGGCACCAAACTAAAACGCGGTTCCACGGTCACTTTGACCTACGTTTAAGCCGAGGTTGCCCAAGGACGCCCCAGTTAGAGGAAGCACTTGGAGACGCCTGCGGGCACGAATCAGGCGGTCTTATACCGTGTATCCCCAGGGCTCTAGGGGTGCGCGCAGGGGATTACCTAAAGTGTCGTGCCGCTTTTGCAGCATTTCTGCCACTTGGAATGCCAGTTCCAGCGATTGCTGGTGATTAAGCCGCGGGTCTACCAGGGTTTCGTAGCGATTCTTCAAAGAATCCTCGGTCAGGTGTTCGCTGCCCCCAATCACTTCCGTAACATCATCTCCGGTCAGTTCCACATGGATTCCCCCCGGGATCGTCCCCGCTTCCTGATGCGCGGTAAAGAAATTAGCTACCTCTTGCAGGATCTGTTCAAAACTACGAGTTTTATAACCAGAGGAGGAGCTAATAGTGTTGCCATGCATGGGATCGCACATCCAGGTAACCGGACGCCCATCACGCACTTGTGCCTCCAAAAGTGTGGGTAATGCCGACTCTAATTCGTGTGAACCCATGCGAGTAATGAAGGAAAGGCGCCCCGGTTCGGCATCGGGATTGAGTTTATCTTGCAGACGCGCTAAATCATCTCCACTGACGTTGGGGCCGATTTTTACCCCGATCGGATTGGCGACTTGCGATAGTTGCTCCACATGAGCCCCATCTATCTGGCGGGTACGCTCCCCGATCCAAAGGAAATGCGCTGAAGTGTCATACAGCTCGCCAGTACGCGAATCTACCCGGGTCATTGCTTGTTCGTATTCTAAAAGCAAAGATTCGTGGGCACTATAAAAATCTACGGTACGCAGCTCATCGGCGTTGACACCTGCGGCATCCATAAAAGAAATTGCTCGGTCAATATCAGAGGCTAGCGCGTCAAAGCGTTTATAGGCTGGGTTAGAGATAAAACCCCGGTTCCATTCATGAACTCGATGCAGGTCGGCATAACCACCTTGGGTAAATGCCCTAATCAAGTTCAAAGTAGTTCCCGAACGCGTATAGGTATCTAGCAGGCGTGCCGGGTCTGGCGTGCGTGCCTCGGGGGTGAACTCAAAGGAGTTAACCGCATCCCCGCGGTAGGACGGCAGGGTTACTCCGTCGCGGGTTTCGGTATCGCTAGAGCGAGGTTTGGCGTATTGACCAGCCATTCTCCCCATTTTTACGATCGGCAAGGATGCTCCGTAGGTGAGCACGATCGCCATTTGCAAAATGGTTTGGATTTTCAGCCGGACTCGATTCGCGGTTGATTCGGCGAAAGTTTCCGCGCAGTCCCCACCGGTAAGTACAAAAGCTTTGCCCCGGCTGGCTTGCCCGAGCAGTTCTTTCAGAGCGTCTACTTCGCCCGCAAACACCAAAGGAGGACGAGTACACAGGTCAGCCAATTTTTCTTGCAGCTGTTCCTGGTCTGGGTAGTTGGGCTGTTGGTTTGCCGGGCAATCCCGCCATGAATTCAGAGCTCTAGTTGTTTTCTCGTCCACGAAATCCACCCTAGTAAGTTTTAGATTTTAAGACGAATAAGTCCGTAAACCGAACTTATTCCCCCCAGGGAAGTGTCTTCCCTAGTTTTTGTTGTTTCCTGCCCGTTATAGCAGTCGGTGCTCAGTTAATAGTGGTTACCCGCCAGCTAAATCTGTCACCAAAAACTTCTTTGGCTCTCGCTGCTGGCCAGCAGCGAGAGCCAAAGAATTTAAAGCACCAGAACTAGCAGTGCCAACTCGCTTTAAAAACCAAGTGAGCTAATAGCACTAACTAAACCTTAGGCAGGACGTACTTCCTGCCCGATTTCCTTCATCATTTCCTGGAACCAGGGGGCAGTAATATCAAAGGCTTTACCACCCTTGATCCGTGAGAAGGCAATCGAGCTCAAAACATCACCGTTCTCTTCATCATGCCCGATCAAGCCCGGTTTACCCTCTAGAGCACACTGCACCGCGTAATCCGTCATCGACTTGATCAGCCGCAGATCCTCTACGCCCGCCGCAGAAGCCCGCGAGAAGTAACCCGATTTTTGCACCATAACCTTTTCTGCTCCGATCCGTTCGGCAAATTGGCGAGCGAACCACTGACCGGGGTTAATCTTGTCGAGCTGCACGTGTCCGAAGGGATCACGCGGAACCGTCTCTCCCGCCTGTTCCATCTGTTCCACGATTTCGCTGACCCCAGCGCCCTCAGACAGGAAGATGTTTACGTTTCCGACCTCATCCATTACCTTGCGCAGGCGGGTAGCCTCGCCCTCAATATCAATATGCGCCTCCGGCACAAAAATGGCGTGAATATCGCGCGATTCGCGAGTAAGTCCCATAGAGGGCAGCCATTCTTTCTTGTCTAGCAGCTTGCGGTAAGAACGGGCAGTGGCAGCCGTCAAATAGCCACAGTTACGTCCCATTACTTCGTGAATAATCAGTTCACGCGGGTTGGATTGGCATTCGGCAATCACATGTTCAGCGTAAAGCGCGCCGTTATCAGCCGCGGTCCAAGCGCCCAGGGACTGGCGCACCGGAATAACATCGTTATCAATAGTCTTGGGCAATCCCACTACCGTCAGTTCGTAGCCGTGTTCATGCAGGTAATGCGCCAAATCCGCTGCGGTGGTGTTAGTGTCATCCCCACCGATAGTGTGCAGCACATTTACCCCGTCTTCTACCAGGCGGTTGGCTGCGACCTCTAGCGGGTTAGCGCCCTCTTTAACTAGGCCACGCTTTACTAGATCCTCAGTGTTAGTGAGCTTTACCCGGGAGTTACCAATCGGGGATCCCCCAAATTGATGCAATAGACCAGCATTTTTACGTGCTTCTTCGTCTACCACAATGAAGTTCTTAGACAGCAGCCCGTGATAGCCATACTTGTAAGCAATAATTTCAATTTCCGGAGCCAGCTCAGTATAACGTTCGATCAACCCACCAACCGCTGATGAGAGACAGGGCGCGAATCCGCCCGCAGTTAGCAGTGCCACACGTTTAATCGTCATATTTCCTCCAAAAGAGTTGCTTGGCCATTATCGGCTCTGTCAGCTAATAGTCTAGTCGATAAGGCGCACCCGGCTCTAGGACGCGAAGAGCTTCGCGCATTTGAGCAAGAAAAGAGGCGGGGAGCGCGCCAGACTAGGCGGCACCCGTAAACCGCTAGTAGTTCTCTAACTGGAGATGAAGCTAACTACGCTTAGTTAAAACTGTCGCTTTTGAGCGCCGAAACTGTTTACTGATCCGCGGCGGGAGCAGAATCGGTTTTATCCTCATCTGAACTAGCATCATCTTCCGGTGGCTCTGGCACCTCGGTTTGTGGAGCCTGCCGCCCCCCAGGAGCCTCCACTTTCGGCTCGGCCGTCCAAGGGATTCCCGTGGCCACAGCGTCCTCGTCATCTTTCTTAGAGGCGAGTGCCTTTTTCACGTCAGCAGCATACAGATCCACGTATTCTTGCCCCGACAGGCTCATCAAGGAATACATAATCTCGTCAGTGATTGCCCGCAACACGTAACGGTCATCTTCCATACCCTGATAGCGAGAAAAGTCCAGAGGATCACCGATAACTACCCCAATGCGGTGTAAACGCGGAATCCGGGTACCAATCGGCTGAGCAATATTGGTTCCAATCATGGCCACGGGAATCACCGGTGCACCCGAACGTAACGACAGCCGCGCCACCCCGGTTTTACCGCGATAAAGACGACCATCGGGGCTGCGGGTACCCTCCGGATAAATCCCAAACAGTTCCCCCGATTGCAAACGCGCTAATCCTTTTTGTAGGGCGGCCTGGGACTTCTTTCCCCCGGAACGATCAATCGGGATCGTGCCTACCTGGGTCATAAACCACTTAACGAAAGCGCCTTTTAGGCCTTTACCGGTGAAATAGTCGGCTTTCCCCACGAAAACTACTTCCCGGTCAATCATTAACGGCAAAAAGAAAGAATCAATCACCGCTAGATGATTCGAGGCCAGAATCGCCGGCCCGGTACCGGGAATCTTCTCGGCTCCTTTGATCCAGGGTCGGTAAAGAACCTTTAGAATCGGCCCCAAGAATATTTTCAACATCCGGTAAAACACGTAAGCTTCCTTCCCGCCCAGGTTAGCTGACCGATCTAAAAAGACCGGCTAGAATGTCGACTATGAAACTCCCCAAGAAGTGGGGGGCGCATCGCCGCCGCAACCCAAGCCAACGTCGCGTAGATGATGAATTTTTTGATATTACATCTAGGCTAAATGATACCGGTATTTTTGCCCCTGGGCCGCGAGATTACGAATTGGCACAGCCAAATGATCAGTTTCACCCCCCGAAGCTGCCTGCTAGCCCCCACCTACGCGGCGGGGTGCGCCTCTTAGTGATCACCGTCATAGTGTTGATAGCCTGGGTAGCCACCTATATCGCGGGAGTTGACCTACCAGGATGGCTCCACGCTCTCGGATTCTTAGATTTAGCCTTATTTTGCGGCCTGCTAATATATCTGCTTCCCCGAGGACGCAGCGCTTTAACCAACAAATGGGATGACGATGATGGGGCGAGGGTGTGAACCCCCAGTTCCTCGCTCCTCCCTCCCAGGCGCTACGCAGACACCTCGACACCTTGGTTCCTACAAGCGGAGAAATTGCCCCGCAAGGTGAGTTTTCCCAATTAGGGACCCCTTTATCGGATTGCTGTTTTCTTGTGGTTGACCTCGAAACCACCGGCATGGGGGCAGGCGCTGAAATCACCGAAATAGCTGCGGCGCGTTACTATCAGCGTCAGCTGTGCGGAACTTTTCGTTCGCTAGTACAAACCCGCCGTCCGATTCCTCCAAAAATCGTGGCGCTGACCGGGATCACCAACTCAATGGTGCTTGCCGCCGACCCTCTAGAAGAGGTTTTTTCGCGTTTCCTGGCATTTTGGAGGGAAGATCACCCCAACTGTCCCCCAGTAAGCGCCCTAGTAGCTCATAACGCGAGTTTTGATACCGGGTTCTTACGCCGCGCTGCTGAACAGTTAGACAATCCCCTACCAGACGCCCTCACCGTCGACACCTTGGCTATTGCCCGACTACTCCTGCCGCGTCCCTTCGTCGCCAATCACCGCCTAGCTACCCTCGCCAGCTATTTTGGAGCCGATAAACCCACCCACCGTGCCCTAGATGATGTGCTCGCCACAGTGACCGTACTGCAAGGGCTACTAGATCTGGGACAGGGAGCGGGGTTAACCCACACCCAAGATTTTCGCTTATTACAAAAAGTTCCCCGGCAGATCCGGGCAAAACGGGTGCTGGGCGCCGACCTGCCTGCGCGTCCAGGAGTCTATATTTTTGAGGACGCTGACGGAAAACCACTCTACGTGGGCTCGGCTTCCAATCTGCGAACCCGAGTAGGCAGTTACACCACTCTAAGCGAGAAACGCCGGCAGATGCGGGAGATGCTTGCCGCCACTGGCCGGATTCAACATATTTGTTTTCCCCACGTCCTCTTGGCGCGCTTAAAAGAACTAGAGCTGATTGCCCATTACAACCCACCTTTTAACCGTGCCAGCACCCACCCGGATAAATACTGGTTACTGGAACTAGCGGGCGATGAATTTGCGCGCCTGAAGCTCTCAAAACGGGTAGAGCGGAAAAACTCCTCCCGAACTATCGGGCCTTTTCCTACTCGGAAAAGTGCGGAAACAGTCCGCCGGGTACTGGCTCAGCAATGGAATCTGCGCACCTGCACCCAGGAGATTTCGGCGGGTAATCCCGGAACTTCCTGCTATTTGGAACAATTGGGAACCTGTCGGGCTCCTTGCCAGCTACAAAACCAAGAAAGCTATCGTCAACACTGCCAACAGATTGTCGCCAATAGAATTGATGCTGAGCAAAAAGCGGTAACTGGCTTGCTAGAAAAGGTTCAGGATCTGGCTGAGCGTCAAGAATACGAGCAAGCCGTGGTGATTCGCCAGCAGCTTTCCGCCCTCTTGCGGGTAGGAGCCGAACGAGAACTACTATTCCCGATACTGGCGGCGGAAAAGCTTATTGTTGCCCTGCCGGCGCCCCATCGCGGCTGGGTTTACCTCGCCCTTGCCTACGGAAAAATAGTAGGAACCGCGTTTACTTGTGCTAATGCTCCAAAAATTGCGATAGAGAAAACTGTCGCGACTTTGGCGGAAGTTTTCCCGGTTACTGCCCCGCGTTTCCTCGCCCAAGGGATGCTATGGGAACAGCTGCATATTTTGGCGCAGCACCTTTACCAACCTGGAACCCGAATTGTACAAATATCGGATTCCACGGAACTGGTATGCCCGGTGTCAGGAATGCTAGCCCGCAGCCAGCTGCGACAAAAACTAGCGCAAGCCCAACAACCATTTTCTTTCCGGCGCTGAGGCTATCTCGAGGGACTAGTCACTATTAGCTGCCCCGGCTTTCCCGGTTTGCTTAACGCAGCGCCGCAGCGACAGCTTCTTGTAGCTTAAGTGGGGTCAGGGGGCGCTCGACTGATTTGGCGCCTGCCCAACCGACCAGCCATTCATCTTGTTGGCGAGCAGTCAAAACCAGGATAGGCGGAAGATCGTTTTCCTCCTCATGCAGGGTTTTCGCGACCGAAATACCAGAGATCTTGGTAGCTTCCCCGTCAAGGATTAGCAGATCATAGCGATTGTTATGCACTTTATCTCGGGTAATAGTAGCGGTAGCGGTCTCATCCCAACTTATTTTGGGTAGATCCGCAGCCGGCTTGATTCCCACGGAATTGATTACTTGCCGCCGCACCTCACGGTCATCGCTATATAACAAAATCTGCAGATTATTTTCCGCTTCCGCCATTTTTTTCTTCCTTAAGTAAACGCTTGCAAGTACTTTTGGCTCTCATTGTAACCGACTATGGCGCTCTTTGGATCCAAGAGTAGGGCTGGGGATGTATTCGAGTAAAATCACTAGGAGTGCGGCCATAAAAGACGGTGTTAAGCTTCCAGCTTATTTCTTAGGGCTGCAATTATAGGACTTAGCACCTAGACTAGGGGGAGACACCACTCAGCCGGAGGGAGGCTGGGCGGACTCGCAAACTACAAAGGAGATCCATTTATATGGAGAAGTACACGCTTCCAGAACTGCCCTACGACTACGCTGCTTTAGAGCCTCACATTTCTGGCAAAATCATGGAACTACACCATGACAAGCACCACAACACCTATGTAAACGGGGCAAATGCCGCCCTAGAAAAACTTGCGGCTGCCCGTGAAGCTGGCGATCTGGCAGCAGTCAACCAGTTCTCGAAAGATTTAGCTTTCAACCTGGGTGGGCACACCAACCACTCGGTTTTCTGGACCAATATGGGACCGGATTGCGGCGGGGAACCCGAAGGCGAACTAGCTGCAGCGATCACCGAGAACTTCGGTTCCTTTGAGGCTTTCAAGAAGCATTTCTCGGCAGCCGCCACCGGTCTACAAGGCTCCGGCTGGGCAGTTTTGGCTTGGGATTCTATTTCTTCTCGCCTTATCATTTTCCAGCTCTTCGATCAGCAAGGAAACGTACCTGTCGGGGTAACTCCGCTGCTGATGTTAGATATGTGGGAACACGCTTTCTACCTGGACTACCAGAATGTGAAAGCCGACTATGTAAAGGCTTGGTGGAACGTAGTTAACTGGGAAAACGTTGCTACTCGTTTCGAAAACGCTGAAAAGAACTTTAAATCCCTAATCAACCTGGCCTAACAGCTAAGGTGGGGGAGCGATTTCCCCTCCCGCCCAAAAATTCGGGAAGCGCTCGTGCGCTTCCCGAATTTTTATGCCCACCGCACCTACTCGGGCAAACCGCTCCCCCACGTACCTATGAGTTCCCGGTAAAAATCAGGATCTACTTACCCGTAAGATAAAGCTAGCTATTAGATATCGAAGAACCCGTATCGCCATGGGAAAGGTCACTGAGTTGGTTTATGAAATCGTAAGCGTAATCGCTAACCTAGCGGGTGCCATTTTCGCGGGAATTCAATTCGCTCGTTTCATTAAAATCTCCACCAGTACAGCAAGAAAAAATCAGGATCCAGTTTTAGCTTTTTCTACCGGCCTCCTAGCTTTCGCAATCCCATTTTTCAGTCCAATGGCCCACAATCTAGGGGCATCTGCATCTTTTTTCATTGCTCTTGCAGCGGTTAGCACGCTATTATCCGCTCGTTGCCTAAAATAACCGGCAACTACCTCTAGTACCCAACTAGGATTCTGGGAAGCGCGGGGGATAGATTTTATCCGAGTGGGCGCGGTGGGCATAAGAATTTGGAAAACGTCGCTACGTTTTCCAAATTCTTGGGCGGGAGGAAAAATCTATTCCCCGCGCACTAAAATGACGTCAGATTAGGGTCGCGGCCGGTAAAAGATACGAGAGAGGCTTGACCTGCGGAGCAGGTCACGGGATCCCAGATCAGTATAAAAGCGGGGGGAAAGTTTTATCCGAGCAGGCGCGGTGGGCATAAGAATTTGGAAAACGTCGCTACGTTTTCCAAATTCTTGGGCGGGAGGAAAAACTTTTCCCTCGCGTCCTCAAGATCCAGGAACTGTTACCCGAGGCGGGTGCTGGTTTGCTTGGCACCAATGTCGTAGATAGCTATGCGCGCCGGATGCGCTTTTGCCCCTTGGCGCTCACCCTCGGCAGGCTCTAACATCACCATGCGCGAGCCGACCGGCACCCCCAGGAACTGCGGGGTAGTCTGCACAGTGGAGGGAGTAGAAACCATTTTTCCGCTGGGCCACGAACTTGACACCTTTGACCATTTACCTTGCTCGAAGGTGGCGGCAGTCAAATGCACCCCGGGGAAATCATCTGGCTCCAGATTCGATTCTTTGCCTTGATACAGCATTATTACCTGTTTCGTTTTCGGGGCAGGCAGCGCAGGATCGATAGTTACCTGCGGCTGGGTACCCGGGGATCCGCTAATCTTTAACCCTTTAGGTAATTTGTCAAAAGATTTATCTATTTTCTTGGCCTCTTTCAGCGCTGACACATTGCTTAAATCCATGGCACTAATCAGGTCGATCACAAACACCATAGTGGAGTTAGCGGGAATGCGTTTCGCGGCTTCACCTTGGAATCCCAGTTGCGGGGGAACTGTGATCTGTATCCGGGAACCGAGCTTCTTGCCGATTAAAGCCTGTTTCCAGCCAGGGATAACCTCACTCATCGCGTATCCTTGGGCGGAGTCACCGACTCGGAAGGTACTCATCACGGTCTTGCCGTCCCACAAGTTACCTAAAGTATCCATGAGTACTTGGTCTTTAGTGGTGACGCTCCGCCCTTCGCCCTCGTATAGTACCCGTACCTGTAAACTGGCTGGTGCTTTCCCGGAACCGGCCTCCATCTGGGGAGCTTGCCCTAACTCCCCCGTTACGGCTGGGAATTTCCCTTTTACCTGGGGAGCCGAGGCGTCGGAAGCAGTAGCTGAGCATCCAGAAAGCAGGGATAGCCCTAAGAGAGCGACCAACACCAGGACTATTATCCGAGCTGACCGCATCCGCATCGGTATGGAGGAAACGCTATTACCTTGCATGGCTCGCCTATCCAGTTTTTAGAGGGTGCCCACGATATCCATTACGAACGCTACCGCCTGCCCGTTTTGCATCGAACTTAAAGCTAGACGGGAGCCGACGTTTTTACCAGTTAATTCCTTGTCCAGACCTAACTCTGCCAGAGTTTTTTCGCCCTGCAGCGGCATCGGGGTTTTGCTATCCCAGGTGGATACAGTCTTTCCTTGCTGGTCTAGCCAACTTTGATGCACAATTACCACGTCATCGGCTTTTAGCGGGGCTCCGGTTCCGGTAGCAAGCACGCTCACGGCACGGTCTTTGGCGAGCTGATCAGCGTTAACTTTCAATGCTGGTTTCTCCCCCAATTTCCCGTTAACTTCTAGGCCGGGGAGATTCTTTCCGGTCGGTTTGGCCTGCGCCAGCTGCTCTTCGCCTTTCTTCATCTGAGAGGCAGAGAAACATTTCAGAGTATCCACCACGAATACCAGGGTAGATCCAGCGGGAATATCGCCAGTTGCCTGATCCCCGTAACCCAATTCAGGAGGAATCACCAGTAGGGTACGCGATCCCGGTTTGGCTTCTTTAAGTCCCTGTCCCCAGCCGGGAACTACCTGTTTTAACGAGAAAACAGCAGGATTTCCCCGGTCGAAACTGGAATCAAATTTCTTTCCGTCCCACAACTGGCCGTGATAGTTAACCTTCAGCACTGCGTCTGCCCCGCAGGCCTCGCCCTCACCAGCTTTAACGGTGCCAACTTTCAAATCTTTCGGCGCGGTCCCCTCTCCCGCACTAACGGTGGGGGCTTTCCCGTATTCGCCCTCAACTTTTACTCCGAAATCTGAGAAGGAACCATCGCTACTACAGGCGGTGAGACCCGCACCTAATAACCCACCTAACAGGGCGATAGCAGCAACAGAAGAAGAAAGTCTACGTTTCACAGCCTGATCCTAACTGTTTTTAGTGGAACGATTGGCCGCAGGCGCAAGAACCTACCGCGTTCGGATTATCAATGGTGAAGCCTTGGCGTTCAATCGTGTCGGAAAAATCAATCGAGGCTCCCTCCAGGTAGGGATTGGACATTTTATCTACCACTACCTCTACCCCGGGAGCGAACTCGACTACTGCGTCGCCGTCTAGGAGACGTTCATCGAAATAAAGCTGATAGATCAGTCCCGAGCATCCTCCCGGCTGCACCGCTATCCTCAGACGCAAGTCATCGCGGCCTTCCTGGTCTAGCAGTGATTTCACTTTTTCAGTGGCGGCATCGGTCAAAGTTACTTTGTGGGTAGCTGTCTGTTCAGCCTGTTGTTCACTCATATCTGTTCCTCAAAATTTCCTAGATGAACTAAGTTAGTCCTTAGCCTAGTCCAAGGTAGCCCTAGTGGCTATTGCGACCAGGTACGCGCTAAGCGAAGTCCGGCCTCCTCCATACCGGCCATATTGGTAGGGAATTGGTAGACACCATCTATTCCCCGCTCCGCAATCTCGCCTCTACTCAGATTATTTTCACTGGTAACTACCACTATAGGCACCCCGAAACGGTTGGCGAGATCGCATAAATGTTCTAACGGAGAACCAGGAAGATTCCAAGGGGATAGCTCTTCAGTATTCGCCACTAGCAAATCTGTGGTTTCTAATACTTGGGGTAAACCGGTTTGTTCATCCAGGAAGTCTGCTGCAAAGTCCAGACGGGCGCCCAGCCTACCTAATAGTTCCCCCAATCCCCAAGCGCACCCTCCTGCGGGCAGAGTCCCTAATCGGGTACCCGGGGCAGATTTAATGCCCGACAAATCAGTGATTCCAAGGTAACGACGGCGGCCGTATTTTTCGGCTTCTCTAAGCACGCCCTCCCAGTTTTCTTTAGTTTGTTGCGCAATCTTCGGACTAATTTTGGCGATCTGAGCTAGCACCCCGGAAGCTGATAGTAACGGTTTCTGGCTGCCGGTGACTACCAGCGTCCCGGCCAGGTCACGCCCTAAAGATGCCCAAACCTGTGGACCTATTTGCCCCGCGCCGTAAGCGGCCGCCACTCCCGCTAAGAATTGCCTAGGAAACTCCGGTAAAACCTCTAGATCCCCGGTAGGCAGCGCCCCCAACGGCGAATATTCACTTTGCAGGGTTTGCATCTGCTGGACAGCCGGCAGATAGAGGCCTTTGCCCGCTTTAAGCAACTCCGGTAAACGGTTTCCTGCCTTAACCGGATCGCTCGTACCCGAGAATAAATCCCCTAACGGATAGCCAGCGGCCACTTCCGGATACGCCCACGAATAGGGGACAACTTGCAGCTGGTCGCGGCTTTTATGCTTTAACCAGCTTGCCTTAAAGGCTTGCCCCCCTTCGCAGGCGCTGGTCGGCGGCGTGCTGGCTACTGCCAGAAGTATCTGCACTTAAATCTTTCCACCTAAACGAGCCAAGAACAGCGCTTCGGCGGTAATAGCATTTTTCAGATCTCCTAAATCCTGGGATTCATTTTCTGAATGCGCGTTAGTGGCGGGGTCTTCCACTCCGGTGATTAAGATATCGGCCTGCGGGAAAACCTGTGCCAGGTCAGCGGTCATCGGGATCGCTCCCCCGCACCCAATATCTACCGCGTCCTTATCCCAAGCGGCAGATAGTGCCCATTTCATATCTTTTTCGGCCACCGATGATTGGGCTTGGTAAGACGGACCGCATTCAAGAATCTCAGTTTCTACTACCGCTCCGAAGGGGGCATTTTCTTTTAGAAACCGGCTTAATGCTTGGGCACATTCGGCGCTATCGGTTCCCGGAGCAGTGCGCAAGGACAGGCGCAAACAGGTTTCTGGCACCAGAGCATTAGCGCTTTCGGCGCGAGAACGCTGATCCCAACCGATAACGCAAAGTGCCGGTTGGTTCCAAAGACGGGCGGCCACATCCCCCTTTCCAGCCAGCTTATAGCTATCCACTACCTGGGCATCCGCTTTGAACAATTCTTCCGGATAGTGAACATCAGCACTGGTAGAGCCACCTAACCCGGGTACTGCCAAACTGCCGTCTGGATTAAAGCATTTCGCGAGTAAAAGGCTGGCGATAGTTACTGCATCCAGCATCGGGCCTCCAAAAGCTCCCGAATGCAGGGCAGTTTCCATTACTTTAACTTTCACATCCATACTGGCGACTCCGCGCAATGTTGCAGTCAAAGCAGGTTCCCCTACCCGCCAGTTATCGGAGTCGCAAACAATAATGGCGTCAGCGGCTAAATCTTCCCGATATTTTTCAATAAAATTCCGGAACGAGGGCGAGCCGATCTCTTCCTCGCCCTCAATAAAGCAAGTTACGTTAACCGGGCAGTTATCCGCCAAAGCTAGGAGCGTGCCGTAATGCACCATGACTCCCGCCCCATCATCTGAGGTACCGCGCCCATACAGGCGACCATTCTTTTCGGTAGCCACAAAGGGCTCGGTATTCCAGCGCTCTACAGGGCCGGCTGGTTGTACATCATGGTGAGCATAAAGCAAGACTGTTTTAGCTTGCGGATCTACTATTTTACGGGCAATAACTGCCGGCATTCCTTCCTCGCCAGTGGGGGTGGGCGCGGTTTTTACTTCCGTTTCCATCCCCAGGTTTGAAAATAACTGCGCCAGGTGCCCGGCAGATTTTTCAACTTCCGCGCGGGAAGCAGAAGAAACTGAAGGAATCGCTACCAGTTTGGTTAGCTCGTTTTTAACATCATCAAAAACACGGTTAGTAGCCGCTTTATATTCCGAAATATCACTCATGCTTGCCAGGTTACCCCGATACGCCCGCCTTAGGGAAAGGTATAGTCGCTACCGGCAAACTAGCCCCGGACGCTAGGACAGATTTCCCCTGCCCGTCCTCCCCCGATAACCTGGACAGGTGAAACTTTTTGGACGTAACAAAGATGAAGAGATTGAGGCTCCGCTCGATAAGGGAGAGGGCAAAGGCCGTCCTACCCCAAAACGTAAAGATGCGGAGGCAAAGAATCGCCGCCCCCTGATTGTAGACAAGAAAGAAGCCCGCAAGCGTCGCCGCGAGCAGCGCGATAAGCTCTACAAGAAACAGCAGGCCGCCTTGGATGGCAAGGGAGATGAACGTTACCTTCCCTATAATGACCAAGGCCCGGTGCGCCGTTACATTCGCGATTTTGTAGATTCCCGTTTTGCTATCGGCGAGCTATTCATGCCGATAGTACTCGCCTTCCTAATCCTTTCTATCGCGTTTTCTCGCAACCAACAGTTGAACGCGATTTTGCTCTTTTCGATGTGGGCCTTACTGCTATTGGCGATTATCGAAGCCGTGGTCACCACCATGATTATTAATCGCGCGCTTCTTACGGTTACGAATGGGGATAAACGGGTAAAGAAAGGAAACGGGCGTTATATTCTGATGCGCCTGGCCAGTCCGCGCAGAATGCGCCGGCCGCGCCCTTCTGGCCCGCGCGGGCCGCGTCCCGATATTAGTGAATACGCTGGTGATATTCGCGCCTATATGCGTTCTCGTATCTAACGGGTTTTCCGCAGCGGCAGCGCGGGAAGCTCTCCAGAAAGCTGTTTATTAAGCTTGCCAGCAAAGGAGGGCCCTTGATAGATCATGGCGGTAAATGCCTCTAGTAAGTCAGCTCCCGCGTCCAGGAACTGACGGGCACTAGCCTCGTCCTCAATTCCACCGCACCCGATAATCAGGTAGTTATCTCCCAGTTCCTGGCGCAATAAACGCACCACTTCCAGGGCACGTTCTTTTAAGGGTGGGCCTGAGAGCCCGCCCTCGCCAAAGTCGTGGTTAATAGTGGTGTTAGTGGCGATTACGCCCGCCAATCCCACTTCTTTAACGATTTGCGCTAGTTCTTTTAACTGATCATCCCCTAAATCAGGAGCCAGCTTTACTAGCACCGGAACTTCTCTACCAGCGCTTTGCCTTCCCGCAGCAATTACAGCTTGCCCGATCTGCCGTAGCTGCTGGCTAGCTTGTAGGCTACGAAGTCCCGGCGTATTGGGAGAAGAAACGTTAATCACTAGATAGTCCGCATATTTTGCCAGTTGCCGCGCACTGAAACGGTAATCTTCGGCTGCATCAGCCAGATCGGTAGTCTTATTCTTCCCTAGATTTACCCCCAAAATGAGGGATCTACCTGCCGCGCTACTTCTGAGCTGCTGCAGGCTATGCGCCATCTCTCGGGCGCCCTGATTATTGAAACCCATTCGGTTCCGCACTGCCCGCAGAGGTAATATCCGCCACAGGCGCGGCTTATCGTTTCCGGGTTGGGGACGCGGAGTTACTGTCCCTACCTCAACGAATGCGAATCCGAATGCTCCGAACTGCAGCGGAGCTAAGGCATCTTTGTCCATTCCCGCTGCCAGCCCCAAATAGCCGGGAACGGGTCTGGCTAGGGATTTCAATCCCCGCTCATTGCCTACCCAACCGCCTTTCAAGGTTCCTACTGATCCGGAGAAAAATATCCTGATCAATCCGGTTAGACCGGGAACCTGAGAGATGAGATACAGGGCTTTCATTGTGGCGTTATGACATTTTTCGGCATCGAAGCGCCTAATCAAGTGTTTGTATAAAAATCGGTACAGCACGCCTTCAATTGTACTGAAAAGCTGACGCCTCTACTTTCGGGTAGCCGGGCTAGTTGCTTTCCCTTTGCTTACTTTGACGGTTTTGAGGACTAGTCCCACCACAGGCACCAGCCAGGATGAGCCCACCGTGGATCCGCGCTATAGAGTTCATCGGGAGCACAAGCTTTCCCTAAAGCTAGTTTTTTCTGGTAGGTTTGCCAGATTTTTCGCTTCTGCTGGCAAGCCGGCTCGCTTGCTCCTTCGGCTAAAGCTTCAACTACAAACATGGTGTCAACACTAACGCGCTCGTCCCAGCGCGAAGAGCCGATCATATATCCCGAAAGATAAACCCGCCCCGGATTGGCAATGCAGGCATTCAAGAAAGCTAGCAAAGTAGGGGCATCGTTTTGCCTATCGGCTAACGCGACTCGAGGAAGTACTGATCGTAACTTACTTGCGCCCTCGGCATCTAAACCGTGGAAACGCTGGTAGTCTCCGATTCCCTGTCCGGTAGCTAAATAGTTTTTTAGGATTTCTGGAATCTTGGTTTCAGCTAACCAACCGAGTGGGCCGTAGAGGCCGGAGGGCAGATCGGGGTCGTCATCCAACATGTCTAGGAGAATCTTGTCACCGTCCTCCCCTAAGAATTCCGGGGTAGACAGGGCGAAAAAATCGGATCCTTTCAAGCGTTCCCCCAGAACCGTTTTTTCGGATTTGCGGGTCGGTGACGAGGTGGTGGTCATGGTTACTCCTTGCTAGTTGGTTACTGAAAACAACTTTGGCGCGAACCTTAATACGGATGTAAATAAGACATAACCAGACCAGGAAAACTTATCGGGCTGCCAAAATGTGGAAATCTTTCTGACGGATTCAAGGCTCTAAACTAGTAGCGTGTTGATTCCGCTTGCAGATTTATCAGATCCTCGGATACGTGATTTTACCCAGTTGAAAGATGTGAACCTGCGCAAGAGTTTAGAGGCCAAACACGGCCTGTATTTGGCAGAAAGCTTCTCAGTGATTTCCCGGGCGCTTGCTGCCGGCCATCGGCCTCGCTCGGTACTAACCGGTGAGCATTGGTTGGATCGCTTGCAGGAGACCTTGGGAGATCGCGCTAGCGACATCCCTATTTTTGTAGCTGAAGATAAGCAGATAGTCCGCCTTACTGGCTTCAGTATGCATCGCGGTGCTATTGCCGCCATGGAGCGTCCTGCTCTACCGGAGCTGGGAACGGTATTGGAGCGGGCGCGAGCTGTGTTGATCTTGGAAAATCTGGTAGACCACACTAATGTCGGCGCCGCGATTCGCTCAGCCGCCGCGATGGGATTTGATGCCATACTGACCAGTCCTCATTGCGCTGACCCGCTCTATCGGAGAGCAGTGAGGGTTTCCATGGGAACTGTGTTTTCGCTACCTTGGACCCGGATTGATGAATGGCCTGATACTTCTGCCCTGAAACAACGCGGATTTACTATAGCGGGACTAGCACTGTCTGACCAGGCGATTTCCCTGCCCGATTTTTGCGCTTCCTTGCAGGGTGAGGTCGCGCAAGGACTGAAACCGAAAGTAGCGTTAGTACTGGGCACGGAGGGGCCGGGCATGAGCGCGCCGGCGCTGAACCAGTGTGACCAGCTAGTGAAAATTCCGCTTAGTCATGGAGTAGATTCTTTGAATGTGGCCGCCGCGGGGGCGGTTGCTTGTTACGCCGTCAGCCAGGCATTAGCGGCAATACCTGATAGGGCTACTTCTCCCAGCAGCGTTAGCTAATTCGCCGCCTGCACATTCCGATGTCTGCGGGGAAGCCCGCCGGGCAAACCGCCGGTCTATCAGCAAATATCTTTATCCCAATAGCCGGCGGGTATGCCATAAAAATCCGTATTTGTAGCACCAGTTTTGAAACGCCGCGGTGCTCAGAAAATGAATGGGGGCGCAGGTGAGCTAGCCTCACCTGCGCCCCCATGGGGACCAAACCCCAAGTGAATTAGTGTTTACTACCCTTCGCCGGCTTTACCGGCCTCCGCGGTCTCTTTCACTTCCTTTTCTACAAAGTCAGCTTCGGTAAGACCCGGATGGGGGTGAAAGTTAGTTTCCGAGTAGTTTTCTCCTTTTTGAAAAGGCGGATCCATACGGCGTAGTGCCACCACGGATCCCACTAGGCCACCCCAGATAACCAAGATGGCGACCAGCATCATCAGTATTGCTTCCCCGGTCATAGCTAGTCTTCCTCCTTGTTCCAATCCACATTTTCTAAATCAAATGAAGGCGATATCTCGGCGCTCTTATGCCACTTCAAACGGGGCATTATCAGTGAGAACACCAAGAGAATCCCCAGCATTCCCCAACCGAAGGTATTAGTCCACCAGCGCGGATAATCACCATAACCGTGGGAAATCAGATCTATCAGATTAGGTACCAGCATAAAGACCAATAGCACCGGGATTACGAACCCGATGAGTCCCTCCCACCATTTACCGGCTTTCACCGCGGAGGTAACGTTCAGGTGAATCCGCAGGGTTCGCAGCGAAGGAGTAATTACCGTGACGATCACGCAGAGCGAGAGCGCCGCCCCCACCACTCCGATGGTGTTGATGTAGTTATCAACCGTATCCAAGGCAGCGAGCCCGGTGGTAGTTCCAAAGAAGAACACCGAAACCACCGCCAGGACAACCCCGAGAATCAACGAGGCTCGTTTTGAAGTCCACCCAATCTTGTCTTGGAAAGCCCCGGCTACCACCTGTACTAGGGAAACCATCGAGGTAATCCCGGCCAGCACTAGCGAGGCAAAGAAAAGTGCCCCAAAGATACCGCCTCCGGGCATTTCGTTGATGATTTGCGGGAAAGTAATAAAGGACAGCGACACTCCGGAAATATTTTCCAGTTTGTCTACTGAAGTTCCCTGTAGATGCGCCATATATCCCAAGGTGGCGAACACTCCAATCCCGGCCAGTACCTCAAAAGAGGAGTTAGCGAAACCGGCAACTAGACCGGTGCCGGTAAGGTTGGAGCGTTTCTTCAGGTAAGAGGCATAGGTCATCATAATCCCGAACCCTACTGACAGGGAGTAGAAAATTTGGGCAACTGCGGCAATCCACACTTTCCCATTCCACAGAGAGCTCCAATCGGGAGTAAAGAATTTATTCAAACCGTCGGTTGCCCCCGGTAAGGTTAGCGCTTTGATGACCATGGCTATAAACAGCACCACCAGTAGAGGAATACAGATTTTGGTGATCCATTCGATACCGCGGGAAACCCCAAGAGCTATCAGGATAATGGCGACCACCCAAACCAAAATCAAAGGCAAGGCAATGCCCCATACGGGAGTGATCGAAATAGAAGTGGTGTCTTGCGCCTGCAAAAACTTGTCTGAAAAGAATCCCGCCGGATCATTTCCCCAAGCGCGAGTAAAGGAAAACACGGTATAGCGCAGCGCCCAGGCAATAATAGCCGCATAGTAGACGACGATAAAGAAACATACACCGACTTGCCACCAACCTACTGCTTCGGTGCGCCGGTTAACCCGGGCTAGCGCCAGTGGCGGGGAACCGCGAAACTTATGACCGATGGCGTAATCCAGCATTAACATCGGCAGCCCGATAGCCACTAGGGCGATCAGATAGGGAACTATGAACGCACCGCCGCCATTTTGATAGGCAACACCGGGGAAACGCCAAATATTTCCCAACCCGATCGCAGAACCAATCGCCGCAATCAGGAATCCGTATTGTGTCCCCCATGACTGTCGGCTGGTCTTATTAGACGCAGTAGGCTGCGAAACCTTTTCAGACATCTCAACTCCTTATAGATGGGACAAAACAATTGTTTAATCGCAATTGCTTAGAGCCAAAGTAATCCCATCTGCCACCTGTCGGACGAAAACATTCACATCGTGAGACTATCTATAGATGCGAAGCCACGATAAAATTATTTTTCTCCCGCTAACCGCGCAGGTCAACGGGAGAAAAACCGGAATACTATGCGATATTTAGGCAGTTACTGCGGCATGACGTCTCGGGGGCTGCTCGCCTTGCCCCTCATCAGAATCTGTTTTCTTTTCCCAGGTGGGATTACTCGCCCCTAACTGTTCTAAACTAACGCTCTTGGCAGCGCCAGCACTAGGAATCGTCATCACTGCTGCCTCGGAAGCAGGGGTAACCGTGCCGGAGGTGGCTGCTGCTCGAGCTTGCCCATTGACGCCCTGTTCGTCCTTATTGTTTACCTTTTTGGCGGTAGCTGTCTTTGAGGGAGCTTTGGCTGCCGGATTCTCATCTGCGGACAAGTCCTTTTTATCGCGCTCTCTAGGAGCTTTCACCGCGTCCTGCTGGTTTGAAGGTTCTTTAGCTTCGCTTTCACCTAGATTCTGAGAATCACCTTTGTGAGCTGGGGAAGCTGTCTGTTCTTCCTTTTCCGAGCGCTCTATACCTGGTTGCTCCTGGTGAGCCTTACTGGCAGCCGCCGCCCCCTTTGCCAACAAAGGGGGGTGTCTGGGGCCGCCGCTACTTTAGCCATAGAGGCGCGGTTCTTCGAATCTGTTTTTGACCGTTTCTCGTCCTTGCGCTCGCGTTTCTGCCCCTGAGCACGCAGATTCTCATCGCTATTTGCCCCGTTTTCTACCGGGTGACTGTGCACAATAAACCCGCGGCCTTCACAATGCTCACAAGGAGTCGAAAAGGCTTCTACCAGTCCTTCTCCTACCCGTTTGCGGGTCATTTGCACCAACCCCAGGGAAGTAACTTCAGTAACCTGGTGACGAGTGCGATCTCGCCCCAGACATTCCACTAGGCGGCGCAGCACCAGATCCCGGTTAGATTCCAGCACCATATCCACAAAGTCAATAACTACGATTCCCCCGATATCGCGCAGTCGCAGCTGCCGCACGATTTCCTCAGCAGATTCTAAGTTATTGCGGGTAACAGTCTCCTCTAAAGTCCCCCCAGAACCAGTGTATTTACCGGTGTTAACGTCAATAACCGTCATTGCTTCAGTACGGTCAATAATCAGGTAACCCCCCGAAGGCAGCCAGACTTTACGATCCATACCCTTCGCAAGTTGTTCATCAACGCGGTGAGCCGCGAAAATATCGTCCGCACCCACCCATTGCTCAACGCGATCCCGCAGATCAGGCGCGAACTCTTTCACATAGGAATCAACCTGACCAAAGGTTTCCTTGCCCTGCACAATCAGTTTTTGGAAATCTTCATTGAAAACGTCACGCACTACCCGCAAAGCTAGTTCAGGTTCACCGTGCAGCAGGTAAGGAGCCGATTTTGAGGACGCCGCGTTCTTTTCGATTTTCTCCCACTGTTTCTGCAGGCGCTGCACGTCTTGGCGGAGTTGCTCCTCAGTAGCCCCCTCAGCGGCCGTGCGGATAATTACCCCGAAATCTTTGGGGACAATCACCTTCAACAACTTTTTCAGGCGGCGGCGTTCACCCTCGGGGAGTTTTCGGGAAATACCGGTCATCGATCCGCCCGGCACCAACACCAGAAAACGACCCGGCAGGGTCACCTGGGAAGTAAGTCGCGCCCCCTTGTGTCCGATCGGATCTTTAGTTACCTGCACGGTAATCGAATCACCGGATTTCAAAGCCTCCTCGATCCGCCGGGGTCGGCCTTTCATTCCCGCAACGTCCCAATTGACTTCCCCGGCATAGAGCACCGCATTACGCCCGCGCCCTAAATCAACGAAGGCCGCCTCCATAGAGGGCAACACGTTTTGCACCTTGCCCCGGTAAACCGACCCCACCATAGTGGTTTGAGTATGCCGAGAAACATAGTGTTCCACCAGCACGTTATCTTCAAGCACGGCTATTTGATTTAGCCCATCCTTAGAGCGGATCAGCATAGTGCGATCAACTGCTTCTCGCCGCGCCAAATACTCCGACTCGGTAATTACTTTGGGCCGCCGTCCTTCTTTGCGTCCCTCCCGGCGCCGCTGTTTCTTGGCCTCTAAACGAGTGGAACCTTTAACTTGTTCGATCTGATCACTAGCCTCTGCTGCCCCGCGGTTACGGCGCCGCCGGCGACGACGGCTGCTACCGTTGTCTTCCTCGTCTGTCCCGGCATGGTTGGTATTGGAGCTAGCTTTCTCCTCCTCCCTCTGCTTTGACTCGGCCTGAGCGGTGCGATTATCTTTGCCTTTGTCTGAGGACGGGGTTTCACTGTCGGGATTGTCGCTCTTACGAGATTTTTTCGTCCCGCGCGCCTTTTTGTCAGCCTTTGAGTTGTTAGACTGAGCGTTTTTCTCCCCTTGGTTATCGGTCTTTTTCTTGCTCTGTCGTTTCGGCTTAGCATCCTTTTCTAGATCCGCTTCTTCTGAGACGCTCGGCTCAAAAGTGGGAGCGGCCGCGAACATGGGAGCGCCAAAAGCCGGAGCCGCGGCAAGCTGAGCGGGAGCTGGCGGAGCGGACTCAATCTTCTTGGGGGCGGAAAAAGTAGGCCCGGAAAAAAGAGCAGCTCCACTATTTTGAAAAGATTCTGTTTCGTTATTATTGGGGTTTTTCACCACTGATCTCACCTGGACGCGCTCGCATCAACGAATCCTCTTTATTACGCCGTCCTCTAGGACGGAAGCCCTTGTTTACGCGAAGATATTTACCCCACGCCAGAGAGTTTTCCTAGGAAAATAGTCCCTCTGGGGTGACTCCCCTCGTGATGCGCCGACAGAAATCATCCAAGATCATTATTCCATATTTCTTAATTCTGTCGTAAAACTGAGCCAATTCTTAGAAAATCCTGGGAAATACTTAGCGACCGCCTGAAAAACAAGCTAATCTAAGTGACAACGTTGTCACTATGGACTTTGGTATAAGCAAGCTCATATCGGGCAACGACTTCTAAACCGACTAGAAACGGAAAGGCGAGCAGAATGACTATTGCTTCAGCAGCATTAGATGCCACTATGTTGGCGCGATGGCAGTTCGGTATTACTACCGTCTACCATTTCATCCTGGTTCCGTTCACCATCGGCATGTCCCTCCTTGTTGCCATTATGCAAACAAAATGGCACAAAACCGGTGAGGAATATTGGCTGAAGGCGACACGGTTCTTTGGGAAACTGTTCCTAATTAACTTTGCACTCGGTGTGGCTACCGGTATCGTGCAAGAATTCCAGTTCGGTATGAACTGGTCTGAGTACTCCCGCTTCGTGGGCGACATCTTCGGTGCGCCGCTAGCGTGTGAGGCTCTTATCTCTTTCTTTATGGAGTCCACCTTCCTGGGATTGTGGATCTTCGGTTGGGGTCGACTATCAAAGAAAGCCCACCTCACCTGTGCCTGGCTAGTGTTCGTAGGGGTAAACACTTCTGCCCTATGGATTATCGGGGCAAACTCCTGGATGCAGCATCCGGTAGGCGCAACTTTCGATCCGGAAACCGGTCGTGCACAGCTGGACGGCCTATCCGGATTCTTCCAGGTATTGCTTAACCCGGTACTATGGGCGGCCTACACTCACGTTCTGACTACCTCCTGGTTGCTGGTCGGTACCTTCGTTGCCGGCATTGCTATCTGGTGGATGGTTCGCTCGGCCAATGCCGGCGCTGAAACCGAGGCTCGTGATATTTGGCGTCCGATTGCTCGCTTCGGCATGGTCGTCATGATCGTTGGCGGGCTGTTAACTGCAGTCACCGGACACATTCAAGGCCAGCTCGTTGCCAAGGATCAGCCTGCAAAGATGGCTGCCGCCGAGGCTCTATGTGAGACTCCGAATGCCGGGCAGGGCGCGCCCTTCACAATTGCTGCTTTTGGGCCACTGGATGCCACCTGTAAGGACATCACCAAGATTGGTGAAGTTCCCGGAGTCTACTCCTTCATGGCTACCAATAGCTTTACCGGAAAGGTAGAGGGTCTGGACACCTTGAACCAGAAGTACGGATCCATGTTCTCTGAGATCCTCAGCCAGCGCGGATACGATATGCAGTCGCAACCGGTTGACTTCAGCCCGAACATTATCTTCAGCTTCTGGAGCTTCCGTTTGATGATGCTATTCGGCATCTTCTCGGCGATCCTGGCAATCTGGGGTCTAATCGCCACCAAGGGCGGCAAGATTTCCAAGTCCACCGGATTGGGCAAGTTTGCTATCTGGTGTTTGCCGATGCCGTATCTAGCCACCACCTTCGGCTGGCTATTTACCGAATGGGGTCGTCAGCCCTTTATCGTGCATCCAGTCGATATGGAAATCGATGGATCCTCGGTATTTATGCTTACCGAACATGGGCTCTCGTTCGCAGTTCCCGCATGGCAGGTACTGGTTACCCTGCTGGGCTTCACGCTTATCTACCTGGCACTAGGCATCGTCTGGTTCCTGTTGATTAAGCGTTACGTTAAGGAAGGTGTCCACGTCACTGCCAATGAAAAAGCAGTACATGGCGAGGACGCCGGTAAGAATCTCAGCTTCGCTTACTAAGTCAGATAGGAGATCAAAGAGATGACTATTCTTCAAGTTATTTGGTTCATCCTGATCGCCGTCCTGTGGACTGGCTATCTGGTATTGGAAGGGTTCGGTGTAGGCGCCGGTATGGTAATGCCGATGGTGGCCAAGACCGACCGGGAACGCACTCAGGTACAAAAGACCTTCGGCCCAGTTTGGGACGGTAACGAGGTTTGGTTGTTGACCGCTGGAGGCGCGACTTTCGCGGCGTTCCCGGAATGGTACGCCACCATGTTCTCTGGCATGTACCTGGCTCTGTTCCTAATCCTGTTCTGCTTGATCGTCCGTATTTGTGCGATTGAGTGGCGCACTAAAGTATCCTCGGCTGCCTGGCGTGGCCGCTGGGATAGCTGGCAGTCTATCGTAGCCTGGCTAGTTCCGATTCTGTTCGGGGTGGCATTTGCCAACCTGGTACAGGGTATGAATATTGCGGTCACCCAGTTCAACACTCCGGGTGAAGCCGTGGCGGGAGCTGCTGACCTCAGCAAGCACGTACACAATTTCACTTCCCAGGGCGCTCCCCTAGGTAGCGTATTCCTCTCGCTGCTCACCCCCTACACCATTGCGGGTGGGGTCATGCTAGCGTTGGTCTTCGCCACTCAGGGCTTGGCTTTCTTGGCGCTGCGCACTACCGGTGAAGTTCAGAATCGCGCTAAGAACCTGCTCGGAAAGTTCGCGATCGCGGACACCGCGCTGGTAGCGATTGCCGCGCTTTGGGGACAGTTCCTATACGCCTCCCAGGCGATGGCTTGGATCCCGTTGATCATTGCGGCTCTGGCTTTCATCGTCACCGTTCTAATGGCGCTTCGTGGCTCCGAATGGGGTACTTTGCTCGCCCACTCCGTCGGGATCGCGGGAGCGGTAGCGTGGATCTTTACCGCGATGGCGCCCAATGCGATGAAGTCTTCCATTAAGCCGGAGTTCTCTCTGACTATTTGGGATGCTTCCTCCTCGCAGTCCACTTTGGCTATCATGCTCGTGATTGCACTGGTGGTTGTGCCCATCGTTTTGGGTTACACCTACTGGAGCTACACGCGGATGCCGCTGAAAGTGACCCTTGAGGATCTCGATGAAAACCCGGGCTTACCTTGGGATAAGATTCGTCAGGGTGCTTCTTTCCTCGCGGAAAGCTAGGCAAATAATCGACACTTGCCAGATCAATTCTTGCGAACTGTCGATTAATCAAAACTGAATAAATAGTGCTGGTCTTGGCTATTTAGCCAAGACCAGCACTATTTTTACTCCCGCGACTATTGACCTCATAGAAGGTCTGGGCGGAAAGTGGTCGGAACGAGGGTGTGAGGGCTAGGTTTTTCCTCCCGCCCAAGAATTCAGAAAACGTAGCGACGTTTTCTGAATTCTTATGCCCACCGCACCCACTCGGATAAAACCTAGCCCCCCACACCCGGGGTAACCGGGCTGGGGTAGAAAAAGATGCGAGAGGGGGCTTGAGCCGAGCGAAGCAAGGCTCACCGGGGTCCCCCGAGTACTTTTTCTACCCCAGTCCCCGCGCGTAAGCAACGACTACTCGATGAACTAGGTTTAGAGTTTTCAGGTTCGTGTGGGAAAATAGTCCCATTAATTGCATGGAGGATACTTGCTTTGAAACCACTTGATCCGAAACTGCTGAAATATGCCCGGTCGGCGCGTCTAGCTATCGCCATCACCGCAGTCACCGGCATTATCCAAGCAGGACTAGTTATCGCCCAATGCTTTCTAATCTCTGCCTTGATTTCTCCGGTAATATCTTTACGCCAGTCTTGGGATCAGGTTGCTCACTTCGCTTTTTGGCTGGCGATTGTTTCCCTGGCACGGGTAGGACTCACCTATTTTCGCTCCAATCATCAACATAGAGCTGCTAAGAAAGCGATTCGCGAACTGCGATCTCAAGTACTTGCCCACTGCCTGAAACTGGGACCGCGTTGGCTGGCACGTAAAGGTACCGACACGGTAACGCTAGCTACCCGCGGCCTAGAAAAACTGGGGCCATATTTTGTCGACTATATTCCGCAATTGATTTTGGCGGTTACGGTCACTCCCCTGGTTTTAGTGGTGATGGCGGTGATGGATTTTTGGTCAGCACTGGTAGCCATGATTACTATCCCTTTGATACCGGTGTTTATGGTGATCATCGGGCTGATGACGCAAACTGCTTCTGATCGCCGTCTGGCCACAATGCAACATTTAGGGCGGCAACTCCTGGATCTGATTGCAGGCCTTGCCACTTTGAAGAGTCTGGGCAGGCACCGCGGACCGGAAAAACAGATTTCCTCTATTGGGAAAACCTATACCCAAACCACAATGGCGACTCTACGCATCGCGTTCTTGTCAGGAGCAGTGCTGGAGTTTATTTCTATCCTTTCAGTAGCAATTGTGGCAGTTACCGTAGGGTTACGGATGGTAAGTGGCGGTCTTGACCTTTACACCGGATTAATCGCGATTATGCTGGCTCCTGAGGTATATGCGCCGGTACGCGAAGTTGGTAAATTCTTCCACGCTTCAGCTGATGGGCTGGCAGCTTCCCAATCCGCTTTTGAAATTTTGGAAACTCCCCCGGCTACTGGGGGCGACCAGCCGGCTCCTAACTTAAAAGAAACTACTATTACCTTGACTGATCTGGGGATGCGAGCGCGGGGTGCCTGGGCGCCTAATGCCGTGAACTTGGTGATTGAACCGGCTACTATCACCGCCTTGGTGGGTAAATCCGGGGAAGGTAAAACCACTACCGTGATGGCGTTATTAAAACAGCTCTCTACTGATCGCGGCCGGATTACCCTGACCACTTCTTCAGGTAAAACCATGGATTTAGCTGAGGTTTCTGCGGATTCTTGGTGGGAGCAAACTTCCTGGCTCCCCCAGATGCCGCTGCTATTGCCAGGAACGCTGGCTCAAAATGTTGCGGAAAGCCCTACCCACTTGAAGGAACTGTTCCCAAATGGGGAACCAGGTGAACAGGTGCGCCGTGCTGCTAGTCTTGCCGGATTTGCAGAAGTGGTGGCGAAACTACCTGAAGGCTGGAACACATTCTTGCGCGCGGGCGGGGAAGGCCTTTCGGTAGGACAACGTCAGCGCCTAGCTTTGGTGCGCGCCTTGCTGTCCACCAAGCAGTTAATCGTTCTCGATGAGCCTTCTGCTCACTTAGATGCCCACTTGGTTGCCCAGGTGGCAAAAGTAGTCGAGCAGCTCAAAGAGACAGGTAAAACCGTGGTTCTAATTGCCCACCGCAAAGAACTAGCCCAGATAGCAGACCAGGTAGTACGGATATCCTCGGCGGCCTTTACTGCTGCGGAGGCCGAGAAATATCGGGATAGCGAGCCGCAGGCAGCACGTGCCAGTGAGGCGGAGATTCCTGAATTCTTAGGATCGACCCGGGGGTTGGAATAAATGAAGACTTGGTTTATTACTGCCGAAGAACGCCAAGCACTCAAGCGGTCAATCAAACTATTGGAGCTTAAACCGGGAACTTTGTTCCTCGCATGTTTTTTGGGTGCCGCGGGACTGGGTGCCTCGATTGCCCTGGGCGCTACCGCCGCCTGGTTGATTGCGCGTGCCTCGCAGATGCCTCCCGTCCTCTACCTAGAGGTTGCAGTGGTATCGGTGCGTTTCTTTGGGATTTCTAAAGCAGTTTTCCGCTATTTAGAGCGCCTGGCCTCCCACCAGTTGGGGGTCTCGGGGATGACTACTTTGCGCACTAATCTCTATAAGACCCTGTCACACTCTGACACTGCCCGGATCGCAAGTTTACGGCGCGGAGATATTCTTGACCGGATGGGAACCGATGTTGATAATATCGGAGATTTCGTGGTCAAAAGCCTGCTGCCTGCGATGGTAGCCACTATCGTGGGGGTAATAACGGTAGTGGGGATCTCGCTAGTGGATTGGCGCGCCGGCCTATTTTTGGCTCTGGGGCTGTTACTTTCGGGAGTGGTCGGCCCGTTATTTACTATTCGTTCTACCCGGATTGCCCAGCGCCGAGAAACTGAAAGCCGCTCCCGTATCTCCGAAGTGGCAATGACTGTTGTTGATGGTGCCGCTCAAATCACGGTTGATGGGCAAACCCAGCAGGTGCTTTCGGGATTATCCGAGCTTGAAGATCAGCTTTATGACGCTAAAGACGCTAGTGCGAAACCAGCAGCTTGGGCGGCAGCTATAGATGTGTTTGGGATGCTCATGGCGGTGATCATGGCCGCCTATTTCGGGATTTTTGCGGTCAATCAGCAAGCGATCCCCGAAGTAATGTTGGCGGTGCTGGCGCTTACTCCCCTTTCTGCTTTCGAGGGAACCGCCCAGTTAGGACCTGCCGCTCAACAGCTAGTTATCTCTGCAACTTCGGCGGTGAGAATCATGAATATGCTGCCAGCGGAAGCAGAAATAAAGGCGGAACGAGAGGAAGAAGAAAACGCTAATACCACCCGCGATCCCAATGCAGCCCACATTCTAGAAGCCAAGGACCTCGCTATCGGCTGGCCTGGCGGTCCGGTGGTAGCTACCGGTATCAATCTGCGTTTGGCTCCCGGGGATCACTTGGCAATTGTCGGCCAGTCGGGCATTGGGAAAACTACTTTGCTTTATACCCTGGCTGGACTGCTGAAACCAGTTTCTGGCAGCGTCAAAATTGATGGGGTTGATGTTTTCTCGCTACCACGTCTGCAAGCTGCCGCAAGTTTCGTGATCACTCCCGAGGATGCCCATATTTTCGAGACCACCATTTTAGAGAATCTGCGGGTAGCCAATGGGGAGCTTACTCCTACCGAGGGCGAAGAACTGCTCAAAGAAGCAGGTTTAGCCGAATGGCTAGCTTCTCTACCGGCGGGGATAGAAACCGAGTTAGGATCCGGAGCTACTACTATTTCGGGAGGGGAACGACGCCGTATTCTCTTGGCTCGCGCCTTGGCTGCGAAAGCACCGCTATTGGCGCTTGATGAGCCCGGAGAACACTTGGATCCCGAAACCGCTGATGCTCTGCTGCGAGATTTACTTACTGCCGGTAGTGAGGAGCATAAACGCGGAGTCATCCTGGTAACCCATAGGTTAACCCCACTCGACCAAGCTGATCAGGTTTTTATCATGGACAAGCCACATGGGCGTCTAGAGGAACCGGCAACTTTCGTAGCTCAGGGAACTCATCGGGAACTGGCTGAAAACCACCCCGGATATGCTTGGAGCCTACGTCAGGAGCAAGTCGATGCCTTCTAAGCAGTCTTCTTTCCCGGTTCCCCCCTTAGAGACGGAAGCAAGGGAGACACTTTCGTCTTCACAGCCAGATTCTTCTACTGGAAAAAACCTTGATCTGGCACATCGCTCTCCCCTACCGGAAGATAGCACCCGTCTAATTTCCTCCGTGCTGCAATTGATGGGCAACCTGGAACAAGACAAAGTCTTGCAGTCTTTTGTAGACCAAGCTTGTGAAGTCACTTCCTCTCCCTACGGAGCATTGTCGATTCTGGGTTCTCGAGGCGAAACTAGTGATTTCTATACCCATGGGGTCAGTAAGCAGCAGCGAAAATCTCTTGGCGATCCTCCGGTAGGTCGCGGGATCATCGGGGATATTCCTCTGGATAACGGCATTATTTCCAATGATTTACACTCCAATCCCCATTTTACTGGTTACCCGCCCAAGCACCCGGAGATGACCAATTTTTTGGGAGTACCTCTGCGGATCCATGAACAGGTATATGGACGCCTATATTTATGTAACCGTCCGGGCGGCTATAGCCAGCAGGACTTAGCTTATGTGTCGGGATTAGCGATCTTAGCAGCGGTAGCAGTAGAGAATTCGCGTCTCTATGAAGTCTCGCGATCCCGCGAACGCTGGACCCGGGTTTCTCAGCAGCTCACCACGATCCTATTAGAGGGAACCGAGGAAGAGGACGCACTCCAGTTCATTGCGAAATCTGTCCGGGAAGTTGCGGAAGCCGATACCGCGTTACTGATACTCCCTTCAGTGGGAGATTCCTGGGTGTGCGAAATCGCGTCTGGATATGGATCTGCAGACCTAATTGGGGTCACTTTCCCCCCGCATGGGCGTGCTCGCACGGTACTAGCAGAGGGTCAAGGTTTGATTGTCGATTCCTTGGCGCGAGCCACCACTCTACGGGTCAAGGAGTTATCTCGTTTTGGGGCAGCGCTATATGCTCCCCTCCTGGCGGGTTCCCATGCGATTGGCGTTTTGTTGCTGCTGCGTCTGCCGGATAAACCTGAGTTCGATCCGGCGGTATTAGAAATGGCGGAGCAGGTTGCGACGCAGGCAGCTCTAGCTTTGGAGATCGCGGGCGCCAAGCACGCTGCCAATATTGCCACTTTGTTAGATGAACGCGCCAAGATTGGTGAAGATCTTCATGACCTGGCAATTCAACAGCTTTTTGCAACTGGGATGCAACTGGAACGGATCCGAGCAGACTTAGCTAGCGGAGCTGATCTGGATGCGGCGCGCGCTGAATCTTTGATGCAAGATGCTTTAGCTAGCGTTGACGACTCGGTTAGACAGATCCGCGCAATTGTCCACAACCTGAGAGAACCTGATGCGGCAGTTGATTTAGTGGAGCGGTTGCGCCGCGAAGCATCCTTGGCTCGTCGCCTGTTGGGGTTCGCGCCCTCTTTCGTTTTAGATATTGATGGCGAGATTCTCTCTGCCTCTGATCCTTCTCATGAAGAACTCTTGATTGCAGAGGCCGACCAGCGAGTGGGACACGATATTTCTGATGACGTGGTGGCGGTGGTTCGCGAAACTTTATCTAATACCGCCCGCCATGCGGGCGCGTCCTCGGCGCAAGTAGTGGTGAGCATTAATGGTATGGGCACCAACGGTTCTGTACGAGTGGTGGTGACCGATGATGGACACGGCCTAGATCCGGCAGTTACCAGACGCTCTGGCCTTGATAACTTGAAAAGTCGTGCCCGCCGCCATGGGGGCATCTGTTTTACCCAGCCGGCGTCTCCACATGGCTTACAGGTAGTCTGGGAAGTGCCCCTAGGTTAGGGACACTTCCCGCAAGCTGACTGCTTCTAGAGTCCTACGGTCTTAGCGACTTCTGAGAGTTTTTCGGCGCTGCGGGTCAGCGCATCGCGTTCGTCGAGGGTGATGGGCGGATCCAGTACGCGCCCTACCCCGGAACGCCCCACCAGAGTGGGAGCTGCCATACATACTCCAGAAATCCCATTCCAGTTGTCAAGCAGTGACGATACCGTCAGTACCCGATCCTCATCGCGCATAACTGCAGAAATAATATTGGTGACTGCCAGACCAATCGCGAAGTTAGTTACCCCTTTACCATCGATAATCCGATAGGCCGATTCCACGACGTCTTTGGAGATCCGTTTACGCAACTTATCATCGAAAATTCCGCCGTTGATTGTGGCTCCCCAACGCGACAGCGGCACGTTACCAATCTCGGCGCTAGACCACAAAGGTACCTCTGAGTCACCATGTTCACCGGCGATATAGGCGTGTATATTTTGAACCGCCACTCCCGTTTCTTGGGAGATCAGGTAGCGCATCCGGGAGGTATCGAGCACGGTACCGGAACCAAATACCTGGTGCGAGGGTAAACCGCTCATCTTTAAGGCCATATAGGTGGCGATGTCTACCGGGTTGGAAACCAGAATATAGATGGCATCGGGTGCCACGTTTAACACTTTCGGCAGGATCGAGTGCATGATGTTTGCCATCGCTTGCACCATATCCAGGCGGGATTGCCCGGGTTTTTGCTGGGGACCGGCGGTAATCACGATGACATCGGAGTCGCGGAGTACTTCCACGTCATCGGATCCGGAGATTGAAGCTGCGGGGGTAAATTGAATCCCGTGGGCAAGGTCTAGTGCCTCCGCCTCTACTTTAGCTTTATTAATATCAAAGAGCGCGATTTCGCGCGCCGCGCCCTTGATTTGGCAGGCGTAAGCCAGTGCGGTTCCTACGAATCCGGCACCTACAATCCCGACTTTCGAGCGGCGAGTAAGCATCGACGCGGGATAGAGGGAATTGGCACGTTCTTTGGACATTTTTTCTCCTTGGGGCGAATTAACTCTCACCTCTTATTTTATCTTCGATCCACCGGTACCGTCGCCATACAACGTCCTGGTAGCGAGGTGATATTGCATTCATTTCTCTCGCCAGGCATTTCCTAGATAGTTTAACTATTCCTTTTCTGTCAGGCGTTTTAGCGCTCCGATAACTGTCTGGTGATCAGTGGTTCGCCAAAACGCAGGCAAAGATTTGAGTAGATATCCCGCATAGCGGGCAGTAGTTAGACGCTGATCGAGCACGGCAACCACGCCTTTATCGGTGCTAGTGCGAATTAGTCTGCCTGCTCCTTGCGCCAATAGTAAAGCTGCGTGCGAGAGGGATACCTCTGCAAATCCGCTGCGCCCAGCGGCCTCAGCCGCCCGAGTGCGGGCAGAAATATAGGGGTCATTGGGGCGAGGGAAGGGAATTCGATCAATGAGGACGAGTCGGCATTTATCGCCAGGTAAATCTACTCCCTGCCACAGGGAAAGGGTACCGAAAAGACAGGATTTTTTACTGGCTGCAAAGTCGGATATTAGCTGATTTATCGGCGCTTCTCCCTGCAGAAAAACTTGTAAATCACTTTCTTGGGCGAAATACTCCGCCGCTTGCTCGGCAGCTTTAAGTGAAGAAAAGAGCCCCAAAACCCCACCACCGGCGGCTTCAGCCAGTTCTAGGGCTCTTTCCAGTGCGTCTTCGCCGATTCCGGAGCGCCCTGGTCGCGGCAGATCTGAGGCCACATATAGAATTCCTTGCTGGCGATAGTTAAAGGGACTTCCCAGGTCGCTTCCTTGCCAAACGTTCTGGTCTCGCAGCCCTAGACGCGCCGCGATTGCCTCGAAAGATCCCCCTAGTTGCATGGTGGCTGAGGTGAGCACACATGAATGCCCCTTAAATAGGTGGGCATAAAGATCCCCGCCCACATCCAACGGTCCGCTATAAAGGCGGCGACTTCCAGATTTTTCTTCCGTAACCCAGGCGGCCGATTTTTCCGGGTCAAAGGCGGCAATAATCTCGCAAGCATCTAAGGCTTCTTCAATCTGCGCGAGGACGATGCGCTGTTTTACTCGTTTTTCATCTTCGGCGCTGCTGGTTACTTCCGCGGAAATATCGGATAGCTCTATTTGCAGAGCGGTCAAGGTAGTTTCTAGTTTCTTTGGTAATTCGCTTAGTTCGCCCTCGTCCAATTCCTCTAGGATTTTCGTAAACTCTTTGCCCGCCTGTTCCAGGGAAGTGACCGGCAGCTGGAAATGTTTACTGACTCCGCGCGCTACTTTTTCTATGGTGCTAGCTGCGAGGCTTACGCAGGCTTGAGAGCGGGCGCGGGAGGGCAGTTCGTGGGCTTCATCTACGATCAAGAGGTCAAACTCTGGCAGTAGCTCCGCGTGGGTCAGCGCCTCGATGGATAGCAATGCATGGTTGGTGATGATGATATCGGCGTCTTGGGCTTTCAGACGGGCATCGCGCGGAAAACAGTCCGTATAGAAACGGCAGGTTTTACCTTGACATTGGTTGGGAGAAATCGAGGCTTGTTGCCAGGCTGCTAGGGACACTCCGCGATCGAGTTCATCACGGTCACCGCTGTCGGTTTCTTCTGCCCATTCGCGCAGCCGCTGCAGCTGTTTACCGATATTGCTGGGTGAATATTCTGCGGCCTCATAACTGGGAAACAGCCCTTCGATTTCCTCAGGAGCCGCTAATTTCCAACGACAAATATAGTTTGACCAGCCCTTTAATACCGCAACCGTAGGGGGAGGATAACCGAGTTCGCGGCAAGCACCCACGACGGTGGGGATATCGCAGGTAAGCAACTGCCGCTGCAAAGCCAGGGTGGCAGTAGAGATTACTACCCGGTCTCCGTGTTCGATTGCCCGTTGGAAGGCAGCCGCCAGGTAGGCGAGAGATTTTCCGGTACCGGTTCCTGCCCCCACCAATTGGCTGCCAGGCAGGGAAAACGAGCGGGCAACCAGGTTACACATCTGTACCTGTTCTGCCCTTTCACTGCCGCCAATCTGGTTAATGCAAGTACTGAGGATTAGCCGCGCCGCCTGGGCGTCTTTACCGCCGCCACCTTTGCCTTTATCAGCGGTGGCAACTAACGGGGAGGCTCCGGGACTGTCCATCTAGTTAGCCGCCTCAAGGATGGCTTGGGCGAGGGCGGGACCGGCGCGTCCTACTATGTGAGTACCGTTTTCTAAGTATTCCACTTTGTCTACGATTCCTTCCTCATGGAGCCTCGCCACCAGCGCTGATTGGTCATAGGGGATCACATAATCGATAGGTTTTGCTGGAGATGGTAAGGCGTTAGCGATTGCTTCGCGCAACTGAGCAATTCCCTGCCCGGTGCGAGTAGATAGCGGGATTCCCCCACCAATCGCAGACTGCAGGGCTCGCAGGTGCAGGGCGTCTACCAGGTCGGCTTTATTGAGGACGATAATCTCGGGGATCTGGGAAACCTGAGGTAGATCCGCTAACACTTCATGTACGGTTTCAACCTGTTGGACGGGATTGTGGTGACTGGCATCCACCACATGCACAATCAAATCGGCGTATTCGACTTCTTCCAGGGTGGAGCGGAAGGCTTCTACCAGTTCGTGCGGAAGTTCATCGATGAAACCTACGGTATCGGACAAAGTGTAGGCACGACCATCAGGAGTTTCTGCTTGCCGCACCGTGGGATCCAGGGTAGCAAATAGAGCATCTTGCACCATCACATCCGCATCTACCAGTACGTTTAACAGGGAAGATTTTCCGGCGTTAGTGTATCCCACGATCACCACCGAAGCCAGGGAGCTATTGAGGCGCCCTTCACGTTTAGTGTCTCGGGATTTTTTCATCTGTTTGATTTCGCGGCGGAGTTTCGCGATCCGCTTGGTAATCCGGCGCCGGTCGGTTTCCAATTTGGTTTCGCCCGGGCCGCGCGCACCAATTCCGGCTCCTCCCGATACGCGCCCTCCGGCTTGGCGAGACATTGACTGTCCCCAGCCGCGCAGGCGCGGCAGTAAGTATTGCAGCTGCGCCAGTTCCACTTGGGCTTTACCTTCACGGGAGGAGGCATGCTGGGCGAAGATATCCAAGATTACCGCGGTACGGTCAATGACTTTCACTTTGACTTGGTCTTCTAGTCCCCGCCGTTGCGAGGGCTGTAACTGCGCATTTACGATCACAGTATCGGCTTCAAGCGCTGCTACCTGCTCAGCTAGTTCCTTGGCTTTCCCGCGCCCTACGAAAGTTGCAGCATCAGGGGAACTGCGTCGCTGCAGAGCCGCGCCTACTAGCTCGGCGCCTGCAGTTTGGGCAAGCGCCGCCAGTTCCGATAGAGAATGTTGCGCCTTACGGCGATCGGAATCATAAATACCTACTAGGAATACTTTTTCGAGCTGTACCCGCCGATATTCGACTTCGGAAATATCTAGGTCGGAGGCTTGGTTACGTTGGAATTCTTCGCGTAGCTTTCGCGAGAAATCTCCGCCATGCGAACTTTGTTTCGTCAGGGCGGTACTCGCCCAATCCAGCAGCTCTAAGCCCCCTTTGGGGGTGTTGGCGTCTGCAGAGTAAGAATAATGAGGGTTTTCGGGGGAATTTTCGAAGGCGGATCCGAGGTCGGAATCAGTTTCGCTCCGGTTCAAACTCCGACTACGCACGCGGCGCACCAGATTGTAGGCTCTATCCAGCTCTTGCTTACTGACTTCCGTTTCCGCAGGTATTTGTGCCGCCTCCCTCACTGTTCTTGGCTTATCTCATTTTCGCATGACCCCGCGTAAGCTGCAAAAAGACGCGCGGTAAGTGCGGACGAATGATATCTTGCGGTCTATCGGGATGACCAGGTTAGATGCATATCACAGCCTGGGAAATTTGTTTCTTTCGCGCGATTAGGTATTCTTTAACAGGTCTAGGGCCTATAGCTCAGTTGGCTAGAGCGCCACGTTTACACCGTGGATGTCGGGGGTTCGAGTCCCTCTGGGCCCACAATGAGGAGCCCGAACGGTACGAAAACCGTTCGGGTTTTCGTATTAGTGAGGGCGACGAAATTGTGTGTAATCCCGCCAGGGATTACTAACACCAGGAGAACCCGAACGGCAAGCAAGTTTGCTTGCTAGCGAGAGTGAGGAAACGGCGCGTAATCCCGCCAGGGATTGCTAACACCACGTAGGCGTATGTTGCGAAGCAACATTACAGACACAATTAAGAGTAGGGGCTAGTCTTGTGCATCGTCTCGTTCGGGGAGTGGGTGTTTTCCTCGGTCTCGTGATTGTGTGTCTAGCTTTTCTGCGGGCGGTTCAGCTGGAAAACATGCTTCCTCTGGACAGTGACGATGTTGGATACATTAACTTTCAGCACACATCCCTATCAACAGCACAGATTGATAAGGGGTTAGCGCAGCTTGGTAAAGAAAGTGGTGTAGAGCTCTTACAACTGTCTGGAACGGTTGGTACCCGGGAGGTTACTATTACCTCTCGGGCGGCCAATCAACCGTCGGCACCGCAGGCCATTAGCTTTTTTAGGCCTGGCAAGACAGGAACTTTATATCCTGCTGCAGGGCAGCCGACTCTGTCCCGATCTGGGATTTATACTGTCAAAGGCGATGGTGAACAAATTACGGCTATGAAGGCTTGGCTTAGCGGTGTGGGCGCTATCCATACCTGGGAGAACTTCACAGCCTTTCAAACCTATTTTCTTCCGTTGGCCTATCAAGGCATTATTCTTATCTTGGCGGTAGCCGTATTCTTGGTTGTTGCTATGATTTTTGGTTGGTTTACGACCCGTGCTGATTCTCGTATTGTGCGGCTAAGTGCAGGGTATTCCAAGACTCAGATAGTAAAAAGCGACAGCATTACACTAGTGTCCTTGGTTTTGTTGCCGACAAGCGTGACAATACTGGCTGGTTTCGGTGTCATTGCAGTCGTAGTTGGTGCAGCCGCCTTCCAAATGGTTATACCTCTTATAGTGCTTTTTATCTGCGCATTGTGTGCAATAGCGGTAGCAGTAACCATTATTTCCTATATGACGTTTCCTCGCCTTAGTGACTGGGTGGAGCGGCGATCGCTGGTAGCCGCTTTTTCATGGGTTGGAGCTGCGGTTTGTGCGGTGGCGATTGTGTTTTCACTGGCGGCGTTGCCTATTGTTTACCGAGCTTTTTTGATTGCTGGTGATAATCGGGAGGCTGCTAGGCAGGCATCGTATTTGCCGGAATATCACTCTGTAAGCTTCGGTGGGATTGTGGAAGAGCAGCGTGACTATGATCCGTTTGTTGTCCCCTTTGCTAAGCTAACTTCTCAATTGGAACGAAAGAATCAGGTCTTTTTGTTTAGCAAACAAAATGTTCCTCCCGAGGAGGCTGACACCCTACTGAAAAGTGGCTATGAGTCTATCGTGATTGTCACTCCTAATAGTTTAGCTGCGCTTGAAAAGATTCCTAATGGCTGTCGCTTTAGTGAAATAACCGGTGGGGCTCAGAGAGGGGTTGCGCATGATGTTACAGCGGATGCAACCTTGATTAATTCACAGGTAATGTCAAAGCTGAAGTTCTTCACCTGCAAAAATGATGCTAGCACTATAGCTATAGCTGGTCAGGGAATTTTCGCTCTTGCAAATAAGCCGTTGGTCGTAGTTGTTCCTGACATAAAGTCTGCATTCACCCCTGACACAGTCACTAGTATGGCCACTCTTGGAGCTATTGTTTTTCGTGATTCTCAAGCAGTGATAACGCAAGCGTCTTCGATTGGTTTAAACTTGACCAGCGATAGCACAGCGGATTCAATCGCGGTGTACGCTCAAGACCAACAACTGGGCTATTACGTGAGTCTGGCCTCGATAGCCACACTCATCTTCGCTGCTGGATTTAGCATGTTCATTAGCGCACAGCTATATGCTGCATCGCGTTTGCGTTCTCTTTTCCCACTTTATGTGGGAGGAAAGAGCATAGGCGCCCTAGTTCGTCCCCGGCTGGTTCTAGACTTCGTGTTCATCAGTGTTGGCACTGGAGTCTCTATAGTAACCGCCTCGACCTTGGGCCTGGAAACGCCATTGTTATACATCTGCATTTGTAGTGCGATTTTGTTTATCGTTGATATTGGCCTCCGTCGCTACGTCACGCACGCAACGTTGGCGCGGGTATGCCAAAGGAAGAGCTAATACATATGAAACTCAAAGTTGAAGACTTGACCATCAAAGTAGAAAAACGCGTTCTACTTTCCGGAGTGAACTTCGAGTTTCACGAAAGGCAATTGGTAGGACTAGTGGGCGCGAGTGGCTGTGGCAAGACCACACTGCTCAACACCCTCGGTCTGTTGCTGCCGGCACACAGCGGATCGATTTTCTACGATGGATCGAACGCTACCAAATGGAAGCAACGTCAAATCAGTAAGTTTTGGCGCGAACAAGCCTCGTTCGTAATTCAAGATGCGGGTATCGATGACGATGAAACTGTTGTTTACAACGTCACGCTAAAAAAATCCTTCTTTGGGCGAAATCCGGATCAACGTAGCGCTTTAGAAGCACTAGAGAAGGTAGGGCTATCGCAACGCGCTCACGATACGGCTCGCGTGCTCAGTGGAGGAGAACAACGCAGAGTTGCAATCGCGCGATCAATGTACCGAAAATCTTCTATCATCTTTGCTGATGAACCAACAGCCTCACTTGACGAGGAGAATCGTGCATTGGTGGAGTCCCTTCTAACCGAAGAAGCCCAACGAGGCGCACTCGTTATTGTATCTACTCACGACATGCGCCTCGCACAACACTGCACCTCACTGGTCAACCTCGAAAAATATCGACCAAACTAGCTCAATAACAACTGCTACCTTCCTCTTATCAAAGCATCCATAACCCGCATCAGGCTAAGAAAAAGCGGCCTTCAAACATGCGCCAGGTTAATATCCCGTGATTTTAAGGATGGGATTATGAAAACATTTACAAGGCGAGGTCCACCAGGAGTCTGTTTTACTCTAACGACTGCGCTCATAGCAGGATCATTATTAGTTACAGCACTTATGTGATATGTTGCATCCCTCTACCTCTTTAGGTCTATAGCTTTCGAGGAATAGTAATGCGTGTAGATATAGATGATCTCAGATTTAAATATCATGGTAGGGGTGAAACGCGTAAAATTTTTGACGGAGCTTCTGTCAGCTTTTCATCGGGTAACTTTTATGCGCTAATGGGGCCGTCAGGTTCAGGAAAGACTACGCTGTTCAGACTACTAACTAAAGAGCTAGAACCGGAAGGCGGGCAGATTCTGATTGGGAATAGGGATTTAGAAAAAATTTCTGCCCGCGAACTCCGGACTTCCATTCTTGGTCGAATTTTTCAAGACTACCTGTTAATTCCTTTCTTAAATCCGATTGAAAATTTGCTGCTGGCGCGAGAGATCAGCCACGGATCCGCAGGTAGGCGCGAACGCGATCTTGCCTTGCAGTTGCTGGCACGGGTTGGATTAGCAGGTCATAGCACTCAACCTGTTGAGTTGCTATCCGGTGGAGAACAACAACGCGTAGCTATTGCGCGCGCCTTGATGGGATCAGCTCGGATTCTTCTTGCAGATGAACCCACTGGCGCTTTGGATCGGGATAACACTGTTCAAATCGCACAGTTGCTAGCTAGTTTTGCTCACGACGAGGACATGCTGGTTATTGCGGGTACACATGATATGGAATTCGCTAGTTACGCTGACAAAGTTATTCATATCGGCAATTACGGTTTTGCTGTGGAGTAACGCTAATGGGTAAACAGCGGCTACGTCTGATCTTCAAGATGGCTATACACCGACCTGTGGACGCTTTGGGTACGGTGGTTATCGCGCTGGTGTTAGTGATGGTGTGCGCAAGTCTTAGTGGCTTTATTTCTGCCTATAGTCACGCCATTCAGCGCGGAGCGCAAAGTAGTTTCGGAGCGTATAGTCAACAGGTAAGCGGCAACGAGGACGTTGCCGCTTTTATGCGGTCTTTACAAGATAAAGGCGAGGCAGTAGCTACTTCATATTCACGTCAGAATCTTCTAAAAACTAATACGAAAAAGGCTACGAGTGTAGACGTAACGATGCTCAGCGGCGCGGGCGACCTGGGGGTACTAGTTGCTGGACGCTATCCAGATAAGCCGGGTGAGCTATCGGTTAGCCGGGAGGTTGCTAAGAGATTACAGGCAAAGCCCGGGGATTACCTTGAACTCGTTGACGTAGAGCAAACGAGAAAGCAAGCCGCATTTACTCTAGTTGGAATCACCGAGAACCCCGCTTCCATTCATGAAGTCACCGCTATTGCTATTAGCGCTAATCAATCTATATTTAAATCCTCTGAAGTCTGGCTGACAAATAATGATTTGAAAACTATAGATGAGGTATTGAATCACGGTGGCGGAAATGTCGCGACAGTAACCTCGGTAATAGAGCGTGCTAATGCTAATGCGGTCAGCTATCAGGCAATATCGCCACAGGTTGCTTCACTGTTTCTAGGTCTGATTATCGTGGTGCTCTTGGTGGCAATTTATGCTGTCGATCGGCAGCGACGCCGCAGCGTATTCCAGGTATTGACCGCGTTAGGAGATACGCCAGGGCGAGCTGCTTTGACCACTTGTACCCAAACCACTTTGCTGGCATTAGTTGGCGGAGCAATTGGTTGGATATTAGCGTGTATATCGCTTCCCACCGTTTCGCGGTGGGTAGCAGCGTTTTTTGAGCAGCGTTGGAATCAGGTGGAATGGACTGCCGTGAGCATCGCTGCGCTAGCAACGCTGGTCATGATTACCCTGGGAGGAATACTGAGTGCAGGGGTAACAGTTTTATCTCTAAAACACCACAAGCGCGCTCACAGCGAGAGACTGTCACCTCGGGTACTGCTAATAGTAGGTATTGCGGGCACGGTAGCAACATTACTCCTGATAGTTTCTCGACAATTATTGATTTTTCCGCTGGGTCACCGCCTAGCGATGATTGTCGGAGCTCTAAGTATCCCCACCCTGGCATACGCACTCACATTATTTACGCGCAAGCGTAAAGTGACAGCTCGTTTAGGCAATCGCTTACAACAACTTACTTTAGGAGCGCTTGCAATAGTATTTGCTTTGAACTATTACGGAGCGCTCTATGCAAGTGGAGTAGCAGATTGGACTAATTGGCTAGGTCGGCAGATTAATGGTGAGGAAAGCTATCTGCAGGTCACAAGTGCTACCGAGCAGGCCGTAGACAATCTTTTGGAAAGATTACCCCAGTTAAAACCGCGCACCGCGGTATTTGGTGATGTCTCTACCAATGAGCAAATGTTCCGGATTACCGATAATGAGGGGGCGCAATGCTTTAAAACCGCTAAGTCTGTACAGGACTGCCCTAAATCTAATCTGGATTTGGTTTATGTTGCCTCTGGAGGGTTGGCTGATAAAAGTTTTATTAACCATGCTCCGAAGGGCTATGTAACCAACAAAGGTACAGTTACTTTGATTGGTATCGGTATCGCTGATTCGGCAATCACCAAAGTGACCACGGTAGAGGGGCTTAGCGGTGACCCTAACTTAGAAAATAGCATTCTAAGCGGGTTGGTTATATCACCTGACTCCCCACTGCTTAACCAGTTAGGGGTCAAGAAACCTCAGTCTTACACTGCGATTATCACCGGTTTTGCCGCCTTACCCGATGAGGTGCAAGACGAGATACGTGCAAACCTGCTCATACAGGCTCCCTTCGCAACCATAACTGATTCTGAAGATCCGCAGGTTAGGCAAATACGTGCGCAAGCGGTAGCTCGCCAACTTTTAGCGGTAATCGTTTCCGGCGCGATACTACTAACCTTAGCGGCCGCTTTGGTCTCTAATCAGCAAATTGAACGGCGTCTAATCGAACTCACTGGCGGCGGTAGCAAGATTAAAGTCCGACTAGTTAAATCACTACTTATCTCCTACACGGTTTCAGTGGCTTGCGCAGTAATTTTAGGGCGTCTAGCCGCGATGGATCGAGTCCCCTTTATCCGCCTGAATTCAGCCGTTTCTCATGACTACGGTCTGGTGTGGACAATAGGATTGTCTAGCCTACTGTTCCTAATCCCCGCCCTCGTTATCGCAATTCGATCTAGCAATACTATCCCGCTAACCGGTTCGCCCAAATCTCCAAATAATCCTTAGCCGAACGGTACGAAAACCGTTTTGCCTATCCCCAATCACCGCTATACAAGAGGTCTGGGGTGGGGAAAGCGCTCGGGGGACCCCGGTGAGCCTCGCTGCGCTCAGCTCAAGCCCCCTCTCGCATCTTTTCCCGCCCCAGCACCCAGGGATTGAATGAGGGGGGACAAAATTGTGTGCAATCTTGCCAGGGGGATTACTATCGCTTTATGTATTACAGGTGGATACCGTTATTTTCTTCGCTGACGCTTACCGGGTTGATCGGCGGGTTATGGTGGTATGCCTTGGAGTCCACCACTTCTACCCCCACTTGGGTACCGGCTAGCGTGCTAGTTCTCGCATTTCTGTTTGCAGCTATAGGGATTGTTTTTGCGAGCAAAACTACCGCTTCCAAGGGCGCAAAAACTACTTACCTGACCGGAATGACGCTTTTCCTTGCGGGATTCGCGTCCTTTTATTTATTTTCCCAGCCTACAACGATAAACATTTTTGGGTTTATAGCAATTACAGCAGGCTTAATAGTCGCGAATCTAGCCGCGGGTTACCTTTACCGGGATGGTTCTCGGCAAAAGTAAATATTTCGCTGCTTAGCGGCCGCGGGAAACTATTTGGGTGCCCGCCCACTGGGGAGAAACCACTTCCGAGGTGGTAGGATTCATTCCCGCGGTTTTAGCTGCCTCCTCGATTAGACGCGGATCAACAGCCTGCGGATCAGATGCGATTGGGCTGAGCACCCAAATTAAGCCCCCTTCATCCATATTGCCCATCGCGTCCATCAACGCATCGGAGAGATCATCGACCCCACCATCGTCATCGCGCCACCAGATCAGGGCACCATCGGTCATAGCGGTGAAATCTTCATCTTGGAGATCGTCGTCTATTTGATCCATTATGGCTTGGCGAAGATCTTCGTCGACGTCCTCGTCCCAACCAAATTCCTGAATGACTTGTTCTTTCTTAAACCCCATCTCTGAAACGGATAGGGAACTTTCATGCCTTTCGCGTGTGGTTTCCACGCTCTCTAAGTTACATGATTAAAGCGTAAGGGGAAAACACGGACGCCAACATATAGAAAACTGCCACCTCTTTTAGCAAAGTTTAGTAGTTTTTAGCCTATTGCGTCCTCGCCACACCCTCTATCCTCGGCTCTAAAGTATTAGCGATATCGGGGAACTCAGATTCGCCGTATCTTGAGGTCTTGAGTAACTTCTGGGAACCCCTAGTCTCTACGGGTTCTCTACCGACCGGTTGGCTCCAGTAGCCAAAGCGCGAAAAATAGTTAACAATTGGCGAGTATGGTCTTTTCTGTTGGAGGAGCAACGAAACCTATGAGTGAGAATAAGGCGTCCCTGGACTCTGTACACCAGTTAGCTACCGCCCTGCCGGATCCGGATCCCCAAGAAACCCGCGAGTGGCTGGATTCTTTGGATGATTTGATTAAAGAGCGCGGTCCGGAGCGTACTCGCGATATTTTGTTGCGGATGCTTTCTCAAGCCGGCGAACAAAATGTGGCGGTGCCTGCCAATTTAAATACGCCTTTCACTAACACGATTAAGCCGCATGATGAACCGACTTTCCCCGGGGATGAACGCATCGAGCGGGACTATCGTCGCTGGATGCGCTGGAATGCCGCCGTGCAGGTTACCCGCGCGCAACGCAAAGGGGTGCATGTAGGGGGTCATATTTCTTCCTACGCCTCTATCTCTACTCTTTACGAGGTCGGGTTTAACCATTTCTTCCGCGGCAAGTCGCACCCGAGCGGCGGGGATCACGTGTTTTTCCAAGGGCACGCCTCCCCCGGTATTTACGCGCGGGCTTTCCTAGAGGGTCGGCTGTCTGAGGAGGATATGGATGGTTTCCGTCAGGAACTATCTCAAGCCCCTCACGGCCTGCCTTCTTACCCGCATCCGCGGCACCTGCCCGAGTTTTGGGAATACCCCACCGTGTCTATGGGGCTGGGACCGGCCGAGGCAATTACCCAGGCCTGGTTTGATACCTATTTAACTAACCGCGGAATCAAAGACTGTTCTGACCAGCACACTTGGGCTTTCCTGGGTGATGGAGAAATGGATGAACCGGAATCGCGGGGAATGTTGCAGCTAGCGGGGCAGCAAAAGCTCGACAACCTCACATTTGTCGTCAACTGCAACCTACAGCGCCTGGATGGCCCGGTGCGCGGTAACGGACAAATTATTCAGGAGCTTGAGGCATTTTTCCGAGGCGCCGGCTGGAACGTTATCAAAGTAATTTGGGGTCGCGGCTGGGATCGGCTGTTGGCTAAGGATCATGACCATGCGCTACTGAAAGTGATGACCGAATGCCTGGATGGCGACTACCAGACTTTCAAAGCTAATGATGGCGCTTACGTTCGTAAACATTTCTTCGGCCGGGATCCTCGCACCGCGAAAATGGTGGAGGACTGGACCGATGAGGAGATTTGGGATTTGCGGCGGGGCGGTCATGATTACCGCAAGGTTTACGCCGCCTATCATGCGGCGATGGCTCATAAGGGACAGCCGACTGTTATCTTGGCGCACACCATTAAGGGATATGTGCTGGGTGAGACCTTCGCGGGACGCAACTCCACTCACCAGATGAAGAAGCTGACCTTGAAAGATTTGAAGGCGCTACGCGACCGGCTGCATATTCCGATTACTGACGAGGAGCTGGATAAAGATCCGCAGCTACCTCCCTACTACCGTCCTGCCGAGGATCATCCATCCTTGCAGTATATGTTTGAGCGTCGCGAAAAGTTGGGCGGTTTTTTGCCTTCGCGTCCTAAAGAACGCAACCAGATGCAGCTTTCTTTGCCAGATGATTCCGTTTATGACGTCCTCAAAGGGGGTTCTGGGAAGCAGAAAGTTGCCACCACCATGGCGCTGGTGCGTCTAATGAAAGAGTTTTTGAAGGATGAAGACTTCGGCAAGCGGATTGTGCCGATTGTGCCGGATGAGGCGCGGACTTTCGGGATGGATTCTATGTTCCCCTCCGCGAAGATCTATAACACTTTGGGGATGAATTACACCGCAGTCGATGAAAATTTGATGCTGCATTATTCCGAGGGTAAAGATGGCCAGATTCTGCACCCCGGGATTAATGAGGCGGGAGCAGCGGCCGCTTTCCAGGTGGCCGGTACTTCCTATATGTCTAATGGGGAACCCACAATCCCGTTCTACCTGTTTTATTCAATGTTTGGTTTCCAGAGGACGGGTGACCAGTTCTGGGCAGCCGGAGACCAGTTGGCACGAGGTTTCGTGATTGGGGGAACCGCGGGGCGTACTACTTTGACCGGTGAGGGTCTGCAACACGCTGATGGCCACTCCCCGATTATTGCCGCCACGAACCCGGCGTTTGTGCAATACGATCCGGCCTATGCTTACGAGTTACGCCATATTATTCGTGACGGAATGCAGCGGATGTATGGGGATGGCTCCGATGGGCGCGACCAGAACGTCATGTATTATTTGACGGTTTACAACGAGGCGATTCACCAGCCCGCAGAACCCGAAGGAGTCGATGTTGAGGGAATTCTGCGCGGCATGTATGCCTTGACCGGTCATTATGAAAATGGCGGGCCGAAGGTAGAACTGTTGGCTTCGGGGATTTCGGTTCCTTGGGCGCTGCAGGCACAAAAGCTTTTGATGCAGGATTGGGGGGTGGACGCGGCTGTCTGGTCAGTGACCAGCTGGCATGAGCTGCGCCGGGACGGTATGGACAGCGATCGCCATAACCTGCTTCATGCGGATGAAGAATATCGCTTGCCCTATGTTACTCAACGGCTCCGTAACGCCACCGGACCGGTGATTGCGACTTCGGATTATGATCATCTGGTTCCCGATATGATTCGCCCCTGGGTGCCGGGCCGCTACAAGGTGCTGGGTGCTTCCGATTTCGGGTATTCCGATACCCGTGCCGCCGCGCGCCGCCACTTCTTGATTGATGCCGAGTCCCTGGTAGTTCAGGCTTTGGAGGCTTTAAATGAGGACGGGATTCTGCAAGATCGTTCGGTGGTAACTCAGGCCTTGAATCGCTATGACCTACTAAATCCGAACGCTGGTTCTTCTGGCGAACAGTAATAGCTGATACTGATCGCTTCCTGGGGGCGCCCATTTTCCAATGGACGCCCCCTACTTTTTGGAGCTGACACCCCTTAGAACGCCCGCCAGAAATAACTATAGATACGCAGCTGCAGGTGAGATGTGGGAGGATAGCGCTATGGAAAAAACTGAAGTTTGTGCGGAGCAAATTGAGCGCGTATCGCAGATGGAGGCGGCGCTGGTGCGTCTCAATGACGCGATTGCAACTGTCGAGGGCGCCCTCGACACCTACGAGCAGATGTGGGACGATTACCGCGCTTTGGATAAGTATTATTCCGGGAAAGCCTGGTGGGAGGATCTAGAGGCCGATAACCAGGGGCTTTTGCCGGAAGATTTGCCGCGCGGGGTTCTTTCCGAGGACGCAGCCTATGACGCCCTCGGCGAGGCCGAAGCCCTCCGCCAGCGCCTAAAAGAAATCGCGTTAACTAGCCGAGTGTGCGAAAAACACCATCTCCCCGACTGAAAGTTACCTCCACGTCTCAACTACCGGGTAGAGCTCTGGACTTTCAGCGCCTATACTCTGTGAAACACCGCCGGTCAAAACCAGACTAGTGATTACCAGGAGCACAAAAATGCGCTTAAGTAAATTTTTTACCATTTGAAAACACCTCCCTTGATTTTTATGGATTCCGCATATTGATATGCGCCTGACACTTGCTGCATTGCGGCTTAACGGGTTAGCTGTACCCAAGAAAATGAACATTCTGGGTAGAAGGTGTTCGCGGTGGCAAATGCTCCGCCTAGTTACAAAGCGCCTCTTCTTTTCCAGCTCCTCCATCGCGCTAAAAGATGCGTGGAATACCGGTGGGGAGCGGGTAACTCCGACCTTGTAAGCCGGAGCTAGTTCGTCCCTCTCGTGAGAAACGAAAAAATCAGCAACCAACCTGAAATCGAGGTCTTTCATAAGATTTTGATTTTCTTGCATACTCCCTATGTAGGGCGCGAGCGCAAAAACCCAGGTAAAAGCTAAATTCCCACTGTGTAGTATTGGAAGTTTTGAGGAAAAGAGATTTTGTTAAGATTTCTGTGTGTGCAAGCAAAATTGGGATGATTGCCTTCCAAACGGGGATTACCAGATACCGCCTAGAACAAGATGCGAGAAGTACCCAATCAGCGACATTGTGCCCTGCGATATAGAATACTTGCGAATCCAAGGTAACCGTTGGACTCAGGCCGGAAGATTAACCGAATTTGTTTTTGTGCTCCAGGTCAGAAACGAAAACACTGGCAGGTGGCAAACGCACCTTTCGATAGACTGCACCCACTCCAACGCCCACATCCACTACTACAAAGACGGGGAGAGGGATGGGAACCCGCGCGAAACGATTAAGGTCCTTAACCGGGCAAGGGATGTTCAGGACGCATTGGGAATGGCTATACTAAGAATCAGGCAAGAAATTAATAAATTGGTGGAGGTGTGAAAGTGAACAAGGAATTGGCAGACTTCGAGAACGAAGTCCTCTACAACGTCATGCTCGGAAACACTACTCCAAAAGTTATTGATTCTAGGGGCCATACCCCGCTTATCGCTTGCCTAGAAAGCGAGACTGTTGGCACCCTGCTGGCTAGAATCGAAAGAGCCGGGGGCTGCGGAACCATCTACGCCCTATCCGAAACCGGCAAAGTAAGGGTAGTAGCCGCGCAAGACAAAGGGGCTAAGGCACCCAGCCTCACCGATCTAGAAGCAAGCACCTTAAGTGAGAACTCCTCTATCGGAATGTTCATCGACTATATCTCCACCCAAGAAGACGGGGTATATCTTACCGGCGCAAAAATGCGTTCTTACGGCACCGCCGAACTGGCCAAGGTCTAATTCCCGCAATTCCAACTGCCGCTTACCGATCCATCAGCCGTGAGCGTAGCCACAAACGCGCCGTTCCAAGGCAGACTTAGGCTCGCCCCCCCCATGTCTGCCACCTACCGATATAGAAGCGTTAGTCCCAGAAGCATAGATAGTGAGCGTTCCGTTGCATGATCCAGTAAGGGTGGTACTTGCCCGCCGATCTACTGACGCTGGAGTCGGGGTCCTATGATCTGCCACAGCCGGCGGGTTATCTCTGTTAGTTACTGCCTTTGTAGCTTCAACCGCTCATGGTTTTCTCTTGCCTCGCTTCCGCGAATAGGAGCCATTCCCAGAAACGAAAAGAGCCAATTGCGTTTCCGGCATTCTCCCCTGACGGTGATTAGCTGGATATGCGTAAAAGTTCACCTCTCCGACCGGCACCTGTTCCCTAATCTCCGCTACTAAACAGGATCCTGGATTGTCACCGCCTGGAGCGATTGGAACTATTACGCTTAAGGTTAACGCCCCTAGGGCAGCTAGCAGCACCAAGCGTTTCGATACTCTTTGCATCATCTTGGAAAACCCTCCTTACGTCTATTTAGTGTTTCCACTATGGGTAATGCGTAAATAGGTTTCCAAGAATAAAAGCGCTGGTGGAAAGGTTTTGAGGTCGGGCGGGAATTGCGCCCAGATACACTTGTAGCCCCAGCAAAACGCCGGGGCTACGAGGTATTAAGCGTTCAGTTTTCTAGCAGGGCCAGGTGTTGCCCTCGCTATCTCCGCATCCGGAAACTTCGAATTGGTTATTTCCCTTGTACGTCCATTTCGAGCTGTCATCTTTGTAGCTTTTGCTTTCCCCGACTTTCCATTCGCCAGAATTGCCTGCCTTAGCCTTAGTCCCGGAGCGGCGAGGAGCTTGGTACTGCCGCTTAGGCTGAGCTTTCTTCTGGTAGGTGCGTGACTTGGGCTGAGCTTTCACCGGGGCAGGAGCCTGTGCCTTATTAGCCTTAGCAGGAGCCTCCGCCTCTGCCTTAGCTTTAGCTTCCGCCTCCGCTTTCGCCCTCGCCGGATGGTCCCGAGCAATCTTCTTATCACGCTCAGCGTTCAAAGCCTGCTTTTCCCTATCCATATCCGAGACAGTCGGCACCTTGTACACCGGAGCACTCACATTAGCATTACCCGCGCACCCAGCAAGCCCCAGCCCCAGCGCCGCGCTCGCCAGCACTACCATAAGTTTTCGAGTTTTCATTTCTCCATTCCTTTCTTGAGCCTAAATGTTTACCTCACCATCTATGTAGGGCGCGGAGACAAAAAGCCTGGCGAGAACCTTATGTCATCATTATAGTTTTTTAAGAATAGGATAATTGGCAAACCACGTTACTAGTTCGAGAAAGACCCCAGGAAAAACGGTCGCGACATGCCGAAATGATGCGTTTTGCCCATGGTCAAAACCGACTGAGACTCCTGGGAAACCAGTTGCTTTCCTCAGACCTCACTCCTTGTTGCACATACGCAACCCGGGAAGTTTTATTGCATTTATGCAACTACTAATGTGGCAACTGTCAGCAAATCACCCCTAAAGCGCTACTTAACCTCAAGATATGAATCGTTCTTGCAAGTACCACCGATTTCGATGCCTATTTATCTTGATATAGGAGCGCCAGCTGCCCCAAAGTTGTACATTCGGCGATCTGGGTATCGGAACGTTTTTCACCCAGTTCTCCCTCAAGCCGTGCTACCACCGCATATAGCGAGAGGTCATCGAAATCTAGCTGCGTTCTCAAGCATACATCCGGCGACAAATCCGTTTGCTCACAGTCAGTTTCCACAGCAACAGCTTCCAAAAGACAGGCTATAACCGTGGGATCACCATTAAAGTTTTCCCAGACAGCAGGAATATTTTCTGAGGACGTATCCGGGTCGCTACCGCCACTTTCTTCAGAATTCTCCCCAGATTCAGGGCCAGGATTACGCGCAGCTTCGCCTTCTCCCCTATCTTCGTCCTCCGTGCCGCCGGGCAGGTTTTTACCAAAATCGGCGAGCGCCGCTAGCGCATCAGCATCTAGCGCCATCTCAGCCCACTCGATGTAGCCAGCGCACGGGAGCGCCCGCTCCCGCGTAGCGGAAAGGTTCGAGTTCTTCGTCCCAAGCGGTTCCCAACGCCAAGTCCAGTAGGCGGCGCAGCTCTTCTTGACTGCCTTGGGAAAGCGCCGAGCGCACCCGATCTTCCGGGATCACCACATTGCCCACCACATCGGTTTGGGCATGAAAAATCCCCAAGTCTGGAGTGTATGACCAGCGTCCCCCATTGTTGTTTACGGAGGCGTCCTCGGTAACCTCGAAACGCAAATGTTCCCATCCGCGCAGTGCGGAGGCTAGTTTAGCGCCAGTCCCAGCCCTGCCGACCCAAGACAGCTCCGAGCGGAACATCCCGGGTTGAGCAGGTTGTTCCGTCCACTCTAGGTTGACGCGTTGATCTAGAACTGCTCCAACCGCCCATTCCACGTGACTAGACAGCGCACGAGGGCATGAGTGTACGAAAAGTACACCGCGGGTGTAATCCTTGTTCATCGCTTCTCCTTTAGTGATCGCAAGGTTCGTCTTCCCCAACGGCCTGTGCACACTACAGAGTGATGACACGCGGTGTCTCACTTTCTATTTTGCCCTCGATAGCGATTTTCAACAACCCCAAAAGCCTCTGACCGGCAATTTTGTGACTACTGAGGCCAATGTGGCACCTGTGGTTTACCGATCGAGAGAAAACACGAGAAGAGGCTTGAGCGATAGCTCGGGGGCTGGGTTTGTCCTCCCGCCCCCGCGCTAACTAACAGCCACCAGGCTCATAGCACGGGTCGAGGTCGGGAAAAGATACGAGAGGGGGCTTGAGCATAAGCGTGGAGGCGGATTTATGCCGAGGGGTAGGCTCCGGGCACTAAATCCGTGAAAATGCCAAAGCATTTTCCGGATTTCGGGGCGCGAGGCAAAATCCGCCTCCGCGCTCCCCACAACAAGCTTTTACCAGCTACAGGCCTTTTTCGCGAATCTCTTTAAAGGCTTTCCGACGCGTTAACCGATCGAGGCGATCAAGATAAAGATGACCATCTAAGTGGTCACATTCATGCTGAATGCAACGCCCCATAAGCTCTTCGCCTTCGACCACTTTCGGCTTGCCATCCAGGTCAATCCCCTCGGCACGCGCATACCAGGCACGCTGGCAGGGAAAAAACAAGCCGGGAACCGACAGGCAACCCTCGTCGCCATCTTGGTATTCGTCTTTTGAAACCTCTACCAGACGGGGATTAAGAATATAGTCGACTTCCCCGTCAATGTTCCAGGAGAAAGCCCGCAGCCCCACGCCAATCTGGTTAGCGGCCAGCCCGGCACGCCCATCGGCATCTACCGTTTCTAGCAAGTCTTCTACCAACTGTTTTATATGTTCATCGATTTCGCCCACCGGTTCACAGGGGGTGCGCAAAATCGGATCTCCGATTACTCTGATTTCTCGAAATGCCATTTCCTATTCCTCCTCGCTGCCCGCTGCCGCCGCAGCCGGAACGATTTTTTCTGCCCGCGCATAGGCTTCCGCGAGATCCTGGTGCACCTGGTCATTTACATATTGGAAGGCATCTACAACTGCGATTTCACGGCGTTCACCAGTGGCACGACACCGTACTTCCACGGTTCCTTCTTTCAATCCGCGCCCGATCACTACCAGCCAGGGCATGCCCAGCAGTTCCGCATCCTTGAATTTAACCCCGGCAGAGACTTTCTTGCGGTCATCGATCAAAGTATCGATCCCGGCGGCGGTGAGCTGGTCGCCTAGCGTTTGCGCGGCCTCGAAAAGTTCTGTCCCTTTGCCGGTCACCAGTGCATGCACTTGGAAGGGCGCCACATTAGTTGGCCATTTCAGCCCGACCTCGTCGTGGTATTCCTCGGCGATAGCGGCCATTACCCGGGAAACCCCGATTCCGTAGGATCCCATGGTTACTACCTGGGATTTCCCGTTTTGATCGAGCACGTTTAGCCCTAGCGCCTCGGAATATTTTGTTCCGAGGGCGAAGATATGCCCGATTTCGATTCCGCGGGCGGTCTGCAAGGCTCCAGAACCATCGGGAGCCGGATCCCCATCTCGCACTTCCGCAGCTTCAATAAAGCCGTCAGCGCGGAAATCTCTGCCCGCCACCAAGTGATAAAGGTGGGTGTCTTCTTTGCCGGCGCCCGCGATCCATTCGGTACCTTCTACTACCCGCGGGTCTAGGAGGCAGCGGGGGCTGCCAGAAATGTTTCCGTCCTCATCAATTTTGCGATCCGGATGGTCTGGCCCGGCGCAGGTAGGCCCAGTAAAGCCCGGTACGATATTGGGGTAGGCGGCCATATCTTCCGGGGTGGCCATCTCTACGTCTGCCCCCAAGGAGGCTTCGAGACGCCGCATATCAATTTCGCGATCCCCGGGTACGCCCAGGAGCAGCACTTCCCGTTTACCATCGGCATAAGTCGCGGCAACCATGAAGGCTTTCAAAGTGTCAGCTTTAGTCCATGCTCTGCCATCTTCGCGGGGGAAGTGCTCGTTCGAGTAATCCACCAATGCTTCTATAGTGTGTGCACCGGGGGTTTTACGTTCAATCGCAGCCGGAAGGTGCGAATAATCTTGCGGCTCGGGCGCAATAGTAGTCACGGCCTCTACATTGGCGGCATACCCGCCCTCGGAGCGCACAAAAGTATCTTCCCCGATAGCGCAAGGGAAAATGAACTCTTCAGAACGCGAGCCTCCCATAGCGCCCGCCATCGCGGAACAAATCACGAAATCCAGCCCTAACCGCGAGTAAATCCGCTGATATGCTCGGCGTTGCTGCTGATAGGATGCCTCTAGCCCCTCGTCGTCAATGTTGAAAGAGTAGGCGTCCTTCATAATGAATTCGCGGCCGCGAATCAGACCTGCCCTAGGGCGTGCCTCGTCCCGATATTTTTCTTTGATCTGGTAGAGGACGACCGGCAGATCTTTGTAGGACGAATAAAAGTCTTTCACCAACAGGGTGAACATTTCTTCGTGAGTGGGCGCCAATAGATAGTCAGCGCCTTTGCGGTCTTGCAGTTTAAACAGGGAGGGCCCGAACTCTTCCCAACGGTTCGTCGCTTCATAGGGTTCGCGGGGCAACAGCGCGGGGAAAGCTACCTCAAGGGCGCCGATGCGATCCATTTCTTCGCGCACTACCTGCTCTACGCGCCGAATCGTGCGCAACCCTAGCGGGGTCCACGTATAGATTCCGGGTGCAGCACGGCGAATATAACCGGCGCGTACCAGCAGTTTATGGGAATCCACTTCGGCATCTACCGGGTCTTCCCGCAAAGTCCTGACAAAATAAGTCGACATATTGTAAGCCACGTTCGCCAGTTTAGTAGATGATGCAAAGGAACCTAAACCGCGCCGTTCCGGCAGGAATCATGTGAAAGCTTTCTGCACTAGGTGTGTGGAAGCTATCCGGTAGATCCGCGCGAGCGAGAAGTTTTTCCTCCCGCCCAAAAACTCGCAGATACCCGCGGGCATCTGCGAGTTTTACGCCCGCCTAGCCTGAGCGGATAAAACTTCTCTCTCGCGCTCGGGGTTACGGCCACAGCAAGCAACATTACGACCATTTTTTGCGCCGAAGAAGGGTTTGGAATGCCAATATCTTCCTGCAAGAAGCGTCGGGGAAGAACAATATGAAAAGGCAACCGGGTTAAGCGTGATAAACGTAGCTAGACTGTTGGAATTTTGGGGCAGGAGTGGGAAAAGATGTGCCTGTTGGCTGGACTTAAGCGGGGAGGATTGGTTTTATCCGAGTGGGCGCGGTGGGCATAAGAATTCGGGAAACGTAGCGACGTTTTCCGAATTCTTGGGCAGGAGGAAAAAACCAATCCTCCCCGCGGGAAAAGATGCGAGAGGGAGAGTGATACTAAGCGCGTGGGCAGATTTATGCCGAAGGGTAGGCTCCGGGCGTTAAATCCGTGAAAATGCCAAGGCATTTTCACGGATTTCGGGGCGCGAGGTAAAATCTGCTCACGCGCGTTACCGGGGTTCCCCGAGCGCTTTTCCGACTCCTGCCCAACGAAACTAGGCGATTACCTCAACATTGCCGGAGCCTTCTTCTAGACCTAGTAGCTCGGCTTGACGATGCGCCTCCGCAATCAGGGTGGGCACGATTTCCTCTTCGGGAACCGTCTTAATCACTTCGCCTTTAATAAAGATTTTTCCTTTACCGTTACCGCTGGCTACCCCCAGGTCGGCTTCCCGCGCCTCGCCGGGACCGTTCACGATACACCCCATAACCGCGACTCGCAGCGGTACTTTAATCTCGTCTTTAAGCGCATCGGTTACTGCGTTTGCCAACTTGTAGACATCAACTTGGGCGCGTCCGCAGGAAGGACAGGAAACAATCTCCAGGGTGCGTTCTTTTAGCCCCATAGATTGCAGGATTTCTATCCCGACTTTTATTTCCTCCACTGGATCAGCGGACAGTGAGACCCGGATAGTATCCCCGATGCCTTGGCGCAGCAGCGCTCCGAAAGCGGTCGCCGATTTGATAGTGCCTTGGAAAGCCGGGCCTGCCTCGGTTACTCCCAGGTGTAGCGGCCAATCCCCCATTTCACTGAGCAGTTCGTAGGCGCGAATCATAGTCACCGGGTCGTGGTGTTTAACCGAGATCGCAAAGTCGTGGAAATCGTATTGCTCGAACAGGCGTGCCTCGTTAACCGCGGATTCTGCCAAAGCCTCCGGGGTAGCTTTCCCATGGCGTGCCATTACCCGCGGATCGAGGGAACCGGCATTTATCCCAATCCGCAGGGCGGTGCCGTGCTGGCGGGCGCATTTGGTGATTTCTTCTACCTGGTCATCGAATTTGCGGATATTACCGGGGTTTACCCGCACCCCTGCGCACCCGCCTTCAATCGCAGCGAACACATATTTGGGTTGGAAATGAATGTCGGCGACTACTGGAATAGTAGATTTTTGGGCGATTACCGGTAGCGCCTCCGCATCATCGGCGCTGGGGCAGGCTACCCGCACAATATCGCACCCGGCGGCCGTTAACGCCGCTATCTGCTGCAAGGTGGCACCAATATCGGTGGTTTTGGTGGTACACATGGACTGTACGCTGATTGGGGCATCTCCCCCAATACTTACGTCTCCGCAGCGAATCTTGCGAGTTTTCTTTCGCGGGAAACCCGCGGGCTTTACTTCCGGCATTCCTAGTTCAACACTCACGTTCCTATTATGACGCTTTCAGACACTAAAGCCCTAGTTTCTGGAAAGAATAACGCTTTTACCTGCGCTATTTCCCCGTCCTATTTTACAGTAATCACTGAGGGCGAAAGACCGCCAGTATTAAACGATGACCGCTCCCCATAACTCAATAACTAAGGTAAGCGAATGGGGTCAACAATATCCGCCACCATCAGTAGCACGGTCATCGCTATCAACAGTCCTGCCACCACGTAGGTCAACGGCACAGCTTTCGCGGCATCAATGGGGCCAGGAGCGGGGCGCGAACGGAGCCGCGCATAGGTGTTTTTGATTCCTTGCCAGCAGGCACCGGCAATATGTCCGCCATCTAAGGGCGGCAGCGGAATCAGGTTGAATACAAACAGCGCCATATTTAGGGAAGCTAGCAGGGAAAGTAAGCCTCCGGCGCGATCCGCCAGGGTCACCTGGGTTGAGGGCGCAGAACCGATCTCTCCCGCGATTCTACCTACTCCCAGGACTGACATGATTCCGGAGCTATCGCGCGGGGTGTCAGTGAAGACTGCAACTCCCACATCCCACACGGCTACCGGCAGTTTCAAGACTACTGCTCCGGTTTGATAGAACATTTGCCACATGGTTTGCCCGTAGGTGGCCAGCCCCGTGCTTTGACGCACCGAACGCGCATAGAGCCCTGCTTTCCCGTCTACCCCGGATAGGTGCAGTTCAATAACTTCCCCGCCGCGCTGGACTGACACGGTGGCATCCCCATGGGTAGCGTTAGCATATTTTCGCAGGTCTTCCCAGGTATTTATTTTCTGGTCATCCCAGGCGACTAACTTATCTCCCGGTTTAATCCCGGCCTTGGCTGCCGGGGAGGGTTGGGCTCCCTCCTGGCCGCAATCAACCACCTGTCCTGCTATTAAGCAAACGGCTTTATCAACAGTGGTAGTGGGGGTGGCAATCCCAATCCCCAGCATTGCTATCGCCATAAGTACGAACGCTAAAAATAGGTTCATCACTGGCCCGCCGAACATCACCACTAGGCGCTGGGATACCGGCAGGTTGTAAAAGCCCCGGTGGCGCTGAGTTGAAGGAATCTCGGAAAGCGAGGCGTCTCGGGCTTCTTGCGACCAGGTAGGAACCAAGTTTTCGGCTTCCTCCGGGTCGAGGGCGCGCGCCTGGCGCACCGAAAGTTTCTTGCCGTCCAGTTTGTAGGCAAACTGATCCGGGTCACCCGGGCCGTACATTCCCAGGATGCGGCAATAACCCCCTAGAAGGAAGGCTTTAACTCCGTATTCGGTTTCCCCGCGTTTACGTGAAAACAGGGTGGGACCGAACCCAATCATGAACTGGGGAACTAGCGCCCCAAATTTTTTAGCCGGTAGCAGGTGCCCACATTCATGCAGACCAATAGAGATAATCAGTCCGATAACCAGAATTATTATTCCCAGCAAAAAAGCCATGGGGATAGCCTACCTAGCGTTCATGACAATTTCCTGAGCCTTAGTTTTCGCCCAGGTTTGCGCAGCCATAATTTGCCCTAAATCTGGATTCTCCACCCCGGTATGTTCGGACAATACTCGCGCTAGCGAATCCACTATTTGCAGGTAGGGCAAGCTTCCATCCAGGAAGGCATCTACGAATATTTCATTGGCGGCGTTATAAACCGCCGGGTGAGAAGCGGAGGCCGCCACTGCTTGGCGCGCCAGTTTTATTGCCGGGAAAGTTTCATGATCTACCGGTTCGAATTGCCACTGCTGGACTTGAGTAAAATCCAGGGGGGTAACAGTTTTTTCTAGGCGGTTCGGCCAATCCAGTCCCAGGGCGATCGGCAGGCGCATATCGGGCGGGGAGGCCTGCAAAATACTGGCGCCATCAATCCAAGTTACCCCGGAGTGAATAATCGATTGGGGATGAATCACCGGCACAATATCTTCGGGCGTAACATCGAATAAAAGGTGAGCTTCTATCAGTTCCAAACCCTTGTTTACCAGGGTGGAAGAGTTGATAGTCACCACCGGCCCCATTGACCAAGTGGGGTGATTGAGGGCTTGCTGCGCGCTGACCTCAGCTAAATCTGCACGTTTCTTTCCCCGGAAAGGACCGCCAGAGGCAGTAAGGATAATCTGGCTTACTTCACTGCAACCATCCTGGTTTACGCTGGTTAACCCCTTATGGTGGACACCACTAGCTAAGGCTTGCGCAATCGCCGAATGTTCAGAATCTACCGGTACGATTTGGCCAGGGCGCTGGCAGGCAGCTTTAACTAAGGCGCCGCCCACAATCAAAGATTCTTTATTTGCCAGCGCTAAGGTAGCCCCACTTTCCAAGGCGGCCAAAGTAGGAGCCAGCCCCACCCCGCCGGTAATCCCATTGAGGACTACCGCTTGCCGGCTGGCTCTCCTCGCTGCTCGGGCACTAGCATCGTCTCCTGTCAAAATCTCGGGTTGATATTTATCTGCGCCAGGAAGTTCCGCAGCTAGCGCAGTCACGAATTCCTCGCCCCTATCTATGGAAATCGCCACAATTTCGGGGCGGAAACGGGCAGCTTGCCGCGCCAGTAACGGAAGGTTAGCCCCACCAGCACTGAGGGCGCGCACACAAAACCGCCCCGGATTTTGAGCGATTACCTCCAGTGCTTGCGTACCGATAGATCCCGTGGATCCCAAAATGAAAACGTCGCGCACTGCCCCTCCCCGATTCGAAAGATATTTTGCCGGTTATTGCCCGAAGGCAAACAGTTATTCCACCGCCAGCAGTACTTCTACCGCTCGCGAGAGATAGGCATCGACTACGCCCTCTTTATAAGCCTTTTCATTCTTTGCAGTCTTAAAAGTGGCACTGCGAATCTCGGCGGAGGTGATTCCCTTATCCGAGTCAAAATACTGTGCTAGCCGGTCGAGTAGTTCATCCACCTGGGTGGCGTCATAGCCTTTACCGTCTGGGTGAGCGAAACGTTTACCCCGCGGACGGAGCATCCGCGGATAAAGGGTAGTTGCTCGCTGCGCCACCCTTTCCATCCAGGCTTGCGAACCATTAACTGCTACATTGTCTGCTCGGTCACGCCGCACGAAAGCGGCTTCCAGACGATCCATAGCCTGGTCGATCGCAGCAGTTTGATATCCGCGACGCACTAGGTCAAAATGGGCACCCCGCACCTGGGCGGCCGAGAATTTTTCAGCCGGAACCCCGCCCTCATAGGCTTTGCGAGCATCCGTAAAAAACTCGTCTACCTGGGAGGTTTCGTATCCCCGCGTAAAAAAACCGGCCCTAGGAAAGTTGTTCTCGCTCATTTGCCAGTCCTCTCCTTCCGAGATTTAGTTGCCAATTGACCACACGCTCCATCAATATCTTGTCCCCGAGTATCGCGGATAGTGGTAGTGATACCTTTACGTTCCAGAGTATCTACAAATTCTGCTTGTGCGTGGGATTCACTCGCCGTCCAGATAGATCCGGGGGTGGGATTTAACGGAATCGGGTTCACATGCGCCCAGCCGTGCCCGCGAGCATTCAGCAAATCTGCGAGCAGTCCCGCTCTCCACGCCTGGTCGTTCATGTTCTTGATCAGGGCGTATTCGATGGAGACCCGCCGGCCGGTAGCTTTAAAATAATCGTAAGCAGCGTCTAGCAGTTCGCTAACCTGGAAGCGAGAATTTATTGGAATTAGCTCATCACGCAGTTCGTCATCGGGAGCGTGCAGGGAAATCGCCAAGGTGACCGGGATTTTTTCTTCCGTTAGCTTCTTGATTCCGGGCACCAGTCCCACAGTGGAAACCGTGATTCCCCGCGCGGACATTCCGAACCCTTCCGGGGGCTCGGCAATCAAGCGGCGAATCGCGCCCAGCACTGCCCGATAGTTAACCATGGGCTCTCCCATCCCCATGAACACCACGTTGGAGAGGTTGCAGGGATCTCCGCCTAGTTCGCCCTCCTGACACACCTTACGTGCCAGGCGCACCTGTTCCACGATTTCGGCGGTTGAAAGGTTACGGGTCAGCCCCATTTGTCCGGTGGCGCAAAAGGGGCAAGCCATTCCGCATCCCACTTCGCAAGAAATACAGAGGGTGGCGCGGGAGGGATAGCGCATTAGCACCGACTCTACTTCGGCTCCATCAAATAGTCGCCACAGGTATTTGCGAGTCATTCCCTGATCACCGCGGCGTTCCACCACTTGTTCAACTAGCTGCGGAAATGCCAGCTCCGTGAGTTTCTCCCGCCCGGTAGCGGGCAGATCAGACATTTGGCGCGGATCGGTAGTTAGGTGAGTGAAATAGTGACGGGATAATTGGTCGGCTCTAAAGGGCGGAAAACCGGCCTCTTTTAGCATTTGTTTGCGTCCCGCCAGATCGAAATCTGCCAAATGCGCCGGAGGTTTAGTCCGTTTAGTTGCTTGGAAACGCAGCACGGGGCGCGCATCCGGGGTGCTAGCTCCCTCAGGGGCCTGGTCGGTGGGCATTACTTGCCAGGGATCGCGCCGCGGTTTGGCTCGGCGCATCAACTCTTTATCGCTCGTGGAGCCGCTAGCCTGACCGGCAGAGCCAGCGCCCTTAAAAGATGCGCGCCCTCTGCCGGGTTTCCGCTTCTCACCCGATCCGGGTTGCTTTAGCTTTGCCATTTATATTTTCGCGCCCCTAAAAGATCCACAGGGACACTAGGAAAAACAGAGGCACGGTGATTAGCAGCGAGTCTAAACGATCCATTACTCCCCCATGACCAGGTAGTAAGTTACCCATGTCTTTAAGCTGCAGATCCCGCTTTATTAAGGACTCTCCTAAATCTCCGCAGGTAGCAACCATGGGAGTGAGAATCCCCAGCACTGCGATTGCCCAGACCTGAGTTCCGGTCGCCCAAACCGCAACTGCGGCGGCGAGTGTGCACATCACTACGGAACCGGCGAACCCTTCCCAAGATTTTGCGGGCGAAACCGCCGGAGCCAGAGGGTGCTTACCTTTAAGTACCCCCGCCGCGTAGCCACCAATGTCATTGCATATGGTGACCACGATCCACACTATTATCGGGGCGGGATGATGGGGATTATGCAGCATAATGACCACAAAAGATGCCAAGAAAGGCAAATAGATGGCAACAAAACCGGTCACTAAGAGGTCGCGAGTCGCAAACTTGGAAGGGCCGGAACTCAAGCGCCAGATAGCACAAGCTATCAAAGTAGCTAGTAGCGCCGCCCATACCCCCTCCGGTCCTAAGAGATAGGCGCAGACCAGCATCCCGATACTGCCCACCACCAGGGGTGGTAAACACAGTTTTACCCTAATCCGAGATACGGCTCGCGCCATCTCAAATTCGGCCATCACCGCCACCACCATGATGAACACCAAAAAACATACCGGTGGTGCCAGGAGCAAGGCTAACACCAAGGCACCCAGGCCTACCCCCACCGCAATCGAGGCCGGTAGGTTGCGACCTGCCCGCGACTTTTTCGGTTTTGCGGGCGCATTCTTGGTAGGTTCTGGGTTCATCAAAGAGACAGATCCCTCGCCTTGGATCGGGGGACGGTGGTTCAACTACATCTCCATTAGTTCTTTTTCTTTGGCTTCTAACAGAGCATCCATCGTGTCCACCTGTTTCTTCGTCAAAGCCTCGATTTCTTTTTCTGCACGCGTTACTTCGTCCTCGCCAGCATCGCCATCTTTCTTTAGCTTGCCCAGCTGATCCAGGGCTTTACGGCGAATACCGCGAATAGATACGCGACCTTCCTCGGCTTTTTGTCCCGCAAGTTTTACGTAGTCGCGGCGACGTTCCTCGGTTAGTTCCGGCAAGGTTACCCGAATATGGTTTCCCTCGTCAGTGGGGTTTACCCCCAGGTCGCTGTCCCGAACCGCCTTGATGACATCGTTAGTGGAGGACTTGTCATAGGGGGAAATCAGCACGGTGCGCGGCTCCGGGATATTGATGGTAGCTAGTTGCTGCAAAGGCGTGGGCGCCCCATAGTATTCCACCATAATCGGGTTAAACATGGCAGCGTTGGCACGCCCGGTGCGAATCGCAGTGAATTCTTCCCGGGAGAACTCGATGGCTTTTTCCATCTTCTCCTCAGCTTCGAGCAGAATATCGTCAATCACTTGGTTACTCCTTGTCAGCAGAAACTAATGTACCGATTGTCTCACCTAACAGCGCCGAAGTAACGTTGCCGGGCTCAGACATTCCAAATACCCGAGTATTTAGTTTGTTATCCATACAGAGACTGAAAGCAGTGGCATCCATAACCTTCAGTTCCTTCTGGAGAGCTTCTTGATAGGTTAGATGATCAAATCGGGTAGCGGTGGGGTCAGTCTTCGGGTCTGCACTATAAACCCCATCAACGCCGTTTTTACCTACCAATAGCTCTTGGCAATGGGTTTCGAGGGCGCGCTGGGCACTTACCGTGTCGGTAGAGAAGAACGGTAGGCCGGATCCGGCACCGAAGATTACTACCCGACCTTTCTCCATATGGCGTACCGCTTTTAAGGGGATATAGGGTTCGGCGATTTGTCCCATAGTGATGGCGGTCTGTACCCGGGTAGTTACCCCTGCCTGTTCTAAGAGATCCTGCAAGGCCAGGGAATTCATTACCGTTCCTAGCATTCCCATATAGTCGGCGCGTGCTCGATCGAGGCCGCGCTGGGAAAGCTCGGCGCCCCGGAAAAAGTTTCCGCCCCCAACTACCACTGCGACCTGGACTCCTTGTTCAACGGCCGCCCCAATCTGGTGAGCTACCGAATTGATTACGTCGAGATCCATGCCAACTTGACCGCCCCCAAAGACTTCGCCGGACACTTTCAGCATCACTCTGCGTTGTTTATTTCCGACTTCTTGGTTCACCCTTATCCCCTTAATATTGTTGTTTCCTTGAGGGCAATATGCCTGTTACTACCTTAACCCGAAGCGTTAAAGCTGGGGTGCTTCTCCCTTGTAATCTTGCTATTTACTGGAGGCAAATCCCCAATTAACTGTCTGGATATAAAGATGTGGCCTCAGGATTTCCCTGAGGCCACATCACTATTTGCTTAAGAACCTACGTGGAAGCGGGCGAAAGCAGTAACTTTCCCACCCGAGGCTTTCACTATCTGCCCTACCGACTTCTTCGGATCTTTCGCAAAATCCTGGTCTAGCAGGCAGTTGTCTTTGTAGAACGATCCCATCCGGCCTTCCACGATCTTGTCAACGATCTTTTCCGGCTTGCCCTCTTTCAGGGTCATTTCCCGCAGAGTTTCGCGTTCCTTATCCAGTTCCGCCTGGGGAACTTCTTCGCGGTCAATGAAACGGGGGTCATAAGCGGCGATGTGCAGTGCGATATCGTGCGCCACGTCTGCGCCGGCTTTATCGGTGGCTACCAGTACCCCGACCTGTGCCGGCAGATCCGCGGAGGAGTAGTGCAGGTAGCTGGTTACGGCCTCGCCATCAATCCGGGTTACCTTACCCAAAACAATGTTTTCAGAGAAGAGGGCGCCGATTTCCTCTACCTTTTCTTTAACGGTGCCTTCGCCACATTTTGCTTCCAGCAGTTCCTCGCGAGTGCTTACCCCGCTGTCAACCAGCGCTTGCATGATTTCTTCGGCGGCCTCCACGAACTTGGGGGACTTGCCCACAAAGTCAGTTTCGGAGTTCAGCTCTACCATTACGCCGGCCTGTCCGTCCGCGGTGTCCAGCACTTTCGCCATCACCAGACCATTCGCAGTGGAACGATCTTCTCGCTTAGCCAGGGATTTCTTACCCGCTAAACGGATCGCCTTTACCGCTGCTTCCTTGTCGCCGTTTGCCTCTTCCAGTGCCTTCTTAACTTCCATCAGACCGGCGCCGGTCAGTTCGCGCAGTTCCTTAATGTCTTGCATCGAAATAGCCATCAGTATGTTCCTCTCGTTAACGATCCTTAGCGGATTATTCAGACTTTTCTGCTTCGGCGGGGGCTTTTTCCTCTTCCGCGGAAGCGGCGGGCTCTTCGGCTTTCTTTTCTTCGCCCTCTTCGCTATTTGCGGTACCCTCTAGCAGTTCCCGCTCCCAATCAGCCAAGGGTTCATCACTGGCCGGAGCGGCTTCTTCGCTGGAAGAATCCTCTTGCTCGCTAGTTTCTTTCTTAGCTGCCGCCTTTTGCGAGCGAGCAATTAAGCCATCGGCGCAGGCATCGGCAATAATCCGGGTGAGCAGCGCTACCGAGCGGATAGCGTCATCATTGCCGGGAATGCCGAACTCGATCTCATCCGGATCACAGTTGGTATCCAAAATCGCTACGATCGGGATGTTCAGCTTGTTGGCTTCTGCTACTGCCAAGTGCTCTTTATTGGTGTCAACGATCCAAACAGCGGAGGGGATACGCGCCATATCGCGGATACCACCTAGAGTGCGGGAAAGCTTGTCTTTCTCGCGGCTCATCATCAACAGTTCTTTCTTAGTGCGCCCCGAACCGGCTACATCGTCGAAGTCGATTTGTTCAAGTTCTTTTAGACGCTGCAAACGCTTGTGCACGGTCCCAAAGTTGGTTAGCATTCCGCCCAACCAACGCTGGTTAACATAGGGCATCCCTACCCGCTCAGCTTGCTCCGCAATGGAGTCTTGTGCTTGCTTCTTGGTGCCGACAAACAGGATATTTCCCCCGCGCAGCACGGTTTGTCGCACGAAATCGTAGGCGCGATTAATGCCGTCGAGAGACTGCGCCAAATCGATTACATAAATACCGTTGCGATCAGTCAAGATGAAGGGTTTCATCTTGGGGTTCCAACGCCGGGTTTGATGTCCAAAGTGTACGCCGCTCTTGAGCAGCTCAGACATGGTTACTACCGCCATGACTTCCTTTCAGTGCGCTAAGGCGCACGTATTTTGGGGCTATCTGCCCCGCTTACGGTTTCCATTCGGTTCCTGGCACGACGTCCACTGACACCTGTTTCAGTCGCAAGATCATTTTTGGGTTACCCCAAAAAGACCCCACCAAGAACAGGACCGAAGCCAGCGTGACCCAGCTGGGCTGGTAGTCGTACGCGAAGTCACCTGGCAATCCAGGTGCTAAGAGCTAGCTTAGCGGGAAATCATAGCCTACCCCAAGCTGAAAGCGGCACTGAACAGTGTTAACCTGCTGACAGTTTCCCAGATTGTGCCGGTAGGGTTACTTTTTCTAGTTATCCCCACAGGCACATAGTTATCGCTTTTGCTTACCAAGTTATTTAGGAGTTTCTCCCAGGGCTTACCGCGTTCAAGCTGGAGGGTATGAAGCGATCTTCTCCCCCACCCCTGCTAATACTAGCGGCGCTATCCGCCATTTGTCTGCTGGCATCTGCTCCTGCTCCGCCAGTTGCGGTCGCCGTGCGTCCCGCGAGTAACGCCCAGCTGGTAGATCTGCGACAACTATCCGGCGAAATTGGGTTCTACCATTGGCCCAGTCGCTCTCCCGTGAAGATACTACGCCCTTTCAATCCCCCGGCATCTCCCTGGGGCAGCGGGCACCGCGGAGTTGATTTAAACATTCCTGCAGGCAGTGAGGTTTATAGCGCCCGCGAGGGAACCGTATTTTTTGTGGGAACCATCGCGGGCAGCCCCAGCATTTCAATTAAACATTCAGCGCTGATACGTACCACCTATACCCCGGTCAAAAGTGATTTAACGGTAGGGACGGCAGTGGCGGCCGGCCAAAAGATTGGAACCCTTCAGGCGGGGCACCCGGGGCTGCATTTTGGGGCAAAAATTGATGACCATCACTATCTGAATCCCCTCCTGCTAATCTTTGGACCTATCCGACTCCTGCCCGATCCCTAAAATCAGGAGCTAGTATCTGCCCCGTTTTCCGGGGATAGCTGTACTGGTATCTGCTGCTACCAGGCCGCTGTCTACAGCTACCCAGCCACGAGCTTCTCTGACTAAAAACCGGCATTAACTTCCCATATACAGGCACCGAACAGCATTTTTAGGCAGTTTAGGCACGGGGAAACGCCTGCTGATAGGCACCAATTATGCGATGAGCATCCACATGGGTATAACGCTGAGTTGTAGACAGCGCAGAGTGTCCTAACATTTCCTGGATTACCCGCAGGTCTGCTCCCCCTTCCAACATATGGGAAGCCATTGAGTGGCGCAGGCCATGCGGCCCTAAATCGGGTACTCCCGCCAAGGCACAGGCGCGGTGCAGTCGTCCCCGCACGATCCTTTCCGAAACTGCTCCCCCTTGTGCCCCCAAAAAGAGGGCGTCACTCGATGCAGACTTTTGGAGCTCTCCCCGCGCCGCTTGCAGGTAAAACCGGAGGGCTTTGGCGGCCTGAGGGCTGAAGGGGACTATTCGCTCTTTTGAGCCTTTACCCCACAGGCGTACAGTGCGGGCTTCGAAATCAATATCTTCCGGAAGTAGGGCACATATTTCCCCCACCCGCGCCCCGGTTGCATAAATCAATTCGAAAATCGCCCAATCACGAGCCATGACCGCATCATTATCTGCTTGGCTTTCGCACCAGGCAAGTAGTTGTTTTGCTTGGTCAATCGACAGCAAGTGGGGCAGATTTTTCGCAGTTTTCGGGGTACGCAATTGTTTCGCAAAATCCGTTTCCACCACTTGATTCTGTTTCGCCCATTTAGAGAAGGCACGCAGCGCCGCTATCTTTCGCGCAATGGTGGTATTCGATTGCCCTTCCGCGCGCAGCTGCGCTAACCAGTTCCGCGCCGCCGGTAAGGAGCAGGCAGGCAGAATAGATTGTTCTTCTTTGATATGGCAATGATCCAGCCATCCGCGCAGATCTGCCAGATACGCTTTTATTGAGGCTTCAGAAAATGCTTTCGCATATTTCAGGTAGTGACGATAATCTTCAAGTACTTGCCCCCGCTTGGCTGCTCGCATTCTTAGACCCCCGCCTTTTTCCATTTACCGGCTATCTGAATCACTCGCCCCTCCATTTCCAGGTTACCCATTGCCGCGACAACTTCCCCGATAGCTGCCCCGCTGGCACGCGCAATTGCCTCGATATTGGCGGGGCTGCGTAGCGGAGTAGCATCCAGAATCCGCCCGCTCAAAGGATCTAAACCGTCAAGATAACCGCTTTTCACTCGGCCTCTTTCAGTATTTACCGTCCCCAAAGGCGCAATCATTTCTAAAACGTCCTCTGCACCGCTAATTAGAGTAGCGCCATCCCGAATTATTTGGTTGGAGCCTGCCCATTCGGGTTGATTTATTGGCCCGGGCACTGCCCCTACCTGACGACCTAGCTCTATGGCATGCCGGGCAGTATTGAGCGCCCCCGACCGAAAACCAGCCTGGATCACTACGGTTGCAGCTGATAGTGCCGCGATTAGGCGATTTCGATCTAAGAATCGCCAGCGCGTAGGACGCGCCCCGGGCGGGTATTGGCTAAGCAACAGACCGCTGCGAGAAATCTGTTTAAACAGGTCGCTGTTTGTAGCCGGATAGGGACGATCCAGTCCCCCGGCGAGTAGAGCGATCGTAGGAGCCGAGGCACGCAGGCACGCCTGATGAATCAGGCAATCCACCCCGTAAGCACCTCCGGAAACCAAAGTGATCCCTTCGCTAGCGCAGCGCCAAGCAAGTTCGGTGGCGACATCGTGGCCGAGGGCGGAAACTGCACGCGCCCCCACCATCGCTACGGTTTTGCCGGAGTCCCGGTTAAGTAGAGAGGTATCCCCGATCGCCCACAGCGCCCAGGGGGCATTGCTGACGTTGTTAAACGCGGTTGGCCAATCGGGATCCCGGCGAGTAACTAACTTAAAACGCCCCTTTGCTAGTAGCTTTTCTAGCGCCGGTAAGTCGAGTACTTCCAGGCGGCTGCGCCACCGGGCAAAACTCTTATCCCATTTATCAGTGCCGGTGCGCCGCAATAGTTCTACCGGCAGATAAGTGTGCCAGCGCTCGGGATCATCACTGGCCGCGCGCCGGGCAATTTTTAACGCGGCAACCGGTCCGAGTTCATTAAGGAGCAAATCGGCGGCCGGATCCCCCGCCTCAGTCAGCCGGGACCAACTGGCACAGGCCAGACGGTACTGGTAGTTATCATCCATACTTGCCTCTCTTTCTACGATGCGATCCCGCTAGTTGGGGCGCTGTGAATTTCTAAGTGAATACGCCAAACCAAAATCTTCTCGGCTGGGTTTATCGCGTCCTTGTAAATCAGCAACCGTCCAGGCTACCCGGCAAATCCGGTCAGCTCCCCGCATAGAGATCCGTCCCGAACCCACCAGCCGATCTAAACGTTCTTTCGTGCCCGTATCGAGCGTGTGCTTCAAAACTCGGCTCGGAACCCGCGCATTAAGGGCGACTCCTTGCTCTTTCCAACGCCGCTGCGCGCGCTGGCGGGCAACTAACACCCGCTCCCGTACTGTTTTGCTGCTTTCTGGAACCTCGGTAGTGGTTAAATCGGTAATCTTGGGGCGCTCTACCCGGCACTGCAGGTCGATGCGATCCATCAGGGGCCGGAAAGCTTGGCTAAATAGCGTACTCGCTGATAGGGGGTACATTTACACTCTTCCCCTAGCTGTCCCCACATTCCGCAAGGACACGGATTTGCCGCAATCACCAACTGGAAAGCAGCCGGAAAACTGGTTACCGCTCGGGAGCGATGCACCGTGATCTTTGCAGTTTCTAGAGGCTGCCTTAAAGCATCTAAACTGCGGGATTGAAACTCGGGAGCTTCATCAAGGAAGAGGACGCCGCGATGCGCTAAGGAAATCGCGCCCGGCGCGGCAATGCCGCTACCTCCTCCGATTAACGCCGGTAGCGTAGCAGAATGATGCGGGGCGATAAAGGGCGGACAACGCATCAGTCCCTGAGCAGGTATGAAAGTACCCGCTAAGGAGTGAATAGAAGTTACCTCCAGCGCTTCTTCATCATCAAGGGACGGTAAAATCCCCGGTAGGCAACGCGCCAACATGGTTTTACCAGCCCCGGGAACCCCAATAAAACTCAGGTGGTGACCCCCGGCGGCCGCAATCTCTAATGCTTTTCGAGCAAGAAAAGCTCCCCGTACCTCCTGTAAATCTGGGGGATCATCTGGGATTGCCTCTGGATACAGATTCGGCCGCGCTGGCGCTGTTGTGGCTCTAATTTGTGCGACCCGCGCCTTCATTTTTCGCATACCCAAGTAATGTAGCGCCTCTACCAGGTGCGATACTCCGATAATCTCTATTCCCTCAATCAGGGATGCCTCTGCGAGCGCCTCGGAAGCCACCATTACTTTTTTGAAGCCCGCGCGGCGTGCCGCCAAAACCTGCGGCAAGATTCCTTTTACCCGATAGACCCGTCCATCCAGGCCCAGCTCCCCGCAAAACACCATTCCAGCTGCGCGTTTTTGTACCCCGGCACAGCGCGAAGCCACTACTGCCAGTGCAATCGGCAAATCGAAACCGGAGCCAGTCTTAGGTAATTCCGCGGGTGAAAGATTAACCGTTAACCGGGTAGGTTCGAAGCGCAGACCCGTAGAAGCGATCGCGGCCTCCACCCGGGAGCGGGATTCTCTAAGTGAAGCATCCGGTAATCCTACCAGCGCAAAAGCCGGTAAACCTTGGGTGTGGTGCGCCTCTACTTTAATCAGGTGACCACTTAGTCCCACCATGCCTAGGGCAAAACAAGTTCCGATTTGTGGCATTTTAAATCCCCTGACAGTGGGTAACTACCGGCACTTTTCCTCCGGAAGCATCGATCGCAATCATATCGATGCGCACTCCACCCCTTGACCGCACCTGGGGATGACTGCTGAGCCACAAGCTGACTAACTGGCGCAGGCGGCTATATTTTCCCCGCCCTATTCCCTGCTTCGCACCCCCATATTCGCGGGTAGTTCGGGTTTTTACTTCCACAAAAACTATACGTGCCGAAGTGGGATCCCGGCAGATAATATCGAGTTCCCCAAAGCGACACCGCCAGTTACGCTCGATTATTTGATATCCGCTGTCCTTAAGCATGCGGGCGGCAAGCGCTTCCCCGGCCGCACCGATTTCGCGGTTTTTCGTTCCCATTCCTTAAGGATTACCCGCTAGAATCGGGAACTAAACTTTTTATTTACCGGTCAAGGAAAACCAATAACTACCTTGCCTGTGGACAAGCACACCTGCCGAGTCAGGCTCTAGCACCCCCGGTTAGGTACTTAGGTTGTCGTCTACTAAAATCAGAGCCTAAACTATTCAGCTTGTTCCGGACTGCGTATCAGATAGTCAAAAGCACTCAATGCCGCATTAGCACCGGCACCCAAGGCAATCACAATCTGCTTATGGGGGGTATTAGTACAATCCCCAGCCGCGAAAATCCCCGGCGCCGAAGTCGCGCCCCGGTTATCTACCTTGATATAGCCATCTTCCAACTCAACAGTTCCCTGCAACCAATCGGTGTTAGGAATCGATCCGATCTGCACAAAAATGCCATCCAACTGCAATTGCTGTGTCTGTCCCGCGGCGTCACGGTATTCGAGACCGGTTACGCGATGACCATCCCCCAAAACCCTGGTGGCATTGGCAGATTGGATGACTTTAGTATTAGGAAGCCCCCGGAGTCGATCAACCAGTACCTTATCGGCTTTCAGCCGGTCTGATAGGTCAATCACGGTAACTTCACGAGCTAGAGCCGCTAAATCAATCGCTGCCTCCAGCGCTGAGTTTCCGCCTCCCATCACCGCTACTTTCCGATCAGCAAATAGCGGAGCATCACAGTGGGGACAGAAAGTGACTCCGCGGTTTAAGTATTGTTCTTCCCCGGGGATGTCTAGGCGTCTAAAATTGGTTCCTACGCTGATCACTACCGCGCGCGCCCGCAGCAGAGCCCCGCCCTCGGTAGTGACTGGAATTAAGCCGTCCTCGCCGCGCTCCCCGATTTTTTCTATCCGAATCCCACTGATCTGATCCACCGCGTAATCACGCAGGTTAGCCTGGAAAGTCCCCGCTAACTCTTCCGGTTGAACGCGCTCGAGAGTAATAAGGTTCTCGATCTGCCCGCTCTCTAGGACTTGACCGCCAATCCGGTCAGCCACCATCCCGACTCGCAACTGTTTGCGCGCCGCATAAACTGCCGCGGCAGTTCCCCCAGGCCCGCCCCCGACTACGAGCACATCGAAGGGCTCCAGGGCATTCAAACGTTTGAGTCGCAGCCCGGTCATTCCCCGCCCAATCTTGGACACAATCTGCTCGAGGGTTACCCTGCCCTGCAGGAATACTTCCCCATCTTTTATCACTGTGGGCACTGACTGCAGATGGTGATGTTCGAATTCTTCCCAGAAAGTCCCGCCATCGACAGTGGTGTGTTTAATCAGGGGATTAAGCACCGCCATCGCATTTAAGGCCTGTACCACATCTGGACAGTTCATGCAGGAAAGCGAAACGTAGGTGATGAACTCGGTGGGCTCGTCGATCTCTTTAATCGCGGCAATAATATCCGCATCTGCTTTTACCGGATGCCCGCCTACCTGTAGCAGTGCTAACACAAAGCTGTTGAACTCGGTTCCGGTCGGTACCCCCGCAAATCGTACACTGATATCGGAATCCACGCGCCGGATGGCAAAGGAAGGTTTGCGCGGATTTTCTTCCCATTTGACCTGGATTAGATCCGATAATCCCGCAATCTGGTGCAAGATTTCGGAAGTCTGCTTGGATTGTTCACTGTAGTCCAGCGAGGTAGCCAGTTCAATCGGGTATTTAATCAACCCGATAACTTGTTTTACCTGATCAAGTATCTTTTCTTCTAACATGTTTATAGCTTCCCGGACAGATCAAAAGTCGGGGTGATGGTACTTTCACCCAAATCCCAATTAGCGGGGCATACTTCATCGGGGTGATCGTAAATATACTGCGCCGCCCGCACTTTCCGCAGTAGTTCTCCCGCGCTACGCCCGACTGCGTCGGAGGTAGTCTCTACGTATTGAATAATCCCGCTGGGGTCAATCAAGAAAGTACAACGATAGGCACACCCAGACTCTTCATCTAAAGCTCCAAAACCCCGAGAAATCTTGCCAGTAGGATCAGCCACCATGGGGAAAGAAATCTTTTGAATCCGTTTTGAGCTGTTATGCCAAGCTTTATGGGAATGATGCTTATCGGTAGAAACCGAGTAGACCTCCACCCCCATCCGTTGTAGCTGGGCGTAATTGTCTGCCAGATCCTCTAGTTCGGTGGGGCAAACATAGGAAAAATCTGCCGGATAGAAGAAAACAATCGCCCATTTATCACGATAATCTTCACTGGATACATCGACAAAGGAATCATTGTAGAACGCTATCCCGGACCAGTCCGGCGCTACAGCATTAATCTTGGACACTGTCAGCCTCTTTCGCCTTTAACCATCATTAGCTGTCTAGTAGTTCTCTTATATGGTAACAGCCAGCTGCTACCCCGGTTTGGTAAATGCCGAAAGCCGAAGAGGATTTTAGATAGTTATTTCCGATTCGGGCAGCTTTTCAACGTTAATATCTTTGAAAGAGTAAACCTTCACCCGATTAACAAAGCGGGAAGGACGATAAATATCCCACACCCAGGCATCTTGCAAAGTTACCTCGAAGAAAACGTCCCCACCATTGCTGTGCATCTGCACATCTACCTGGTTAGCCAGGTAGAAACGGCGATCGGTTTCCACTACGTATTTGAAAATGGAAACCACGTCACGGTATTCGCGAAACAGGGCAAGTTCCTGATGATTCTCGTACGCCTCTAGATCTTCAATGCCCAATGTCATCCCTTCTGCGTGCTGAATACTAGCGGAGGCTGCACCCGTTTTTCCCGGCGGATCCGCCAGGCTCTAGCGAAAGCTGCGGAGGATACCCCCTGCAAATGCCAACTGAGACGATGAGACGAATCAAGTCCCAATTGCGCGATTGCCTGCAGATGTTGCGCGGACGCATAGCCCTTGTTTTTTGCCCAACCATATCCGGGATCGGATAGGTCGCTCATTAGTCTATCTCGAGTCACTTTTGCTAGCACGGAGGCGGCGGCGATAACTACCGATTTACCATCACCTTTCACCACGGTGGTAACTTCCCGCGGGATTTCTGCTTGTGAGGACGCGCTTACCGCCGATGCCGACTGATCCGCATTAGCGTCCGCGAATAAATCTGTGGGAGCGGATAGATAGTCAAAACTGCCATCTAAAAGCAACAGTCGCGGAGAAAAGCCCTGTTCCCCCAGAGCTTCTATGCCGCGAAAGGCGGCTAGCCGCAGAGCGGGGGTTAGTCCTTCTTGATCGATTTCCTCGGCGCTGGCCATTCCGACTGCCCAGGCTGCTGGCCAGGCAGAAAGCTCGTCAAACATGGCTTCTCGCCGCCGGGGCGTTAACTGTTTTGAGTCGGTTAAACCGGCAGGCGGCTCTCCTTCGGTGCCATCGATGACTGCTACCCCTACCGCGAGTGGGCCGGCGATTGCTCCGCGGCCGACCTCGTCAATACCGCCAACGCAACGCATTTGTAAGGGAGGGACTGAGGCAAGTGGATCTGGTAAAACCGAGCCCTGCCCATAGCGGTTCTCAGCGTCTTTCAGCAGAGATAATTCTAGGTCGCGGGAAGGTATGGTTGCCATTTTAGGGAGCGGGCGGAACTGCCGCGAAGGCATCGGTATTTTTGATTGTCGACAGGTGGTTTAGCGGCCACATAATGGCGAATGCCCGTCCGGTGACTTGGTCCAGGGAAACGAACCCCTGGGAGGGCTCTTTCATATGGAAACGCGAATCCTCTGAATTGGAGCGGTTATCGCCCATCACCCAAAGTTTTCCAGCCGGGACAGTAACATCGAATTTGATTAACGAGGGGGCGCTGCCAGGGTTGATATACCCGCTTTCGTCTACGCTAACTCCGTTAACTTTCAAGCGCCCATTGGTGTCGCAGCATTGCACTCTATCCCCGGGCAGGCCTACGATCCGTTTAACGAGGTGGTTTTGGGAGTCGTCGGGACGCAGACCTACCCAAATCAGTATTTTCCCTGGCAGAGAGGGACTCGGGGTGTCCGCATTCCGTTTCAGCCAGTTATCGTCATCTTGGAAAACGATTACGTCCCCCCGGTTAAGTTGCCGGTAGTCAGGCACTAGTTTGGAAACGATAATGCGGTCATTGATTTGCAGAGTTTGTTCCATCGAAGAGGACGGAATCTGGAAGGCTTGCAGTAAAAAAGCTTTGATTATCGCGGAGATAGCTAATGCCACGAACACCATCATTAGGGTCTCTCGCAGCACCAACCACCATTTGGAGGGGGTTTTACGCGCGCGCCGGCCATTTTTTGGGGCGGGGGAATCTGTTCCCGACATCCCTAAATCGTTTGACTCTCGCGCATCTTTCATCCGTTTATCTCCCGCCGTCAATCAACATTTCCATCATGCCATATATAGCAAATCGGCTCTGCCTACAAGCAGAGCCGATTACTAATTAGCGTTATTAGGAGTCGCGACGCTCTTTAATGCGAGCCGCTTTCCCGTGACGTTCACGCAGGTAGTAGAGTTTAGCGCGCCGCACATCACCGCGGGTTACTACCTCTAGAGATTCGATAGTCGGCGAGTTTACCGGGAAGGTACGTTCTACCCCGATCCCGAAACTAACTTTCCGCACGGTGAAAGTAGCGTTCGGCTGGTTTTTACCGTGGCGGGCAATTACTACCCCCTGGAATACCTGAATACGAGTGTTTCCACCTTCGGTGACCCGCACGTTTACTTTTACGGTGTCTCCGGCGCGAAAATCAGGTAGATCCGAGCGCTGGCTCTTCTGGTTAATCTCATCGATGATGTTCAATGTAGTTTCCTCATATTGCTTTCGTTCCGCAGGTAACGTCAGCTATCGGGCCGGTCTAGCCGGCGTATCTAGCATTGCCAAGCGGCATTTGCGGCCCCCTGCGGCAGGTTTCGCAGCCTACTTATGCAACCTTGCTTATTGTGCCACGTTTTGTGCCCAAGGCGGAACTTGGCGGGTTGTGAAATCCCTAACCGCTATGACATCTCGGTTTTCGATTCCCCCCACTAGGAAGGTGCGGCGCCCGCATTTGCGGTATCCGTGGTGGCGGTAGAACTTTAAGGCCCGCCGGTTTGACTGGTTAGTCCCTAAACCAATCTTGGTTAGATGCGGGAAGCGTTCTTGTAGGTAGGCGTGGGTTACTTCGATCATGGCGCCCGCCAGCCCCGAGCCTTGCCACTGGCTATCGAGATAGCATTTAGACAGGTAGGCACAGTTTTCACCTACTGCTTTCACCAGGTTTTCTTCGGGTGGCACAAAGCCGGGGTCTCCCACCTGGGTTAGGGTGTAGCCGGCAGCTTCCCAAGGGGTTTCCTCTTGCGAGGCAGCGGGAGCTACTTCCGCCAAGATAATTACAGTACCCGGATCAGCTAGATAGGCTTTAAACGCCGCCTCATTTAGTTCTTCTTCTACAAAGCGGCTAATGGCATCTGCGGGTAAATAATCCGGGCAGGCCTGCGGGAATAGCCGCGAAGCTAGCGTCGAACAGGTGGCAGCCTCACCCAGCTGCGCCCGGCGAAAACGTACCCGCTGGCGATAGGGGGCAGGCAGGAATCCGCTAGCAGCGAGGATTTCGCGATCAGATTTTCCGAGGGCGTCGGGCGTTAGCTCCCAGATTAAATCGGGACGCCGCTGGGCAGTTAACATTAGGGACTGCTGACGGCGCCAATTATTTACTTTCTGGTGATTCCCGCTGAGCAAAACTGCAGGAATATCGAGGCCGCGCCAAGTAGCCGGCTGCGTATAGGCAGGATACTCTAACAAGCCAGACAGTTCATAGGATTCTTCCACCAAAGAACTGGGATTGCCCACAAAGCCATCCAGGAGGCGGCAGGTAGCTTCTACCAGGGCAACGGCGGCGACTTCCCCGCCGTTTAGCACATAGTCACCCAGAGAAAAAGGTAGCACCTTTACGTTCGGTAGCTGCTGGTAGTACTGGCTGACTCGCTGGTCGATGCCTTCATAGCGCCCGCATGCCACCACCAGATGCTCGGTGTTTTCTGCTAAGTCCCGTACCTGTCGTTGGGTGAGCGGAATGCCTGCAGGAGTAGGAATCGCCAGCACCGTTTTAGTGGCACCTGCCTGGTCAATTACCTGGTCGATGGCTTTGCCCCACACATCGGGTTTCATTACCATCCCCGCGCCCCCGCCCGCGGGGGCGCGGTCCACGCTGCGATGGACATCTTCGGTCCAGTCTCGCAAATCCCAAACGTGGGTTTGTAAAATCCCACTGGAGCGGGCTTTGCCCATGAGGGAAACATCTAAGCAATCAAAGAACTGGGGAAAAATCGAAATAATATCTATCCGCATTTTGCTGCCTTTCCGCGCCTCTAGAACAGCCCTTCCGGAGCATCCACGGTAATTACCCGATTTTCCAGGTCAATCCCGGTGACTAAGGCTTTCACAAAGGGCACTTCCACTGGCTGGCCGGCCGCGGTAGTTACCTGCAGGCGGTCTTGGAATCCCCCGATTTCTAGACCAGTGCACTCCCCCAGGGTTTCGCCCTCGGCACTGATTACCGTTAATCCTTCTAGCTGACCCGGTGAGTATTCCCCTTCGCGAGAGATTTCGGGGGCAAATAATTCGGTTCCTCTAATATCTTCGGCACTCTCCCGGGTATTGATATGGGAAAAAGTCAGGCAGCAGCGGTTTTTTATTTCTCGATAGGAAGCCACCGTCCATTCTTCTCCGGTGGCGGTAGTAAGAGTTGCCCCCGCTTGGAAACGTTCGGCGGGATAGTCGGTAAAGGGACGCACTAGCACCTCTCCTTTAAGACCGCGCGCCGGACCTACCTGCCCAACTTTTACCATTTCCATGTTTTCTCCCTTAGATACATCCCCGAATATACCTGCAGATAAAGCGCGAGCCCCATGAATCCTCATGGGGCTCGCCTTTAAAAACTGTCTCTACCGGCGCGAACGACGATCCGTGTCGACTACATCAACCCGAACCGGTCCGCGAGTGGACAACGCACCCATAACTTTGCGCAGCGCCCGCGCGGTGCGACCTCCCCGGCCGATTACGCGTCCGAGATCTTGCGGATTAACCCGCACTTCTAGCAGCTTGCCGCGCCGCATATTGCGTTCATCCACCCGTACATCGTCCGGGTGATCGACAATTCCACTAACTAGATGTTCTAGCGCATCCGCCAACATGTTTAGGCTTCCTCACTCTCGGGAGCAGCTTCTTCAGCTTCTGCGGTTTCTGCCGCTTCCTGTGCTTTAGCGTCCTCGGCCTCTTTAGCTGCCGCTTCTGCCTCGGCCTTAGCTTTTTCTTCGCTGACCTTGGCTTTGCGTTTTTGCGCTTCGTCCGCAGCGGCCTTCACGTTCTTTTCACGAGCCTGGTCGGCGGTGAGAGTTTCTTTGGTCTTAATCCAGCTTTCAACGTTTTCTTTACCGTTGAAACGGGCAATATCCCCCGAAAGTACCAGCAACCGGCGGACTGCGTCCGAGGGCTGTGCCCCTACGCCCAGCCAGTACTGAATACGGTCAGACTTGACCTGAATAAAGGACGGTTCTTCGTTGGGGTTGTACTGTCCAACCTCTTCAATTACGCGACCGTCACGCTTCTTGCGGCTATCCACCACTACCACCCGGTACACCGGGTAGTGAATCTTACCAACACGCTTTAAACGAATACGAACTGCCACTTTTGTGGTTTCTCCTGTTCTATTGACTGTTGAGTGCCCGCCCTAGCCGGTGGGATTCGGCCTGGATCAAGCTCTCGAGACAAGGCCGCCACACAGAGAGGGGGTGTCTTGGCCCGGTACAACTAGCTATTCTGCCAGAATTTAGCTGCTAGTTTCCACTTTAAAAGCCGGCGATTAGGCATCTTTGAGCAGTTTCACACCAGTTTTGCTTTGGGAGGCAGAAAACCTAGTAAAAAGACCGTAGTTTTTGTTTCCCTCGCGTCTCATCCTCGACGCCGCCACGACCTTCTCATTTAAAAGCACGCAGGAAGTGTTCTACCGCCGCCCGAGCCGTGAGGGGATCAAGATCGCGGGCACTGGCCACAAAGGCGCCTCGCAAATGCTCCGGATCTTCCCGGTTACGGGCAGTTTCATAGGTATGTACCTGGCCGCCAGCTACCCGCACTAGGTGGATCCCGGCAGCCACATCCCACGGACGCATCGCGGTTCCAAAAGCCACCGCAGTATGTCCTGCCGCCACATGCGCCAGATCTAAGGCTCCGGCACCGGGAGAATGCACTGTCGCGTACGCGTTAGCCAGCTTGCCGGCCAATTGCCAAGATTTTTCTACTCGCTGGGGATCTTTATCACGGAAGGGGAAATATCCGGTAATGATTCCTTCATTTTCAACCCGGGCACTCTTTGCGCACATCGAGGTGGCTCGCTCCCCCTCGTAGAGGATTGCTTTATGCGCATCGGCAATAAAAAGCTCGCGAGTATAAGGTACATAAATCACCCCGGCCACTGGTTTCCCGTCTAGTTCCACCCCGATCGAAGTGTTGAAATAGGGGATCCCGGCGGCGAAGTTGGCAGTCCCATCAATGGGATCCACTATCCAGCGCACCCGAGATCCCAGATTTTTGGCCGTCTCTTCCGCTTGAGCGAGTTCTGCGGCGCCCACTGCCTCTTTACGCTGAGAGGGCTGGGCTTGTTCCCAGGCAAATTCGTCGATCAAAATCTGCTTAGACCCCTGGCGACGCGATTGATCCAGGCTAGCCCGCTGTATCTGCTCTAAAGTTATACTCCCGGCGCCGGCCACTTTTTCTTTATCGAGGACGTGCTCACCGGTTTCCTCCCCCAAAATCCGGGAAGAGGGAACCGCGCTGCCCAGCAGATACTGCAACCTAGCTTCTACGTAGCGGTCATGGATAGTGACCGGATCATGAATACCAGCTTTTAAGAACACTTCCAGAGGGGCACGAAAAACTTTGCGCAGGTAAACCCCTACCTGTTGTGCTCCCTCCCCCGCAATTATCATCAATGCGTGGTCAAGGCTCATTCCCGAAGTGCTCATAGCTTCCATTATTACCCTTTTTGGGCTATTAGTCCTAGTTAACCGCAGCTGCGGGGGAAAACTCTTTCCCAAGTAACGCCACTTTTTCGGGTTTAGTTGCCCGCGCTAGGTCGCCAGCAGGGTTTGAGGAATAGCGCAGGTAGTCGGCACGCGCCCCCGGTTCAATGGCACCAATCCCCAGATAGTCGCGGGCGCGCCAGGTAGCAAAATCAATAATCTGGTGAGGGGAAACCCCTCCGCGTTCCCACAGGGAGAGTTCTCGCCCCAACTCTCCATGCGGCTGATAACCACCGGAATCGGTACCGGGCAGCAGCTGCACTCCACTTTGGTGCAGCATCGCAAAATGTTCGCGCCGCTGCTCCCACATTTGCTGCATAGTCGCCGCATAGACTGGATATTTCTTACCCGCCTGCGCTGCGAACTGGTTAAACAGCTCCACCTGCAGCAAAGTGGGGGTAACTGGAATCCCGCGGCGGACACATTCTTGCGCCTGCTCAGAATCGATCCCGCTGCCGTGTTCGATACAGTCAATCCCGGCGTCTAGCAGTCCCGCGATCGCTTTATGGGAAAATGCGTGCGCGGTTACCCGCGCTCCCTCTTGGTGGGCGGCCGCGATCCCCTCTTTCAAGATTTCGGTGGGCCACAGGGGATCCAAATCAGAATCTGCACCCTTTGAGCGGTCAATCCAGTCGGCCACAATTTTTACCCAGCCGTCACTTTGCTGCGCTTGGGCGACCATCACCTGCGGTAAATCACTCAGATTCTCTACCTTTATCGGCAACAAGCGCATATAACGTTTAGGACGGGCGATATGGCGTCCGCAGCGAATAATCGGCGGCAGGGCGGGATTCCCCAAAATCCCGGGGGCATATTCCAGGTTTCCGCAGTCGCGAATGGCTAAAATTCCGCAGCCTCGATCTGCCTCAGCCTGCGCTAACGCTTCTTGTGGGGTAGCTATCTGTCCTACCGCCGCGAACCCAATATGGCAATGTACATCGCAAAATCCGGGCAGAAAATAGTCGCCGTCAGCGGTGGCGTCTGCTTTAAAAGTTCCGAAGTGTCCGTCCTCGGTAATCGATAACTGCCCCCGCACCCAGCGGGGAGCCTTACTAGCTTGCTTACGGTAATAAAAATTTCCGCTCAGCAGCTTCATCGCTGACCCAACATCCGTTTCAAGTCATCGGGTAAGTCATCCAAAGTGGGAGCAGCGGCCGGGGCGGCCGGTTGGGCAGCTCCCATCCCGAAAGCGCTGCCAGCAGCGGGCGCCGGAGCCGTTTCCTCGCTCTTGGCGGCTTGCTGGGCTTCCCACTGTTTTTGCTTCGCCGGGTTGCCGAACTTGCGGCGATTCTTCTTGCCTGCCTTCCGCTGCTTCTTGGTAGCTCCTCCGCGGCCACCCGGCATCCCGGGCATAGCGGGCATTCCGGGGATACCGCCTCCATTGGACATGCGTTTCATCATTTTCGAAGCCTGCGTAAACCGCTCTACCAGGCCGTTAATCTCGGTTACGGTGGTGCCGGAACCGCGCGCAATCCGGGAACGGCGCGAACCATTCAGTAGGGACAAATCGTCGCGTTCTGCCGGGGTCATGGAGTTCACAATGGCTTCGATCCGGTCGATGCTTTTCTCATCAAAGGCATCCAATTGGTCTCGGTACTGATTCATGCCGGGCAGCATTCCCATCAGTTTCTTCATCGACCCCATCTTGCGGAGCTGTTGCAGCTGCGCCATAAAGTCAGTCAGGGTGAACTGGCCTTTTTGCATCTTGCGAGCCAGCGCCTCGGCCTCTTTTTGGTCATAGGTTTTTTGTGCTTGCTCAATCAGGGTGAGCATATCGCCCATATCGAGGATGCGTCCGGCCATTCTCTCGGCATGGAAACGCTCAAAATCACCCAAGTTTTCGCCGGTAGAGGCAAAAAGAATCGGTTGCCCGGTTACTCCGCGCACCGATAGCGCGGCTCCGCCACGTGCGTCACCATCAAGTTTGGAGAGCACCACCCCGGTAAAGCCCACTCCGTCACGGAAGGCAATCGAGGTTTGCACCGCGTCTTGCCCCACCATTGAGTCCAGCACGAAGAGGATTTCGTGGGGATTAATGGCGTCACGGATATCGCGCGCCTGCCGCATCATTTCCTCGTCAACGCCCAGACGTCCCGCAGTATCGACAATGATTACGTCATAGCCTTCGGTAATCGCCAGGTTTAATCCTGAGCGTGCTACCTCGACCGGATCGCCTTGCCCGTCCCCGGATTCGGGAGCGTGAATATCGACTCCTGCCTTCTCAGCGACGATACTTAGCTGGGTAACCGCACCGGGACGCTGCAGGTCACAGGCAGCTAGGAGGACGCGTTTGCCTTCTTCTTCGCGCAGCCATTTGCCGAGTTTGCCCGCGAGGGTGGTCTTACCGGCACCTTGTAGACCGGCCAGCATAAACACGGAGGGGCCGCGCTTGGCATAATGTAGCTGACGGGTCTCGCCCCCCAGAACCTCAACCAGTTCCTCGTGAACAATCTTGACTACCTGCTGGCCGGGATTGAGCGCTTTCGAACGCGCTGCCCCATAGGCTTTTTGCCGCACCGCTTTGGTGAACTGGCGGACTACCGGTAGCGCTACGTCAGCCTCTAATAGGGCGCGCCGAATCTCGGAGACGGTAGCGTCAACATCCGCCTCGGTCAGCAAGCCTTTAGAGCGCAGACGCTTAAAGGAATCGGCTAGGCGATCAGACAGGCTATTGAACAAAGTGGTTTCCTCCTGGAGATAGTTTCGCCGTCTAGTTTACTTCAGCAGCGCGTCTACGAAGTCCTCGGGCACGAAAGGCGCTAAATCATCTGGCCCTTCTCCCAGCCCCACCAGCTTGACCGGCACAGATAGTTCGCGTTGTACGCTAACTACGATTCCGCCTCGAGCCGTTCCGTCGAGCTTGGTAAGTACAATCCCGCTGACATCTACCACTTCCGAGAACACTTTTGCCTGTTGCATCCCGTTTTGCCCGGTAGTGGCATCTAGGACTAGCAGAGTTTCGGTGACGGGGGCGCTCTTTTCGATTACCCGTTTGACCTTGCCTAACTCGTCCATCAAGCCGGCTTTGTTTTGCAGACGTCCGGCAGTATCTACCAGCACCACATCCAGGCCTTTTTCCTTTCCGTATTTGACCGCGTCAAAAGCTACCGAGGCGGGGTCGGCGCCCTCTTTATCGGAGCGCACTACTTCTACCCCGACCCGGTTTCCCCAGGTTTCTAGCTGGTCAGCGGCGGCCGCCCGGAAAGTATCGGCAGCTCCCAGCACAACTGACTTGTTTTCCGCCACCAAAATGCGGGCAATCTTGCCCACGGTAGTGGTTTTCCCAGTGCCATTTACGCCTACGGCGAGAACGATCCCCGGCTTGGCGCCATCGGCCTGCTCTAGATTTAGGCTGCGATCTAGATCCGGGTTTACCAGTTCGATCAGTTTTGCGCGCAGAATTTCCCGGATCTTCTCCGGATCGGAAGTGCCCAGCACTTTCGCCTGGGTGCGCAATTCTTCCATCAGTTCATCGGTAGCGGCAATCCCCAAATCCGCCATTAGCAGGGTATCTTCTATTTCTTCCCAATCCTCAGCGCTCAGGTCTCCGCGACCGAGCACTCCGAGCAGCATTTTGCCGAAGGAACCGGATTTGGCTAGCCGGGAACGCAAGCGCTGCATTCGCCCTTGGGCAGGTTCGGGGGTTTCGAGGGCGGCCGGGGAGCTTTCTTGCTCCGGGGCAGCCGGCGGTATTTCCTCTTCCGGAGCGGGAGTTTCGCTAGGTTCCGCAGCTAGTGATTCCGGCTCCGCAGTTTTAGGCTCCGCAACCGCGTCTTCTTCAGCAAGCGTTTGCGCGCTCTTGTCAGCGGTAACTGCAGGTTCTTCAACCTGGTCAGCTCCTTCACTTTCCGGCTCTGCGGTGGCGGTTACCGCTTCCTTCTCACCGGTTTCATCGGCACTAGCTTCCAGTTGTTTAGCTTTGGAGGCCTCTAGTTGCTTTTTAGCTTTCGCCGAGCGCGCTGCCAGCGCGCCGCCAGTTCCCACTAATGCCAGAACTACAACTACAACCACAATCCCGAGGGGTGTAAAAAGAAAATCCATGCCTCTATTGTCACCTATTGGGGCACTTAGGTCATATTAGCTTGGATTCTAAAGTCTAAGCTTGCTATTTAGGCAGGTAGATCAGTATTTATTCTGCGTGTACTCGCTGCCAAGTAATCTTATCTACCTGGAAGCTGTCCTCTGGAGGTAGATCATTTTCGTCCTCGGGGGTCTCACTTTCCGCAGGATCCGGAGTAAACTGGCGTGCCCAGCGACGTATAGGTTTGGCAGGCTCGGAGCTTTCTGGCTCAAAGCTTTCCTGCCCAAAGTCTTCCGGCTCCGATTTTGCGCTCTCCGAAGCTTGATTAGCTGCCGCTGACTCCGCCTGCTGTTGAGTATCAAGGGGCGTGATTACTGATGCCCCGCCAGGAACTACCGGGAGATAACTGGTGGCGTCTTCGGGATCTTTCGTAACCGAAACCTCTACATTTTTAGGCAGGCGACGCCTGCGCGCGGGAGTGAAAGTGGGAGGTAGCTGCCCGGTAGACCCCTCGTCAGCTGCCGGTAAGTTCGCCGCTCCATTTGCCCGCGAGGATTCCCTCTCTGCGCGGCGCGCGCGAATCGCGCCCACTTCTTCTCCCCACATTTGCTCGGCGGCACTGCGTAAACTCTCGACTTCGGCGAGGGGATTTGCCGAATCACCGGGGGAAGCCTCGGCTAATAAAGTATCTAAGCGAACCCGCTCCCCGTTATGTTCACCCCGGGAGCGATAGTCGTTTTCTTGCCAGGAGTCGGCGGACTCGCGTATCCAATTGCGAATCCCCCCACCGGGGCGACGGGTACGAACCATTACCGCTACCACCAGCACTCCGATCAACACAGCGATGCCAATGCCTACGAATAGCAAGATCAACGGTTCAGTCACGTTTCTATTATGCCCAGAGTTAAAGAATTTACCGATCTTAGCTCTTGACCGATACCAAACTGTTACCAGATTTGGGTGTGATTTTAGCTATCTCCTGGCGCTACCCGTTGGGAAATCACCCGGGAAATCCCATCACGCATAGTAACCCCGTAGAGTACATCCGCCACTTCCATCGTTCGTTTCTGGTGCGTAATGATGATCATTTGGCTTACTTCTCGCAACTGTTTAAACAGTTCCAACATCCGCGACAGATTCAAATCATCGAGGGCGGCTTCTACCTCATCCAAAATATAGAAGGGCGAAGGGCGCGCCTTGAAAATCGCGATTAAAAATGCCAGCGCCGCCAGGGAGCGCTCCCCACCAGACAGGAGCGACAGGCGCTGCACATTCTTTCCGGCCGGTCGGGCGTTAACCTCTACTCCGGTAGTGAGCATATCGCTACTATCAGTTAGCTTCAGCGAACCGGTCCCGCCGGGGAACAGCCGCGCAAATACCTCGGTAAATTCTCGGGAAATATCCGTAAACGCCTGCTCAAAGGCTTCTTTTACCCGGTTATCAACTTCCCGTACCACTACCAGCAAGTCAGCTTTGGAGGTACGCAGATCTTTGAGCTGTCCCATTAAGAACTCGAAACGTTTTTCGAGGGCGCTGTGTTCCTCCAGTGCCAAGGGATTTACTTTTCCCAGCCGCGAGATCGCGCGATTAGCTTTTTCTAGCAACGCGCTCTGCTCGGCGCGATCATAGGGACGCCAAAGTCCCTCATCTTGCTCAAGGGAACTTTCGCGGCCTTGCTCCGTCTCCCTCTGCTCGGTGTCGGTGCTTGGCGCCTCCTCGCCCTCGTTTTCACCTCGTTCCGCTTCCTCTGTTTGTGAGGCAGTGGCGGCTGTTTCTTGCGCATTGGCTGCTTTGCGCGCCAGCAAATCCGGGTCGGGAACCAGCTGCTGCGGACCGAAGCTAGCGATCAACTCTTCCTCAGACAAGGCATAGCGTTCTTGGGCTTGCTGGGTTAGTTGTTCCGCGCGAACTCGATACTCTGCCGCTGCCACCTCATCGCGGCGGGAAAGATCGTTTAATTCGGTTAGTTCTTTATTCAAGCGATCAATTTCCGTGCGTAACTGCTGCGCTGCCGCCGAGGACGCTTCGCGGGCAGCATCTGCGCTCTCCCGCCAAGTTTTCGCCACTTGTGCCACCTGCGCTCCCTGGCGGGCAAAAATCTCACACCAAGAGGCTACCTGCAACATCCTTTGCGCATCTTGGGCGTGTTTGATTTCCCGCTGCTTGGCGGCAGCCAGGCGCAACTGAAAACGCTCCAAAGACTTAACCTCTCCCTGGAAGCGTTCGCGCAAATTAGTGGTGATCTGGGTGGCTGCCGCCAAAGCCAAATGGGTTTCTGCCTCTTTTTCCCGTGCCGCCAAATCTGCGGCGCGCGCCTGTTCTAAATCCTGCTCTGCTTCCTGTAAAGGAGCTAAATCTTCACTACCAGCAAAGTCACTGCAGGCTTTTTCGGCAACCGCAACCTTTTGAGCGCAGGTATCCACATCCGCCTGTGCTTGCTCGACTTCACTGGCAGATCGCTGGGCTTCGCTCTCGGCTCCCCTGACTGCCGCTTCCCGAAGCGCCCGTTTTTGGGCGTGTGCAGCTGCCTGAGCATCAGCTGCCCGCAGGGTTTTCAATGCCTGGGCGCTAGCTGCCGCCGCTTGCGAAAGCTCCTGGGTGCTCGCCTGTACCTGCGCGCGGGCTTCCTCCGTCTGTTCGCGGGCATGCGCAGCAGCCTGACGCGCGAGACGGAGCTGACGCTCGACCTGGATGCGGTTAACCCCGCCACTGCCGGTGCTTCCTAAATACGCACTGATAACTGTGCCATCTGCTATCCCCACCCGCGCCTGAGGGAGCTTTCCCAGCAGGGCGCGCGCCGCCGCTAAATCCGGTGCCAAATAGCTATCTGCCAGGATTACTTTTAACGCCGGATGCAGAGCGCGCGGCGCTTCCACTGCCGCCAAAGCGGGTATCACACCCGCTATTTCCACGCTTTGTCCCTGGCCAAGAGGGATCCGCTCTTGGATCCCCCCATCTTCTAGTACCCAGCTCACAATCCCGGTGCTGTCTTTGACGGCTCCCAATCCGGCGTCTACTTGAGAAGCCTCCACTACTAGGGCGGCGCCGCTTGTTCCCAGTAAGGCCGCAATTGCCTTTTCCCAGCGATCAGAAACACTAATCAACGAGGCTAGCTCGCCTTGCGGTTGAGCCGCCTGGGCAAAAGCATTTTGCGCTTGGCTAGAAGAGGCCGCCAAGACTTGACGAAGACTAGTTTCACTTTCGGCTGCCGCCACCGCTTTAGCTTCACTTTCCCGCAGTTGGTCACGCGCTTTTTCCAGTTGGCTGCGCACCGCTTCTTCTGCCTGCGCCAACTCGCGATATCGGCTAGCCGCATCTGCCCCTGCATCAACCGTGTCCTCGCGGTGAGCCGCTTGTTCTTTCCGCGCCGCCGACAGTTTTTCCCGCGCCGCCTCCGCCGTCTTCTCCGCTCTTTTCAGCCGTGATTCCGCCGCCTCTAAACGGGCTTTAGCGGTTTCTAATTCTCGTTCCAGGCGGGCACTCTTTTGGGTTTTCTGCTGCGCTTCCTGCCGCAATTCCTGAGTGATGCGGGTTAGCTCCCCAACTTTTCGGGTAGTTTCTTCCCGCGCCGCCTGCGCCGCATCACCCTGTTTGCGCCGCGCCAAAGCTTCCTCATCTTTAGCGGCCAATTCGCTTTGCAGCCGCGCTAAATGTTTTTGACGCTCTGCCACGCTAGGACCAGAGGGAACCGGTTCTGGTTTTGACAGGGAAGCGGCTCGTTCCTCAGCTAACGCTCCCAATGCCCGTAGGCGTTCGGTTAGGGTGGTCAGTTGCTGCCACAGGTTCGCTGCTCGCCCTGCTAAATCACTTTGCTGCGCATCGGCGTTTAGTTGTTCTAGTTTTTCGCGCTGTTTTGCTAGATTTCCAGCTAAATCTTCGCGCTGCAGCGTCAGAGTTTGCTCGCTTTCCTGGTAGCGAGCCAGCTGCGAGCGCAGCTGCTGCAGATCATCAGCCAGGATCCGGCATCCGGCGTCGCGCGCCTGCGCCTGCAAAACCGCGGCTCGCCGGGCAGTTTTCGCTTGCCGGGCTAATGGCCCGAGTTGTTTTTGGATCTCTTGCGTTAAATCCGAAAGCCTAGAAAGCTTGTCTTCCAAGCCTTCAAGTTTACGTAGTGCCCGTTCTTTACGCCGCTGGTGTTTGAGTACCCCCGCAGCCTCTTCAATCAACGCCCGCCGCTGAGAGGGATCCGCCGATAGCACCTGGTCGAGTTTGCCCTGCCCGATAATCACGTGCATATTGCGTCCCATACCGGTATCCGATAGCAGCTCTTGGATATCTAACAACCGGCAGGCAGTGCCATTAATCGCATACTCGGAGCCGCCCTGGCGAAACAAGGTGCGGGAAATAGTAACTTCCGAATAATCAATCGGCAGTTCCCCATTAGTGTTATCAATGGTGAGTGCCACTTCTGCCCGCCCGAGGGAAGCGCGGGAACTGGTGCCCGCAAAAATAACATCCGTCATGGATCCGCCGCGCAGATTCTTGGCACCTTGCTCGCCCATCACCCAGGCGAGGGCATCAACAATATTAGATTTGCCAGAACCGTTGGGGCCGACTACACAGATAATTCCCGGAGTGAACTGCAAAGTAGTGGCGCTGGCGAAAGATTTAAATCCGCGCAGCGTCAACGACTTTACATACATCTATCTGCTCCCGCTATTTAGCGGCTTCCGGGAACCAAATTTTAATCTCGCGGGCAGCTGAGGCAATTGAATCCGATGCGTGCACCAGGTTCTGGATCTGCCCACTGTCATAGTCACGTCCGAAATCTCCGCGAATAGTTCCCGGCGCTGCCTCTGTGGGGTTAGTGGTTCCCACCAGGGAACGCACCCCTTCTACTACCCGAGTGCCCTCGATGACTGCCGCTACAATCTTCCCAGACTGCATAAAGTCAACCATGGATTCAAAGAAATGCTTACCACGATGCTCTTCGTAGTGATCCTGCAGTTCATCATCGGTAGCTTCTGCCACCCGCAACGCTACGATGGCGTAACCTTTTTGCTCAATGCGCGCCAAAATTTTTCCGACCAATCCGCGCCGATAGCCATCGGGTTTAACCAGCATCAAGGTGTATTCCTTATTCGGATCCAGTTTCAGTTCGCTCATTGCCGCCACCTTTCTTCTTTTCCCGTTCTTTTCCCCGGGATTTACTTTTCTAAGGATACCGGCAAAGGGCCGACTCCAATTCGTTTTATCAACTCTGCTGATGCTGTGTGATCGAGCGCTTCGCCAGGCTGTCCTGCTGCTTGCGGTTCTGCCTGCTGCCTGGTTGCTATTTCCTGAGACTCAGGCGCGTTAGGGGCGCTAAGTTCTGCTTCTACCGCGTCAAGAGCTCGGCGAGATTCCGCCCCCTCGGCAGCAATCCGCAGTTCCGCTCCCGGTTGTACTTTTAACCCCATCAAGGCCAGCACGCTGCCCGCGTCGATATCATTAATGGTCACCTGAGCATCAAATCCGGTAGCGATCCTCGCTAGTCGCGCAGCCGGACGCGCCGAAAGCGGCTCGGCACCCCCATACACCACGGTTCGTGGGGCGAGCGGATCCATGGCGGGAGCAGGCGGTAAAATATCGGCAGCGTCCTCGTCGGGGAAAAACTGGGCAGCCGCGCTGATTGAGCGCAATACTTCTGCCAGGTCAGCGCCTTGAGCAGCAGCTACTGCCCCCGCGGCGGTTCCTTCTATCAGAGGGCCGCGTCCTAGCCGCAAAGATCGCTCCCCTAGATCGGTGATTACTTGCTGGCATGCCAGGCGGGCGGCTCCAAAATCTGCCATCAGGATAATCGCGTCCTGTTCTGCCATTTTTTCCATTAGCTCCGACACCTTGGTAGTCACGATTTGTGAGGCCGTGCCCAGGCCTTCATCGTGGCACCCGCAGGGTTCAACAATAACCTCTGGAGCTAGCGTGGCTACCACTTCACATACTCCGCGCGCCAAGGTTTGCGATTGCGAAACGATAATAAAGGCGGTTTTCGGACGCATGGTACTTCCTCCCAGGTACAGGTATCTCCTCTAGGTTATCGCGCGGGGGGTGCGACTTAAACCTTAGATGGCTTCTCGCTCTCGCCAGTGACTATTGCTGAAATGATAACCGCTCAATCGGATGCCCCAAACGCCTGAGGTTAGGAGGCGTCCAGATCTTTGGCGACTAGCTCGGCAATCGCCGTTACTGCCTGCGGGTTTTCGCTCTCTACAGTAACTTCTGCCCCGTATTCAGCGCCTAAGGTCATGATTAGCATCATCGAAGAGGCAGTTACTGGTGCCCCTCCAGCGGTCGCAATAGTGATTTCTTCAGCGAATTCGCCAGCTTTGTCTGCGATAATCGCGGCGGGACGCACATGTAATCCCACCGGCGATCCCACTTTTACCGTCATTGAAGCCATTATTTCTGCTTTCCTTAATCTATCTGCCGTTTAAATCTATGCTTTGGCTGCTGCCGGTTTTTTGCGATTTACCTTGGCGAAGGTGATGGCCGCTGCACCCACTGCCACCCCTGCTAGCAGGGCGATAATCGCTCCCAACACATTGGTGTAGGCAAATAACACAAAGATTCCCCCATGGGGAGCGCGACAACCAACTCCTAGCGCCATTGCCAGGGCACCGGTTACCGCCCCGCCTGCCATCATTGAGGGAATTACCCGCAACGGATCAGTAGCGGCAAAGGGGATCGCGCCCTCGGAAATGAAAGAGAGTCCCAACAGCCAGGCAGCTTTGCCGCTATGTTGTTCTGCCGGTGAATATAGTTTCGGCCTTACCGTAGAGGACAGCGCCATAGCTAAGGGCGGCACCATTCCGGCCAGCATCGCTGCCGCCATAAACTGATACGCTCCATCGGTTCCTTGAGACAATCCGGCAGTTGCTACCAGGTAGGCGGCCTTATTGACCGGTCCTCCCAGATCGAAGCACATCATTAGACCGATTACTATCCCGAGGACGATCGCGGAGGAGCCGGCCAAAGAGTTCAGCCAGTGCTGTAGTCCGCTCATCAAAGCTGCCAGCGGACCTCCCAACAGTAGCAGCATTATCAGTCCAGTTAATAGTGTTGTTAGTAACGGAATAATCGCCACCGGCATTAGCCCCGCTAACCAACGCGGACACTCCACCGCAGACAGCCAGTTAGCAATAATTCCGGCCAGGATTCCAGTTACCAGCCCTCCGATGAAACCGGCTCCTATCGCTATGGAAATCGCCCCGCCAATAAAGCCAGGAGCGATCCCGGGGCGGCCGGCTAAGCCGAAGGAGATATATCCCGAAAGCGCCGGCACCAGGAAACTCATTCCAGTTTGACCTATAAAAACCAGCAGCGCCCCCAGGTATAGTGCCAGGCCGGAGCGGTTGGTATGCATTTGTGCTTCCCCGAAAGGGCCAGAATCTGGCAGCTTCCACAAAGAGAAATTTAGGGAAATATCTTGTGCCGGGTCGGAAACATCGTAGCCTCCCAGCAAGAATCCCAAAGCAATTAACAGGCCGCCAGCAGCCACGAAGGGAATCATATAGGAAACCCCCGCCATTACCGCCTTTTGGATTCGTTCTCCCCAATGGGGGATTTGGGCTTTCCTCGCCGGACGCGTCGCGGATGCGGGCGCGCCCTGCCGGGCTTTATTTTTCGCCATCGCCTCCCGAATCAACTTTTCGGGATCACTAATAGCTGCTTTAACCCCCACATCTACTAGTGGTAGCTGGGAAAAGCGTTCCGCAGCCTGCACGCTCACGTCATGGGCGAAAATCGCTCCTGCTGCTCCGGCTATCAGAGCGGGATCTAGCTGGTTAAAATTTCCCGATCCTTGTGCCTCTACATGCACTGTAATCCCTAGTTCTTTGCCTTTATTGATCAGCGCATCTGCCGCCATATAGGTGTGAGCAATCCCAGTGGGACAAGACGTCACCGCCACCAGATATTCACCCTGGTCACCGGTTTTCTTTCCTTGCGGCACGGGGCCTGCCGATTCTATTGAAGAGGGCGACTTCGCGGCAGTCGGGGCAGGAGATACTGGTGTAGCCTTAGCTGTTGCCACTTGTTCGCGCTGAGTGACGGTAGCTATCGGAGAGACGGAGGGTGCTACTGCCGCCATTATTATTTGCGCTGCCTTTTCCGCAGAATCCACAGAACGTAAGGCAAAAAGGAAATCCTTATCTACCAGTTTGTGCGCTAGCTTTTTCAGTAGTGTCAAATGATCTTGTCCTTGCCCTTCGCCAGCGGCAATCATAAAGATCAAATCAGCCGAGCCATCTTTTGCTCCAAAAGCTACCGGCTCTTTTAACCGAGCAAAGGCGAGAGATACCGTGTTAACCGCTTGGCAGCGGCAGTGCGGAATCGCAATTCCACCAGGCATTCCGGTCGCGGACTTAGCTTCCCGAGCCAATAGGTCAGCGACCAAGGCACTCTTCTCAGCGCGTCCGCTAGCAGCAATCTTAGCTGCCAGCGCTCTAATTACGCTGGTTTTGTCGGTTCCCAGGGGTTCGTCTAGACTCGCCAACTCCGGGATTATCAACCTCTCGTCTTCCATGGTTCTCCTATTAAGTTAGGCAACTTCAAAGGCTCAGCCTGCTAATTCTATTTAATAGTTCCCCCAACAGTTAAGTATTTTGCGGCCTTTTGGTTTTTAGGCTTTTATGGGCTGTTTCCACATCGGCGTGGCAGTTTCGGTGATTCTCTTGTTAAATGCATCCAGACGTGTAACACTGTGATCGTTATGGGGCCTGGGCGAGGAGAGAAGTTGTCCGCAGCAGATACAATTTATGGAACTCCGGTAGTTAATGGTCTAGCCTACGGGCAGGTCGCCTGGGTAAGCCATTTTGAGATCCCCAACTTACCTGCCTCTAAAATCCCGCTAGCTCAGCGTAAAGCTGAGGTCGATCGCTACCTTAAAGCTGCTAACACAGTATCCGAACGCCTGCTGACGCGCGCAAAATCCACAGTCGGCACCGCGTCGGATATTTTAGCAGCTCAAGCTGAACTCTCCCGCGACCCTGGGTTCAAGAAGATGGTGGTTCAGTCAATCAATAAAGGCACCCCCGCCCCAAGCGCCGCGATCACTACCACCGACATGTTTTGCGCCATGTTTGAAAAAGCCGGCAGGTTAATGGCAGAACGTACCACTGACTTAAACGATCTGTGCATGCGGGTAGTAGCAGAACTACTGGGCGAACCCGAGCCGGGAATACCCCATCTTAGCGAGCCTTCGATACTTTTCGCCGATGATCTTGCTCCGGCTGACACCGCGGGACTTAATCCGGAAATAATCTTGGCTTTAGTCACCGAACAGGGCGGCCCTACCTCTCATACTTCAATTATCGCCCGCCAACTGGGGATCCCCTGTATCGTGGCGGTGCGCCGACTCCACCAGATTCCTCAGGGGGAGCAAGTATTTATAGATGCCTCCCTGGGATCGATTACTACCGGCGCCGACCCGGGGGAAGCCCGCCAAAAAGTTGCAGCTAACCTGCGATCACGCGCCGCGATCCGCAACTGGCAAGGTCCAGCCCGCCTTGCCAGCGGCCAGGAAGTAGAACTACTCGCCAATGTGCAAGATGGCCCCGGTGCCCAGAAAGCAGCTGAAGTTTATGCACAGGGAGTCGGGCTTTTCCGCACCGAACTTTGTTTCCTGGATTCCACGAAAGAACCTACTTGCGCCGAGCAAGCAGAGAAGTATTCGCGGGTATTTGCGGCTTTCCCGGATCAGAAAGTAGTTACCCGCACCTTGGATGCCGGATCGGATAAACCGATTTCTTGGGCTACTTTAGAGGAGGAACCTAACCCAGCTCTGGGAGTGCGGGGACTGCGCACTACCGGGATTGACGAAGACCTCTTTACCCGACAATTAGATGCAATCGCACAGGCATCACGTGGTCATCAAGGAAAAAACTGGGTAATGGTGCCGATGGTCTCTACCTTGTCGGAGGCAAAATGGGTGGCGAAGCTGATTCGAGAGCGGGGACTTACTGCCGGAATTATGGTGGAAGTTCCGGCAGTCGCGATCATGATTGACCAGTTCCTAGCGGAAGTTGATTTCGTTTCTATCGGCACCAATGACCTTAGCCAGTATGTGATGGCTGCTGATCGGATGAACGCTAATCTGGCAACCTACACTGATCCCTGGCAACCAGCAGTTTTAACCTTGATTTCTCGAGTAGCTGCCGCCGGGGTACGCCTGCAAAAACCGGTAGGGGTATGCGGCGAGGCGGCGGCTGACCCTATTTTGGCGTGCGTACTGATCGGGATGGGAGTCACTTCCCTATCGATGGCGGCTTCGGCGATTCCCTCAGTGGGCTCCCAATTGGGACAGGTTACTAAAGAGCAATGTGAGCGCGCCGCCCAAGAGATTTTAACCGCACAAGATAGTGGGGATGCCCGGAACATTGCCCGCCGCGCCCTCGGTATTAACTAATAGCTGCTGCCAAGACGCTACTGCCCGCGTTAACTCTTAATACCCCCAATAAGATGGCCAAAACCTGAAGATAAAAAGACTGGCGCCCCGGCTTTTTACCGGGGCGCGAGTAACAAATTTTTAGTGCTTATGTTTTTCGAACCAGCATTTATACCGGTTTAATACCCGGCAGGTGCGGTGCCGATAGAAAGGTATTGCCCCTCCCCCAGATCGACAATATCGCCTGCTTGCAGCTGCACCGGTTGCGCCGGTTCAATCGGGTAGATTTGTCCGCCGCGACGCAAACGAGTGCCATTTACTGATTCCAAATCCTTTAGGGAGGGATTTCCGCCCTCGTCTATATAGAGCAAGCAGTGGGTACGGGAAATCTGTTTGGCAGGACTGGGCACGGTCATGGTTTGGGCTTGCGGATAGGTGGAAGTAGCCGCATCAGGACGGCGCCCCACCACAATCGCGTCCTCTAAAATCATGGACTGTCCCTGCCCGGAAGTAACCGTATAGCGGGGAGCTGGCTGGTAAGCCTCTTGCCCACCATATTGAGCTTGCATCCCATATTGCCCCTGCCCATAGTCTGCTTGCCCGTATGGTTGTTGATATTGCCCCGGTTCATATCCGTCTTGGCGATAGCCAGGTTGACCATATTCGCTCTGCGGGAAGGCCGGACTGCCCTGGGGAGGATAACCCGGATACTGAGGAGCCGAGGACTGCTCGCCATAGGGATTAAGGTAGGCAGCATTAGCCTGCTGACCATAGGGATCGGGAGTGCTTGGCGCCGGCACCCCGGATTCTGTCTGGGGTGCTCCATAAATCCCGCTGGGCGGTACATAACCTGCATTCGCTGAACCCGACTGGTTCGGGTAGTACTGGTAGGGGTCGTTATCCATTGATTTACCTCCATTACCAACCGACAATTTTCCGCTCTCTATTGGCACCAGTCTACCCCAGGAGAGGTTTTTCCATCTAAGCTAACCGCAAAAACCTTTACGCACCATTTACCCCCCTGGGGATGGAGAGTTATTTTCGGTTCGCTAACCGTATGACTGCCGGCGTCCTTACCATCTTGGATTACCTGCACCTGGTAGGAGGCCGGACTGTCACCGGCACCTGGTTTCCACGTCAAGGTGATTTGTCCATCGGCGACAGGCTTTCCTTCCAGCGCGGTAACCGGGGATATTTCGGAAACAATTCCGTCCTCTGCCGAGGCAGTGATCAAGGGCTCTGCGGAGGACGGCGCAGCTTTAACCGCACTGGTATCCGCCTTGAAATAGTAGGAAACCCCGGCAGCAGTTCCCGTTATCAGCACCAGCGCGCCAATAAGTGCCAGCAGAATCCGACGCCACCCCAGGTGGGAGGCAGGTAATAGGGAACGCGACAGCGCCGCGCTCGAGTGGCTGCCCACAATCAAAGGACTGTCTGCCTGTCCCCACTCTTTTCCCGGTGCGGAGTCTTGGGAAGAGGAGGCATCCTTGAGTCGGGTAGCATCCGGATCGGTAGTAGCGAGCGACAATGTTGGGTTATCGCTGGCAATATCCATACTGGTCAGCGGGAGTGATAGTCCGCGTTGTAGTTCCTGGAGCGCCACGCCAAATTGCGCGGCACTTTCGGGACGCTCAGCTGGATCCCCCTGCAATGCCCAGGCCAGAATCTCGCGCAAAGGAGAAATCAACTGGGGGGCGTCCAGGGGCGGAGCCGAATGCAAAACCCGCTGAGTCAGTGCCGCTACCGAGTTATCGCCTCCGGGAATCTCGAAAGGACTATACCCGGTAACTAACGAGTGCATTGTGGCTGCCAGGGAATAAATATCGCTGGTGGCAGCGGCCAAAGAGTTCTCATCGTGTTGTTCGGGAGGCGCCCAGGGCACCGACAACCCTAAAACATCCCGGTGAGCTAGCGGTTTTCCCAGCGGCAAGGCTAAACCAAAATCTGATAACACCGGGGTGGAAAACTCCGAAATCAGGACATTGGCCGGTTTCACGTCCCGGTGCGCGAGCCCGGCTCGATGTACCGTTTCTAAGGCCCCGGCCAAGCGAATAGTGGTATCTAAGGACTGCGCAAGCGAAAGCGGCTGGCGGCGCACTCGCTGCGACAAATTTGCTACTGGACAGTATTGCAACACTAAATAGGGGCGCCCATCTGGGAGTTTCCCGGTTTGAAATAAAGACAGAATCGCCGGGTGAGCACAGGTAGCAGCCAGAGCATCGGCCTCGGTAGTAAAAACTTGGCGTCCCTGCCTACTACCTAATTCCCGCAGCACTTTCACCGCTACTTGGCGTTCGGGACGTTTTTGTTTATAGAGATAAACGTCGGCAAATCCGCCCCTACCCAGCAGTGATTGCACGCTAAACCCCGGGATTTTAGGGGGTGTTTGGGTCATAATCCTCCCCTTTCCGTAACCGGGTTTCCTCCGTATTCTGGGGCGAGGATGCCCGGCGGGTATAGTCTAGCGCCTGCGCAGGCCACGCTGGAGGCTCCGGGGGCCGGGAAGCCGGCAGCCGGGGAGGCTGCGGCAAGCCAACTTTACCGAGGCGAGTGGCTTCCGAAAATGCGTATCCTGCCGCCGGGTCTGGGGTAGTTTCTTCGCTACCGCCGGGCACCAAGGGAGTACGCAACTGCTGATATTCCTGTTCAGTCAGCCCCAAAGATAGGCTCGGTAGCGAAACCTCCTTGCGGGGAGTTAACACTTTCTCCACCCCGGGGATTTTCTCTAGCTTTTTAGCAAAACTACTGCGAATAAACCGGTAATAAAGCGAGGACGGCCGAATTGCCGCCACCAGTGCTTTCCCCCTCCCAGCTGCCGTTTTCCAGCTGTCGGTAAGGTTTTTAACTAGCTGCCACGCCCAATCGGAATCAATTTCGCTATCGCTGCTAGGACTGTAATCCAAGTAATCAGCGATCCCGGCCAGCTCTCGCGCCCCTGACTGCAGGTTCGCCTGGCTGATAGTCCCCAAATAGCTATCGATTATCCAGGCGGCTTCTTGCCGAGTAGCTCCCGCGGGGAGCCTAATTCCGCGATCTCGGAAACGATCAACTATTTCTTCCCAAGCTCCCTTCAAACGATCTTGGGGTTCTTTAGCCCGCCGCCTCCTGCGGGAGCGATACCACTTAGCTAAGAGAGTTAGCAAGATCGGAGAAAGCAATAGCAGCAGCCAACCACCATATTTGGCTACTTGCACCAGCGCTGCCAGAAATTGCATTCCCGTGGAATGATTATCGGCATGCGCTTGTTTTTCCACATGCGGTAACACCGGTGGAGTAGCCGGTGGAGGCGGGGGCTGCAACACCTGGGGTTTGGGAACCGATTTGGGTTGCGGCTGATCGGTACGAGGTACGCGATCGCGCGGAGGCGTAGGGTCAAAGGGGATCCAGCCGACCTCTTTAAATTTCACTTCTACCCAGGCGTGAACGTTATCCCCTTTAAGTTTGAGGTTCCCACCCGCCTTTTTATCACCCGGATAGGCTCCCAGCACCACTCGCGCCGGAGCCCCAAAAGCGCGCACCATCAAGGCCATAGCTACCGCGTATTGTTCATCATCTCCGATCAGTTCTTGCCCCTGGAAAAACTGGCTCATCCGGGCGGCGCGATGCCCAGGGCGAGAAAGACCATCGGAACCATCGGAAAAGAAACCTTGACCCGATAGGTAGGACTCTACATTGCGCACCTTTTGCAAGGGACTGGTCGCCCGGGCAGTTAACTGGTTGTTAAGTTCCGTAATTTCTACCGGTAACGCTTCATCTTTACCCTGCGGTATGGGATCAAACTCTAGGCCAGACATCCTCGCATCGCTAGGAATACGTTCCTTTGCGAAACTTACCCGATAGGAAAGCCCCCCAGGGTTAGCGGTAAACGCCGAGCGCAGAGAGGTAGAATAATAAACCACCGGTTTGGGCTGGGTTGCGAATTTTAATGATTGTGCATTACCTAGCAGCGGAACCCAAGGTTGGTCATAGTTGACCAGTTTAACTTGGGCTTTACTGTCAGCGGACACCCCTTTATCTAGAATCGAATCCACCTGCACGAACTGCGCATTTAACTGGGGATCAATTTTGAAAACGGTACCGTCATAAGCGTTCATAGTAGCAAAACGCATCCTAGTACCCGCCGGATACTCCTTTACCTCAGCAATAGTTTTGTCTTTCCAGTCGCGCGAAAGGTGCCTAAAAGAGGCTAACGGGGAAATAAAATCTTCTAGTTCCACCGGGGGGAGGACGTGGCTGCGCAACACTTCCCGGTTTCCCCGCTCGGTAATCCCCGCTAAAGATGCCGAAGCTAGAGAAATAATTAGGGTAACTGCCACCATCGCCAGCGGACGGATAAAGCGATTTTTCTTGCTCGCTCCCGCCAGGTTCACTGCCCGCCTTCGCGCCTTGGCCGCGGCCTCGCTAACCAGCCCGCACCACAGTAATGCGAGGAAGAAATAGGCGGCTCCTGCCCAACGAGCTACCGGGACTAATTGAGAACCCCAGGCGATCGCTACCACTAGGCAAATAGTGGCAGGTATTAATGCTACCCAAGGTCGACGCGAAGCTGCGGCTAGCCCCGCAAAAAGCGCGGTAATGAGACAGGTGAGGAAGGGTAGCACCGCGGCTCCTCCGGCTGCGCTTAGCGGCAAGAGAGCCGTAAGAGTATCTCTCCAGCAGGTCACCGCGGAAGTAACTAGCACTTGCAGACCCGATAGGGTGGGGTAAAACTTTCGCCCCAAGGGGTCGGTAGCCGCCAAAGTGGGGCCAAACAGTAAAAAGACCCCTAACATCAAGATTAAAGTGGAGAATATCCCCAGGCACCAACGGCGACTAACCAGCGCAACTAGGCAGCCTAAAACCGCTCCGCTACCGGCAGCTATTAGCCCGATAAAACCCAAAAACGGTAAAGAAAACAGGTAACAGGGAACGATTAGGAGCAGCAGGGAGCTCAGACCTACCAGCTGGGATCTTTTCACGTTAGACTCACCCCATTTAATGCCCGTGGCAGCTGCGAGAGCTCCCCAATATTTAACAGTCTGCGGGAGGAGGCTCCCCGGCGAGTAAAGGTAGCGCCGGCATCAGCTCGGATACCGGTAGTAGCCATATCGACTGCCGGTAGCAAACAGATTTGTTGCATCCGACGCATAGTTACTCCCGGCCCGGTGATCAAGGAACACACCGAAGCTTGCGCTTCATGGGCTAGCGCCCAACGCACCAAGTGGTGATAGTCTTGAGCGCCCTCAACGAGTTGCACTTCAGTTAGGAAATCTAGGACGGTGCGAGCCGTTGCCGCTTTCAATACGGTTTTTCCCGCATAAAGGGTCAGGGGCTGCCCACTGGAAAGGGAGGAAACCGCCAGAGAAGCCGCCGCCTCTACCGCTAATTCAAAGTCTGCTTCCCCATAGTTTTCGCGGTTCAAATCCAGCACAATCAGATGGTGGGAGCGGCGGGTCTCTAGGTATTGTCGCATCATTAACTGGCCGGTGTGGGCAGACATTTTCCAGTGAATATGCCTACGGTCATCCCCGCTTTCATAGGGACGCAAAGCATGAAATGTCGCATCGGAACTGGTTATTACCTGCGAGCTTGCCCCTTCCATATCTCGGGAATAGCCACTTAGTGTCCCCAGAGCGGAAGTGAAGTTGGGATAGACGTAAACGTCTTGAGATTCCGGCCAGGCTCGCACCCGGCGAATCAAACCTAAAATATCTTCTCGCACTGTGCGCGGCGGGCCGACCACGATCTTTTCTCGCCGTCTGGTTTGTAATTGAAACTCCCGGGTGAAACTCTTGCCAGAACGCAAACTAGGTACCGCTATATCGGCTTGTTCTGTTCCCAATGGCAGTTCTATTTTCAGGCCGCGCACCCGGCGGCGTCCCTGGTTGGTCGCTACCGCGCGCCCTAGTAGCTCTTGTCCTTTGCGGAGCCGGTCTTGCTCTACCGTTACCCGCAAAGCCAGCTCGCCCCCGCCCCAGGTCTGCGCTATCGCCGCCAGCAGTGCTAATAATGCAGCAAACATTATCGCCGCAGCTTCCGCCCAATCCCAAGCCCAGTAGGCACCCAGGCTAGCTAATCCTCCCGATAGAACTAGCCACCCCAAAGCGGTAAGCGGAATTTTGCGCACGGCGGTAAGAGGAACCCGCGAGCGCGCCTGTTTCCAGGCTTTATTTCCGCTTTTCAGCGCATCTTTTAACGCGGTAGTGGTGGTTTCGGAAACTTTCATTATTTTAGGCCTGCGAATCCACTGGCGCAGGTACCTCGTTCAGCGCCCTCTCAACTACGCTTTGTGCGGTAGCTCCTTCGAAGAGGGCGTCGGAGTCCATAATAATTCGGTGCGCCCAAACCGGTACTGCCAGCGTCTTGATATCATCGGGCAACACATAGTGGCGCCCTTGGGAAGCGGCCCACACTTTGGCCATCCGCATCATCCCGATTGTCGCCCGGGTCGAAACCCCCAAATTCACCGCATCATCTAAGCGGGTAGCTTCCGCGAGTTGCTGCACATACCGGGTAATCTGCCCATCTACGTAATTTCTCAGTCCTAGCTGTTCCCAGGTAGCGATTTCCTCAGATTCAACTACCGGTTTTAGATCTTTAGATAGATCCGGTTGGGCAGCGCCGGAAAGAATCTTAATAGCGGTTTCCTGATCGGGATAGCCTAGGGAAATCTTAATCAGGAAGCGGTCTAGCTGAGCTTCGGGAAGCTTATAGGTGCCTGCCTGCTCTACCGGGTTTTGGGTGGCGATTACCAGGAATGGCGATTCCACCGGATGCACCACTCCGTCTACGCTGACTTGCCGCTCTTCCATCACCTCTAGCAGGGCAGATTGGGTTTTGGGACTGGCCCGGTTGATTTCGTCGGCGAGGACGATATTGGCGAAAATCGGTCCGGCATGGAAATCCCATGCTTTAGTTTCCTGGTCATAGACGGTTACCCCGGTTATATCAGTGGGCAACATATCGGGAGTGAACTGGATGCGAGAATGGGTAGCATCGACAGAGGCGGCGAGGGCGCGCGCCAGGGCGGTTTTCCCAGTTCCGGGCGCATCCTCTAGCAGGACATGTCCGCCTGCTAGGAAAGCTGCTAACACTAGGCGCACCTGGTGCCCTTTGCCGAGTATCGCCTGATCAACATTTTCGGCTATCTGCGCGAAACGGGTAGCAAACTCAGCGGCTTCGGCCGGTTTCAGGATCATATTGCGATCTCCTTTTCGGTTTCCCGGGCAGGTAAATCTTGCCCGACAAGACTAGTTTTTAGGTATTTATTGCCTCCGAGATTTCCTCCGAGGGCGTTTAGCGGCAACTGGGAATCTGCATACCGCCAGCAATCGCCACCTGTGGTTGGGAACACTGGCAGCTCTATTAGGGGTGTCAGGTGCGGCCAGAGCGGCTTTGAGACCGGCATCAACGGGGTGAGCTGGTACCAATTTTGCAGGTAGGACACTGATTCTATCGGATCATTATCACCGGGGTCTGCACTACCGGGATCGGGGGTAGCCTGCAGGGTCGCCACCTCCACATTGTTTCTACTCAGCCGAGTTCCTTCCGGAACTAACTTCAGATCTGCCGTAATTGTCCAGGTCTGCCCCGGTTTCAAATCTTTGAGCATAATCACCCAGCCAGATTCGTCAACCATCTGGGTTTGATACTGATAGTCTGCCAGAGCTGATCCTCCGGATTCTTTCCCCGATACCGAAAGCTCCAAGGAGCTGCTATCCCAGGTATCCAAGCCGGAAACGTCTACTTCTATTACCGTTCCGGTCTGGGTTCTACTGCTTTCCAGCTCTCTCATATCGGTAATTTGGGGACTCTTTTGTGCTCCGAGATTTGCACTTAGCGGCTTATAGGGACCTTTGTTATATTTAAAATTGCAGTTGTATTCGACTTTCAGCCCGGTTCGTGCCCGCGGATCAGTAAATTGGAAAGTTCCATCCTCTGCTACTGGGTTTCCCGCTACCCTGGTGGGTCTACAGCTTCCGTCATCTCCGACAGGGGTATTCACCCCATTTAAATACACTCTGGCAAGTTTTGATCCCGCGCGCTCTAAAGTAGCACTAACTACACTTTCGTTGAAGGAAGCAAAAGTTTCGAATCGGCCAGTACCCGCCGGCCCCGCCTTGGTGTTGACCGCGATAACGGTGAAAGCGTGTTCTCCGCCAGTAAGGTCTTTAACCTCTAACTTGGTGCCTTTAACTTCCTGGGGGCTACCTCCCGCGACCGTAACCACATAGTGATCAATGGGAGAACCTCCGTTTGTACTGGGCGCTTCCCAGGTTAGGGTCGCGGTTCCAGCGCTCTTGCCGATGGCGCCTTGCAGGTTTGTGGGGGCACCAGGAGTAACCTCTACCTCTATCGCCGGAGACGCCCCCGAGGGCTTAGAATCTCCCACTCGGTTGGTGGCAACTACGGTAAAGCTATGAGATTTCCCCGGTTCCAAGCCCGGAAAATCTACTAGTGTTGCCCGGGAAGTAACCGTTTTCCCAGAAACCGAATCGGTAACTTTGTAACTAGTAATAGGAGTGCCGTTAGCGGCAGGGGCGATCCATCTAATGGTGGCGGTAGTGGACTCGCTGATGGTGGCGCTGACTGCCGTAGGAGCATCGGGCACAGACAAAACCCGGATCCGGGCGGTACCGGTTACCTGACGATCTGGATCACCACTGGCATCTTGCAAAGTAAAGGAAACCACCAAGTCTCCTTTAAAACTTGCGGCCGGGGTAACTTCCAGGTGAGTTCCAGACGCAGAAGCCTGTCCGGCTCCTTGCACTATGCTCGGTGACCCCACGGTTTTCAAGGGTTTTCCAGGATACGGGTTGGTAGCATAGCGACTTAAATCAATTCCGACGCTCTTGCCGGATTCGCCCTCTAAATCAATCGCGGTTACCTGGATCAAAGGACGAGTGGAGCTGACTACCCGCACCGGGATTTTCCCGATAGTAGGCCCAGAGCCGTCCTCTACCGTGACTTCTATATAGCCGGCATCTCCCTTAGCTTTGCCCGCTTCGGCTGAAACTGAAAGCTGGCTGCCCCGCAAAGCTGCCTGAATACCTACGGGAAGCGCTCCCAGGCGGTAGCGCATTTTTGCGGGGTCGTCCCCATCTTCGTCGCTAACCATATCCGCCAAGTTGACAGTAACCGCGTCTTCACCAGCAGCTACTTCTATGCGCGTAGGGGTAAATACTGGCGGGCGATTACTGGAGGGTTTGACCTCGATAGGCAAAGTTAAAGAGGCACTCAGTGCGGAGGAATCGTTGGATTTGCCGTCACTGACCTGCATTACCAGGGAAGTTTTCCCGAAAAATTCAGGGTTAATACTTACTTGGAAGGAATCGTCTCCGGACATTTTGACTCCGCCTGTAAACCCGGCACCCAAGGTGATGGCTTTGGCGGAATGAATATGCGGGGTGCGTGCCTTGCGAGTAATCACATAAGACGCTAAATCAACAGTTAAGGTCTCGCCGGATTTAGCTTTTACGGGGATAGTGTCGGGATCGATATAGGGTTTTTGTTCGGAAACTCCGGGGACATTAACTATAGCGTTAGCGCTTAACCCGTCCTGGTCAGTGACAGTATAGAGCACCAATTGACGCTGCGAGGGCGCGGGAATCACTAGCTTTTTGCCCTTGACGGTCACTCCATTTTGCTGACAACTAACCGTCAGCGCAGCTCCATCCCCGTCAGGGTCAATATCATTGGCGAGGACGTCCACTTCGATAGGCTCGCCCACTTTTCTTCCTGCTTCTTTCGCGGTAACGAGGTCATCGGCGGCCTCGGGGGCTTGCAAAGGGGCAAAGGGGTCTACTTGCACGGTAGCAATGGAGGTATCCTGTCCGCCGCGTCCATCATCGATGGAATATTCAATCCCGTAAGAATCAGCTTTCTTGGGGGTGGTCAACACTACCGCGTTTTCGCGAGCAGCCACTTGCAAACTATCCCCCGGACTTTGTAACGATGCGGCAATCAGGCTAACCCCGTCACCATCAGGGTCGGTATCGTTAGCAGTCACTGCCACCGCTAAGGGGCGGTTCGGCCGCACTCGCACCTGATCCGGGTTAGCCTGTGGATTTTGGTTAAGTTTGGCGGCGGGAGCTACCCCTACTTGCACCCGGGCGGTTCCTTGTTTACCGAAGCGATCTTCGACGATATAGGTGAAAGTATCGGTCCCGATTTTCCCTGATATTGGCTGATAGTTGAGCCAACTGGAGCCAACATCAACTATCCCCATCTTGGGGGCATCGGCAATCCCCACTAGGGATACTGAGTCTCCATCGGGATCGATATTGGTCAGCTCTACTGGAATCCGGACGGCTTGCCCCGAAATTGCCCGCCCGGTGACTACTCGCGGTTCAGGGGCAGAGTTATCGGAGGCATTTGCCGGCTTTATTTCTACACTAACCCGCGCACTAGCTTGGTTCTGATTGGTGTCCCTCACCGTATAGGTGGCGTTATATTTTCCGGCTTTTTTCGCCAGGAAACGTACCTGGTTTCCGGTGACGAAGAACTTTCCGGCTTCCGGCGGCGTGGAGGTGGTTAGTTTCGAGTCTACTTTCAGGGTCAATCCCACCGGGGAGCGGTCATTTGCCAGCACATCTACGGTGGCCACATCCCCTACTCGCCCTTTGGCCTCATCTGGTTTCGCGGTCGGGGGCGTAGTTGCCGATTGAGTGGTTACCGGAATAACCGTAACTACCCCTTCGGCGCTTTCATGCCCATTCGACACCTGGTATTTTAAAGTTTCGGCTTTGGTGAGTCCGCGCGGAGCCGTAATGTTTAACAGCGAATGATCCATTACGGTTGCTCGCAGTGGCGAGGACGCCCCCACGGTGACTGCCTGGGTTACCAACACTTCTCCCGCTGGATCGGAATCGTTAGCGAGCACATCTGTCAACACCTGCCCGCCTACCGGCAGTACCGCCATATCATCTTCTACCACCGGTTTTCCGCGTTTTCCAGAGGAGGCGACGTCAACTCGGATAACTCCGGTGGCGGTAGCTGGCCCATCAGAGACCGTGTAGGTCAAGTAGTAGATTCCTTCTTGATCCGAACGGAAGGAGAGCGTTCCGCCCGCCAAATCCGGAGTCACTTGCGGCCCGGTTTGTTCAATATTTACCCCTGCCAGGGTTAAGGGGTCGCCATTGGCATCGGTGTCATTAGCCAGGGGTCGAATAGTGATGGTGGTTCCGGCTCTAGCGAACGCGATATCTCCGTTAGCTTCCGGAGGCACGTTTCCAGCGGCACGTACATCCACTATCACGCGCCCTGAAATTTCTTGCCGCCCATCGGAGACCAGTACTTTTACTTCTTTTTTCCCCACCCCACTGGCCTGGTTGCGGATTACCAAGGTGCCTTCTTGCCGGTATTCCACCTGGTTATCTCCGTTAGAGGAAGCACCCGACAAAAATACCGGGTCTCCATCGGGATCCGAAAATGCCGGGAGCGCGTTGTACTCGATTTGCTTTCCGGATTCGACTACTACCGTGGGTACCCGTTTTTGAACTGGCGCGGAGTTTTTTGGCTCCGGGGTGACATTCACGGTTACATTGGCGGTATCGACACCTCCGCGACCATCCTTCGCCTGGTAGGTAAATTTAATAGTTCCGGAGGCGGCGGCTGGCAGTTCTATGCGCAGCGCTGCTCCTGCGCGTACGGGTTTTACTTCACCTTGGCTTACCTGTCCTAGCACTTCGGCGGTTAGTAAATCTCCATCGGTATCAGAATCGTTTTCCAATACCGGTATCGTAGTTATTTTCCCTGGTCGCGCCCCAAAACTATCGTCACGTGCCACCGGCGGGGTGTTTTCTTTTTGCCGATCTTTTTGCGCTATCTGTTCGGTTATCTGGGGAGAATCTTCTCGTTCTTCCTCTTTTTTCAACATGGTAGAGATCTCGTCCCAGTTATCTACCAGTTCCATGTTTTTGTCAGCTAACCATACTGCCCCATCGGTGGTGTCATTTAGCACCACTAGATCACGGTTCTTGCGAAACACCGGGGTCTTGGCGGTTTTCAGTCGCTCGAGTTCTTGGGTGGGGCGATAAACCTTTCCAGCGCATTCACGCACAAATTTTCCGCTCCCCGCCCAGGCTCCATACACGCACTGAGCTTTTACTGCTGGCCTAGCTGGTTTACCCGCGCTGCCTCCGGAAGGAATCTCCCGGGTAGATCCGCTATTTAGATCCACTTTTATCAATTTGTCTTGGTCTGCCAGCAGTGCGTAGGGCTTTGCCGGCCCGGATTCTTGCAGCGCCAACTGAGAACCGGCCACTTTTATTCTTTTTCCACTGGGCAGGAAAAGTACCCCTTGGGAACTATCGAAGGCTACTGCTTGTTTGCCAATTCCTGCCACTTGTAACTGCGCATTAACTGGAATTTGCGGTATTTCTATCCGTTCATCTTTCCAGAGTTTTCCCTCTTTGGTAACGGTGACTAGTTCTTTGGTGGTTGGGGAAGCCAGGAAGAACGCTCCAGAGTCCCCGCCTGCTAACTGGGCTCCCCGCAGGGATCGCACGGTAGCCTTAGCTCGAGTGCGCTCTTGGGACAATATGTCTTCGCCGCTCCAAAGTAGGCCGGCTTCCGGGTCTAGGATCGCCAAGTTTGTCCCCGATTGGGCTATCTGCTCACCTTTATCCAGGGAAGAGGAAGTCTCCAGACGCACCTTCTTAGGGTCAATTTTGGCGACTTCGCTGGCGGCCTGGTTCTGGAAATTTACATTTTCGCCCGCCTGAGTGACGTCAAAATCTCCCGCTTTGGATCGCACCGCCCCATCCAGGGTGCGCGCCGGAAAGTTCAAGTGTCCCACTAGATGCTGGGATTGATTGGTTACCCAAATTCCGCCATCATTTAAATCCACCTGCGCCCGAGTAATACCGGGGTGCTGCCAGGCAAGATAGACAAGTACTAGGCTGAGCACAGTTACTACCGCCAGGGATACTTTACGCATCCGTGCCCGCACTTGCGCGTTCTTTTGCCTACGCGCGCGAAAACTGGAGTACCCGGTGGTACTGATTTGTCGGACACTCGAGTCACTGTGGCCGCCCTGCTCACGGGAAGTTCCTCGTAAGCCTGAAAGGCTTCTGCCCGCTCTGGCCACGCCTCGCCCTCTTTCTATTACCGGCTTGCCAGGCGAGCCGCTGTGCCTGCAACCATAGTCGGCGCACCAGCTGTCGCTTACTGACGAAGCAACTTACCTGCAAGTGAATATCCATTAATGATTGTACTAAATTCGCGGGCGCTTGCGCCGCTGGTATCCAATTTTTAGGTGGCGCTATCAGTCTCCGCTTGTCTTTTCTCTTGACTGCCTGAGAAAGACTAAGACACCTGATATTTAGGACATCGCAGACCGTAATATAGGTGCTAGTGGTTATTTTTAGCGGTTGTATTCCCCACCTCATCAACATAAAATGAAACCATGCTAATGAAGAAAAAAGTTTCCTCCGTTTTTCAGTTCCTAGCTACTCTCGCCACCCTTGCAGTGATTGTGGCGCTAGGGTCAACCAATCCGGCAGCAGCCGAAGACGTAACCACCTGGGACGACCTGGTAGCTAAAGCCAATTCCCTCACTTCCGGGCAGCATGAGCTGACGGTTACCGGGAACCTCACCTTGGATGAGCAGGCAAAACCACTGGTAGTTTCCGAGGGCGCAGAGCTAACCCTTAAGGGGGCGGGCACAATAACCGGCTCTAACTTACCGGCAGTGGAAGTTAAATCCGGCGGGAAACTGAACCTGGCGGGCCCCTCCTTCATCAAAACGCAGTTCACGGTAAACGGAGACCTAAACTTTAGCGCCGGTTCTATTCACGATTCCGACCCTGCCGGCCCGGTCATCTTTGTTAATGGTGGCACTTTCACTATGAGTGACACCGCCGACTTCTCTAAGAACACCACTCCAGAAAAGAAGGTAGCTAACGCTACTACTCCCGAAGGTGTCGATATCCAAAAACTAGCCCCCATCACCGTCTATAACGGGACGGCCACTATCAATGGTGGAACCATTAAGGCAAATCAAGGCCTCCAGAAAGGCGGAGCTCTGGGAGTTTGGGGTAGTAAAGAAAAACCTGCCTACCTAATCATTAAGGACGGCGAATTTGCTGAGAACAGCGTTCAGCATTCAAGACTTAACGGCTTTGGCGGTGCCTTCTTTAGTGAAAACGCCAATGTGAACATCTCCGGCGGAAATATCCATCACAACTTCACCGAGCGCGGAGGCGCGCTATTTGCCGCAAACAGTACACTGACGGTGAATGGTGTAAACCTACATGATAATCAGGCTAGCCACGAATACGGCGGTCAAGGCGGCGCCCTTTATTTAGATAGATCCAAGACTCAGATTTCGGGCGGTACTTTCAAAAACAACAGTGCTTTAGGAAATGATTATTCTTTCCATGCGAACGGTCCGGGCGGAGCTATCTACGCAGATGGAGGCAACATTACCATCAATGGCGGATCGTTCACCGGCAATACTGCGGGTTCCTCCGGAGGCGCTATCGCCTTTGGTGGTAAAGCGGAAGCGACAATTAACGCCGCTTATTTCTCGGAGAACAAATCCGCAGGCTTTTACGGTGGTGGTGCCATCTACAACGATAGTTCCACAAAACTAACAATTAATAATGCGTTGGTTAGAAATAATTCCTTTAAGAATTTGATACTTATCGGAGCTGGAAATCACCCACCCAGTGTCCAAGGTGGCGGGGTTTGGAATTGCCCTACTGGCCACACCACCTTGAACATCACTCAGGGAGCAGCTCTTTTCGAAAATAGGACAGCCGATGTGGAGAAGAGCAAGGAGTACAAGGGAGCCGGTGACGACTTTGCCAGCGTCACTGAGCATTCTGCTGGCGAGCCTCCGGAGGGGAAACCCGTTTCCATTAGCCCTCGGATGCTAGGAGGCGGGCAGCGCCTCTGGTATCAGGATGGATCTATTTATGGAAAACACCTCGACTGGGATCCTCCACGCGAGCCTCGCTATAAAGATAGCGGCGAGGGCAAACTCATGCCTTATGACACGGCGATCAATGAAAACAAAGCTTTCAAGTCGGTTCCCAGTGAAGATTCTAAGAAACTCGCTGAGAAACTTGCCCGAGTAGTGATCGAAAATAATACTGCTACTGGTGTAGGCATCAGTGGCGGAGGGATAGCCAATAACGGTCAGCTGTTCTTCGGCACCCCAGACAGGTGGAAACTCCAGGTCAAGAAGGCATGGGAAAGCGATGACCCGCAGCAGCGTCCCACGAAGATTAACCTTGATATTTTGGTTGGCGGTTTCCAGGTTGACCAGGTAGAACTGAGCAAAGAAAACAACTGGACCGCCGCGGTCGAAAACTTCCCCGATCCCGATACCCTGATTGATGCCAAGACCGGGAAGAAACTACCGATCACCTTCAGAGAACATGACGGAAACGGCAAACAGCTAGATGGCTACCAGTTGGCAGTAACCGATGAGTCCAAAGACGAAGCCACCAATACTTACACAGTCTCGGTAGTCAACAAAATGACCACCGAGGTGGAAGTAACCAAGAAGTGGGCAAACCCGGATGGTACTTGCGCCGCGGCCACCCAAATCGAGGTAAAGCTGCTAGCAAACGGACAGGACACTGGGAAGAAACTACTGCTGACTGCCGCTAACTCTTGGGAAGGAAAATTCACCGACCTGCCAAAGTATATTGACGGTAAACTCGCTGAATACACCATTTCCGAGGTAGAGGTAAAAGGATACCGCAGTGAAATTATGGGAGATGCTACCGGAGGGTTCTTGATTACTAACAAGTGTACGGTTCCGCCCTCGGACATCACTCCCCCGCCTCCATCGCAAACTACCCCACCTAGCACTACTACCCCGCCTCCACCAGGAGACACCCCTCCGCCCCCGCATAGCAAGACTCCCCCGCTGCCTCCTACCGGCTCTGAAATCAGCGCCGCCTTGGGGCTAGGGATCTTGGCGCTAGCAAGCGGAGTAGTCATGATGCGCCGCCGCGTCGCCAAGCAATAAATAGACACGCGGATACGGTAAGTCATTTAGGTCTTAGCCTTCACCGGTAAAGACCGCTAAAGTGGCTCCCGGACTCTCGCAAAAGTAGCGGCTATCTAAGGGAAATCCCTAGGTAGCCGCTACTTAGTTTTCTTCCCGGACTGAATTTAACCGTTACCGGTACTACCGGGTATCACTGGGGCTGGTCAGGTTTAGTCACTTTCACCGGCACTTTAATCGCCCTCCCCAGGCGACTAAACGCTCCACAGTGTCGAGATAGGCATTGCCCACAGCCCCGGTCCCATCGGTAGGGATTCTTTTCCGGCATACAGCAGGATTCCACAGCGAAACTTATTACCGGCTAACTTTTGTAAGTGACGCAATCCAGAAAAATCTTTGCCCTGCAAACTGACTGCCGCCTTGACCTCTACCCCTACTACCTCGCGACTGCGTGACTCCATAACCAAATCGACCTCTTTCCCGGTAGAGTCCCGGAAGTGGAACAAGTTAAAAGGTATCGCTGACCACTCTCGTTGTTTCAAAAGTTCAGTGGCTACGAAAGATTCCAGTAGCCCACCGGTAAAGGAACTGGAAATTTGCATTTCTAGAGACTCGGCATCTACCCCTACCAAGCTGGCAGCCATCGCAGGATCTTGCAGGAAAACTTTTGGCTTCGAAATCACTCGCCTGGTTAGATTAGTACCCCAAGCTGGTAATACATCAATCAAGAACACGTCCTTTAAAGCATTAAGATACCCGGGAAGGCTGCGCTCTGGAATGTTCAGCTCCCTGCCAACGTGCGCCGCAACAAATTCTGAGGATCCCTGCGAGGCAATTTTTCTCAGCAAGAGGCGCAGTCGATCCGGATACTGAATCCCGTACAATTCGGTAGCATCCTTGGTTAATACCCGTTCCACATACGCTTGAACCCAGCGGTCACGCCGCCGAGGAGTAGCCTCGGCGATTTCGGGGAAAGAGGATTCGGTAACCAGGCTTAAATAGTCACCGCGTTCCAGGTCGGACGCTGGTATTAGAGGGTGCGAATTCCAGGCATTTGCCGCAAAATCTTCTTTAAAACCCACGCGTTCTCCCCGGCTAAAACCGCGTAAAAGTAGAGTTTCCGCCCGCCCTGCTAGCGATTCCTCCGCTCCTTTCAGATTCATCAGGTTTGAAGACCCGGTGATAATGAACCGTCCAGGCCGACGATTTTCATCAACTGCTGCCTTGATTGCACGAAAAAGTGCTGGCACTCGTTGGATTTCGTCGATTGCCACGGTTCCTTCCGGGAACTGGCGCACAAAACCGTCAGGATCCGCCTGTGCGGCCTGTAAGGTCGCGGCGTTATCCAAGTTGAGTAAGCGATGACTCCGATTTTGTAGCAGTTGAGTTACTAGGGTGCTCTTGCCCACCTGGCGAGCACCCGATACTGTCAGCACTGGAGTGTCACTTAAAATTTCTTCAGCTAACACTCTTGCATTTCGCGGAATCATATCGGCAACCATGAAACGATTTTAGCACGTTATTGAGATTTAGACGGCATTTCATTGCGGTTTTACAGTCAATCCGTTGCGGTTTTGCAGTGTATCTGTTGCGGTTTTACAGGGCAGCCACTGCGGTTCTACAACGGGCGCAAATATCCCTTCGCCCTCCCCAGGCAACTAAAGCACCATTTAATCCGCCTCTAAGTCTCGCGCGGGAGGGCGATTTTGCACCTGGAGGGCGACAACGTCACCCTCACACTACCGCTGCCACCAGCACGGAAAGATTTGGAAAAACGCTACCCAATCCGGAAAGCCGCGAGGAACAAAGCAAGAGCCTCTGACCCCCGGGCGATAAGCCCTGGTTGGCATCGACAGCGCACTTATCTGAGGGGACTTGATACATGTGTTACGCGATCCTCGACCGGTAGTAGGACTGGGCTCCCTGTCTGCTCATTCCGAGCAGTCCACCGATTGCTTGCCAGGTCATTCCAGCTTGCCGGGCTTTAGCGACTGCTTGGGTGAGTTCCATTTCGGCTCGTTCTTTACGGTCTCTAGCTACCTGGATATCGCGAAAGGCGTCAGCGTCCCAGATTCCCTTGGCAGATTTCATGGTTTCTTCCGGGGCGGTTTGAGTGAACTTGGCGGCGTATTCTTCGTCGGTGAGTTTAGTGTCGGTAATCATGAGTGCTCCTTACTGAAAGAATTTGGTTCTAGCGGTCATGGCGTGAAAGCAGTCTCCGTCCCGGTTGGTAAGGACTTCGATTATGTGTCCATCGGGGGTAGGGCCCAGAAACAGGGTTACTCCCTAGTCAAGGTCGAGGATGCGCCAGGCGTTGCGGATAGCGTGGGTGATTTCAGCTTGCGTGTATCCATGTTTGAAAGCGCTCGCCTTAAGCCTCATAATGCAAGTTTACTTGACAAGCTCGCGTGCGTCAAGAAATCTTGCTTGCGGTGATTTTATTGTCCCCACATGCCCTAAAGATTGGGCATAGGCGCCGCATTTACCGGTAAATACCAGCAGTTATCGCTTCAAGGCAATCCCGCTATTGCAGCGCCAGATTCTCAGCAGATAGCACCCATCAATAAGTGAGTCCCTTAAAAGCTAGAGGGCGACGAGCGGCTCTACACGGGGAGTCTCTTTGCTGCGAGCCTGAGCCAGCTCGTAGGCAGTCTGCATATCCAGCCATAGACGGGCATTACCGATTCCCGCAAGCTCCAGGCGCAAAGCCAGGTTTGGGGTTAACGCCGCTTTCCCATTCAGAACCCGCGAAAGGGTAACTCGAGACACCCCCAACTTACGACTGGCGTCGCTCACCGAAATGCCAAGCTCCTTCAAGAAATCCTCCCGGATTACCGCCCCGGGATACACCGGATTTTTCATACCCATCCTCTCTAACCCTCCTCAGTGATAGTCAAGATAATCAACAAGTTCCACATCTTCACCCACGAATCGAAAGATCAACCGCCAGTTCCCACTGACTCGCAGCGACCAATAACCCGCAAGCGATCCCGTCAGTTTGTGCGCGCGGTAACCTGGAAAGGCCAGCAGCGGCGCCGGATCATGCACTTGATCCAGCACCGAAAGCATCCGCGCAAGTTTATCTGCGTGGGCAGGATTGATACCGGACTTTGATCCAGACTCGTAAAACCGTTGCAATCCTGCGTGCTTAAAACTGAGAATCACCACCTAAGTGTATCGCATAGCTTTACAGCCCGCAAGGAGTAAACATAAGGCATGACGCAGCTCAGAGCTTCTGCTGCTCCGTCAAGTAGACCTCGCGACCGACAGGCGCGGAAGATAGACGCATTTTGAACAACAGCAGTGTTCAAAAAAACGCCAACTTGCACAACCAAAACGGTCCAACTTGCACAACGCCCGATAAAACCGGGCTAGAAGCCGACGCTGTTTTGATGTTAGACGATGGGCGCTGGGCTCTAGTAGAAGTAAAACTGGGGAAACAATCAATTAACCAAGCAGCCGAACACCTAAAGAAACTCGCACAACGAATCAACACCAATCACGAGGGCGAACCGGCGTTTTTACTCGTGCTCACCGGTACCCAAGCGGCATATCGACGTGAGGACGATATCCTAGTCTCGCCTCTAGCTGCACTTAAACCTTAAGAAGCAACGCTTGAACCCGACTTTCCTTATGCGTCGCGCCCCACGGCACCGAGACAAAATCGACGCCAACTCTTGACTAATGTAGCTTTTAGGCTACACTCGGGGTGTGGAGATTATTTCCAGCAGCTTGTTTGACGCCTGGTTAGGCAAACTGAAAGATAAGCACGCTCAGCGTCGTATCTTGCATGCGATAGCTAGATGTGAAGCACACGGCAAGATGCTTGGTGACATCAAAACAGTGGGCGAAAAGGTCAGCGAAATGAGATTTCATTTCGGTGCCGGCTATCGGATTTACTACACACAATTGGGAGCGGTAACGGTTTTTCTGTTGGCAGGAGGGGACAAATCTAGCCAAATCAGAGATATTAAAACCGCTCAGGAACTCGCAAAACAGATAAGGAAGGAACAATCATGAACGAGGTGACTTTTTCTGCGTTTGACGCGAGCAAATACCTTGACACTGACGAAGCGATAAATGACTATCTAGCTATCGCACTCGAAGACGGTGACACCAAAACAGTGCAAGTGGTTCTACGTGATATTGCCCGCGCACACGGCATGACTCAGCTCGCTAAAGAAACTCAGCTAAACCGCGAATCCCTCTACAAATCATTATCCAAAGAGGGCAACCCCTCCTTTGCGTCCATCACGAAAATCATGAAAGCCCTGGGGCTAAAAATGACCCTCTCCACTCAATAGCACTAAACTCCGTAGCGGAAAAGATCAACCCTAAGTTTTTCCAAACAATCCTCCCGGATTACCGCCCCGGGATACACCGGATTTTTCATACTCACGTTCTTCTCACCCTCCCCTAGCTACCTTGTCCCCGGATAACTGCAGCCCTGACCATAACTTATTAACGGTAAACGTCTTTACGATGCCCCAAGTCCACCAGAACAATAATCAGTTCGCGGTTCCGAATTTCAGTAATGAGGCGATAGTTTCCCACCCGGTAACGCCAGTAACCAGAGAATTTGCCCTTTAATGGTTTCCCATACTTTCTTGGCTCAGCGGTATTGACTAGGTTCTTTTCTACCCACGCTTTAATCATCACCAAAACCGGCTTATCCAGTTTTTTCAGGGCTTTCTTGGCTTCTTTCGTGTAGTAGAGCGAATACCGCTTCATACCCCCAATTCCGCCCATACATCATCGTGGGAGTACAGCTCGACCTCACCGGCACCCTTCTGCTTTTCATAACGCGCGATCGTCTGTAAATCGTATTCGTCCTCAATGCGTTCCATCATGGTTGCACGAATAACCGCCGATAAACTACGGTTATGAATCTGCGCGTAATCCTTATATAAATCCAGCTCTTTATCTGGAACCCGTAAACTAATCGTCCCCATCATCTCTCCTGCCTACGTTGTATTACAAGTGTAGTACCATCCGCTTTGGGGGCGCAACAGTTTTACCCCTCCTTCCCGAGGACGAAAACCCGGGTATCTAAAGCCATGGTTAGCTAAACCCACCCGTCACACCAACGTCCTGGAGAGAAAAGAAACCAGCCCCAACACGGCTGGCATAGAAAAATCCCTAGAACCCGAGACCTTGGAATCATTGGTTTATAGCAAATTCGGCTTCGAAAAGTTCGACAGTTAAATCTCGACACCTACTGTGCGCAGTAAATCTTGAATCGGCAGGGGTGTGAAAACTCTGTAATACCAAAGCCCCATAGTTATCTTGGAACAGGGCGGCGGCAAAATTCACTCACAGTTTGGCAGTTTCCATGAAAACCTAGAGAATAAATCAGTTTAGAGAGAAACAAACAATGCTCGTACCGCGCTCTTATCCACCTTCGAACCAGCGGTCAGCGGAATGGCAGAAACCTGGCGGAAGTATACCGGAACCTGGTAGCGCGCCAACCGCTTATTTAGTTCTTGTTTCAGTTGTGTTTCACTGGTGTTTGCCCCATCCGCAAGTACCACGGCAGCAGCAGCAACTTCACCATAGACTGGATCGGGAACTCCAACCACAGATGCATCTGCAATCACGTTTAGCCTACGCAGTTCTTCTTCCACATCGATACACCAGATTTTTTCACCACCGCGGTTAATCATGTCTTTCTTGCGATCCATCAGGTATATATACCCCTGAGAATTAGCCCGCCCTACATCACCGGTGGCTAGCCAACCATCGGCAGTCAAGGCATCAATTTCGATTTCGTCATAGCGCCTAGCAATGTTAGCTCCGCGCATTTTTATTTCGCCCACCTCGCCAACGGGCAATTCCACCCCAGAATCATCACATATCTTCACTTCTAGTCCGGGGATAGGTAATCCAGAGGATCCTAAGTAAGGAGAGCCAGCCGCATCACAGGGGAACACGAAAGCAGGAGAGCAACTTTCGGTTAGCCCATACACCGTACGGAACTGCATTTGTGGCATCCATTCGTGTAATTCTTTAATTCGCGATACCGGCATATGAGCCGCGCCGCACGCCATTTTCTGCACCGATGACAGCTCGGGAAAACGCTCACGCTCTTCCAGCATCAACGCGAAAACTGTGGGCGAGGCGTGCACAAAGCTAACCTCAGAAGTGAAAATTTCTTTAACGAACGGTCTCCCTTCCATACGTTTTTGGATATGAATTGAACCTCCCAGATAAATAAATAATCCAATGATGGCAATCATTCCGGTTACATGGTAGATGGGAACAGCGATAATAGTAGTGTCATCGCTGGTTAACTCAAGTACCCTTTCATAAGAACGTACAGCATGTACTGCGTTCATATTTGTCAGCAGCACACCTTTAGACAGAGACGTGGTTCCCGAAGTAAATAGCAGGATGGAATCCTGCTCGATTCCCGGAAGTGGAACCTCTGCCAGCACTGTTTTCGGGTCTAACTCCCCCTTCTCACTATTCAAAGGTAACCCGCAAGCACAGGTGTTAGAGGAGGTGGCAACTACTGGCTTATCCTCAAACCAAGCAGCTTGCTCAGGATGACAAATAACTAAATCTAAGTTGGCGCGAGCCACCAAAGCATCGATTTCTGCCCGACGGAATTTACCAGGGAGCGGCACTATGATGGCGCCTAGCCGGTTGCTAGCGTAGAAAGAGGTAATAAAGTCGATTCCGTTGTCCAGCAATACCCCTATCCGGTTTCCGGGACCAATTTTGTATTCTGTGTGCAAATAGGCCGCGAACTGGTCGGTTAGCTGCTTGACTTCAGAGAAAGTGAAACGGTTACCGTCCTCAGCAAAAATTGCCACCTTACTGGCGAACCGTTGCGCGGTATTTTCTAGAGTTTCATAAAGTGAAGCAGGACCAGGTACATAGGTTTGAACCGTTCGCCCATATACCTCAACTGGCTGCAAATCTTGCACCATATTTTTCGGCCAAAGGGCTTGTCCGGAAATCATTTTTACTCCTTATATTTTGCAGTTTGGAGAGCAAAACAAGCGTGACCTCACTGCGATTAGATATTGCTAGTCCAAGTCCAAGGGGATTGGACTGTTCAAAATTTTTTAGTCTGTCTGGCAGCGGCAAGTATTCGGCATGCCATACGTACTGATTCACGTAACGTCGGTTGAGCTTTTGCGAGAGCATCTTTTAGGCTACCCACCTCGCGAACTGTGGGGACAATGGCGGCAAAGCCATTTTCATGCAGCGACTCAACGTCGCGTCCTAAATTACCGGTAAACGCAATAGCGGGAAGCCCCTGTTTGCGAGCAGCGAGCATAACCCCCCACGGGGTTTTTCCAAATTTTGTTTGAGAATCCATGGAACCTTCTCCGGTAAATACGAAATCTGCCCCCACCAATTGCTCCTTTAAACTGACGGCACTGATTACCACATCTATCCCAGGCTGCGGTTTGGCTCCCAGCAAAGCCATAAGCGCTGCACCTAGACCACCCGCGGCTCCCGCGCCAGGATTTTTACTAATAGTGCGACCACAGGTTTCATCTAGCAGGTTTCCCCATTGTGCTAAAGCCGCATCGAATATGGAGATTTCTTCAGGCTGCACCCCTTTTTGTGGACCAAAAATTGCGGTGGCGCCTCGTTCTCCCGTTAGCGGGTTATCAACATCGCATGCCAGGGTTACCTCTATTTCCTGCCATCGTTTACTGATGTTGCTAACATCAAGGCTAGCCGCATCGGCCAAGGCTAGCGCGCGACTTTCAATCGGATTACCAGAACCATTCTTAACAATGGCACCTAGTTCATATGCCATCCCCCATCCACCATCATTGGTAGCAGACCCACCTAAACCGATAATCACCTGAGTGGGAGAAAGGTCAAGTATGTGTTTGAGAAGCTGTCCTACTCCCACGGTAGTGGCTTGATGAGGATCTAACTCTTCTACGGCTAAATGCTCGATACCGACAGCTTCAGCAATTTCGACAACCGCGAGTTTTTTTGCTGCAATCCACCCAAAGTGCGCGGTTCTAGGGCGCCCTAGCGCATCGCTAACTTCGGCAGTACGCATTTCACCGCCTTGCGCATCAACTAAGGATCGGGTGGTCCCCTCGCCACCATCAGCCATGGGAACCTCGATACATTCGGCATCAGGAAACACATCACGAACCCCGGCACTCATGGTGGCTGCGACAGTAGCTGCGGTCATGGTTCCCTTGAATGAATCTGGCGCTAGAATAAATTTCATTGCTACTCCGATTGCTGAGTGGTGGGGTAGCCGGGTTTACAGCGGCTACCCCACCAATCTAAGGTGCTTTACGAATTTGCTGATTCTTCAGCGTGGGTGTTGCGGTACTTCAAGCCCCATACCAGGACGGAACCAATTACTACGGCGATGATGATGAACCACAGACCGGCCAACTCGTTACCGGTCGACTGCTCCAACTTACCCATGACCGTGGGGCCTAGGAAGCCACCTGCCAGACCGCACATATTCATAAATGCGACGGCGGCTGCAACGGTAGCGCCAGAGAAGCGCTGCTGCGGGAAGGTGAACAGGATCGACTGGATCACGAACAGCTGTGAAGCAGCGATGAAGAAGCCGATAACGGCGACCCACAGGTTCGTTGCGGCAACAGCAGCGATGGTCAGACCAGCGGCAACCGTGAGGAACCCAATCGAGGCCATGAACTTCGACTTGCGAAGGCCGGTGGCGTACTTCGGTAGGAACCAGGATCCCAGCGCAGCCGCGATCCACGGAATCGCAGTAATTAGACCCACCGTCATGCTGCTCATGTTCGCGTCGTAAGACTTAATCATGGAGGGCAGGAAGTAAGACAGCGAGTAAACCGCGATTTGGTGGGTGAAGTACGCAATAACTACGAGCCAGATAATTGGATCGCGAACGACCGGGCCGAGTGCGCGCAGATCGCTATGGCTGGACTCTTCGCCGACGTCCTCCGAAGCGAGGTAGCGCTCGATGAGATCCTTATCCTCGTCGCTGAGCCACTTAGCGTTCTGCGGCTTGTCGGGTAGCCAGTGCCACACGCCGTATGCAAGGAAAACTGCCGGCAGACCTTCAATAATGAACATCCACTGCCAACCGTGTAGGCCGAGCAAACCATGCATCTGGAGCAGAGCGCCCGCCAGCGGGGCCCCGATGATGTTTGCGATCGATACGCCGAGGAGGAAAATGCCGATGGCGCGAGCGCGGTACTTCTGCGGGAACCAGTACGAAATGTACAGGATGATGCCAGGGTAGAGGCCTGCTTCAGCGACACCTAGCAAGATTCGCAGTACGTAGAACGATGTATCATTCCAGACGATCGCCATAAGCATCGAAATAATGCCCCAGGTGACCATGATTCGGGCGATCCAGAAGCGAGCACCCGTTTTGTGCATGATCAGGTTCGAGGGGATCTCGAGCACGGCATAGCAAAGGAAGAACAGACCGGCACCGAGGCCGTAGGCGGCCGCCGAAAGGCCGATATCAGCCTGTAGCGCTTCTTTAGCCATACCGATATTGGTGCGGTCAACGAAGCTAATGATGTACACGATCACCAGGAGCGGCATCAGCTTCTTGAAGTTCTTCTTTGTTAGTAGGTCCATCCTAGATTTCTCTTCGGAGGAGAACTCAGCATGTGTAGTTGACATATATTTTCTCCGTTTTATAGTGCGCGGAATACTGCTGCTACCCCTTGACCGCCACCAATGCACATGGTTACCATGCCGAATTCGGTGTTGGTGCGGCGCAGGTTGTACAGGGTGCGTAGGGTCAGGATGGAACCGGTAGCTCCAACCGGGTGGCCAAGCGCAATAGCGCCACCCAGCGGATTAGTCTTATCCATATCCAAATCCTGGTCACGGATTACTGCCAAAGCTTGGGCAGCAAAAGCTTCGTTGAGCTCGATCCAGTCGATATCGGCCAGGGACAGCCCAGCCTTCTCGAGCGCCCGCGGAATCGCCAATGCTGGAGCAAAGCCCATAATTTCGGGAGCCAAACCTGCCTTTGCAAAACTAACCAGCTCACCAATCGGCTTTAAACCTTCCGCCTTGGCAATAGATTCAGTGGTCATCACCAGCATCGCAGCCGCATCATTAATGCCGGAGGAATTACCGGCGGTAACGGATCCACCTTTGCGGAAAGCAGGACGTAGTTTGGCCAGCTTCTCCTCGTTAGAGGTGGGGCGCAAATGCTCATCGGTGTTAAACACACGCTCTGACTTACGTTCCTTAACTGTGATGTCCACAATCTCATCTTGGAACATGCCGTCAGCTTGAGCTTTTGCGGCTAACCTTTGTGAACGTGCTGCAAAAGCATCCTGATCCGTGCGGGAAATATCGAATTTATCCGCTACATTTTCTGCGGTAACACCCATCGGGTAACCACCAAAAGGATCGGTTACTAGCGACATGGTTCCATCAATCAAGGTATGGTTTCCAGTGCGCCAGCCGTTACGCGCCTGAAAATCCATAAAGGGCTGATTCGACATATTTTCGGAACCACCGGCAACTACGAATTTCGAATCTCCAGCACGCAGTTCAAGCGCAGCAGATTGAACTGCCTGCAACCCCGATCCACATAACCTATTTACTGTAAAAGCAGTGGACTCTTCGCGTACTCCCGCCTCTAAGGAAATTCGGCGTGCCAAGAAGGCATCCCCGCCTACTTGTCCCACGCAGCCAACTACTACTTCATCAATTGCATCCATGGGAACGCCAGAACGTTCCACCGCCGCTTTCATCGCGGTTGCCCCCATGACGTGATTAGGCGTAGTGGACAGGGAACCAGCAAATGTACCGATTGCAGTCCTTGCACCCTCAATAATGACTATTTTTTCCAATTGTTTACCTTTCTTAATAAAACCGCTCCTGCCTTCGCGGAATCCAGTGTTTTACTTAACGCGTCGTATGAATAAGCGCCGCTGCTTGGCGAGCAGCGTCATTGTCATCAACCTCGAGAATCTTCCAGCCTTCGGTGGTTAGTTGCACCATGTAATGTTCAGAAGCTAAGTAGACTTCTTGCCCTTTATCTAGGGCGGCAGCACCGTAGAAAGTTAATTGATCCACTTCATCTACCCACTTGGGATGTTTCGAATCGGCAATCATCAGGAAGCAGATTCGTTTCGCACCGTCCACAATGTCCATGAAGCCACCGCACCCGATGGCTTTGCCACCAAAAGCCGAAACGTTAATATTGCCTTTACCATCTACTTGCCCCACACCCATGTAGGTGATGTCCACGCCTCCACCGTTGTAAAAATCGAACTGTTGCGGATGGCTGATAATAGCTGCCGGATGAATTGCACACCCAAAGTCCACTCCCCCTAGCGGGACACCTCCGTAGGTGCCGGACTCCACCGTTAAGGTAACCTTGGCGAGCTTACCGCTCACCGCGAGCGCCCGACCTATGGAGTCACCGGGGAGACCAGTACCCAGATTAATAATGTCTCCGTCGCGTACCAGCTTTGCGCCCCTCTCCCCAATGCGTACCCGAACTGGTTCCACCTCGTGGGCAAGGATGGACTTTGCCAGTTCCTCAGAAGAGGCATACCCCGTGATCAGATCCATATTTACCTCAATCGCGGAGTTAGTTTGCTTGTGGTATTTCGCTGGATCAGAAGTCACCATAACGTAATCCACCAGCACACCGGGAACATTCACCAGACGAGCCGGAATGTCACCACGCTCTACAATCTGTTTCACCTGGGCAATTACGATTCCGCCATTATTATGAACAGATTGCGCAATTGCCAGTGAATCCAGAATTGTCACGTCGTCTTCTTGCGATATGTTTCCATCTGGATCTATCTTCGTTCCCCGTATAATCGCCACGTCAATCGGGAAAGACTTGTAGAACAGATATTCCTTACCATCTATTTCCACCAGTTCCACATACTCGTCAGGAGCTGTTACTGCGCGGGCAGAATCGTTTATTCGCCCTCCATCCAGCCGTGGATCAATGAAAGTACCTAATCCCACAGTAGAAAGCTGACCCGGCCTACCGGCTGCTATCGTGCGATACAGCGTGGATATTTGACCTTGAGGTAAGCAAATAGCTTCTACCTCGTCTTCACCCAATAGGTTTGCCATAGGCGGGTTTAGTCCCCAGTGTGGACCCACTACGCGTTTTAGTAATTTTGGGTGTGCCAGGCGAGCTAGCCCATCCACTCGGTTCGACTGCCCAGCTGCATGTACGAATGTCAAATTATTCGGGGTACCCTTTTCTAAGAATGACTGTTCGATATGCGCATAGATTTCATCAGCTACGCTCATCATGGTGAAACCATCGGCAGCTACAGTAGCCCCGTTCGGAATCAGTGATGCTACTTCTTCGGGCGTCACTTGTATAAAGCTCATAGCTTGTATCCCCCTCCGATGCGAATGGTTTCACCGGTCAGGTAGGAGGCATCGTCAGATACCAGGAAAGCAACCAGATTGGCTACATCCTCTGGTTTTCCGGCACGCTTGAGGGACACCTTTGCGACTTGCTCTTCATAGAGGTTCTCGAATCCAGCACGTGAAGGAATCTCCTTAAGCTTGCAGGTCATATCCGTTTCAATAAAACCGGGAGCAATTGCATTGGCAGTCACATTCTTGAACCCCAGCTCCTTGGATATAGAGCGGGTTAGGGAGACAACGCCACCTTTTGCTGCCGCGTAATTAGTTTGCCCCACGTTTCCTTGCCAAGATTCGGAGGCCACGTTACAAATGCGCCCATACTGGTTTTCACGCATATGGGCTCCTACCTTGCGACACAAGTAGAAAACGGCAGAAAGATCTACTGCGAGCACCACATCCCACATGTCATCGGTCATCTTATGAAGCATGCCGTCACGGTTGATTCCGGCGTTATTTACCAGGATGTCAATCTTGCCCAGTTCAGCAATCACCTGCTCTATGGCAGCATCCACAGCTTCACGATCGGCAACATTCAATGCAATGGATTGTGACTTGCCTCCACACTGTTCAGCCACCACCTTGGCAGCCTCGCCATTAATATCTACAACAACCACGGTGGCTCCGCGCTGCGCAAGTTTTAGCGCGATGCCTTTACCAATCCCCTGCGAGGCTCCGGTTACTACCGCAACCCTGCCGTTTAGCGATATCGAATCCATTATTCTTATACCTTTCATTAGATTAAATAGGTTGACAGCGGCAAGAATTGCCGATATGTAGTTCATATGGACATACGATGCCCGTTTGCTTGACACGCTCGTTACGCATCAGGTTTTCTAGCTGCACCACAGCTTGATCCGCCATCGCACGAATTGGTTGCACGATAGTGGTAAGTGAAAATCCTGGCCATACCGCTGGGGTAACACCATCAAAACCTCCCACAGCGACGTCGTCAGGAACGCTAATACCATGAGCGTTAAAATCCTCTATTATTCCGAAAGCAATGGCATCTGAGCCACACAGAATTGCCTCTGGTAACCCACGTTTAAGCGAACGAAAATGTTTTGCGGCGTTATACCCGCCCCCAGTTCCCAGATCGGTACGCACAATCCACTCGGTAGGGGTGGACAATCCGCTTTCGATTAGACCTTCAAGATACCCAACATGACGCTCGTTTGAAGCCGAAGAGCTCCGGGGACCAATAGCCAGCGCTATCTTCTTATATCCGTGGCTCACCATATGTAGAGCCATATCTTTTGCCGCGTTCTTGTTATCTATTCCCACAAAAGCTGCACGTACTGTTGGCATTTTGCGTGATACCTGTACATAAGGCAGGTTTGCATTGCGCAATAGACGAGCTACCGAAGCATCACCATCTTGCGTTGCGGTAAGAATGATTCCATTAACTCCATGCTGAGTCATGGTTTGCACGGTCGAGAGCAAATCTTTAGGACGGTCGCCGGTGTGTGCTAACAGCGTGTTTAGATTATGTGACCGAGCGACCTCTGCTACAGCAACGCCTAGCTCCTGGTAAAACGGGTTGGAAAGATCCGCAAGTACCAAACCTACCAACGAGGGGATAGTGTGCATATTTGTAGCACGTTCTGGTACTTCTATGCCGTAAGCACGTGCCAATTCGATTATTGACCGCCGGGTTTCATCAGAGATTCCGGGCTTCCCATTTAATGCATAGGAGACCGCTGCCTTCGACACTCCCAACACCTGGGCGATATCAGATGCCGATCCGCGGGTAGCCCTACTACGGTTCTCATTAACCCTCATGCATTTCTCCTTGTAACGCCCAAGGCTCGCTTCTTTGCTGAGACCTTTTGGGACGCTTATGCTCATACTCACATCAGGACTGGGAGTTAAGCAACGTTAAGTTGTAGAGTTTATTCTTTACGTTTCTGCTGTTTAACCCAATTTTTACCGCGTAGGAGACCGAAGCTTTTTAAAATCGAGCAATCATCGCCAACGCCCGTAAGCTACGATTTGTCCCAAACAATCTTCAAAAATGAACATTCTCCGATGGTGATATAAGCAGCACGACCTTGACGCGTTCTAAGTCACTATGAGTGATTATCGCTATCCGCCGCTCTTATGCATATGAATCATTCTTGCTGCGCTACCTCTCCCACTCGACTGAATAATGAGAAATGGCTAGGGAGTACTCACGGGAACCCGGCAAGATACTACCGCTTTCTCAGCTAGCTGATATTTTTAGAAGATGAGTGAACAAAATATACTATCTGCCAAGGATGCTAGAAAAAAGTTCATAGGCAACACCTATAGACCCATGGGAAAAAAGGCCTCCGTTCGCTCGGGTGGTGAAAATGCCTGCCGAATTGTCGAGGCTCGCAACCAAGCCAAACTGACTCCCGTCCCGCCAGAACAGATTGCTAAATACACGAATGAGTTTCTAGCAGCCTTAGGGATGCCGAAAGTTGAATCCCCCAGAATAAAAATTCCGCCCAAATTAACAAATGACGAGATTGAAGATTATCTGGAGGAAAATCTGTACTCACCAATATGTGACTCGGGAGGAAACTGTGAGGACTTGGTATGGATGAAATTCACCGACCGAGGTTTCCTGGGAGTGGTAGCGACAAGTAACGACATCAATTTTGACATTCCAAAGGACGAAGAAAACCATTATTGTAAACGAACCACGTCAGGAATCATCATTCATAAGCTCAAGCAATCGTGGGACAGAAGCTTCGTGCTAGCGTTTCCTCTTAAATCAATACCAGAAGATTTGAAACGTGGTCACATAGAAACCGGTATCGGGAACTACCTGATAGACAAGAATGTCCCGATATTGGACTATTTCTCTCACAGATACTAAATCCCAGGCGAGTCAGGAAACTTACCCGACAGCAGGTTTCCCTCTTAATGGGAAAAATACCGGAATCATAACCTGACCCAGCAAACAAAACAACCACCTCTAAGTGGAGCCGACTATCGGGCTCGAACCGATGACCTGCTGTTTACAAGACAGCTGCTCTACCAACTGAGCTAAGTCGGCCTTAGGAAGCGCTTCAATCAGCACTACCCTAGCGTCTTCGAAAAAGACGACGCCTTTAGTTTGCCATGTCTTTTATCAATGAACAAAACCGCTGCTATTTACCCAGTAGCGCGTCCTCGTCCAAAGTACCGTCATTCTTGTACGGCTTTTCGACCACCTTTCCATTGGAGGCAAACATCGGAGTGCCGACCTGCTGGGTTTGCTTACCCGCAGCATCTGCCCATTGCTTTTGCCACTTCTCAAGTAGTGCAGATTGGGTCTCGGCCTTAAAGGAGCTAATAATTTCGTCTTTAACCCCGACCTTCTTGGCAACTTCCTTGATCTTCTCCAGTGACTTGTTCGGATCCGCCATCAGCGTGGAATTTCCTTGATCTTTCCAGCCGGCTTCCTCTCCTTTGGCAAACATCACCTTATATCCAGTATCAACCAACGCTTGATGGAAGGCCAGCGCTTTGTCTGGCTGCTCCATAGCTACCAGCATGGAAGCGTCGCCAGCAATCACTGTCCAGGGCAAGGCGTGAGTCATCACCGTATGTAGCACCAGATTGGCTTTACCTTCGGTAGCCAAAGCCATAATCTGCTCCCCCAACTGGTGTTCTAACCCCAGGCAAGACGGGCATCCATAGGAATACCACATTTCAATAGTAGGTACTCCGGATTCGGCTTTATAGACCCCCGGTTTACCAACCAAAATCCCCTGCGCCGCATTAACTGCTTCCTTACCCGACAGGGCAGCGATTTTTTCTGGGCGCTGACCAGAAAGCACATCCCCATTAGCTTTATCATTTCCGCTCTGGGCAACCAGGTATCCGGCGAGGGCGACCGCCGCTACCACCAGCACCGAGACTATCGCGATTATGGCGCGTTTACGGGTTTGCGTGCGCCGCGCGGCTTCCCGTTGCGCCTCTACCTGTTTCCAAACTTTTTGTTGCCGATTTTTTTCATTCTTCGACGAGCTTTTGGCCTGAGCGGCCTGCATTTTGCCTTTTTTCTGTGCCATTACTATTCCGCTGCTACTTTCCTGCGACTTTCCAGATTTTCTGTTACAAGCATAAACGAGGACGGGCTTAGCTCCCACCCTATCCGGGCTTTGATCACCGCAACCCGGGCTAATCAGGCTACCAAAGGAAATTTACCACCATATATTCGGCGCCGATGCTGACTGCCAGTGCCACTACCCCCCAAAACAGACGGGCACCAGCTCCCCCGATCAGGCGCACCATTGAGCCAAACCCCACTCTGAAGGAACGAGAAAAAAACGCCACTATCGTGGCAAACAGCGAATACGCCAGGTAGAGCAGCACCCGATAAACCGCCTGTTGTTCGCGCCAGCCCTCGGGCAAAATCCGCTGTGCAGGTTCCAATAAGAGCACATACCCGTACTCTCCTATTAGGGTCACGCCCACCCCCACCAGTATGGTCACCACTATTACTCCATGTAGCGGCGCCCATAATGGTTGGGCTTTGAGCGCCGCACTGGGCGGAGTAACCATTCCCGAAGCCAGTTGCGCATCTCGCATCCGCGCCCTAAACGCCCCAAACAGACCGCAAAAGGCCACTAAGGCAGTCAGAACTACCGTACTCAGGGATACTGTCAGCGGTGCATGCAAATTATTTTTTAGCGCAAATACTTCGGTAGCCAGCGATAAGGACAGCATTAAGGCCAAACAAGACAACCAGGCGTTAGGTAACTTATTGGGGATATAGCGTGGCTCCCACTGCGCAGCTGAATCTGGTACCTCATCCGCCTGCCCAGTGTCGGGGACGCGAAAATGGGCAACTCCCGGCTCTTCATTCACGCTGCCTGCAGCTAAGTTGTTCACATAACCGCCATTTGCTTCCCAGAATCTATCGGCTTCCCCCCTAATCGCTGGCGCCGCAGGAGGATAACGTCGGGTTTCCTGCTCGGGAGGAAACACCTCGGGTTCAGAAACAGAGGTGGCCTCCACTCCTTCAGTAACAAGGGACGCGCCCGCTGGAAAACCTGCCGGCAAATAAGGTGCCGGGTCGTTACCCTCATTTACTGCCTGCAAAGCCGCTATAAGTTGCTGGGGGGCGGCTCTGTGCGCGGGATCAACTTGAAACCCAGCCGCAAAAACCCGTTGCAAAGACTCGGGCAGACCCGACAAGTCAGGTTTACCGGTACTAATCCGCCCCAGCACCACTTCCACCGGGCCAGACCCGAAGGGCGGATGTCCACTCGCGCAATACAGCAACACACACAACCAAGCCCACCAGTCATCGCGTGGGCGCGCATCCTCACCGTGGATAAGCTGCGGCGAAATATAGCCGGGAGTACCGGTGACCAGTCCGGTTGCGGTCAAACGTTCAGCACCTAGAGTTTGAGAAATCCCAAAATCAATCAAAACCGGCCCTTGCTTCGCAATCATGATATTAGCTGGTTTAATATCGCGATGAACCACCCCGGCACGGTGCAGCTCCTCCAATATTTTTGCTAACCATTGCGCCAAGTCAATCAAGTCAGGCAAATCCCAAGTACCATTGGCACTGACGTCCTCGGCAATCGTGATCCCCCGAATCAGTTCCATGGCCACATACGGGGTTTGCCCGGCGGTGTTTACCTCAAAAACTTTCGCTACCCCAGAGGAGCTGACTCGGTTAATCGCATCTGCCTCGCGTTGCAGACGCTTGCGAGCATTGGGATCGTTAGCAATCTGCGGGTGCAAGAACTTCAGCGCGACTTCGCGCCCATCGGAAGATTCAGCTTGATAAACCGAAGCCATCCCCCCTGCGCCCAAGGCTTTAAGCACCTTGTATCCGCCGATTTCCTGTTCGAGCACTGTCTCCCTAACTGTTTTCAAACTCTCTTTATCTGAGTTTAGCTAACTGCGTTCGCACTTACCCAACTACCTATGCCAGAATTGTGCTAGCAATCAAGAGGAGGAGGAAAAATGCCAAGCAAACAGAAAATTCGGGTAACTACCTCTGGCACCTCCTCGTTCTATTCTTTAGTCCCTACTCTCCCCTGGTCGCTCCCTTTGGAAGATTGGCCAAACAAGCTACTAGCTGCTCTTCCGCGGGGCATTTCTCGTCACGTGGTGCGTTTCATTAAGGCGGGGGGCGCAATATATGCGGTAAAAGAGATTTCCGAAGAGCACGCCCTACATGAATACCAAATGCTGCGTCAGCTACAAAGCAAAGAACTACCTACCGTATCCGTGGCCGCGGTGGTAGCGGGAAGAATCGATAAAAACGGTGAAGAATTACCGGCCGCCCTCGTTACCCACCACCTGCAGTATTCCCTCCCCTACCGGGTGTTACTATCCAAACAATTATCTAAAGACAAACTCAATCGGGTACTTGATTCCCTGGTTGCCCTGCTGGTTCACCTGCATCTAAAGGGCTTTTACTGGGGAGATGTTTCCCTATCTAACACCCTGTTCCGCCGGGACGCCGGCACCTATGCAGCCTACCTGGTAGATGCGGAAACCGGACGCTTTTATGACAACATTTCCGACCGTTCCCGCGAATATGATGTTTCGTTAGGTGCCATGAACATTATCGGGGAACTGATGGATTTGCAGGCCGGAGGGCTGGTAGATGAAGACTTTGACGTCACTATTGTTGGCGACTACCTGGAGAAACGCTACCACGACCTCTGGAATGATCTAACCGGATCCGAACGTATTCCGGCCGATGAAATTTGGCGCGTAGGTGCGCGGGCCGAGCGGCTCGGGCAACTCGGTTTCGATATCGGTCAAGTAGAAATCGAAAGTGACGAGGACGGGGACTTCTTAAGTTTTGCTCCCCGGGTAGTCGAGGCAGGTCATTTCCAGCGGCGAGTAAAAGATCTAACCGGTCTGGAAGTTCAAGAAGAACAAGCCAAACGGATCTACACCGATATTGTGACCTATCAACGCCGCAAGAAAATGGAGAATATTCCTCTGCGTCTGGTGGCGACCACTTGGCTAGAACGGGTTTACCTGCCCACTATTAGCGCGATTCCCGATGATTTACGCGCAAAGCTAGAGCCTGCCCAGATTTTCCACGAAGTATTGGAACATCGCTGGTTTATGTCGGAAAAAGCGGGCCATCATATCCACACCCGCAAAGCAGTTAAAGATTATATCCGCACCCAGTTGGCGGTTCGCCCTGACGAACAGGTGGTGCTACCGATGCCGTTGACGGCGACAGCAGATGCTATAGACTATCTGGATCTAAAAGAGCTGTAACCACTTTTCCCGTACACACCGGACATGAGTACTTAATTAATCGAGCCACCCGGCCCGTAGCCAATCTCCACCAGTAACAGCTATCTACGCTATTTGCTTATTTGCGTCCGTGGCGCCGTCCCACCACCACTAATCCCCCCTGCGGCAAGAGGCGATCCGGAGACATAGCTTCGGATACCGCCGAGAGAGAAATCGTGAATACTACCGGTTGGCGACTGGTGAGCTCGATACGCCCCCCATCGGCTTCTATCAGATCTTTCGCGAGCGCCAGCCCGATACCGCTGGAGCCATGACCGCTAACCCCACGCCGGAAAATATGGGGAGCTATTTCTTCGCTCACGCCCTCGCCCTCGTCAGTAACCTCCACAAATATGGAGCGACTAGAGACCCCTTTACGAGTTGAAACCGTGACCGTACCTGCCCCATACTTCAAAGAGTTCTCCACTAAAGTGGCGATTGCCTGCGATAACGAAGAGGGAGTGGCTAGGGGCAAACGATCAGTTACCGGGTTGTCGAAAACAATCTCGCGGCCTACCGCTGCAAATTGGGATGTCCATTCATTCTTTTGTTGACGGAAAATATCCTCTATCTTTACCGCTTGGGTATTTCCATGATTGGCTTGCGCGGCGCGCTTCTTTAAGTCCTCTACCACTTGGGTAATTCGTTCTACCTGTTCCAGGCAGGCTTCGGTTTCGCTACGTACTTCCTGATCATCGGTAAGGTATTCGATTTCTTCAATCCGCATGGACAGGGCAGTAAGGGGGGTGCGCAATTGGTGGGTAACATCGGAAGCGAATTGGCGTTCCTTGGCGATCCGGCCAATAATCCGTTCCCCAGAGCGCGATAGTTCCTCGCTAACCAGGTCTATTTCTTCGATTCCGGTAGGTTGGATGTGGGCTTGGACTGCTCCTGACCCGATTTGCTCAGCCTGGGCTGAAAGATAGATAAGTGGAGCCGCCAAGCGTCGGGAACCGCGGAAAGCAAAGCCAGTACCCGCACCAAGAGCTACTGCCCCGCATATCAATACCGCACAGACCGCCCCCACCGCTGACCAAATCACTGGCAAAGCCGAGGAATGCAAAGACACATACAGGCCGCCGGCGCTGCGGGCATGGGAATACAGCTGCCAGTTAGCATCTACCGAACCCGAGTGATAAATCCGTCTTTCCCGTTGATCAATACTGATTTCTGACTCGGGTGCATAAACCCGCTGCCAGTTTGAAACCGCTTGCCGGGTATGTCCCAGATCGCGGGTACCGATCTGATCCAAGTAACGGGAAAGATTAACCGTGAGTTGATCTTGACTAGACTGGTTAGACTGCCACACATAAGAGGGCGCCAAAATCGCCAGCGGCAACCCCAGCAGGGTCAGAGAAACCAGGACCGACTGGAAAACCATTAACAGCGCACGCCGGCGCATGGCAGGTTACTTTCGTTCAGTCTCGAACCGGAAGCCCATTCCCCGCACCGTCGAAATGTAATAGGGGTAGGTGGCGTCATCTCCCAGTTTACGGCGCAGCCAGGAAATATGCATATCTAGGGTCTTGGTAGATCCAGCCGGATCCGAACCCCAAACTTCCTGCATAATTACCTGACGTGGCACTACGTTCCCGGCTTCTTTAATCAAGATCCGCAACAGGTCGAACTCTTTAGCGGTTAACTGCAGCTCCCGCCCATCTTGGAACGCGCGGTGAGCCGAAACATCGATCTTAATATCCTGCGCCTCTAGCGCATCATCTTGGAAGTCGCTGCCTGCCCGACGTAACAGAGCACGTACTCTGGCTAGCAGCTCCGCCAAACGGAACGGCTTGGTTACGTAATCGTCAGCACCGGCATCTAAGCCCACCACCATGTCGACTTCGTCAGCACGGGCAGTCAGCACCAAGATCGGCACCGATGACCCTTGGGAGCGAATCTCCCGAGCCACATCTAAACCATCAATATCAGGCAAACCTAGGTCTAAAACCACCAGATCGGCTCCTAAAATATCACCGAGAGCTCCCCGACCGGTACCGTGGGCGCGTACTTCGTAGCCTTCGCGACCGAGAGCCCGTGCCAAGGGTTCGGAGATTGCCGGGTCATCTTCAACAAGTAAAACTGTAGTCATATTCCCATGCTAATCTAAAAAAAACTTTGTCGCCACTACAGCGAACTGAAAATAGCTTTACTATTTTTTTACTGCCGGAGAAGCTATCTCCAAGGTACTACTACGAAGCAAGGGCTGTTCGCCCTGTTTGCCTTCTCTGCGCGTAAGCAGCCATCCTTCTACCTCACCTAACCCCTGCAGTTCTTGAGTTGTAGCTGGCCTAACCGCGAAATACTCTTTTTTATCACTGGCTTGGAGCTGCTTGGCAGAATCAGCATCCATCAAGATTTGCCCCCGCGGCGCGATATCTACCAAACGCGAAGCCAAGTTAACCGGGGGGCCGAAAATATCACCAGAACGAGAAACCACCCGTCCATGAACTAAAGACGCGCGCACTGGCAGGATTTCCGGCCGAGAATTTAAGAACTCTACGATGGCACACACAATATCCGCAGCTACTAGCAGTTCGTCTGCAACATATAAGACTGCATCCCCCAGAGTTTTCACCACTCGCCCTCCGCGAGTAGTAACGACATCCCGACAGGCCATCTCAAAACTTTGCACCAGATCGGCCAAAGCGGCTCCGCTCATCGTGGAAGAGCGGCGCGTAAATGCCACCATGTCCACAAACCCCATACAACGATCCAAAGGATAGGAATCGATGGCGTCTGCTTTACCTTCCCGCGTTTCCACTTCCCGGTTAGTATTCAGCAGCAGATACGCCATTTGTCGGCGCCAAGCATATCCCAGTTGCGATTGCAATAGATCGACATATTCGTCGATTTTGTCTAAGACCAGCAAACGGGCGGAGGTGTCATCCAGGTTCATGCGTTCTTGAAAATCCGTTACAATCGCCTCTAGCTGCCATAACACCAGGCGATCGGCCATATAGGATTGTGCGCGCAGCAAGGAGGTCACTGTACCGCGCCCCAGGGTACCCTCACCAAATTCTTGCCGCCATTCCATGATTGCCTGCGCGTCTTGCTCAGTAAACATGTAGGTATCGGGATCAGCTTTCGGGAATCCACAAGACGTCCAAAAGTGGTCGATTTCTACAACACTAACCCCTAGCTGCTGCGCCATTTCCCGCATAGTCATAGTGGGCGCACCCCCGATAAGTTTCCACACCGGACGCATCACGGTGTTGCGCGCTATCTGGGCTGCAGACAAGGATTCACTCACCCTTCAACCTTAAGGTGAACGACCTCACTTTTTCCAGCAGAGCCGGCAATCTTTGCATATTATGCGGAAACTTTTCCCGGTATTAGCGCCGAGAGCCGCGCTCTTGCGTCCTCTTTTCAGATTTTGCCTTTTCATTTGAGCGCTACTTCCATACAACTTGTCTCCCCGCCCCTGCAGCCTCCCGGCCTCGTCTCCTAAAATAGGCGCTATGACCGATCGACTTGTTTTAGCCTCCGCTTCCCCGGCTCGCCTTAAAGTATTAACCCAGGCGGGTATTCCCCCACTTGCCTGGCCTGCCAATATTGACGAGGACGCGGTGAGAGCCGAACTAAACACCACCGATCCAGCGCAGGTAGTTACCGCTCTTGCCCAAGCGAAAGCCCGTCATATCGGTCAGTTATTAACTAGTCCCGATCGCTTATACCCTGGGGACTTCTCTCAAGGCGTTAAGGTCCGCGAAGAGTTGGAAAGCATTCCAGCAGGTGAACGTCTAGTGGTTGTAGGCTGCGATTCCATGCTGCTACTGAACGGCAAGTTACGGGGAAAGCCACACAGCTTTGAACGGGCTCTGATGCAGATTCATGAACTTTCAGGAGCTAGTCCCACTTTATTCACCGGCCACTGCGCCCTCGCCTTAAAGCGTTCTACTACCGGTTTTACCTGGGAAAACGAAGTCGCGGATCATTCACAAGCCACCTTATATTTCAGTGAGATCACTGCAGAAGAATCCCGCGCTTACGCCAAAACCAAAGAACCACTAGAAGTTGCCGGAGGCTTTACCATCGATGGTTTAGGCGGGGCATTTATTGAATCAATTAAGGGCGATCCCCACGGAATTATTGGCATTTCTTTACCATTAGTGCGCAAACTATTAAATGAACTTGGCTTTTTTTGGCCAAACTTATGGAAGGTCTTACCAAACGAATCCTGAGCGGATAAGGTGGAGTTATGAGTGAAAGAAAAGCACGCGGGGTAGGCCTCGCAACCGTAAGCGAAACTGGTCAAACCCTGGATGTTTGGTATCCTCGCCCCTACCTAGGTGACCAACCCAACGAATCAGATGCCGAGCTAATCGAGAAACTAAGCCAGATTGAAGGACGCGACGATGGGCGCGGGGTTAACCGTACCGCTACCGTGGTAACGATCGATCTGGACGAGTCTGCCCGCTCTACCGCCGATGCTTACTTGCGCTTACATCTACTTTCCCACCGGCTAGTAAAACCGAACACCATTAACCTAGATGGCATTTTTGCTCGTCTACCTACTGTTGCTTGGACAACCGAAGGCCCTTGTGCGGTCGAGGATTTTGAAAACACCCGTATGCGGATGCGTTTAAGCTTTGGCCACCCAATTCACCTACTTAGCGTAGATAAATTCCCTCCGATGGTTAACTACATTATTCCCTCCGGGGTACGCATCGCCGATGGTGCAAAAGTGCGTCTCGGCGCCTATTTAGCACCGGGTACCACCGTGATGCATGCGGCTTTCGTTAACTTTAATGCCGGCACCCTGGGGGCTTGCCTGATTGAGGGGCGAGTAGCACAAGGAGTGGTTATCGACGACGGCTCCGATATCGGAGGAGGCGCCTCCACCGCAACCACGGTTTCCAGCCAGACAGGCAAACAGATTTCACTAGGCAAACGCTGCCTACTGGGCGCAAACTCGGGGCTAGGAATCGCGCTGGGTGATGACTGCGTGGTGGAAGCCGGATTGAATTTGACTGCCGGCACCAAAGTGTCAGTTCTCCCCCACGCCGGGGTAGCCCCCACTGCGGAAGGGTACTTCGCGGAGCCAGTAGTAGTTGCCGCCTCGGAACTCTCGGGAGTTTCCGACGTCATCTTCCGGCGGAATTCCCAATCTGGTCGCGTAGAGGCACTGCCGCGGGCTGGTAAAGAAATCAAACTCCCCGCCACCTCCCGCATCAACCCGTAACCTTTATCCATACGCCAGGTAAAGCGCGGGGAAGAAGTTTTTCCTCCGGTACGGTTCGAGCCGAAAAAGCACTCGGGGGACCCCAGTGAGCCTTGCTTCGCTCGGCTCAAGCCCCCTCTCGCATCTTTTACGACTCGAACCTTGTGCGCGGGGGATTAGTTTTATCCGAGCAGGCTAGGTGGGCGCAAAACTTGGAAAACGTCGCTACGTTTTCCAAGTTTTTGGGCAGGAGGAAAAACTAATCCCCCGCGTTAGAGTCGTGGCCACTACGGGAACTCCACGCGGCAGGCACTGAGCGTGCAGGGGCGGATTTATGCCGCAGGGTAGGCTCCGGGCACTAAATCCGTGAAAATGCCAGAGCATTTTCCGGATTTCGGGGCGCGAGGCAAAATCCGCCCCTGTACGCGGACGACTACGGGAGATTAAACTAGTCCCCCAAGCGCTTTTACCGCACGCCCCTTACCTAAGGAACAACTACGATTGATGCCGCCACGCGGCGGAGCGCTGACTGGCTACCCAGGCAGCGACCTGTGTGCGGCGCTGCAGCCCCATTTTGGCCAGCAGCGAAGTGATATGGTTCTTCACGGTCTTTTCCGCCACCCCGAGCTTTTCCCCGATTTCCCGGTTAGAAAGTCCATCCCCGATTAGGTTTAGTACTTTGCGTTCTGCCGGGGTGAGATTGGCGGTGGGGTCTTCATTCCCGGCGCGGCGGCGGGTCACGGTGCGATCATCTAGCAGTACTCGCCCTCCGACTACTGCCCGGATAACATCGGTAATTTCAGCGCCGCGCACAGTTTTTAGCACATAGGCTTTTGCCCCGGCCTGCAGGGATTCTGCTAATGCATCGTCATCATCAAAACTGGTGAGCACAATTGCCAGGGAATCTGGTGACACTTCCCGCAATTGTTTCATAACGTCAATGCCGGTACCATCGGGCATTTGCAAATCTACCAGCACTACATCTGGACAAACCAGTTCGGCGCGGCGTACCGCATCTTCTACGGTTCCCGCTTCGGCCACTACCTCCATGCCGGCAGTTCGATCTACGATTTCGGCAATCCCCCGACGCACAATCTCGTGGTCATCAATGATCATTACCCGCGTGGGTTTTTCTACTGTCTGCGATTGCTGGATCTTCACCCTTTGATTCTACCTAATCCTCTCAGCAGGCAAATAACCTTTCCACAAAGTTGCACCTAGTGCGGTAGAGAAAGCTCCAAACACTCAGGTGGTTCCGGGTAACGGTGGCATTTATATTTACCAAATCCAGATGACAAGCTCCAGGGGGACAGTTAATCCTGTAGCGGCTGACATTTCGGACAGTAGGTGGCGTTACGTCCTGATTGTTGCAGTTTCTCCAAGGTGGTGCCACAGGTTTTACAGGGCTGACCGCCGCGTCCATAAACCTTTAGTTCCTGCTCGAAATACCCGGGGTTTCCGCTGGTGTCCACGTACAGTTCATCAAAAGAGGTTCCGCCGTGTTTGATTGCGGTTTTCATGATTTCCCCGGCGCATTTAAACAGTTCCTGGATTTGCTTTTCTGAAAGAGAGTCTGCTCTCTGTCCCGGGTTTACCCCGGAAGCAAACAGGGTTTCGTCGGCGTAAATATTGCCGATCCCGGAAACTAACTTTTGATCCAAAAGGGAGTGTTTAATGGAACTCTTGCGTTTACGCACTGTGGTGGAAACTTTTTCTAAATCAACGTGGGGATCGAGGGCATCGCGAGCCACATTCAGTTCCACATTGCGGGGAACTAGGTGGTGCTTTGCCCCCAGGCCTCCCGGTTTCTCATCTCTGGTTTCTACCAGTGGTTCTACTACCATACGTCCGAAAGTGCGTTGATCAACAAAGTTGACGGTTCTGTCGTCTTCCATAGTTAAGCGCACCCGCAGATGTCCTTGATTTTTATGGGACAGCTCTATTTGCGGTTGGTTAATCAGCAATTGCCCGGACATTCCCAAATGAATCACTAGCGAATACAGGGTTTGTTTACCTTCTTGGTTTTCTCCCAGCAACCACAAAAACTTACCGCGCCGTACCGCAGCGGTAATGGTCCAGCCCTCTAGAGCAGCACAAAATCGTTTAATGTCCTGTCCCCGCAAAGAGCCAGGGAATAACACTTCGACCTGTTTTATCTTGGCACCCAGCAGCTGCGATTCTAAGCCGCGCCGCACAACCTCAACTTCTGGCAATTCTGGCATGTTTCAGTTCCCCTCAAAACCTCATGTAACCATCTAAATCTGACTGGCAAACGTTTTAAAACCCTAGGGGGGTAGTCACCCCGTGTTCTTCGCGTAGGGTCATAACCGCCTGGCGGGCGGCCTCATGTTCCGCCACTTTTTTCGAGCGTCCCTTACCGGATCCCAGTACCCGATCCCCGATTAGGGCTTGGGCAGTAAAGCGTCGATCATGATCAGGACCGGTGCCTTCTACCGAGAATTCAACAGTCCGTACCCCCAGCTGACCAGTAAGTTCTTGTAAGGTAGTCTTCCAGTCCATTACTGCTCCCCGCTCTAGGGCGTGATCCAGTAAATCCTGCAACAGGTTTTCAACTACTTTGCGAGTGGCTTCTAGTCCGTGACACAGGTAGGTTGCTCCAATCATTGCTTCTACCGTGTCGGAAAGGATCGAGTCTTTTTCTCGCCCTTTGGTTTTTTCTTCTCCGCGCCCTAGTAGTATGAATTCTCCCAGATTAATATCGCGGGCAACCCGAGCTAAAGCGGGCTGTGAAACCGTGGCCGATCGCATTTTTGCGAGATGACCCTCTGGGTGAGAGGGATAGGTCTTATACAGCCGTTCCGTCACTATCAGCTGTAAAACCGCATCTCCTAAAAACTCTAGGCGCTCATTATTGGGAAGATTATCTTGTTCGTGTGCAAAAGAACGATGAGTAAGCGCCAATACCACCATCTCGGGGTCTAACTCGATCCCCCACCTGGTTAGCAGCTCCGCTAGATCTTGCGAACCGCGACTCATTCGTCCTTTTTCTCCTGTTCCTCAAATAGGTTAGTTAACACTGACCAGCGCGGATCAATTATTTCGTGGTGATGATCCGCACCCGCATTCGCTAGCATGATTCCACATTCGGGGCAAAGCCCGGGACAATCGGGAGCACAGAGCACCGAATAGGGAATCTGTGGAACGAGGGCGTCTATCAAAAGTGGTTCGAGATCCAATCGTGAATCTGGCTGCACCTGATAGGCCTCGTCCACGTCAGCATACACGATTGAGTCCTCACTCACCTCATTTAGCAGGTGCGCGAGTTCCTCGGGATAGTAGTAGACGCGACTCAAGGAAAAATCAAGGGTTTTTTCCACTGCTTTCAGACAACGCACGCACGCCCCTTCAGCGCGGGCTGTTCCGCTAACGCTCAGGGATACTCCCTCGGAAATTGCCACCGCTAGCAGCTGTAAATCTAGGGACTGTCCCGCCGGAACCGCCATATCTTCGGTTCCGATAGCGGTAGGTAAAGTTACCTGCAGCTGCCAGGTTTTACTATCCCCCTCGCCAGTTCCTAATCCGGTTAGCTCCAGCGGGATCGCGGCCTTCTTTACTTGCTTCATGCCCCTTACCTTAAGGGGTATTCAGCTTCGGCGCTAGCAAGCTGACCCTCAGTTATTAGAACTGGGGACGCTCCTGGCGCGAAAACTGGGCGCGGCCGCTGCGAGTTTGCTCCGCGATTGCCCCCAGCAGTTCCTCTAATTGAGAAAGTGCCTGGTTAACGTACTGGTCAGACTGATCCATAAAGTCTTTGGCTTCCGCGCGCGCAGTGTCGGTCATCTGCTGCGCTGCTTGTTTCGCCTCGCGGTAAACATTGTCCTGCGAAACCAACTGATCCGCGCGGGCTCGCGCCTCCTGCAAGATCTGAGCCGCCTGCTCATTGGCTTGGGCAACGGTTTCTTCCGCCTGGGCGCTGGCGTGGGCGATTGCCGATTCTGCCTGCCGGTCAGCGTCATCGATAGTTTCCTGCGCCTTGGCATTAGCTTGCGCGATAGTTTCTTCCGCGTTCTGGTTCGCTTCGGTAGTTACTCTTTCCGCTTCCGCGCGCGCATCCGAGATGGTTTGCTCGGCCTCTTCATCGGCAGCATCCAGCACTTTATTAGCATCGGCCACAATCCGATCCGCATTAACCAGGTCAGCCGGTAGTGCAGCGCGTGCATTGTCGAGCAGCTCTACCCCTTCGGCCTGGTTAATCATGACTGACGCAGAAAAGGGAACGCTGCGTCCGGCCTCAATCATCTCGCTCAGACGGTCAAGGACTGCGATAACGTCTGACGGTGCGTACTGCGGTTCTTCCTGGGGTTCCATATTCTTCCTTCCTGTTTTAGGCTGGCGGGTTGTCGGATTCACGGGTAGGGTTTTCATTTCCCGAGGACGCATCGAGTTCTTGTTGCAGCGCCTGGGCTACTTCGGGGGGAACAAATCCGGAGACGTCTCCTCCGTAGGCAGCTATTTCTTTAACTACCGAGGACGAGATCAAAGCATTTTCGGGGGAAGTGGGAATCAAAATAGTGTCAATGCCAGAAAGCTGCCGGTTAGCGAAAGCCTGGGTCATTTCGCTGTCAGTGTCTTTGGAGTTACGAATCCCTTTTACCAGGGCTGCTGCCTGATAGCGGGTTGCGAGGTCACAAGCTAGCCCCTCCCAGGTAACTACCTGCACATTCGCTAGGTCTGCGGTGGCTTGAACGATAAATTCTTCGCGTTTGCTGGCCGGGAATAGATAGGTTTTCTTGGAGTTTTTCGCTACCGCCACGATCACGCGATCAAAAATATGGGCTGCGTGGCTAATTACGTCCAGATGCCCATAGGTAAGGGGATCGTAGGATCCGACGCAGACAACAGTACTCATAGCTACCAAAATACCGGTAAGCACTCCCGGTGCGGAGCGTCCCACGCGGACAAAGAGAGAAAACTAGGCTTCGCCGCCCTCATTTTCCGGGTATTCGAGGGCGGGACGCAGTAGGTAAACCGCGCTTTCTCCGTAAAGTTTGCGCGATTCTTCCTCCCACTGCTCTGTTTTCCAAGCAGGAATTTCATCGCGCGCCGAACGTTCAACCACTATCCAGGCATCCGGGTCGCATAGCGGATGCAGCTGGTCTAGTACCTGCAGGATTTCGCTATTTTTCATAGCGTAGGGCGGATCAATAAAAACTAATTCCCACTGGGGATTGGGGTTAGCTCCTAAAAGGCGCGACGATAAGAACGAAAGAGCCGGCTGTACATATAGTTTTGCAGCGGAAAAAACTGGGGAGGCAGCCCGGTTCTTTCGGATCGTTTTGGCGGCGCTATGGGCATGGTCTACCAAATCTAAGCTGAGCGCCCCGCGCGATAGCGACTCGAAACCGTAGGCTCCTGATCCGGCAAAAAGATCCAAAACACAGGCGTCTTCCGTGGCTCCGCGAGATTGCAGAGCGGAGAAGATTGCTTCCCGAACTCGATCTTGAGTGGGGCGCGTACCGGAGGAGGGTACGGCTAGCTGAGTACCTCGGGCAGTTCCAGCTATTATTCTCATCATGATGACATTCTAACCCTAGCGACGTTCACACAGTAGCAGCTCATGGTATAGCGATTACAGCGCACCCTATCCCCGTTCTAAAAACTCTCGTTCCTCTTCGCTAATCCGCCGCGATATCGCCTGGTGTAACCCGGGATGCTGTTTCAGCTGCGGATCGGCTTCAACCAGCCGTTTTGCATCCTTTCGTGCTTGGGAAATTACGTCTTCGTCTGCCAATAGATCCAGAATTTTCAATGAGGAGACGCGTCCCGATTGACTATCCCCCAAAATATTTCCGCTTTCGCGTAGACGTAAATCAATCGCCGCTAGCTCGAAACCATCGGTAGTCTTGGTGAAAGCATCGAGGCGGCGACTGGCAAGCGCATCCGGCTGCGCCCCCGACCAGACCAGACAGATGCCTGCGAACTTGCCGCGCCCGACCCTCCCGCGCAGCTGGTGTAACTGGGCGAGCCCGAAACGGTCAGCATCGAGGATTACCATCATGGTTGCTTGAGGCACGTCTACTCCCACTTCAATTACAGTGGTAGACACCAAAAGGGGCGTTTTCCCGCTTATGAAATCAGCCATCGCACGGTCTTTTTCTTCCGCATCCATTTGACCGTGTAGCATCCCGATTTCAATTCCGGCAAGTGCCGGTAGCGTGCGCAACTGGCTTACGGTGTCGTAAACGTTAGCGAGGGGTTCTTTTTCGGCTGCTACGCTGGCCTGCGCGTCGGCCTCGTCCTCTATCAGGGTCACCCCTTCTTCGCTTTGCATACCGGGTTTAATCGCCGGGCACACCACAAATACCCGATGACCAGCTTTGATTTCTTCGGCGGCGCGTTGCCAGGTACGGGCTGTCCAGCTCTGATTAGCGGTATCTACCCGGAAAGTCTCGACTTTGGCTCGCCCTGGCGGCATCCCTTGCAAGGTCATATAATCCAGATCCCCAAAAGAGGTCATCGCTACCGAGCGCGGTATTGGGGTTGCGGTCATCACCAGCAGATGGGGAGTGCCCGATTCAGCTTGGCGCAACCGGTCACGCTGACGCACTCCGAACTTGTGCTGTTCATCGATAACCACCACGCCGGGAGAAGTAAGTATTACCCGTTTAGATAGTAGCGCATGAGTTCCCACAATCAGTGCTGGTTGCCCCGTTTTAAGCGCCTCTAAAGTGCGGCGTTTTTCCGCGGCCGGCATCGAGGATGTCAGGCGATAAATCGGGACTCCCTGCCCCCCGCGCAAACTAAACCCTCCCGGCTGAGCCAGCTCTCCTAACAGGTTAGTGAGAGTGGCAAAATGTTGTTGTACCAGAACTTCGGTGGGCGCCATGAAGATCCCTTGCCGGCCTCCATCTACGGCTCGCAACATTGCCAGCAGGGACACCACGGTTTTCCCCGATCCCACATCCCCTTGCAATAACAAATTCATCGGACGCGCAGATGCTATCCGCTGATCAATATCGGTTAAGGCCTGCTGTTGGGAGTCGGTTAGGGTAAAAGGCAACGCGGAGGCAACCTGCTCGGTAAAGCCCCCGGGTACCGCCTGCAGAATCGGGGCATCTTCAGCCAGAACTTGCCGCCGCTGGGCTAAAGCCGCCTGCAATACAAAGGCTTCTTCGTAGCGGAAACGCTGGCGAGCTGCCTCATATTGCTCGCGAGTTTGCGGGCGATGAATCTGCTCCAGCGCTGTGTTTAGTTCCAATAGCCCCTGTTCTGCGCGAATATCGGCAGGCAGGGGGTCATCGAAAGGTTGGGACTTTAATAGCTCTAAAACTACCGCAATCGCTTTTTGGGTAGTCCAAGTCGGCAGCCCTGCCTTCGCGGGATAAATCGGTTCAGGACGCTGTGCCTGCATTTTAGCAGCCTGATTGCTGGTGGCATCGAGGTTTTCGTCTTCCACCTCCTGATAGGAAGGGTGGGACAGTTGCAGGCGTCCGCGGTACATACTGGGGCGACCAGAAAAGAGTTTTGTTTGCCCCACCTGCAACTGGGAGGACATCCAATTGATTAGGTGCTGGCTTTTTGCCCAAAATACCGCATCCATGAGCCCTTCCCCATCGCTTAGTTGCAGGGAAAGCATCCATTTTCCTCCGCGGGTACGACGCCGGGAAGAGTCAGCTATTTGGGCGATTACCGATTGTTCTTCCCCTAAGATTAGCCCGGAAAAAGCCGTGAGTTCACCTAACTCGTGATAGCGCCGCGGAAAAAAATACAGCAGTTCCAGGGGAGTTTCAATCCCAAATTTCTTTTCTAGTTTTCCACCTGCCCGTCCCAAGATTTTCTTTAAAGATTCACCGGCCAGGGAGTTGGTTTTATCGCTCACGAAGACAGCACTCCCACTACGGTGGCTCCGCTTTGCCCGCCGCTGATCAGTTCGATCCGGATTCCCGGAGCCCCTTGGAACAGTGCGTTTTGCACCCGGGAGATCAGTTCTGAGTCTTCTCCTTGCCCGCTCAAGATCCTTGCCTGCACATCATCACGGTTCACCGAGGAAGAAAGCATATCGAAAGGCATTTGCGGGGAAACGCTAAAAGTACGCTGCCTGGCCAGGGAATCAAAAGTGCGCGAACGCTGCAACTGGATTAATTCGGCGGGCGCAATTGCGGAAGAAACCACTTGGGTGAGGGCGCGGGCAGCTTCTAGTACTTGCAGGTCATCTTGCGTGGGAGCCACCATCAGATCGATACCTTGATCTTTCGCGGGTCGAACTAGGTTGGTTAGCTCCGCCGCGCTCACCTGGTCACAGGGCAAGACTTGCACTACTTCTTGCTCCATTTCCGCGATTACCGGCAGTATTTGCAGGGGGATTCCCCGGCGAGAATACACTACCGTAGCCCCCAAGTTAGCTATGTCTGCTACCAGGCCGGGAGCCGAAGTGTAGGCTAACACTGCTGGTCTAATGGGGTGGATCGTATGGGAAGACCCCAGACTCACCAGGTTGGAAGTCGAGGCTTCGGTTTCGACTGGTAGCGGCGGGCGAATCAAAACCATTCCCGATTTTTCGGGTAAAAGTTCGATTACTCTGCGCGGATGCCGGCTGCGCACCAGCAATATGCGCGGCCCAATTCCCAGCATGTCCGCCCTGCCGGTCATCGCCCCATAAACCCCGTTTTCTTCTAACTGCCTGCGTAGTTCCTCAAAACGTGAGTTATCGGTTTCTCCGCGCCAAGTAAGCATCAAAGAGTTCATTTGCCCGGGCGCATGCACTGCAGAATGGGACTGCGGAACCATATCCCGTACCATCTGCAAACTGGTATTTACCGCCCCGACTTCTTGCTGATTTTCTCGCGCATAAGTTTCCAGCATGGCCGCTATTAACAGCATTAATACCGCTGCCCGCGCGTCGGGACGTCCTCGGTTATCTTCCGCGCCCTCGACTAAGGCAACTTGGCTTGCCAGCCAAGCCCGCGAAAGAATGTCTTCGATCGACATTTGTTCTGGCTGGGTTTCTAGCTCCGCATTTACCTCCTCTATCAGCCCCGATAGGGTGGGAGGATCTAGGCGCTCAACTGCGGGCAGCAGGCAGCGATCAGGGCAATCTCTACTGGAACGCAATATTTTTAACAGCTGGACTGGGTTTAGGGTGGGGGCGCTGGTCGCCCCGGCAGCAACGCTGGCTAACTCCGCCAGTACAATCCCGATCATTCCTCTGGCTCCCGCCAAGGAGGCATCGGCAACTGCCTCTAACACCCAGCGTGCATCCTTATCGGCACCGGCAGGTAATCCGGCAACGGTCAGCGCCACCTTGTCCCAGGTGTAAAGGGCATTGGCTCCGGTGTCGGAGTCAAGTTCACTGTGTAGATCCATGGCATCTAGGGCTGACTGACCCGCCTGTAGAACTTCCCCGCTAATCTTTACCCAGGTGCGGATATTAGCCCCGGTCACCAGAAGATCAATCCGTTCGGCAGATTCCAGGGTTTGTGCCACATTTTCCCGATGCCGTTTAGCTTTTGGTTTCGCCGACTTCGTCGCTACCGGCGGTACTTCGAAATCAAGTAAACCGGTGGTTCCGTTAGGCTCGGCGCTCTGCGGCACTTGCGCCGAATTATCTTTTTTTCTTTGGGCACGAGGACGCGTGGGGGTTTTGCTCTTCTTGGCATTTTGGTTGCCGCTCTCGGTACCCTTTTCCCCCTGGAAATCATCTGTTTGGGAAGCAGCTGCAGTTTTAGCAGTTTTAACCGAGTTTTTATCTCGGGCGGCGCGAGCGAAATCTGCAAAAGAAAACAGATCCGCGAGGGGTTGCTCTTCTCCCACCGCCGCCTCCTTCATTACCTAAAGATGCACAGGGTTATCGCCTGCTTGCTCTAATAGTTTAGCGAGTTTTCAGTGAAGCCCGGCACAATAACCACCTGGTAGTTGGCTGTTGCCCCTCTAATCAGTTAACCTAGTCGGGTTGCCGATATCTGGATATCTTATCCCAGAACTAGAAGAATACTTGAAGGAGACTATCGTGGCTGCCACCTGTGACATCTGCGGAAAAGGCCCCGGTTTCGGGAAGAGCGTTTCGCACTCCCACCGGCGCACGAACCGCCGTTTTAACCCGAATATTCAAAGCGTGCGCGCAGTTGTTGGTAGCACGCGCAAGCGCATGAATGTTTGCACCAAATGCCTCAAATCTGGGCGGGTAGCTCGCTAGCTGAGAGGTAAAAATTGGCGCCGTCTGCGAAACGCAGGCGGCGTTTTTATTTCTAGCTCCTTTTACTGGCGTCCCGGCCGCCCCTTACCTAAGGCGTGATGTGAGGAAGTTCAAAGGCCACCGGAGGGTTCTCAGCTTTCCTTAAGGCGCCCTGGTCTGCTAGGTTAGTTAGTAACCGACCAGGAAACTGGTACGAAAGTGGAGGTTTTCCCACCTGGATGCTCTCGGGTATCGGGTAAGAACAGACGCTTAACGCGTCTGCGCGTTTTTCGCTGCCTCCGCCAAACAAGCGGGGGCTTTTCTTATTTGGTAAAGCCCCCCAGAAATCTCAAGCAAGGAGTAGCTATCAGCAACGAGACACGCATTAATGACCGCATCCGGGTGAAAGAAGTACGCCTAGTTGGCCCCAGTGGTGAACAGGTAGGGGTAGTCCGGATCGAGGATGCATTGCGCCTAGCCACCGAAGCGGGCTTGGATCTAGTGGAGGTCGCGCCTACCGCGAAACCTCCGGTTTGTAAGTTGATGGATTACGGCAAGTTCAAATACGAGGCCGCACAAAAGGCTCGTAACGCTCGCCGCAACCAGGCAAACTCCCAGTTGAAAGAGATTCGTTTCCGTCTAAAGATCGATGACCATGACTACGAAACCAAGAAAGGTCACGTAGTGCGGTTCCTTGAAGGCGGGGACAAAGTGAAAGTCATGATTATGTTTCGCGGGCGCGAACAGTCTCGCCCAGAGCTTGGCGTAAAACTATTAGAGCGCCTAGCCGAGGACGTAACCGAGATGGCCACCGTAGAATCAATGCCCCGCCAAGACGGGCGCAATATGACTATGGTGCTGGCTCCCACGAAACGTAAACACCACACCAAGTCGGATCAGCGTCGTCGCCGTGATCAACAAAACGGCGAGACTATGAACCGGCAACAACTTAAGGATGCCCGTAAAGCGCGGAAAGCTAAAGAGGCTCAGGAAGCTGCAGCCGCCGCGAAAGCAAAAAAGTAGGGACGTCCTAACGCCTAAGAAACAGGCAGAACCACCGGCGTGCCGGTAGAGAGGAAATACAATGCCGAAGATGAAGACGCACTCCGGTGCGAAGAAGCGCTTCCGCAGAACCGGAAGCGGCAAACTGATGCGGGAAAAGGCGGGCAAACGCCACCTGCTAGAACACAAGTCTTCAAAACAGACCCGTCGCCTCAGCCGTGATCAGGTAGTGGCTCCTGCCG